>APMI01005360.1_pt1 | contig 45524 bp, 40 predicted proteins | sample 667938 | NCBI WGS metagenome assembly APMI01 (sample SAMN01084076, study PRJNA167559) | wastewater metagenome | biome: Wastewater | place: Denmark: Ejby Moelle, Odense | collected 2011-11-28
TCTGTTATTAACTGTATTGCTTCTGTTAGTTAAATTATTTGTATTTGTCGAATTAGTTGTATTACTTGCGTTAATTAATGGGTTATTTGGAGCTGTGTAAAGGCAAGGCACTCCATAGCCTCCGAAAAAACACTCTCTATATGTGGAATCAGGACAGAAGTAAATTTGGCACACGCATCCCAGACTATTTAAGCAGGGATATGATTAATTGTACATGTATATGGAGAAATTGGCCACTGATTACTTCCACATGAGCATATTGCCTGCTGTGTTGATAATATCAATGCGATTGCCACCAGGTGTGACAACTGCGGTCCACTTGGCGCAGTTGAAGAGTGAGTATTGTCCTACTTCTGCATCATACGAAGCAATGAAGGAGTAGTTAGTGAGTTTAAGAGAATATAGAGTTGTGCCATTAATTAGAGTATAGCAAATAAAATTGAAATTCTGCGATATGTTGTAAATACTCACATTCATGGAGACAGCAATTGCCAAATACATCGAGTTTGTCTCTATGAATAATGAAGTGCTTAATAAACTGATATTCCAATTTTGATTTAAAGCATGCACCGACCCGTTTGCATTGTAGACTCTCACTATACCGCTAGCGGGAGTCGACAACATGTACGACACTATTACCAAATAGTTGCTTTAGTATTTCATTTCCAAATTGGTTTCATTGATGAAGCTAAACAATGTAGTACATGTGAAATTAGAGCCCAGAGCTGACCTGCTACAATACAAAACCGAGAAATTGACAGTTGTTTGTGTCATTTGATAGAAGGAAAGTGGACTGCTTCCATAACATGTCCTTATTACTGTTGTATTAGTGTAGGTTAGGCTGTATGTTACCACCGTAAAGTTGGAGTCGTAGGTTGACACCCTTGTATTGCTGTTGTAAAGATAAGTATTACTCAATGGGGTATTATGTCCTCGAAACTCACGAAAAGTGGTAAACGTCCATGATCTCATATTTTATATCACAACATTATTATTCAAGATGAAGTTGAATATCGTCGTTGTTGTGCTATTCGTTGCACTGCCAGCAGTGTTTAAGATCACGCTGCCTGTTTGTGAGCTCGCACTGATAGACCGCAGTGTATTTGGAGACGTCACCTGCACAGCCCTTGTTTATATAAAGCAATCTGTATCGATGATTAGCAACATGAAAATGAGCATGGCCTTTTAAAAAATTGCCTTGAAAGTTACATTGTTCACTGATGTAAGCCCAATATTCATCGATAGTATAATATAATCTAGATTTCTGTGGTAAATATTCAATACTAATCGAACAAGTTATGTTCTAAAGGCACAAAACATTAAACATTGTGAAAAAATAAATTATATTCTGGTTGTTATTTGAGTCAAGCTGCGTTAATTGTATGTAGTATTATAATTTTTACAATATTATAAAATTATACAGCCAATTTTTAACTTCAGTCAAATCTATATTTTGTAAACTGATGGCAATATCTATTATTAAATAAGTGATAAATGCAATAAGCAGACAAAGACCAACAGTTGAATCTCCTAAAATTGAAACGACTTATCGATTCTGGAATTGCTTCAATTCCCATTGATCCCAAGTTCAACAGTGCAGTGCTCGTCATTGGAGATACTGGAGTTGGCAAGACCACCATCCTATCCTTCCTCGCTAAAAGAAAACTCTACATTAAGATAATGGGGCTCAATACTATCCTTGACTCTGATGATAAGGATGGTCTTAAGATCGGACACGATCGTTTTTCTGAAACTAGAGTGCCCGCTAAAATTATTATTGACCACATGGTCTTCTTCGACTGCTCAGGCTTTAAGGACAACAGAGGATAGTAGTTCTAAATCTCAAACTCTTTTTTCGTTCAACGCCTGTTCGATATTTATGCCAACATTAAAATATTGCTGATCATCGATGAGAGTTCCGTTTCCGAAGCGCGAGCTGACAAACTACCTAAGTTGATTAGAAATTTACTGAAGTCATTCAGCACTCTCACAGACATTCAAGACGGAGTCATACTGTTAATTAATAAGGCTAAACCATAATACTCAGAAAAAGCTTACAGTTAGGAGCTTCTAAAAATGTCTAAGCTTAAAGGAGAAGCCGGCTACTTGTTCAATGAAGAGTAAAGAAACTTTATTTAGTTTTTAGTCAAGAATAAAAGAATCTGTTTATTTAAGCAAGCTCAAAAATAAGACGAAGGTAAAGTTTTAGACATCAAATAATAAAATTTAATTAACTTGATTAGAGACACTCACTTTGTTAAAAGCAAGAAAATTAAAAATATTATTTCCGAAAGTGCCAAGCTCAACATTAGAGATTTTGTTGATCGTGTTTCTCAGGATGCAGGAGATAAAATTAATAAATTTAGTCAGGATATTGTCAAGGAATTCTCTTACGAGTCAAAATTGGCATTTACAAACGGACTTGATGCTGCTAAATAAACTAAACGAAAAATAGTGGAGTTTGCTCAAAATGTCGAGAAAGCTGCAGATTAAAAAATAGTTTAAGTTATCAGAAAAAATGTTAATGTTGATGTAACAGCCTTTGAACAAGATGTTTCTGCTGTCTTATTCTTCAAAAATATTTACAATAAATCAGACTACTTCTTCAAGCTGGTTCGATCGAGCATTTCGTCGGCACTTACAAAGCTGATCCTGAATTTAGACACAGAAATCACAATTTTATAGTAACAAGAGAAGCTGACAAAAGAGATGAGATAAAAAAATGAACAAGCATAAATCAAAATTAAATCTCTAGCAGATGAAATAGCTCAAGCCAAAACCAAGGTTCAAGAGTATGAAAAAGCAATATCGGAAGCAAACTAAAAACATTAAAAGTCAGTTCGTGATTTAAGTGACAAAGATAAAACAAAAGATGCTGAACTGAAAAAGTTAACCACTGAACTGAACGAGTTGAAAACCAATTTTGCAGCATTGCAAGAGGCAAGTAACAAGAAAGCAAAGTAAGTAGCATCCTTCCAATAGAGAGTGCAGAGCAAAGATCTATAAATATCGGAGCTAACAGCCTTAATGAACTCATTAAAATTTGAAAGTAGCGCTCATCAAGAAGAGTTAGAAATGTTGCATATTGAAAATGCTGGTTTGAAACATGAATTATAGCAAGCTAACTCCATTAAATCTTCACAGTAGCCATCACTAGCAGGTAGCAGCAAGATTTCATCTTCAAGCAAGTACCCATAAGTAATTTGTCCACACTTCAAGAATGGCGGTCAATGCATCCACTGTATCAAGGCTTGGAAGACTGAACAGAAGAAGTTGAAGAAATAGCAGCAAATTTGATGTCTTCAAATAGATAATTAAAATATATTATTCGTTATTATTAATCAAATGAGTATATTGATACTCAAATGTAACCTAAATTTAGCTTAGCTTCTCTTATTCGATTTCCATTCTCTTTTTTATGGGCTTGAATTTAATCTTCAAGTTCTTGATTTCTATCTATCAATTCAGTCAAGTCGCTTCCGTTCGAACGTCGGCGGGATGGATAAAATATGGTTGGATTTTGAGTAAACTCTACTTTTTTAAAAGGGGTACTGGCACTACCTTCTTGACTATTTTATTAGCGCTTTTGAAGTAACTGATCAGCAATTTGAGTGGCTCTTTTCAATTATTTGAGAGGCTCAGATACAGTTTCATTATTTATTATTGAATTTGTTCTTTGAATTTTAAATAAAGGACTATCAGTCATTTATTTACCTTTTAAGCTTTTAGGACTAAGTTACTCGTTTGATTTGTTTTATTTCTCCAATATTTGAACAGGTTCGATCTTATTCTTCAATGATTGTAAGGGATAATGTAAATTTTATTGACGACCAATATATTTAATGTAAGAATTTTATACAAGTCCTTTTTTCAAAATCTTTTCAACTTATATTGATCCTTCTAACTATTTTGCTTTTATCTTAATTAATTAGTTCTAGGTTTTAGATTGAAGGAGTGATGGATTATGAGCAAGAATCTAAACCTATTTTTTGCTCGACTCTATCAAATTACAAATTTGGCTTTGAGTTATCTATTTTAATTTACCTTGAGTGATGGTATTTGTGATCAAAATCACTTCGGACTATGAAGGATATTTTCCAAATGTTTAAAGAAAATTTTTGATTTATTATTTTGTCACAGATAAATCGTCTTTAAGTTTAAAACTTTAGTGACCAAACTATCCTTCAAATAGCTTTAAATTATTTCTGGCAATCAGAATTTACTTAAATATTCGTTTAAGAGCATGTTTTAAATCGAGAGTAAGTTCAATATCTGAAGTTGATCTTTTCAAAGCTGCTTTCTTTAAACTTTCCTTGAGGGTAGGTAGCATATATTAAATAAAATGTTCATTATTTACCTTATTCTTTTGGTCTTTGTCAAAGTACTCGAACAAAGCAATAACTTCAGAGTCTTATAGCTTAAAACCTATCAGCTAGAAAAGGCGACGAAATTGGGTAACTTTTAAAAATTTATTTTATTAGGTATTTTATGCAGTTTGTGGCGTCCGCTCACGAAGTATTGCCAATAACCACGCCGGGGAGAAGTTCATATTATGGGCCAAAATCTCCCGAGCAATTTCTATGCGTTGTTCATAGCCACTCGCCTCTACCAGATACGCCACCAGTTTCGAGCTGCTCATCCGTTAATTATAATAAATAATTCAGCGCAATCAATTTCATCCTATCTCATCTCACCTTTAGAAAATAAATATACGCTATTAAAAGTTAGACTGTTTGTCTGTTAAAAATCGACAGTCAGCAAATATTTTATTTTTATTTATTGAGAAATCAGCATATCTACTTAAGGAGATAGTTTTAAAAAATAACCATATCCTCATAAAAATACTATCACAACCTTTGTAACTTCTTGTATTTGAAGTTTTTAACCAAATAAACAAAAAATTTTACAACTTATAATATATAATTTCTAAAAAATCTGACTACTGGTATAAATTAACCTTATAGATGTTTAATGAAAATTGGGTTAGATCAAAAATTTGTAATCTTCAGCTTTCCTTGCTTGAACGATATCCGATTTGAGTGTGATTGTTCTTTTTTTATCTCGCTCTTATTCATTTTAGGCAGTGAAGTTTCCAAGCGAACCGAATAGTCCATTGCGGATTTGTTCACATTTCCAATCATGCCCTTACTCAATTGTTGATTTTATTAGTTTTAAAATGACTCAAATGCAGGTTCACTTGCTACGTTCCTATTGGATAAGTACTATCTCACTTCATTTACTCTGGAGGGAAAAATCTTTTCGTACATCCAGACGAGAAGTCTCTCATTTTCCATGAATTTTTCAAGTAAACTAAGCTTGTCCAATAGCTTGAACTACGATATGTCCTTGATTGATTATATGCTCTGATTGCGCGGGCCTCCCCTGCGAGCAGCTACCTCCTTTTTGACTGCCTTTAAACACTCGACAAACCATTATTTGAGTTCACTTTCCCTATTGAGTCCAATATAGCTCACATAGTTTCGCTTGAACTCCATTTTTGATGGCTTCGTTTCCGTTGAAAACTTTGTCGACTGTTGAGGCATTTTTGATGTATTTATGCTATTTGCATCGGTTTTACGATGCCTTGTCATCAAAAATAAGTCTTGATTATTCAATTATATAGCTTTACTTGCGATTTATTCATTTAAATGCTTTATTTATTCATCCTTTTGCTTAAGTTTTAGCTGTAATTAATTGAGTTATTGTTCAAAATTGGATGATTTCATATCAGAAAATTTCTTAGCTTTCATAGCTTATCTGATTTATTTTTGCATAATTAAGACCGATTTTTAAAGATCCTTAGTTTTGTATTTATAATATTAAACTTATTGATTCTTGATTTCCAGTTTCTCGTATAGATTGAGAGCTTACTAGCGAAAGAGTATAGTTTGTTTTTATAAAAAATTTGCCCTAGTGTTATCTTTCAATATTTTATCCTGCTCATCTATTCGCTTCTTAAGCTGAAGTAACTCGCTCTTGATTGACCTGACATGACTTTGATAGGCAAGTACAAATTAACCTTCGTGTTTATCAATAATGCCCTATACTTTGGAGTCCATTGTTGCGATTTAGCTGTTGAGTTTTCCAAAGATTTATAACACTTACGATTTCATTTATGCTCTACTTGAAGCTAGATTAGCTAATTCGACAGGCTGAGAATCATTCTCTTTATCCGGTGTGCTCATTATAATAAATTTATGTTCATCAACACATAAGAAAGATGATAACAGATATAGCTAATCAAGAGTAGTTAAAAAAGGAGTCTAATTCTGAGTTTTGTCTCTTTAGGCTTCCAAATATAGGTCTCCGTTACCTCTGTTGCTGAACTGGTTTTTGTTATTCTGTTATGGATTTTGTAATCAAATTACTGTTAATATTCTCATGGTCGTAGCTGAATGGAGAAAAGTATTTTATACTTTAATTCATTAACGCTAATTGAGTGGGCTGAGGCTTAGAAGGACTTTGAACTTATTATTCAAATTACTACAAATTTTTGTACATTTTCATGGGTACTATTTTAAATTATCGACTTTCTTTTTGAGTCTTCTTGAATTTGAATATAGGCCTGTCCATAGTCAAGAATGTATGGCTCAATGCTTCGGTTGCTGTTATTCTCTTCTCTGGCGATTTTTATAACATTTTAGAAAGTAAGTCTATTCCATCACTAGCTATTGTTTCATATTTTTTCGATTTATAATCAAGTCTACATTCTTTATTTTTGTTGAGTATAGTGTTTCGACTTCGACCTGCAAAAGATTGTTCACCAACCAATAGTATGTGCAAAATGACTCCCACACTGAACACATCTACATTTGCTTTATAAATTGGTTATTTTTAATCGTAAGTTATTATCTCGGGAGCTACAAAACCAGGTGTTCCGCATTTTGTAAATATTATTACTTTCTCATGCTGGAAAGTAGCAAGACCGTAGTCCACAATTTTCAAACCCTTGTCACTGTTACCTTCATCTAAGCAGTCCTTATGCTGAAACAATATATTCTCAGGTTTGATATCCCTGTGCATTATGTTCTTTGATTGCATATACTCGACCCCTTGAAGAATTTGTTTGATTATTCCACGAATCTGTTGTGGTTTTAATTCTTTATTTTTTCTTCGATTTTGAATTTATTTGTATAGAGTGATACCCTCAAGTAACTCAAGGACAATGTAAAATTTATTTCTATCTTCAAATACTTCGTAAAGTCTCATAAGATTCTAATGCTTAAGGCTACGAAGTATCTTTAGTTCGTTAAAAACTGATTCCTAAAAATTTCATCTATATTAATTACCTTTCCATTCTTCATATTCTTGAGTCTTTACTTTTCGAGTATTTTGACTGCAAATTTTTAAGAATTGTCTTTACGCGTACATTGATAGACTTGAGCGTAATTGCCTTTATCAATATAGTGACCTATCGAGTACTCGTCATAAAATTCCGACTGCAGTGCAATTTCTTTGAATTTAGTCTTGAGTGTCTCCAATACGATATTTTCAGCTACGAACTAATTCATATAACCCTCGGTCTCTATGATGAAGCCCCGTAAAATGCTTTTGCCTCCCCGCTTGTGCTCCCACAACCATTTGACATGTGTGGTCGGCAATAGTTTCAGAATTATTTATGGTTTCTTACTGTAAGGCTCACGATTAATTATGATGAAGTCTGATGAAACATACAGATAGAATTATTATTTCTTACGCAGCTTGAAGATGTTCGGTTTATGGAGTCGAGCCTCGAATAGACACTCTGAGTAATTGAAATCTGTCAGCATTGACATAGCTTAGCAAATCTAATGATTTATTATTATGGATTATAACAAAATAGGTATTGCATTGCTAACAACTCAATGGAAGATAATCAACACTCTAAGCTTCAGCAGTCGTACATAATCTGTTTATGTGTTTATTTTGCACTTTTAATTATCTTACCTTGCCCTTCGCAAGCAGTGGTGATCAAGATGAAAAAGTAGTACATTCATGTAGGCATTAACGAAAACTATACATTCAAGCTAGACATAAATCAAACGAAATCGGAAATCAACCCCATTCAGGTTTAAATATACCATGAAATTTACAATACACTTGCTACAACCAATCAGTACTTTGATTATTTTAAATATTTGTCCAAAGACGACATTGCATGCTATAACGAGAGTATCGGTAACAGCTCGTACTTGTATCCTTGTCCATTCATTTTAAGTAATTTTGACCATAATTAGACAATGATACTTCACTACGTGTTTACGCAGTTCAGGACCAGATCCAAAAGGAAGACCAGCTCATTCGAGGGTTTAATCAAATTCACGAGCATTTTATTGTCGATAACAGTCCGTACCCATTCCCCAACGGGGCTTACCCTTACTCATCTCTGCTGCTCTCAAGCTCCACAAGCTTAACGATAACATTTGATTAAAGCACAAAGAATGCAGGAATTCGATTGCTTTTTATAACGATCACTTTACTCTTAGGATATGCTTTGGTGATTGGTGTCCTCGTCTACCGCACCAAAAAAATAGAAAAATAAATGTTACAAAGAAAACCCGACTACAAGTTCAAGCGCAGACCCAGTGAGATAAGCCGAGAGAACCAATAAGCCAAAGATGATGACGACGAGTCCGACATTGATAACTACGAACAGGTCACACCCAAGGAGCTTTTCAATAATCGAGAAGGAAGAATGAGCAAATAAATGCGCGAGAATTACGATGACGAAGTAAAACCTTCATTAATATCCAGTTTGGGAGGGCATATTGGACTCAACCCAAGTCAAAATAGAAACAACTGAGAACCATCTCATAGGATAGTAAATAGGCATGAACTAAACAATCAAAGACTGCTGATGTCGTCTTCTTTTATTCGTTGTTCTTATATTATAATCACCGATGTCAACGTGTGAAGATATTATTATAATTAAACAAAATGGAGCTAAAGCACTATTCGAGAGACAACTGCGTTGCTGTGTGGTCGAACTCTAAAAATCATGGAGAGCTTCTTGCCTGTGCATCAGAAAATCCGGATAACAATAACTTGACTGATCTTGAAATTTTATCTGTTGATCTTGCAGACCCTGCCAAGAATCTCTTAGTTGAGGGCAAAAGCACCTACAATGTGCCTTATCGGTGTTTGGCGTGGGGGACCTTTGGGGAAAAAGAAGGCAAGCTACCATATGGACTTATCTTTGGAGGCATGGAAAATGGCTCCTTCACTCTATGGAATCCAGCTTAAATGATTGGCAAACTGAATGACGTTGAGTAAAACTATATCGACGATCAGAACAGTTTTGTTTATGCAGAGGAAGCTGAATAGAATGGCTACCCAATCCTTTGCGCAGAATGGAACCCTCAAAAGAATAACTATCTAGCATATGGATCAACTTCACTTTTTATGATTGATGTGGGAAAAGAACTCGCTCCTCCCGAATTATTAAAGCCAAGCGCAACTAATCCCCATGAAGGTTCATACATTACCTCCGTAGCATGGAATAAATCAGTGTCTCATATCTTAGCATCTGCAGGTAGTGACGGTCTCATTGCTCTGTACGACATCAAGTCTAAAAAGTCGATATTTAATTTCAGAGACAACTCTTCAAACAATAACACTCGGCAGGTGGAAATTGCATGGAGTAAATAAATATCTACTCACATTGCAGTGGCCTTTGACGATGATAAAAAGAATGAAATTCAAATTTGGGATCTCCGAAGCCAAAAAGGCCCTATCGTTGTTTTGGACAAAGGTCATACTAAAGGTGTAAATGCAATGGATTGGTCTGAGTTAGATCATGATCTTATCCTCACTGCAAGTCGAGACAATAGAATAAATTGTTGGAGTTATAAGCAAGATTAATAGCCTTTAAGCACACGTAAAGTTGATGGATAAATTGTGAAAGTTGCATGGGCTAAAAACCTCCCTTCAATTTACTCAGTAATAACAACAGAAGGAGTGTCGATATGCTCATTGGATGACAGGAACATCCATAGCTACATCCCAAAGTGGCTGAAGACACCAGCAAGTTCAACATTTAACGGAAATTAGAGCATTTTAACATACTCAGAAGACAGAGGAGCTAACTTAATTTAATACATAGTAAAGCCTCACGTACCGAAATAACTGGCTTAAAGAATCGCAGTGCTTGAAGAATTTTTATAACATGATAATGTCTAGCATCTTAAAGACAATGATGGAGAAACTGGATAATTCTGGAAGTTGATTAGTACCAAGAAGAATCAAGAGGGCGATGCTGATATTTATGAGTTCTTAGGCCTAAGCAAATAAAAGATAGTCAAGGAAGTATAAAAATACACAGGAAAGAAAAGAGAAACTTTCGCTACTAATGACTTGAAATCTTCAAAAAAGCAGAAGACTAAAACATCTAAGCTGGATTACACTCCTGTACCTGAATCAGAGGCAGCTTAAATTTTCGGTAAAATGAGTTTTGAACCTATGGACAAAAGCTTCACTAAAAACTAAGATGATTTATAAACTGAAAATGTAAAATACGATATGGTGCCAAGAAACTTCAATTGGGATATCGGAAAAGAAAAGCTGATAAAATAAAATTTACTAATTGGAAATTATGAGGGAGCTATCGATGCTGCCCTAAAATGTGGCAGAACAGCAGAGGCTTTGATAATAGCATATAGCATCGATCAAACAACTTTTAACAACACCTTAAAGACTTTCTGCACTGAGACTACTGACAGATTTATTTCCGGTATTCTACGCCATATTGCCTTTAAAGACACAGAGGAATTGGTAAACAGATATGATTTGGACAAATGGAAGGAGTGCGTTGCCTTAATATTCTCTCTTTCGTCTTCTGATAAAAGAAAAGCTCTACTGTCCAAACTGGCTAGGAGACTTTCCTCTGAGTCGAAGGACCACGAAGAAGCTGTTATTTTCTGTTATATTTTAGCAGAAGAGTTTGATGAAATTGTCGAAATGTATTCGAATAAGATTAGTAAAGAAAAGACGCACTCTCGAGCTCGTAAGGTACAACTTGTCGAATCAACAACAAGATTAATGGCCATTTATTCATGCTTGACTGTAGACATCAAAATCAGTTCTAACTTCGAAAGGTTATTGAAAGAGTTAGCTTTAGTGTGCTTGGAAGCCAATAAAAAGTTATTATCGTATCAGATATTGACTAAGTATGCTCCTAGCTCAACAAAGATTATCAACTATTTGATTCAAAACACTAATTAGCTTTCTTCATATCGAAACCAAGGAAGCGTGATTGTTAATTTACCAGTCATGAACAAGAGACAAGAGAAACAAGGAGCCAAAAAAGGTTCTAAAAATGTTGAGTATCAAGAGGAAGTGCCTACAAACATCAAACCAAACCGACAACCTAAACTACCTAAAAATAATGCATTTGATGATAAATAACCCGATGAAACCAGAGTTGCAAAGGGTCGTGGACCAGTTCCACCTCCTCCACCTCCCATACAGCCTTCCCAAGGGCCTAAACCAAGCCCAAGCGTAACCCAACCATCAAATAAGTCAACAACTCTCGCTCCTCCCCCTCCTCCTCCATCATACTCTAAGAAAGGTCAACCATTTTAGGAAGCATAATAAGAAAGAGAAAGTAAGCCATAGCCAATAAGCCATCCTGGTTTTCCCAAAAAAGGTGGGGTTGTTCCGCCCCCTCCCCCACCTGCTCCCAAAAACGTTAACAAAGCTGCTAATACTTCATATGAAGAAGAGCCTTCACATCAAGGAAGAGGACCAATGCCAGTAAAGCAAAGTGTATAACCCCAGCATCAGGGTTCAAGAGTACCACCACCCCCTCCCCCTCCATCGATTCACCACACCCATCAAGCCCCAAGGGAAGAGCCAAACCCTGTGACTCGACCTCCACCGACAGTTAACAGACACATGCCTCCTCCGCCACCTCCATCTCGGCACGTAGCTCAGAAGTAAGAAGAATAAGAAGAGCCCCCTAAAAAATAAACAGCACAGAGAACAAATAAAGTTCCACAGAGAAACAATCAGCCGCCACCTCCAATGCCGAAGCAAATTAATCGCAGAGAAGAGGAACCTGAGGACGAAGATGAATCAGATGAAGAAATCAATCAGCTTCATGTGCAACAAAAAGTGTTGAATAAGCCAGCATCACAGCAAGTCGTGAATAGACCGCCTCCCCCACCAGCCCCAGTCAAGAAAACAGGCTCAGTGCCACCACCTCCTCCTGGTAAAGTTAACCGATTAGGTTCACAGGAGAGTCAAAATGAAGAGCAATAGTAATCGAATACCAGCTTCCAAGGACAGGCAAGGAGACCAGTTCCCCCTCCTACAGCTGGAAAGAGAGTGCCACCACCACCTCCACCCAGAAAATGATTAGAAATAAAACAAAATTGTTATAAGATAATTACCATAATTACTATATAATATATTTGATAGTAAGATGAACAATCAACAAGTACACAAAATCATCGAGTACTTCCGTATGAACCACAACTTTCACTCTCCTTTTAGCTTTGTGCTTGATGGCAATTTTCTCAAACTGCTAGTCGAGAAAGATATCAACCTCTAAGAAAAGCTGAAGAATATTGTACCTGGCAAAGTCAGAATTATGGTCACTAGATGCATTCTTGCAGAACTGGAAATACTAGGCCGAGATTTTCATTTTGTACATGAAAAAGCGAAACAATATTGGCAAGCTAAGTGCCATCATTAATTTTCAACTGCCGATCGATGCATTCTGGATCATTCAAAAAATCTTAATAGCCTTGTCGTATGTTCTCAAGATAGAAATCTAAGGAGAAAATTAAGAAATCAACATATTGGATTGATGTATTTCGGACCTGATCAAAGAATTACTATGTAAGATATCTAGAGACATCAATTTCAGAATTTAAAATAGATTGAAAAATAGAAATTTATGCCTAAGTCAAATTAAAAATAAGAAATAGAGACATACAAAAATTAAAAGCTCATCATATAAAAAATGAGGAAGAAAAAATTGGATAAGAAAATTGCTTCATAACGCGGGATCCAATTAAAATACTTGAAGAAGAAACCAAAAAACAAATTCAAATCATATAATCAAAATTATGGTAACTATAATAATTACTAAAATCATCCAGACACTGTAGTGTAGAAGGGCAAACGGATTCGCAAGAGAAACAGAAATAAAAACAAGCAGTCAAGTTGATTTAGCATTTTTAAATCATGATTATTTTTGCATTTATAATTGTCCTATAATTTATAATAGTTTAAGAGAGATTCAATGAGCAAGCACCACTCTGAAGTCCGTAAAGCAGACAGATACTCATATTCTAAAAATATTCAATCATAAGTGCGCGACAAACGAAACTAATCAAGATAAAGATCAAGAGACGATGCTAAATCAAAACACTCAAATGCATCATCAGTGAGGTCAAATAAATCAGGTCCTACTATTTTCGGTGGGAATGTTTTACTAAAAAAGTAGAAGAAAGTCGATGAAGTATCATCAGAAATTTTATCTAGGCCCGAATTTCAGAGACCCCAGTTTAGGGGCAAAAATATTAAAGACTACGATACTGATTTTTAGTACGCGGCTTGGGCCTGGTAAGAAGCCCAAAAAGAAACTTAAATGGAGTGGTACGACGGCGAAGAAGGACTAGTATATGACTAATAGAACGAAAAGAAAAAATTGTATGATACTTAAAGGACGAAAAATATGGAAGCGGAGATTGAACAACGGCTAACGCAAAATCAACCGAAAATGAATCTATAGAGAAAGCATCGCAATGAGTAGCATACAAAATGGTAATAGAACCAGCTGATAAATTCAGGCATATTCAAAGTCGCAGCGGCCAATGGAGAAATCGAATAAGATGATTAAAACAGAGTTGTGCTTATGGTGCACGATCTTAAGCCACCATTTCTAGATGGTCAAACTCAATACTCCACCAATATGGAGAGCATTCAGGTCGTGAAAGATTTGAATAGTGACATGGCACTGCTTGCAAAGAAAGGTTCGGCTGTTGTTAAAGAGTTAAGGGAGAGAAATGAACGAACCAGAATGCAATAGAAATAAGAGAAGTAAAAGAAACGACTGAGGGGAATATTCTAAAAGAAGAAGTAAGAGGTAGCACCTCAGAAAATATAAGAAGAGTAGGCTGACTATAAATAATCTGGTAAGTTTGCTTCCCTCCTCATGGGATCAAAGCTAGCTGCAGTCAGCGAGTTCGCCAAAAACAAAACTCTCAAACAACAAAGATAGTTTCTGCCTGTTTTTGAGGTGAGAGATGAATTGCGTAAAATTGTTCGTGAGAATAAGGTGGTGGTTATTGTTGGTGAAACTGGCAGTGGTAAGACAACGCAGATGACTCAATATTTGTATGAGGATGGGTACTGGAAAAATGGTATAATTGGCTGCACTCAACCAAGAAGAGTAGCTGCTGTCTCAGTTGCAAAGCGAGTTGCTGATGAAGTAGGTACAGAACTTGGACATACTGTTGGTTACTCTATCCGTTTTGAGGATTGTACATCTAGTCACACAGTTATCAAGTACATGACAGATGGTGTGCTTCTTAGAGAAAGTCTAAATGATGCTGATTTGTAAACTTACAGCGCAGTCATTATGGATGAGGCTCACGAAAGAAGCTTGAATACTGACGTGCTGTTTGGTATTTTGAAAAAAGTTGCACAACGCAGAACGGATATCAAAATTATCATCACATCAGCTACCATGAACGCTCAGAAGTTCTCTCAATTTTTCGGCAACGCTCCTATATTTGAAATTCCTGGCCGAACATTTGCTGTGCAAAAGCATTTCTAAAAGTCTGCTGTAAATGATTATGTCGATGCAGCAGTCAAGAAGGCTCTTGCTATCCACATTAGTCAGCCAGTGTAGAATAATCAACCAGGTGACATCCTAATATTCATGACAGGCCAATAAGACATTTAAGCAACTTGCACTCTTATACAATAAAAGCTTGATGCTCTTCCAAACGCACCAAAGATGCTTATTCTTCCAATCTATTCACAGCTGCGATCGGAGGAACAGGCCAAAATATTTGAAGCTTCTGATATCAGAAAGTGTATCGTTGCTACAAACATTGCTGAAACTTCACTGACTCTTGACGGTGTGCGATATGTCATAGATACAGGATTCTGCAAGCTCAAAGTATACAATCCCAAAATCGGTATGGATGCACTGCAAATTACACCAATATCACAGGCTAATGCCAATCAAAGAGCAGGTCGCGCTGGTCGAACTGGCCCTGGTCACTGCTATCGACTTTACAGTGCTAATATTTTTAGGTAATAGTTCTTCGAAAACAATATACCGGAAATTCAACGAACTAACTTGTGTAATGTGGTACTTTTACTTAAAAGTCTAAATATTGATAATTTGCTTGAGTTTTAATTTATGGACCCTCCACCTCAAGACACAATGTTAAATTCAATGTATCAGCTTTGGATTTTGGGAGCACTCGATAATCTTGGTCACTTGACTCACTTAGGACGTCAGATGGCTGAATTCCCAGTCGATCCACCCCTTTCAAAAATGATTATTGTTTCCAACTAGCTTGGATGTTTGAAGGAAATAGTCACTATTGTTTCAATGTTATCTGTACCTAGCATATTCTACAAACCTAAATAGCAGATTCAATAAGCTGAAGCTGCAAGAGAGAAGCTACTTATCCCAGAAAGTGATCACTTAACATTCTTGAATATTTACTAGCAATGGAGCAAGCATAACTTCAGTACAGAGTGGGCCACTACGCATTTCTTACAAGCTAAATCTCTACGTAAAGTTAAATAAGTTCGTACTCAGCTTATAGATATTGCTGCTGAGTTAGGCTTCAAAACAGACAGCAGCTGTTAGTATAATTATGATCTTGTGAGAAAAGTTATCTGCTCAGGTTACTTCACCAATGCAGCCAAAGTTAAGGGTATTGGAGACTATGTCAATATGAGAACTGGTGTACCCTGCAGTCTCCATATGAGTAGTGCCCTGCTATGTCTTGGCTACATTCCCTAATATGTTGTTTATCACGAGCTGGTCATGACTACCAAATAGTACATGAGCTGTGTCACCACAGTCGACCCTTACTGGCTCGCATAACTGGGGCCTATGTTCTTTAGCGTCAAGGGCTAATTTTCAGGAAATAAAAGTAAAGCTCAACTAGAAAAGGAAGGTTAGAGCTTGATGGCGAGACAGCTCGAGTAAGCTAAGCGAAAAAAGCAATAAGAGTAGGACAAAAGGAAGATACGTGATTAGCAGGAGCGAAAAATACGTTAATCAAAGAGTAGTTTTGTGGTTTAAGTGGGAAAACTGCCTAAACCCCGTCGACTTCTTAACCAAATTTTATAGCAGGAGAACAAGAAGAGTGCTAGCCATAAAAGTGGAATAGATAGTATTTTAGATGATTTATGATTATTTTAATCGACTTGAATTTATTTGTCGGTAATATTAGACAGCTGTGATCACTGCGAGCCAGCTTCATGATAACAAGTCGTAAATCCACCGTCAGCATATTGTAAACAGTAGAAGGACCATATTTAATTCATTTCAGGTTTTGGTTTGAATCTAAATACAAAGAAGGGAGCAATATTAAAATTAAATTCGGCAAAAGTATGTACAAATTAATAAAGGGCCATAAACAACAATACAAAATTATATACCCGGAGATCGCTATGTTATTCTCGATATTGCAAGCAGGAGCTCAATGCCAACATTTAAAATTGAGAGTCAAGATTCTACTAAATAAATCGACTTGAAAAAGTACCAACCTGGCCTCCTCAAATAATACTCTTCAAATCTGAACAAAGTTAAATTTATGTTCACCTTTCAACTGCTTTCGTCCACTTCTGAAATATCTAGCTTATGTACTTAATTTTTTAATGAAGACTCGGGCGATGGTCTTACCAGCTAGGAGAAAAACCGTTATGTTTAAAGTATTCATGATCTCAACAGATCAGAAGCAGAATTTCTTTCAAAATTTCAAAAATAGTTTGAAACAGACTAAACGAATATAAAAGATAAAGCTGAATCAGATTTGGAGACAGAACTTACAGCCAAATTAAATTCAATTAAAGCAATAGACTTAAACCCAAAGACAATTATTTTGATATTCTTTCTATTTTTGCTAATTGGGTACCTTGTTGCCAGTCCTTAACCTGCTAAAAAACGAGTCAGAAAGCGAGATAGAAGACATAATAAATGATTTATGACAGTTAATAATTAATAAATAAAGTAGCAACATTAAATCATTTATCGCAATTCATGCAAATACCATTAACTAATTTACCGATGGCTAGCTTGCCACATTTACTGCAAGTATGAATGTCGTAGTTTGAACTTTGGTTATGTAAACTCCAACCATTTAACATTTTTATTTGAGGTTTCAGTAATTCGCTCTTAGCTTAACTTTGCTCTTTGCCGGCAAATGGTTCTTATTTTTGTTGTTTTTTGCTTGATTACATCATATTCATTGCTCTCTTCTGGTTATTCATGCAGTCTTAGCATAAGCAAGTTTCTTCATCAAGAACTGCATTTTTATTGCATGATGAGCATCTTTTAAGTTTGGGTCTTTGACTGTCCATCATTCTTTTATTTTATGCACAATTTTGAATATCTATACAATCTTGGCACAATCTGAAACTTACTGAAACATTATTCTTTATCCTTCTGCATTGTTGGCATAAATCTTTGACAAACTTCTATTGTTTGAATTCGTTTAGGCTTGTTTTACTATATTAATGGCATTTCAGGCATAGCTTCGATACTTAGTAAACAAGTCCTCGATCTCCACATTCAATGCAAGTCCCATTATCCATCTTTGAGCTAACTTCATCGTAATATGTCTCCTTTCTTTTAAGTACACTCTGTTATGCTTCAATATTTTAATTACTTTCTATAATATCGTAATGGCTTTCATAGAACAGCAAACAAATTGTTGGCGGGGAGCTATTTCGAATTTTACTTACATCATAGTGGTATGAATGAATTTATTATTTCCTGACCTCATATACAAATATTGTTATGTTGAGAATCTTACTGCACAAATTAATTGCAATGCCTTCAGTCTCTTCAGAGTATGTTCTTATTGTTGCCTCCTCTCCACCAGCGAGAAAATTTGCGAATTATTGGTGATATTTGTATAGTGCTTTCAAGCATACAGCTCGAAAATATAGGATTATGATGAAATCTAAGTAAGGGTTTTCATCGAAAAGTTTCAGAAGTGCCTTTTTTTGAATATACTTACACTCCTGCATGCATTTCTAAACTGTTGGTTGCCAATTCATTTTTAGAACATTCACTAGAAATTTATGATCATAATATGGTTTGAACTGCTTAGGAATTGATTAGGTTTAACAGCAAGCCAAATTTACTTGATCTAGCATGTCAAAACACTTCTCCTTTGTCAACGATGTCATGTGCGAAAGATAACAAAAGGCTAAAGCCCTGAAAAAACAATTACCATCTCCTCGCACTTTTCTGTAAGAATTCAATGATTTTAGATCTTCAATTAGCTTTTTGCGCACATTTTCACTCTTGAAGGTGTTTATTTTGTCCTACAGTTTTTCAGCTTGAGAGATGGCATAAGTGGGGTACTTCACCTTTTTGATGTCCTCCTTCAACTGCAAGTAGTCAGCCATTGGGATGGTCAATTTAGACTGGTTGTCTTGACTGATGTCGGACGTGATGTTGGATCTCAAATTGCTTCTCATTCTAATATTATATAAACTATTCACAAGACTACTAGAAATATCACAATAATTAATGATCATGACTGAACAATTTATTTTGCAATTTTTAATTAATCTTATCGCTGTTTTTATAGTATCTTACGAATTTCTACAAGAACTTCACCAACTCCATAGCCTTATTTTGCTGATATAAGAAAGCTTTTATGGAGCGGTATTTTCTTACAGTACATATCATACATTTATTTACTATTTTGAAGGCAGTCCATCTTATTAAATATGACAATTTTTTACCTAAGTTTAAATAATTATATACTTTTTCTCAAATTTATCACTTCCATACTGCGACAACTAGGTTTTTAACTGTTTCAGCTGACTTACTGGATCTTTCGAGGTTAAGTCTAACATAAAAATTAGAATTTTAGTTCTTTCTATGTGACGTAGAAACTATAATCCTAGACCTTTATTTAAGTGAGCACCCTAAATAATACCAGGAATGTCAGCAATTGTCATATGGAAGTCATCAACGAATTTTACATGTCCAACTGAGGGCTTTAAAGTAGTAAACTCATAGTTTGCTATTTTTGGTAACGCTCTTGAAACAGCTGCAAGAAAGGTTGATTTTCCTATGTTTGGGAAACCCACGAGTCCAACGTCAGCCAAAGTCTTCAGTTCCAGATAAATTACTTTTCTTTGACCTTATTTACCATATTTATAGTCTTGCTTAATGAATGGAAATCTCTTATTGCCTTTGCCAAGTTACCCACCTTTAGCAACTATATATTTAGCTAAGTCTTCGCCTAGATCGATTATAAAATTTTTCTTTTCGACTTTCTCCATAGTTTTCTCGTCCTCATGCTCTTCGATTTAATACAAAAGGGTGCCACAGGGAACGCGAATGATAGTTTTTCCTCCATTTTTGCCATCCTTTCCTCTAGGACCTCCACTGCCACCATGATTTCCTTATATAGTTTTTCTACGAAGATGCGAGAGATCGTATACTGATTTGTGAGCCTATAAAACAATATCGCCTCCTCTGCCTCCGCAACCGCCATCGGGTTGACCTCTTCTAACTCGTTTATCAGCATAAAATGTGAAGCAGCCATTGCCCCCTGAGCCTGCCTTGAGTGTGAGCTTAACATGGTCTGCAAAATTCTTAGCTTAGAATTTAGACAGCTTACCATGTTCCACATTCATGGTCTGATATACACAAAACATTCTGTTGACTATGGCTATGCTTTTGGCAAGCATCTTGATTAATATGAATAGTGTCTGCTATTTAATATTAATAATGGCCTTTGCACTTTAATAATAATCATCTGCAAATGCTTACCAAGAGAGTACTAAATTCCCTACCTAAACTATTATCGAGACCCCTAAACTGTTACGCTTTCGCAATTTAGAACAAGAGCTAGAAAAGATTTAAGTAGATCAGAATGCACACTACTCTATCATAGTATCCAGGTCTCAATGTATAAGTCAAACAGCACACCAAGAATTAAGTAAGAGTGTAACAAGACCAAGAAACAGGTCTCAAATTCTTAGTATAAACTGGCGGGTTTCCAGGGTGTGCCAATATGGGAGTCTGTGTCAAAGTCGGCACTCAGGACGAAACATAAGCCAACGCAGGAAGTCTTTAGTACTTGAAAAGTTTTGTACATATGAAGCCAACATTCGAGTAACTCGTTGGTAACTATCAAATTCTAAGCCAAACAGGTGCAACCTTTGACATGAACTATGATTCGATGACAACTTACTCAAAATGCTCATTCTTGTAATAAGACCAGGATTTAATGACGGACCTATTGTTGGACCTCGCGATTCAGGAGAAGAATATGTTCGAAGATAATCATGTGACTCAGGTTGATTTGAACAACATCACAGAATTAGTTCGAAGGACTGCTTTTGGATTTAAAGGTATCGGTATGCCAAACAAAGGGACTGGAAATACATTAGTTAATTCTTAATTCTTAAAATTTCAACAAAAGATAACTCCTAAAAACATGATAATCTCCATGTCAAACATCAACGATCCTAATACTCTGATTCAGAAGATAAAGTAGAAAATAAAAAAGAGATATCCAAAATGTACATAAGAATTAATATAGTTTTACAGCGAACTCCTGAGCCGACCCCTAAGTCCATATACGTTGGTGGTCTAAAATAATTTGAATCTAACGGAGAGTTGTTTGAGTTTGCCTTAGCATTCCCTTCCGCTCCATCCAAAAGCCAGCACATGGAATTGTTCAATATTCTAAGAGTACTACTTGGCACAGCTAGTTCATTCTCTTCAGGCGGGCCCGGCAAAGGAATGCACTCTCGCTGCACTAAGTATTTGTTGAACAGGGTATAGTGTGTTGAAAAAGCTTCATATATTAACGAGCATTTTGATTAATAAGGACTGTTTGGACTCACCGTTGGGGGTCCACACTAAAATGTACATATATTTCTCACTCAGAATATCTAAGTTATCAACAGTACATTAGAATAGTTTTCAAAGCTGGCTCAGTTGATTCCTGCTGATGAGCTCGATCGAGCTAAACACATTTTGATTTCTTCAATCTATCAGAATATCGAAAGACAATCAGATCGTCTTGAGTAGCTAACAAAGCATGTACATATTTACTGATTTTAGATATTTTATTACGGTAGAGTGAAGTTGTTCTAATTTGAAAGAAATATACGCCAGGTTACTGCCAAATAAATTCAAGACGTTATAAGAAATTTATTAAACAAAAAACCCACATTTGTCTACAGCGGTAGCAAGAAATCATTAAAACAGTTACCGAATTAAGCTCTACTTCAATCAAGTCTTAGAAAGTATACAGAAGAAGCAATGAAATCAACAAGAAAAAATTGATTTGTGTATAATTAATTATATGTAAGCATTAATTTTGAATATAAACATTATTTTTGATCAAACAGGTAGACGAGGATCAATTTTAGGACCGTTTTTCTATCTCTCAAGTTATTCTTTCTCTCTGTTCAAGGCGGTCTGCCAGGCCTACTTCTTTAATTTCTGAATAGAATTGAACAAGAATTTCTTCTCGGCCTATTCGCTCTCCCACGAGTTCTATTGCAGGAAACCAAGCTTGCTCATTTCTTCGTGCTCCATCAGACCGCTCTTCATTCTACAATCAAGATACTTCATCTGGAAGGAGCGGCACCTCTTAGGCATGAGCTCGTGTTTCATTACGCAGTTGGAGTATGCTTTGGCTTATTCATCGCACTCGTGGAAGTGATCTAATGGAAATGAGCCACGATCGGGTGCTTTGGCCATTTTGGTTTGCTATTATCAAAATTACCTTTATTATAATTTTACCTGTCTTATCAGATCTACTGCTTTTTTTAACAGAGAAATCAAAAATCATCGAAGATAATAAAGGAAAGAGGAGGTAAATAATTGTTACAAAAAATAGTATGAATATTAACAGTATCAGTATCGCTGTACTTTTGATTTAGGTTTTATTTCCTGGAGGATCCGATCAATTTAGATAGCCTGCTATTCGAAGAGCCGACCAAGTCTAATCTCAAGACCTCGTTAGGCTACTTACAATCCCTCCTTTGCGTTGTCCAGCACTTCCATTTATAAGTCTTTCTGCCTGCTTTTGTTGAGCCGACTGCTGGATAGACTATGCAACATGGTCGATTTTGTGAGTTTGGAGCTATTCGAAAATTTAGACTTTCTACTCATTTTGTGTTAAGAAGTGAGTAGACTCTCTAATTTTTGAAACCCTCCTCTGTGCTCGTTGAGGGTTGTAAGCGTGTCAGCATTCGAAGGTCTGCGATTTCGATTGAACATTTTATCGACTTTATCTTTGCCAGGGTTCATTTGCATATTATAACTAATTATTACAGTTGGGTATGAACTTAAAAGAGTAACAATATATAACTTCACAGAAAATCCGATAAATTTTTTAATTAGTTATTTTGAAATTCAACTAAATGTATTAAAGTTAATCTCTTGGCTTTTGGTTACTTTTAGTAAAACTTAATAAATCAATTTCAATAAAAAATTTAGATTACAGAAAAAAGAGATAATCAAAATGAGATTGCTTAAAAAAGATTTAATGTAAGATGTGTCTAGAATTTATTTTGCATTAAATGATTGCTTGACTTCTGCATTTGCGTATAAAATTAATGAATAAATTACTTGAATAAGACTAAAAGAGTAAGCATAGGACTAAAGCAGTCTTACAAAAAAATCAACAAGTGCTCGAACGTCAGCAAAGAAATATATATTAAAATTTACTATGTCAAGAACCAAGTTCAAAGATATTTTCGAATGAACAATAAATCAAACTCGACTCCATCCGTACCATGAATCCAATTCATTCACAATCTCAATTAGTAATGAAAACAACAACCCTCCAATTTCATAGTAAGAAATCGACATCGCAAGGCGAGGGTCCAGCTCCTTGGACTATTCAGAATTGGTTGCCTACAAGATCCAACACCTTTGCATACAAATTAAGACCAAACATTGAAAAATAAGAATAATACGAAAATGTAAAGAAAATTAAAAAGAATAGAAACATTGGGTTTTAGAATTGTCGTTTCAAACAGTTTAACAAAGACACACAAAGTTTACTACGTAAAAATTCGCTCTATTTACTCAATTACATTACGACCAAAGAAAGAAGAAGTGTGAGTATCGCTAAAGTCAAGAATACGCCATTTGGATTTTAGAAAATACCTCCAGCTATGTCCCTCAAAATAGACAAGGTAGATCGACTAGAACGCGAGAGATTATTCATTGAGAGACTAAAAAACTTGAAAACTGATAAAAACCCTGAGTAGTTCTAGACAATTCACCCTGAGCCTTGGTGATAATTTTTAAGATAATAAAGCATCAATAAGTTAATATAATTATCACTCCCATATATTTTTAATGAATTTAGTAAATTTTGATATACCCTTCTTGTACTCTTATTTTTTAGACTCTTTTTCCTATTTTTTCTTGAGTGCTTCTCTAGTTTTCTTGGAATGCTCTCGAAAGTCATGGCCTTGAAATTCAAGATATAACTAGTTAGCGACTGATAATGCTTCGTGCACATCAATAGTTTAGCCTATATTTTGAAGATGGCCTAGCACTTCGACAAACTAATTTTCAAGAATAAATTTCTTCGCTGTTATGATGATAGAAATGGCAAAATAGCACATGAACTGCATTCTGTGCTCGCAAGAAAATATGCTTTACCAAATACGTAGGGTATCGAACAAAGCGAAGTCTTGAGCAAAGAGGAGAGTCATCCATCGGAAACAGTAATAAAATGGATCAATCTTCAATTTCTAAAGCCTCGCCCAGATTCTCGGTTAAATCACCACAAGCATTTAATTAATTTGATTAAGAGTACCATATATTCCATTTTAACTCTTGTCTAGATCTTTTATATGAAGTTCGATGATATCAGTGATGGCATTGTTGAACATTAAAAAGCAGCTAGCCTCTTCAACTAGAGATCCTGGTGGCTTCCCGACGTTAACTAGGTAAAATATAGGAGCTAGGATCTAGTTCATGCCTTGTACGTACAATATGCGGGGATTGAGTTTTGCGTAGATATACAAAATTCGAGACATGTAATCGTAACGATAGGTTTTCCTCTGAAGTTCTTTGTCAGCTAAGAACTTTTTGTATGATTATTAATCTTCACCGTTGATCAGCTTGAATTTTTATCGTCGTGGGCTTGTGAAGAAAGGGATCATTATTGGAGGAGCAGGAGTTGAGTAAAATGAAAGTTAAGCATGGGTTCTAGATGTGTCTTTTTCGATCTGTTACCACAAACTAAAATCTTATTCCAGTTCAGTCCATCTAGGGTGTTTTTTGTTCATGATGAGCGGATACTAGGGGAATTTTTCAGGTGGAAAGAACATGTTAACGAACTAGTTATAGGTTGCTTCGTGCTTTTTGACTCGCTCGTCCCATTATGATTTCTCTTCAGGTAAATAGCCTAGGATTATCTTCCAGCAATACTATCGAAGGATTGCAGCTTCGTCGGGGATACCTTCGGCTAGAAATACTTTCAGCTTGCGAATATCGACAACCGGTTCGTTGAGGACATTGACGAGTCCTTCTACTTTCTTGGCGATTATGGCTGGCAGACCCTCGGTATCGAAGTGCTTGCGGCAAGGAAATTTGACCTCGTGCATTATTATAATAATATAGCAGATTTATGCTGTCTTGCAATAGAATTAATTTAGTAGAGTATAGACTCCTCATATAGTTGATTAAAATTATTCAACTTCGCAAATTTGTTAAATTCTGATAGAAATAGATAAATCATCTCACAATCGGCCCTGGACCATAGTTAGGAGTGCTAGGGTAAAGAGGAGGCTGTCCATAGCTCATTGGTGGTTGTTAAAATCCGACTGGACCCTGCCCGAGAATCGCCTGCTCAGGGTTACCGTAGACTGGAGGCGCTAACGGATTCGCCATCATAGGCTGTCCCATCATAGGCTGCCCATAGAAGTTATTGGGTGGCTGCACGTAAGGTTGACCGTATGGTTGACCATAGGCTGGCTGGTTATGAATCATAACTTGATTGGGGTCAGTGTACTCGGTCCCCAAATGCTGAGTTGTCATGTTGAGGTTTGGGTTTGGACAAGCATAGGCGTGGTTATGGTTGTTGCCCATTCTTTGCTCCTGCAACTTTTTGATCTGGTTTTCCTTACACTTTTTCACACAGCAGGTGATGCCCACAATAAGCCCAATCATCACGACTATAGGAGCAATAGAAATTCCAGCAATTGCACCTCCACTCAAGGGCTGAGAGGACGAAGTTGTTTGAGTATAGTAGTATTTACAATTTCTGTTCAGCGATGAGGCGGAGTAGGAAGTGGATGGACATTTACCGTATGTGTTGCAGCAGCCAGCTGAGCAGTTCTGGTCAATGCATTTGGAGTTGTATCCCATTTCAGCTAGTCTAAAACTGGTTAATAGATTTAATTATCCAAATATAAATCCTCTCAAAGGCATTTAAATTTGTTAATTTTAGGTCCCACAACTGGCATATTTTATCGGTTTCTGAAAAAATATTAGACTCATTTTTTAGAGAAATTGTATGATTTTACACAAACATAAAATAAAACAAACTAACAAATAAATCAATGATTGCAACAAACATCAAAATTTATTGAGGATACTAATACACGTAGTAATTTATTGTATTTTAGACTCATACAAGATGGTTACTGATCCATTTCCCTCGTACTTCAGTCACAGTCTCCTACTTCTCTTTGTTCATCTTATTAATGGTAATGGTAATCTCATTTGTTTCCAACATTGATATATTAATTTTAATGTTTTATTATAGAAAGACGGGTTTCTTAAATTTTACTTGTAATTCTTTGTACTCATATTACTTAGGGATTAGCGATAGTGCATAGCTGACTCCAATCATGCCGTGTGCTATCCTCTTGCCAAACCGAGTGTCTTTGGCAGCCTCATCGTTAAGATGCACTGGGTTGTTATCGCCGACGATTTTCGCAAATTATTAAACTACGGCTGTAGTGACAGTCACTTCCTTGAGAGCCTGAAATATTACTTTTTGAGCAGTCATTGTGTGCTGCCTAAATTATAATAAAAAGATAATTATAATTTGAAACTTCTTCATTCAAATGCCACCCAAAAAAGTCGAACTGACCACGACCATAAAGGACGAGTAACATTTCCACACATACTTCTCGTAAAATAACAAGAAGCTAGTCATTATTGATGTGCACCCTGCCTGGTGCGGCCACTCATAAGCCTTAATGCCCTGCTATAAAAATCTGCAGACCCAAGTCATCGACGAGTTCGAGAAAAGAGTGGATATTGTGTTAGTGGACCAGGAAAAAATTGCACATCTCAACAATGATAAATTTAAAGCCACTTCAAGACCTAAAATATTGCTTGCTCTGGAGGGAAAGATCATTCATGAAGTATCGAATGGCCCAAACATATCTGACTTGGAGGAAAACGTTAAGAAATTTGTGCCTTACATCTGAATGATCTGTATTTGTTCACGCCTTATATTGTTTATTCTAAATGGCTATCATTTTTATGCTATACTTCACTTCATTGAAGCAATAATTCATGAAAAAGACCTTTTAAAATTGTTTTTTAAATAATAAAGATTAAAATAAATAGTATCTACACCAAAATCATTATATTAGTTCTGTGAAGAGGAGTACAAATTGTGAGATAAACATGGCAACTCCAAATATAAAAAATCCGTAATATATCATCCTCTTAAAGTTACGAGTTGCTTTGCCTGATTTCGGGATTAATTCAGGGTCTTATCTCAAATCAGCACCTACAGGCTCTGTTGGCAAAGTTAAAAGTGAGGAATTATCTATTAATAATCCTTATGATTAGAGATTATCAGCTCTCTTAGTGAGCTTTAATTTAATCGTAAGAGGCAGAAAGTAACAGAAATAGAAGCACACTGTTGTAGACAAGAAACCCATAACTCTCGCTGGAGATACGTCTAAAACCACGAAAATTTGTAGCAATATGAACAGCACGATGTTAAATCCTACTTTTACCAAAGTCCATGTCTTTTCCTTCATATCTTCGGTCTGCTTGAATTTAGCTGGCAACACTTCGAAGGCCTGGTACCGTGATACGAATGCTAATATGGGGAAAAAGGATAACAAGTAGACAAATATAGTAGTACCAAGGACATAAAATTGCCAGTATCCAGCAAAGTAATGAAGAATATTGTCTCCGTCTTCTTGCACTTATTTCTTGTAAAGAGCCAGTCCACCAGTGAGTCCGCATGTAAGCATGATAATATAAGCCAAAATGAAACCAAATGCTACTGCTTTCTTGTTTGTTTTGGGGTCCCTATTCTATTTGATGACTGCATCCAAAGTTGTGTGACCAAGAAAAGCAAATGCTTGCAAAGATATGCATAAATCCATATCAGCGAAACCGAAGTTAGGCTTTGTATCAAATGCGTGGTAGTCAATCACAGGAATATTCTCTATGAATGAGTAAAACATAGTGGCAACATAAGTCCACAACAAAAGCATGGTCAACCAGCCGAACTTAACGATGATGTTGAGACTGTTCAAGAGCGTGAATGGCACATATGCAACAACCAAGAAGCTCTTGAAGACCTGAGCTCCCATACGGTTGACAGTGGCTATCTTTAAATAAATACTTACGTGAGAGTGCCTTCAGTAGCTGAAAGATTATGTCTGAACTAAGTAGAAATATGATGCAGCACACCATAAGCACTTCGAAAGCGATGATCGTGTTCATACTTTTGCCCCACTTCTTACCCAGGTATGTGTGCACAATATCGGAGAACATTCTATTGCGGCCTGACACCAGCGAGGCAATGAACACAGCCAGAGTAGTCATCACAGCACACATGAGAGTCTATCTAAGCGGATTTGTACTGCGCCGATGATGTTGGGGATGATACCGATCTTAGTGTAAATGATAGGAATCACAAGCAAACTGGTTCCCACCATGGAACTGGTAACTGCGACTGCTGTTTGAGGCCAAGATTTACTCATTGTAGATTTGCCTGATGAACAAATTTGAGTATTAAAATATATTAAATTAGCATTAAAAGGTTCAATAGATCCACACGAACAGAAGCACTGCTGACTAATTCATTGATTTACGCATGATATAAACAGATACTTCATTTGATCAACATGTTGAGTTCATGCTCTTATTGCTTATTAATGTACCTGCTATTTATTCAATTATTTATAATTTTAGAATAACAGAATTTATGGTTTTTAATCATCATGATATAACTACAATAATTTGATTATTTATTTAAATTAGAACCATGTAAAACGTAAACCCGCTTGAACTTTTCAAAGAGGAAATGGAAAGTGATGATGTGGCTATTAAAGTCAACAATATTCACAAATTGCCCATCGTATTAACCCTTATGACCCCTGATGCTATTAAAAACTCTCTGCTTCCATACCTCGAAAGTACGTCATATCTTAGATAGGTCTCATCAAGAAGGAAGACGATGAAGTAGTGTTCGCGATCACTGAATAATTAGCTAATGTAGGGCCCTACCTCGGCGGACAGCAAACTATAGTATTACCGATTCTTGAGACTCTCTGTGCGCATGATGAGACTGTGGTTCGAGATCGGGCTGTTAAATCGATAACAAAGCTGTTCTAAAAATATAGTGACAATGATATTAACAACGTCATCTTGCCACTGGTACATATGACTTAACTAAGATCATAAGATTAGCTTCTAATGAGGCCAATTTTACATGTAGAGTATCCGCTACTCATCTCATCAGCAGTGTATATCCAAGAGCAGGTCCAAATAAATAAAAATTGAGATTGTAACAATTTAGTAACGTAGGAAGTTCACTGATATCTCCAACGAGGAAATGCTGCTTTTACAGAGGGTCACAGCTACAAAGATTCCTCACATGTGCAGAGTGTATGAAAAATAATACATAATAACCGATTTAATAAACATCCTCAAGCACAGGTCCAGCGATTAGCAAGATCAGATCAGAGTGCTAGCTGTTTAATCGTTCAAGGAAGTGGCGAAATTTTTATCGAAATAATAAAACAAAACCTACATCTTGCCCTTGATTATTCAAGCAGCTGAGGACAAATCTTGGAGAGTTAGATTTTGCTTGTCCAGAAATTTTACATAAATAGCCAAAAGTTTTGGTAAAGAAGTTGCAGACGCCAGTCTAATCCAAACTTATGGACATTTACTCAAAGATTCTTAGGTAGATGTAAAAATCGAAGCAGTAAAATCATTGAGTACTTTTGTTGAAATTGTTTCTCCTGAAAAACTAGGCCCTCTTGTATTGCAGGTAATCGCACTGGGTAAGGACTCACTCAGTATTGTGAGAGCAAATACCTGTCACGTGATAAAAAGCATGATCCCTTCTCTATCAAAGGATCAAGCTTACCAGAATATTCAACCTTTGATTAAAGACTTAATGAAAGACGATCATCAAGAGGTCAGAAAAGGCGGAATCGATGCAGCTACTAAATTCGTAGAAGTGTTAGGACCAGACTCAATTTTGCAACTGTACCCCAGTTTCAAGGCATGCTCTGAAGATAATAAGTGGAGAGTAAGACTTTAGCTCATGTCCTCGATATGTCGGCTTGCTATAACAGTTAAAGTAATAATCTTTTAATTTAGAACTTTGAGTTCTTTACAAAAAGTTTATAACCACTCTATTTGACATTTTTGAATGATCGAGCTTCTGCAGTCAGAAATGTTGGAATTGGAGCTATTTTGGCCTTTACAAAATGCTTCGGTGATCAGTGGATTAACTCTTTTATCCCGAAACTCTAATAAATACTTGGTAAGTAGACCAGCTACCACTTCAAAATCGCAGCCATATACTCACTAAAGTAGATTTCGCTGAGTCAACAAGGTGACAAATATGTTGAGAGGTGCGTAAGTAATATTATCAAAGCTTGCTCATCTCCAGTGCCCAACATCCGCGAGGTGTCGATTAAAGCGCTCAGAGATATTTCTCTGCGATATGACAAGGACTCGATCAGAGAGGCAATTAAAAAATAGATTATTAACCTCAGCAACGACCAGGACCACGAAGTCAAAATTACAGCTAGCTAAGTTCTTGCAAGAATGTGAAATATAAAACTTGATAAGTATAAATTTATTGAGCAAATAAATATTATCAATAGAGTAGTAAGTCATCTAGATTTAACGCTTGACCACTCGCTGATTATGTAGCTCTTATCCCACAGTTGCAGAGTTTTCCCATTTGAGCCTAACTATTTAATAGTCATATAGGCTAGAGTTGATAGACTGCTCTCTAATGGATTTGATTTGCCTAAACAAGTTGGTAATGTGTTTTGTATGCGGATGCTAAAAATAGGCACTTTGCCTGCATCTGGGGGTTTATAATTAAAGAGTGAAAACCAAACCCCACAGTCTCCATAGACCATGATCCTACTATTGACAATGACCATCATGATTTCAGTTGCAGCCCCAATTAGAAACCACTTGCCAAGAATATCTTCCTTCTTTATGGTTGTCGAGTATGATACTGCTGGAGATATCGGTGGAGATGCTGGTTTAGTAGTTGTGCTGGCAACTGGTGTTGAAACTGGGGCAGGTGATGCTGACAGTGTATCACTGGACTTTACCGACAGCGTTGGGACAATCTTCACAGTAGAGACTATACTACTCCCATTTTGAGTATTTGATTGCCCGATAATTGTGTTACCGATCACACTTTTGGTACTAGAGTTGTCGGGTGCTTGTTGAGCTGCAGCTTGAGGTATAACTGGCCAAGGGATTGTTTGATTTCCGGGTAGATCAGCCAAATTTTTCATCTTCATCACCAATTCAACCTCTGAATTATATAACCATAAGTCCTCGTTGAAATTCCTAAAATACGATGTCTTGTATAAAGCAGTGAAGAAATCGCTTTCAGAGCAGCCTTTTGTGGAGCGAATTTTGAAATCAATAGCATTTGTGTTTGGAATATAGTAGTCTACGAGACCAACTCCTCCACACAGCTGCAGGACGGTGTTGTTCGCTTTGGAGATCACGGATGTTGGCTGAGAATCGATTTCGTATGACTCCCAAATTCCAGAAACTGAATTCGTGTACTTATCGGTGTCCACTTTAGTCAGCTTAAGGAGTATTTTACCCGAGGCTGTTAAGAACAGTAGCATATTATTAATGGTGCTCATGAAGTTCACTTTCTGCAGTTTACCAATAATCTCAGACACTTCGTCCTTAATGCAATCCCTGCGGCTGATGCCTACTTTAGCGAGGTTGAAATATATTTGACTTTCATCAATATTGTACTTAAAGTCAATGACTTGGCATGCTAAAACAGACACATAATTAGATATAGTGGAGTCGTTGTTTATATTTTTACTAAAGTCAAATACGATTGATGCATTTGCTGTGATGTTTGTAAAGGAAGAATCTACTTGCAGTCTCCATGGGCCCAGCAAGGTATAACTATATACAGTGGACAGTAACAATGCGAAGGCGAGTATTTGATAGCAATGCATTCGATTGGAACTTAACATAATTCTAATTCAAAGTCACCCACATAATTAGCAGCGTTGGCCAAAACTAATACTGAAATTTGAATAATATTTACAATCAATTAATGTTACAGATTGGATAAAATACATAGACTTTAATGAATGTTTATTACTAAATTATTGGAAATGACGTTGCCGTACATAAACATGTATAATGATCAGTTTTTAATTTCTTTTCTGAGTTGATTGGCGAAATCGTCGTTAATATCTTCGTCATCCCAATCTTCTCTCCACTGTTTAGCTTTAATTTTTTCTGGCGGGTGCTCATCATATGCTAAATAATAAATTGCGTACCATCTTCTTCGAACTCTTAGAAGTCATCCTCATCTTCCTCGAGCAGCTTTAGGACTTATGCGTCTTTCTGAATTTATTTCTGCTTCTGCTCTTTCTTAGTATCCTTATCCTCTGCGGGCTTCTTCTAGTCCTTGGGATCTGACATTTTTAAAAATAATTGAAATTTATTACAATAATAAAGACCTATATAATGTGTATAATATAGTTAAATAAATTCAATGTGATATCAAATCATTGCTGTTAAATTACAAGAACGCTGTATTTACTTTCATTGCCATATACCTTATATTGCAGCCAGTTTGTGAGGGCTTGTACTTGGAACTCAAACGCAGATGCAACTAATAAGGCCAATAAGTAGGATATCATGAGATCGCCAATACCATAGGTAAGCACAGTAATGAAATCATAGTAGATACTGCTCTGCACATTGTAGCAAGAGAAACCGATGTACATTGGTCCCACCATGTAGAAAGTAAGCGAAATTCTGTCTAAGTGAATCCATTTCTTCCACCCAAATACAGTATTGATCAAGCGAGTAATGACTCCTTCGCCTTACCAGAAACTGGGTAACATGAAAATAGCTAAACCCACAATGAAGAAGAATGGAACAAGCACTAAGTAAGCATAAGGAGTATCGTCGGAAGTTTTAATGTCTAGGTATGGGATGATCAATAAGTAAGTTGTTATCATGAGACCAAGTCCAGCCACTTGCATAACTAACTGTAAATTATTGTTTCTTCTTATAGCTTTAGCAAAATTAGCCTCACCTGATTTTTCGCTATCACTTTTCTCAAGACCTTCGATCATGAAAAGACCAACAGCGAGTCCAAAGAAGTAAGCGCCCATTCTGACGAAAGTATTGGGTTGGTAGTCAAGAGCGTATTATCGTTGCCCATTCATCAAAAGAGTAGGCTCGTAAAGTACTTTCTTGCTGTCAAGTACTGCTACTGAAATGAGCATCGAATTTAAAATAATAAGACCAATAAGCCCATAACCTAATTTTTTGTTTGATCTGAAAATTAGTAAGAAGGGACCAGCTAGTATAAGGAAGAAAAGTTCAGCTGCAATCAGGGACATCCAAGGTAAGCAGGCCTTGGTATCTGTGATCATATTTCTGAAAAGGAACCATAGTTGGTAAATGTACCCAGGGCAGTCGCCTCCCACATTAATTTTCCATACAGTATTGAGAGGTTCACTTGTAAAAACAATAACAAAGGAATAAATGAGTAAGGTCATCAAGAATAACACAATCCATCTCTTGATGGCCTGATCAAAATAAAATCTGACTAATCCTTTGAAGGTGTCGATCTTATAAGCTGAGTAGGCTAGCCTTAACCCCATCACAAAAGCAATAGTATGGAGAGCGATTTAAGTGTTGCAGGTTAGCACACCGAAAAAGGAGTTTAGTAGGGATTGAGCTGTGGTCTTCATGTTTTATGAAATCGATAATCTGTATGATAATTCCACTGAAATTACGTAGCTTAAAACTGCGAAGAATATTATTGGAGAGAAGATGCTTTTTTTGTTTACATCTTTGAACAGTTACTGGTAGCCCTGATAGAAGATAAAGAGCTTAAATTCAGGAGCTACTGAATCGACGGTTTATATCAACGGCTCAGCAGATTATGCATTTATAGATGCTCGCTATGTTTCGTCTTTTTTAGCAAGTGTTTTGATTTATTCTTCCTTGAAAGACACTACACAGGACCACACCACGAGTACGGAGATCCACAATCCAACGATGACAGTGCCAGCAATTGCAAGCCCGTCAATACTTTACTCGACTGGATAGTCGTAGACATCAGCGTCGGTGATGTTGAAGTAAATGAGAGTCTCCTTTAAATTGTCGGCATTGCAGACCTTAGGCAAACATGCGCCTGTGTATGTTTTCTCTGAATCTGTGGAGTTGTCGAAGTAGAGCATGAAGTATGAGTAATTTTAGTCTCTACACTCCTTGAACTGCCCTGGATTGTTGGTTGTGATACCCGAATATATTATTGTCGGCACTGATGATGGCTTCAGCTCTGTGATATTTTTGTAGAACTGCTTCACAAATGTAGTGCAAGCATTCTCAGAGCCACTCAATTCTTCTTAAGATACTGATGATTAATTAGCCTGAGAGACAGCGATCAGAAGTGCAAGGATGACAATAGAGATTTTTGACATATGACAGTAGGATTATTATTATTGTTATCTACCATATAAATTACCGATATTAAATATCCACTATTGTTTCAGAAAGTAGTTGTAATTGAATGATAAATGTAATTAACTGATTTGATTAGATTATGATTTACTTTAAATCTTTTTTTATTTTATTAAATTATAGTAAGTATAGGCATATTTTATGAGATTTACTAACTGTTAAATTAATATAGAGTTAAAATATAGGAATTGAATGTACAAAAACAAGAGCCCCTTTTCTCACAATCAACCCACGGGAGGACAGCCTCGCTCGCCATTGGCTACAGGTGAGTCACCTGGCAATTATTTGTTTTCACAGGTGCTTAGCACAACAAACACACCGATGAACAAAGTTAAATTTACTCAAAATATTCCCAGCAACATGAATAGTAATTTAAATAATGGCCCTAACATTAACAACATAAAGAGGAAACCAAATCAAAATCAGCTTAATATTGACGATGATTTAGGTTGTGATGAAGTACTTATTAAACCTAAGCCTGAAATCAATACGAAAGACGACGACTTTATTTGCAATGAGCAACTGACACCTATGGGAAGACCGCCAAGTAAACAAACTCAATTTCAACTGCAAAGTCCAACTGAATTACTTGTACGGAGACCAAATACCCACAATACGCATTCTCCGTCTCTGCCTTCGTTGATGGATTTGAAATGCAATGAAGAACTAGTAGCTGAAAAGTAAAATAGTTACAAATCCGGATAGCTATCATAAGTTTTAAAGCGGACCAGTAACTTACTTGAAACATATAAAAAGATGTGCCTGGAAATGTCAGATAAAATTGTCAGACTTTAAGCTGAAAATTAAAGACTCCTTGTTAAAAATCATGGTCGATGAAAATTCACAACACATTGATTGTGTTTAATTTGGTTTATATTTTTTAACTATTAGATTGATGACTTAATAATATATAGATAAAAAATATTAATAAAAAATATTTGAACAGCAAAGAGGAATAACAAGATTTCATTATAAATGTTGCATTAATTTAACCATATATGGATTGTAATAACTAATAGGTAGATTGATTCTATAATAATTGATTAACTAACTATAAAATTTCTCAACTGCTGTCTCCTATATGAAGAGAGCAATAAGAATATCAACCACACCGATCGGTCTGACTCCGACGGAGCATAATAACGTGGATTCCATAATGGTGACACATCGTTTACGTCCGCGCAAGAAGGATGAAGAAGAGGATACAAAATCATTATCTATTGGTGAGAAATCTGTGATGTCAACAAACTAATTACTTTCTTCCATCTCGACCAAGCTGCACCCAAGATCAATATCGATATCAACTGACAGTAAATGGTCAGGCATCGCGACTGAGAAAGTTTAAATTAAAATATCGTGTTTGGATAAGCTAGAAGTACCTCATTTTGATCTAAGAAACAAAAGCTAAAATGTTTTACAACTGTAATAACTTCAGAAAACTTTTAGAAGGAATAAAATGAAAATAATAGCATTTGTAAGCCCGTGCTTTAACAAAAATAAAAGATGGTGCTCAGATATAATGTGCCCCATAAAGCAGAAGTGGAAAAATAAACTCATCTTGTCTTTTAAGGATTCGAAGTAGGCTTAAAATCTTAAGACCTACGTGTGTAGTTGTCATGAAGAGCTGGCCTATGATAATCAGATAAATAAGGATGTACCACGTTCATTCCCTTCAGATAAGATGGCTCCAAAGGCAGGGCTAACTCTTTATCACACAGGCACATAAAAATCAGCACTACTGGATAGTTTAGGCACAGTGTTAAAAATGCTGGCAGTTTCAGACCCATAAGTTGGGTATGTTCAAGGTATGAACTTGTTCTCTGCAAGCATTATTAGCCACATGAAGGAAGTTTAACCTTCTTTTTTGTTCGTCAAAGAAGTAATGAGGTACGGCAATATGCGAAAAATGTACATACACAATTTCAGATAAATGAGATAACTGTGTAATCAAATGCTACATCGGCACATAAAAATATTGATGAATGACATGTACGAGGGCTTTATGGAGGCAGGCGTGGGCAATTAAATGTTTATGTCCTTTTACTTAAGCATGTTTGCCAATGTTATGGACTATCAATACATGGTACCTGTTTATTAATGAAGCATTGCGTAGTAGATGAGTTCATGACCAAGGGCTTCTTGTTCCTGGATAAGCTAATGTTGAGTATGCTCTGCTATCTCAGATCCGATTTGCTCGACTGTGATCCAGCAGAAATGGCCTGTAAGCTCGGGGCCAGCTACATTAAGTCTTGTGAAATTCCTTGGGCTGACGTGATAAACTTAACCCAAGCTTTCGAGCTCAATTGATATTTTTCCTAATAAATTTTACACCCTAAACTTTTATTTTTTGAGCCCCAATGCAAATTAATAAATACCAACGATTTGTTGTTATATAAGAAGGTAATGAGCTTACAGAAATTATTATATTTTTGAATGAGCAGCGACAAGAATAGAGAGATAGTCATTTCGAATGCCACCAAGTAGAAAGTCGAGGCCGCGAAGAGCTTCATCGAACAGAGGTATTCCAAACTGCTACAACAATAGCACGAGAAAAAGGAGTACTGGGAGCAACTGAACCGTAAGATGCAAATGCTTGGCATTTCAGTCAATTAGCAAGAGGAAATCAAGAAAAAAGTTCTGCACGAAGAAGCTGAAATTCTTAGACAGGAACGAATTAAGTTATCAATCCGAGACTTCCCTTCAGTCAAGATCGTCGGTAAAGGTGCATTTGGAGAAGTTAGACTGTGCAAATGGGTAAAAACCGGAGAACCTGTCGCAGTTAAGAAACTCAAGAAATCGTAGATGATCTTTAAGAATAAAGTTGTTCAGTCGAGAGAGTAACGAAATGTCCTTGCCAACTCTGAAAAAAATCCATGGGTTGTCGGACTCAAATGCTCATTTCAAGACCCTTAGAATTTATATCTAGTTATGGAGTACCTTCCAGGAGGAGACTTAATGAATTTATTAATAAAGAAAGACATTTTTACTCATGAGTAGGCTCAATTCTACACAGCTGAGATTCTGTTGGCTCTTGACTCAGTCCATAAGATGAAGTATATTCATAGAGATCTCAAGCCAGATAATGTCTTGATTGATGCAGATGGTCATATTAAGTTATCTGACTTCGGTTTATGCAAGCATACATAAATTAGACCAAAAAGGTTAACAGACGCTATAATAACTAAGAAAGACGAGTCAGTTGAGAAAAAGATGGAGAGATCCATTCATCTTAATAAAGAAGCTCATAAGAGAAATAGGAAACTGGCATACTCAGCAGTTGGCACTCCTGACTATGTTGCACCCGAAGTGCAGGGTAAAATAGGGTACACTGAGACTGTGGACTGGTGGTCTATGGGAGTGATCTTGTATGAGATGCTTGTCGGCTATCCTCCTTTTGCCTCTGAGTAACCTAGTGAGACATGGCACAAAATCCAAAACTGGAGAAAATATTTGGTAATTCCTAGAGAAGCCGATGTTTCACCTCAAGCTGTCGATTTGATTAGGTATTTCTGACCTTATTATTTAGAAAATTAGTAACTGATGCAAAGGATAGATTAGGAGTTAATGGAGTGGAGGAAATAAAAGCACATCCCTTCTTTACAGGAATCAACTGGTCAAAATTGAGGTACTCATACTTTAATTCAGACAACGAAAATCGCCATACATTCCAGAAGTTAAAAGCATTTGGGACACAGATAATTTTGACCCTTATGAAGAAGATTAACCATGGATTCCAACAGAAGATGGCAAAAACAAAAAGAGTAAAAAGAAAACGACTGAGTTTATAGGTTACACTTATAAGCCAATCGAACAGCCAAACTCAGGACTAATAAAAGCTTTGGTTGACTTAGATAATTATAAGCCACCAGAGTTTAGAGGCAACAACTTGGACTATCTTCAACTAGATGAATGCACAACCGACATGAGCACATCTAATAGATTCATGAAGAAATAGAAAACAGATAGAATCAGCAAATAGATGTATGCTACCACTGCATTCTTTAACAACAGAGCACTTTAAGATCCATATAGTTTTTTGCAAGCTGAAAAGTAACGTCGTGAGAAAACCAAATTGATTCCTAAAAAATAAACAACTCCACTGTCAACACCCATGGCTGAAAAGGATGGCAAAACTAAAAACAAAGTAGCGATAATGAAAAAATTTATATGAGATATTTATGTTAAAGTTTACGTATTAATCAAATATTATAAACAAATATTATAATCAATCATGGAACCCGAAATTGAGAGCTTAGCAATTAAACAACAAAGAAATTTTCTAATTATTGACAACAACTGCGAGTACTTAACTGTGGTTCGTAAATCACTGAATGCGAACACTGGAAAATAGCTCCAATTATCTTCAGAGTATTTTAAAAAATTAACTGATGTGCGTATAGATTTCTAGAGCTTTGTGCAATGCTTTATACAATCGACTTATCTAATTTACACGGCCAAATTTTATGGACTCAACCCTTCAATTTAACCCAGCGATGTACGAGTATAAGAAACGATGTCTTGGAATGATAGGAGATTTAGCATTGTCATTTACTACCGATTCAGTGATTAACCAAGAAACCCTAATACCTACTCATCTATTGTAAAGGGATTATACAAGTATTTAAAAGATTGTTTCGAATAATACGATAAAAAGGTTAAATAAACATCATTAGATGCTGAACAAAGATTATTCATCAAGAATTTCTTTCAACAAGTGAGTATAATTGAGGCAAAACTAAGTGAATTAACAGAAGATCAGAAATAGAGATATTTTTACATGTGCCTTGAAGAAACGGATTTATTTAAAGACTATTGTATGCTGCTCAAGATCAAGAATGCCACCATGCTAGATTATATTAAGCTTAAATTCCCTAACTTCAAACAGTTTAAAGAAAAAGATGTCAATTTAGTAAATTAATATAATAATGAAAGAAAGAAAATTAAATGCGATATCTAAGAACTGAAGAAAAAGTAAAAGTCCATTGAAAAGAATATCATAGAATTTTTTGAGGGAGTTTAGAAAACTAACAAATCAAAATTTAAACTAAAATTATAACCAGATCAAAACTATAAAACTAAATTTATATTTACAGTATACGATACAACTCCTGAACCATTCTTGCAAAGGCTGGATAAATCTATACTGGCCCAAGGTGATGGGATGCAGGCCGAGAACCAAAGCGAACAACCAAAATAGAAAGTGCCATACACAGAGTATCAAATATAGTACAACTCATAAAGAAATTCGATTTGTGTCAGATTGATTATGAGTAGCGTAGTATGCAGCACATAAAGCACTGACTTCATCTTATTCCAGTCAAATGTGCTCACCTTCGAAAGCGCAAACATCAGTCTGGAATTCGTTGAAGATAAGTCGATGGAAAAGAGCCAACAGGCAAAGAAAAGTCTAGCTTTTCGAGGAGCATCGTGTTTTAATAATAAAGAGCCCATCCTAGAGAAAGTTTTAGTCTTAATGGATCTAACAATGATTGCAGCAAAGATATGCTAGCCAGAGTTGTTGACTATGCGTAAAAACTTCATGGTTGAAAAGGACCCTCAAAAATTATCGGTTATATACTCTCGTATGAAGCACTACACAAAGATTTTCCTGCGTTGCTCTAAAAAAGTGTACAATTAATGATATAAATACTTTATCAATTTGTAAAAATTCAAGAAAATCATATTTTTGTCAATATTTTTTCATTTAATAACCAGTTCATCATTGAGGACTTACTTTTGAGAGTATTCTCTGGAGTCTTCCATTTATTTCATTATTAAGCTTATTTATTCGATTGACTTTCTGTAATATTTTTTCTTAGCTCACTCTCTCAAAGCTATCTTTAATAGATTCCTCTTCATTGTACTTCTTGGAGTAGCTTCTTTATCTAGAGTATGATGCTTCATGCCCTTTACTCTCAGTATATCCTCTTACATTGGTTGCATTGTAATTTTACTTTCGTTCCGGTTCCATTCTATATGATTAGTTTATTATCGTCGGCTTGCTTTTAGGCAAAGATGGCTTCTCAGTGGGTAGATCTGAGAAATTGTTCGTCCCAATACCAGCTGCGTAGTTCTTTGCTATCCGCTTCATCTTTGCAGGAGCAACACCTGAGTATTAAGCCTATACTAGCAGGTCTTGCTTATATTTACTAAATTAACCAGCTGATGGAGTTCTAGGCCTGGCTTCTCGAGGCTAGTTGATTTCGCATTGATAGTCATACTTCTTTTCGTTGCTGGAGTAGCGGCCTCTTTGGTACTCTGGTTTGGGAGGATGTGCATACGAAGTTGTATATGATAGTCCTCGCTAATCGTTAAGCAAGTACTGGCCACTTCGATCTTCGAAAGATTTTCTAATGTACATTATGAAATAATACGTTATTATAATAGCAAAACATTATCATTTCCTATTTGTGAGATCAATAGTAGGGATTTTACATACTGCTGAGTTTATGATTTGAACTGTTGCTTTCCTCCATGAAAATATCCGACCGATTGAAGACTTGCGGATTCCAGCCAGGAGGTGCCTCGGGTACTTCTAGTTTTGCTGCTTCTTGCGCTACATCTAGCCTTACTGTGAAATATAAATTGCTTTTAGTGCAGCACCCAGCAATAACCGGTGAAATTTCAAGCTGATAATAGCACTTGATTAGCCCTCCATTTGTTGTTGGTGGAATGGCTTGATCAGATTTCTTATATTTTAGAGGAATTGTCATTTTCAAAGAATTATCACCTAAGCATTGTTGATGCGGCTATACACCTTGCATCTCTGTTTCATTAAGCTCTTGACAGAAAGTGATTTCCTAACCAGAGTCAGAAATCAAACTAATGATCTTTTTTAATTTAGCCTTAATGCATTTAATCTTAGTCTTACTTTTGAAATTATCTATTTCACAGAGGGCAACACACTGCTCACTCGGCAAATACTGATTTTCTAAATTAACATACCCTTACTTTGAAAATAGCAACTGATTTTTGATACGCCCTGACCGAAACAGCAGCATGACTTTGGGTTTATGTAGATTTACCCGTACATTTCTTGATTTTATTTCTTTTGAGCAGACCTAATCAAGATTTCCTTCTTCTCAGTCAGGTTAGCAAATTCAGTCTTTGGCGAAACACAGACGCAGCTGATTTCGTATATTATGCTTGCCATATATTGTGGAGTTTCCTCTTTGAAAGAAGCCGGAAGAAATGATGGGAGATGAAAAACAAATGGAAATGCGTATTGTCCATGCAGACTATGATCATCTGTCCATACACTCAGGGCATAGCTAATCTATATGATCTTCAAGTCTCCCATCTTATCTTCCCCAAACTTTTTGGTCTTGTACTTGTTTTCAGAAGGAATGGTATTCTTTTTTATGACGACCATAGACTGTTCGGCACCATCAGACTTCTGTTAATCTTTTTTTGATTGATTTTGTTGCCTCTTCCATGATATTTTTTCATAGCCTCTAATGTTGAGCAGTATTCTAGAAGCGGGGTAAGCTTTGGGAGCGTTGATGAAAATGTTGCCCTCTATCAGCTCACCTGGTAAGTAGAAAGGCTTATTTGTATTTATGAAGATTCCAGGTTTTGTTTTTGAATTGCCCATAATAATAAATCTTTGGATTAAAATGTATGTAGGCACTAGCAATATAAGCCAGAAAAATGAATCCAAAATTCGCAGATTGAGCTTAATCTCAATGTTCAGTGCAAATTATAAAAGAAGAGAATAAATTATATTTATAACACATTCATTATATGGACCCATAGCAAAAACCAGACAACGGAGAGATGGTTGATGACGATGACTTAGATGATTTAGATGACTTGGGACTGTTTCACAAGTCTTCGCTTAAGAATAATGAAGAGTCTCCTCTACCAGCTTTGGTCAATGAGGTTTCGAATGTAAAAAGATACGCTGACCAAAACAATCAAATGAAAGTGAAAGATTACACTGAAATTTGTAAGTTGGGATCAGGCGCATTCGCTGAAGTAAAAAAAGTGAGTCTAGGCACTTAGCTTTATGCGATGAAAGTATACAGCTTGCAGCGACTAAAGGGTCAGAAGTTTTATGCTGCAGATGGTAGCTTTGCCAACAGTGAGTAGATGTTTCGTAACGAAATTGATATATTGAAAAGGCTAAATCATCCAAATTTAGCGAGATGTCACTAAATATTATATGGCGGTGGTTATGCTTACGTAGTCATGGAACTTTGCGATTTGGGTCAAATTATGGACTGGTCTTAAGAAAAGAACAACTTTATTAGGAACTATAAAGTAATGGACTACATTCGCAACAAATACAAAGTATCAACTTTGTCTGACGTTACTCGCATAATTTTCTTACAAGCGGCAATCGGATTGCAACACTTGCATAGTCAAAATATTTCCAACCGTGACATCAAAGTGGACAACATCTTGTGCAGGACAACTTAGCTTCAAGGCACTGATATCAAAATATCTGATTTCACAACTGTACGCTACTCTCAAGATGATATCTCATATTTCACATGTGGTACAGCTGGGTTTCGAGGGCCTGAAATTCAGAGTGCTGCCTCAGATGGGTACAGCTGCAAGGCACTTGATGTTTGGGGTTTGGGTATTTCGCTATATACTTATTTTTGTTAAAGTTTTCCATTTATGGGCTAATCTGATTACGAAATTGAGCTAAGAGTTGAAAAATAGTCATTGAATTTACTCGAAGAGTACCCGAGTTGGTTCAAATCAGCAATTTTAGGTATGACAGTTAAAAATTGGAAAGAGCGCATTACAATAGATCAAGTTGTATCTATATTATCAGCTGAGAATTCATGATATTGTTTTGTTTAACATCATTACTATTCATATTATAATTACTATAAATTATGAATAAGTACTCTTACGAAGCTTATCGATATGCTATAGTTGTATGTCGAGATCACCTCGGACGATTTCTGTGTGTAAAATAAAATCTTAATAGGGGCTGGTGGCTGCCCGGTGGAAAGGTGCGACTTGATGAGACCTTTGCTTAGGCTGCAGTTCGCTAGTGCTAAGAAGAAACTCTCATTCGTCCTACTATCAAAGGAATTATAAGAATCGATTACGGAAAATACTACGTGCAAAATTGCATACGTTGTTTGTACTATTGTGAACCGGAAGATTCAACTAAATTACCGAAAAAAACACAAGATAAACATTCATAAAAAGCATAGTTTTTAAGCATTGATCAAATTTTAAGTTTAAAAAGTCAATGGCGAGGCACATAGATATATTAGTTTCCTAAATACATCACAGACAATAAACCAGTATATCCCCTTTAAATATTTATGTAAAATTTTAATTCAAACACCAAGTGATTTATATGATGCTAATAAATCAATGTTGCTTTCTGTTTTAATTCTCTTATTATTCATCGCTAAATACAATTTCTTCAACATCGTCATATTTTCGATTGCCTATGTAGTACTTAGAAGCTGGATTTTGACTAAGACTTATGTAACGCTTATATTCCGCTGAATTTTGTAAATTCTACAGCTATTTTGCTGTGTTGGCCTTCACCGATCGCTGGTAATCCACGTAGTCCACCTTCTGAGAGCATTTGGACTGTGGCGGGTTTTTCTACTTCGCCACTAATTCATTCTTCTTCAGGAAGAAGTAAACATGCAGCCCAAATAGAATTCCCATCAGCGCGATGTGAATGTAGTACAGTTTGGAAGTTTTGTATAAATATAACACCTCCACTAAGTCTTCAAATAGTCCCATCTCTGTTTTAAATATTAGATAGTTATATTTACATATAATTTGCAGCAACTCGAACAATATTAAATAAATTATAGTATCAGTAAAGTAATGTTTGATCTCTTATTTTGTCACTTTTTGATGGTTTATTCATATTTTTGCTATTCCTATGAAAATTTGCTATTTATCATCAAATCTTTTCCATAGTCTGACTCAAGACCTTCGAAACTAACTGTCCTCGGAATTGATGCCCTATTAACTGCCATGTCATAGAAACTTCCATGCCATATTTAGGCCCATTATCCCCGTTTATTAGCGAAGAAAAGCAGGAAAAACACAGCCAAAGGATAGAACAAGAGAATACTCATTACTTAAATTGTAGGAAGATCTTGGAATAATAAGTTAAAAGCTAGCTATGCACAGACGCAAACAATAGTCAATATTGAAGCAGCTGCTCGATAGAATTGAGTTGATAAATATATGTCCACTCTTTTACAGTAGTTTAATATCATACCAAAGGCAATAATCTATTTTAAAATGTATTTACTTTTGAGCTTCCGAAGGCTGAGCAGCTAATTGAAGATTGATCACCTTCGACGAATGTCGGCATTTGAAGAAAGAGAGGAACAATCCTAATTCCTAAGCCTTGGTCAAATTTTTGAAGTCCAAATTGTTTAGCGAATTACCTAAACAGACAGAAGACCCACATAAGTCCAAGACCCCAAACTGCTGTTTTAAGTTTCTTAATGATGACAAACTTAATAAAAGCACCAGCCACCATGATACTGATGACATCATTGAGAAACCACGCGTCCTTAACCTCAGGCATAAAGAAGTCAAGCCCCATCACTGCACAGGAGAAGATGAAGCCAAAGATGAATGCAATTTTGTTATGTTTGCAGATCCACATGAGCAGATCCTGCGAGTACATGACCAAACAGACGAAGCAGAACATACCGATGAAGTAGCGCTGGAATTCAAACACAATTGAGTTGTTGCCAAAGATCATCTGCAGGTACAGTCCAATGCACAGCACGACTATGTACATAAAGCTCGTCACAATGTTGTAGGTGAAAGGCAGAAACTTGCGGTACTGTACGTTCCACGGCAGGATCAGCATCAGGGCTAACCCAATTGCTTGCGTTATAGCTATCGTTGCGTTTGGTAGTCTCACAATGTAGTAGTCTTCGCCGTGCTAGCAAAACAGCATATAGACTTTGCGTTCTTCACGAACCTATACTCTGTTACTGATATCCTCAATAGTATATAGGAGAGTAAAGTCCATAATAACTTCGTAGCTTTCCTATTATTTTTCCATGAGCAGTAAGAATAAGGCTGAGCCTTCTTTGACTTCGGATGCCTGCTTGAATACGATAGTGTCCCTCATTTAGACCTGCAGGGTAGCCATATTGACGTGTGCAGGGAGACTGGAGACATTGACCAGGAACTGATTCTGATGCACATTGAAGAACATGAGCTCGCAGGAAAAGGGGTGATCATGAATTTCAGGCACTTCTATCGACTCTGCTACTTAAGAGGGTGCAGTTAGAGGTGAAGTGAGAATTAGCTTCGTGCTCGATACAGTGGTTATGATGAGAGCAATCAACAGCAGACTCATACGCATTCGTTCTTGTTATTTATAATCTTA
>APMI01001383.1_pt1 | contig 45493 bp, 44 predicted proteins | sample 667938 | NCBI WGS metagenome assembly APMI01 (sample SAMN01084076, study PRJNA167559) | wastewater metagenome | biome: Wastewater | place: Denmark: Ejby Moelle, Odense | collected 2011-11-28
TCGAAAATCAAGTGAATAGGCCATCCCTATAGAATAATCAGAATTATTCAATCTTGCTATATGTCAGCGAGCTGAGTGGACCGGGACGGTTTTTCACTGTCGAGGTGGATATTAATGTGCTGCTCGACCGCCACAATTTGCAGTATGCCGATGTGCTCATGGCAATGGCTCGCGCACTGCTCGAACGAGTGTCCGGTCAAAAGATAACCCTGCCCGCCGCAGCGTTGAGCAAGTTGGAAAACTGGTTCGCTGAAAAGGTGGTCAATCAGGAAAAAACCAGTGAACTCACGCTTGGCATCGAAACCAGCGTCACGGCGAACAGCGGCATACCTTACCTGCTGGAATTGCTGGGCCGCTTCACCACCGCGTTCAAGAACAATCACACCTACAAGGAATCGCTGCGGCAGGTGATCCGCAACACCTTCAGCGATTTGGCCGATGCATTTAACGAATTGCTGAGAGCCGCTGAAACAGCGCTGACCGATGCCAACAAGGCGCGGCGCCTTTTGTTTCTCATCGACGGCACCGACAAGCTGCGCGGTGAGGACACCCGCCGGTTCTTCATTTACGACGTAGAGCAATTGCTGGCGATTACGGTGCTGGCGGTTTACACCGCACCCATCAATCTCAAATATGAAAGCCATCTTGCCGGCAAACTGGACGACGACCTGGTGTTGCCCATGATCAAGCTCTATGAAAAGCATAGCGCGCGCTGTGAGGCGGGCTGGGTTGCCATGCGCGCCATTTTGTTACGGCGGGCTGATCGCTCCATCTTCGCCAGCGATGCGGATATCGACCGCCTTGTCGAGCATTCCGGCGGCCATCCCCGCGAACTGCTGATTTTACTCAAGCTCAGTTGCGAGTTCGCTGAGGGTGACAGGCTCACGGCGGCGGATATTGAAGCGGCGATCAAGCAACTGGCCTCGGAATATCGTCGTTTCCTAGAGCCGGAGGATTACGCGCTGCTGGCTCGGATCGACAGCGACGCAATCCATGCCGGCAATGACGAGCGCACTCGCCGATTGCTCTACAACTTGGCGTTGCTCGAATACAACGATGCGTCGTGGCGGCGCAGTCATCCGGTGGTGCGCACGCTGGATGGCTATCAGCGCGCCCGCTCGCTCTTGCCGTCGCCAGCCGCGGGGAGCTAGCGACCCCGTGGCGAGGAATGGGCCGTTTGATTTCGACTACGCGCGCCATTGGGTGGCCAGTGCGCTGCGGCCCGAACATGTCGCCGATTTTCAGCGCTTGATCAAAAGGCTGCGATACGGTAGCCATTTTCAACTGCTGTTTGCCGAATTCACCGAAGCCAGCTATCGCAACATGTTGATGGAACAGCTTGATCATGTGTTCGCCGATCTTGGCCAGCCGGTAGCTCAGATCGATCTAAGCACTCACAACGTGGCCGATTTTGCCGCGCTTGAAACCGAGCTGCGTCGCTTGGCTAGCAACCATGCGGCGATTCATTTAACCGGCGTAGACGGCTGGTTCGATAAAGATCGTTGGCAGGATTTCAACATCCGCCGCGAGGCCATCGCTTTTGGCATACCGGTGCGATTGATCGTTTGGTTGAGCGCCGAAAGCGTGACCCAGGTTATTGACTTGGCTCCCGATCTTTGGGCGTGGCGCGGTGGTGTTTATGCCTTTACCACCACGCCCGTCGGCCCCCGCGAAATACCGCAGCCTCAAATGAATCTTGTCGATCCGCGCACCTTGGCCGAGCGCAGTTACCGCATTGCCATCTTGCGCGAATCCGTCGCCGCCAAACCCCCGCCGGACGATGAAATTCTGGGCTTGTTGTTGGATGAGTTAGCGGATTTGCTGGCCAGCATTGGCCAACTGGACGAAGCGCTGCGCATCCGCCAGGAGGAACAACTGCCGGTCTACGAGCGGCTGGGGGACGTACGCGCGCGGGCGGTGACGCTGGGGAAAATCGCCGATGTTTATCAGGCGCGCGGCCAACTGGACGAAGCGCTGCGCATCCGCCAGGAGGAACAACTGCCGGTCTACGAGCGGCTGGGGGACGTGCGCGCGCGGGCGGTGACGCTGGGGAAAATCGCCGATGTTTATCAGGCGCGCGGCCAACTGGACGAAGCGCTGCGCATCCGCCAGGAGGAACAACTGCCGGTCTACGAGCGGCTGCAAGCAGCGCGGGATGCGCTTATCTGTCGCGCCAACATCGGGATCAATTATCTGGCGCGCAACTCGGCGGGAGATCGGGAAAAGGCGTTGGCGTTGCTGCGCTTGGCTTTACAAGCCGCCCAGGCGTTGAAACTGCCGGAAGCGCAACAAATCGCTGAAATAATCCGGCATGCGGAAGAGTAACAAGATGGTTCTCGGGTTAAAGGCGCGCTTCGCTGGTGGCGCGCTCGGTGGTCATCGCTATGCGCGTTTATGAGGCGATATCTTAAATCATAGCACCAAGTGGGTGCAGAAAGCCGAGCGTCCGATGGCGATGCCTCAGCTATTACGCTGATTATAAAAACTTTTATGGGTCGGCGTGAAAATTGCTATTTCGCCCCATCTTCATCCGGGTTCGGCCCAATTTCGGCCCGGATTGGGGTAATTCCTCTCAAAACCCATCCGCGCCAAACGAAAAGAGCCATTCGATCATTACGCCTGCATCGGGCTATGTGGGGCCAGCGGGCGGTGTGGTCATCGGTAGTATGGACACTCGGGCACAAAAAACGGCCAAAAACGGCCGTTTTTTATCGTAATGCAACAACTGAGTGCTTGAGCTAACCAATTGATTTATGGTGCTGGTGGTGGGACTCGAACCCACAAGCCGGGCTAACGGCGCAGGATTTTAAGTCCTGTGTGTATACCATTCCACCACACCAGCGAAACCTGCCACAACCAAAACTAGACCGATCAATGCGTGGGCACTAATCCTTATCGCTATCGGTTGCGGCACCTGATAGCGGGCTTAGGATAAAGCAATAACCTGCCAATTGTCATCTTCGGCTCTATCGCCAACTCACCACCTCGTCCAAGCGGCGGCGCGAACTGGGTGCAGGCAGTTCTGCTGGATAGCCCAGACTCAACAGGGCCAAGGGGACCAAGCCCGACTCCAGTTTCAGCGCCGCCCGGACTCGACCCTCATCGAAATACCCAATCCAGGTAGATCCCATACCGGCGGCAACGATGGCAAGTTGGGCATAGGCCGCCGCGATAGTGGTATCTTGCAGGGCATAGAGATTAGCACCGCGTTCACCAAATACCTGCGCCGAGCGCGTGGGGTCCGCGCAAAACACCAAGCATACCGGGGCTTCAGCGATAAAAACCTGGTCATCGCACGCCTCAGCCAAGGCCGTCCGCTCGGCCAGATCGCGCACCACGATGATCCGATACGCTTGCAAATCACCGGCCGAGGGCGCCGCACACGCCATTTCTAGGATGGCGTAAAGCTTTTCCGCTTCAACCGGCATGTCCGGCTGATATTTACGAATCGAGTGACGATGGCGAACCGTTTCGAAAAAATCCCACATCACGGAGTCCTCTCGATGCTGGAGCAATCATTTTAACGCCATGTGCTTAAAACCACCTTGCCATCCTGGACAAAAGGCACTCAGCAGCTTGCAGCCATGCCTTTCAACCAGATCCCTTGACCAACGCATTCAGCTTGGGCAGTTCCGGGGATTGCGGATAATTGCGCTCCAGCACCCGCAAACTGTCAGCAGCCAATTGCGGCATATGCATCTTGACGTAGGCTTGGGTCATGATACTGAGCGCATCGGCTGAGGCAGGTGTCCGCGCATAAGTTTCTAGGACATATTTAGCCCGATTGACCGCCGCGACATAAGCGCCACGCCGTAAATAGTAGCCGGCGACGTTGACCTCATAAGCGGCCAAATTGTTGTGCAAGTACAGCATCCGCTGACGCGCATCCTGCGCATATTTGCTGTTAGGAAATTTGCGCGTTAATTCAGCAAAGTCGCTATAGGATTGCCGCGCAGTTGTGGTATCGGTTTTATCGCGATCACTAGGCGCGATTTGCTCAAGCAAGGTGTTATTGCGATTAAAATTTACCAACGCTTTCATGTAATAAGCATAATCCACATACGGATGGCGTGGATTGGCCTTAATGAAGCGGTCGGCGGCAGCAAGAGCAGCATCTGGCTCGTTGTCTTTATACTGGATGTAAATCGTATCCAGTTGGGCCTGTTGAGCTAGACGACCGAACGGATAGCGCGCCTGGAGCTTGTCCAAATATTCGAGGGCAGTTTTGTAGTTGCCCCCATTCATCGACTCCTTGGCTTCGCTGTAGAGGCGCTGGGCCGACCAACCTCTGGTTTCGTCGATTTTTTCAGGGAGCAGCGAGCACCCCGCAAGCAGCACGGCCACAAGAGGAACGGCGAGGAATAGTTTCAATAGACGGTGCATGGATGACGGCATGGAACGGCGATTGTCGGGAGTAAAATGAACGATTTGATGCCCAGTATAACCTTCGCGCCAGCAAATACCATCATGTCTGCATCTGAACAAATCGCCTGCCAGGTACCGGCCGACTATGCCGGAATGCGACTCGACCAAGCCTTGGCCGCCTTGCTGCCGACCCATTCGCGCAGCCGCTTACAACGGTGGCTGAAAACGGGCCAATTACGGGTGGACGGTCGAATCTGGCGGCCTCGTGATCCGGTTTTTGGTGGGGAAACCATCAGCGGAGAGTTGATTGCAGAAGCGGAGACCTTCGCGCTCCCGCAAGATATCCCGCTGGATATCCGCTATCAGGATGCCGATCTGCTGGTTCTCAACAAACCGGCCGGGCTGGTCGCCCATCCGGCTGCCGGGAATTGGGATGGCACGTTGGTCAATGCCCTCCTCCACCATTACCCAGAACTGGCGAACTTGCCGCGCGCTGGGCTGGTCCATCGGCTGGATAAGGAGACAACCGGCTTGCTGGTCGTCGCCCGCAGTTTACAAGCGCACAGCGCTTTGGTGGCGCAATTACAGGCGCGGCACATTGAACGTGACTATCTGGCGGTGGTGAATGGCTTGCCGGTAGCGGGTGGCACCGTGGATGCCCCTATTGGCCGCCATCCGGTCGAGCGGCAACGCATGGCGGTTGTCCCAGGCGGCAGACCTGCCGTTACCCATTATCGGATCATGCGCCGTTTCCGTACCCATACCCTGTTGCACGTCAAGCTGGAAACCGGCCGCACCCATCAAATTCGGGTTCATATGGCGCATATTCGCTTACCCCTGGTTGGTGACCCTCTCTACGGAGGACGCCCCCGCTTGCCTCCGAGCGCCTCTCCTCATGTGCTTGAGGTAATTCAGAATTTTCGGCGGCAGGCCCTACACGCCGAACGGCTGGCCCTGAGCCATCCTGTCAGCGGCGTGCGATTAACGTGGCAGGCAGAAATGCCGGCCGACTTGCTGGAATTAGTGGCAGCACTCGAAGAGGATGCCAAGGTATGAACCCACTGCGTCAAGAACATCTCCTGGTTCCCGAATGGCCAGCGCCGGCACGGGTACGGGCGCTTAGCACCACTCGTCAAGGTGGGATCAGCGAACCTCCCTTCACCAGTCTCAATCTAGCCGATCATGTCGCTGATGCGCTGGCTGACGTCACCGAAAACCGGCGACGGTTAGCGATGTTAGCCGGTTATCCTCGTGAACCGGCCTGGTTGCAGCAGGTTCACGGCAACCGGGTCGTGGCCGCTGAGACAGTATACGAACCAGTTGCCGCCGATGCTGCCTGGACCCGTCAACCGGGCTACCCTTGTGTGGTGATGACCGCCGATTGCCTGCCGGTGCTGCTATGCGATCAAGCGGGGACGGTGGTCGCTGCCGCTCATGCCGGTTGGCGTGGACTGGCCAACGGCGTGATTGCCGCAACGGTTAAGCATCTCAAGGTACCCCCTAGCCAATTACTGACTTGGCTAGGGCCTGCCATCGGTCCTAGCGCTTTCGAAGTGGGTGCGGAAGTGAGGGAAGCCTTTTTGCTGCTGGACGCTGATTACACCGGCTGCTTTCAACCGTCTCCGGCCGGTCGCTGGCTGGCTGATCTCTATGGATTGGCACGGCGACAGTTAACCGGGTTAGGCGTGACCGCCATTTACGGAGGGGATTTCTGTACGTTTGGCGATTCGGCACGATTCTTTTCGTACCGCAGGGAAAGCCGCACCGGACGGATGGCAAGCTTAATCTGGTTGGCGTGAAACGACCGGCTCCAGAGAGACCAACGGACTAACGAAAGTGGTCATACCCCGCTCGTTCCAGTTGAAAATCAGCACCATCCGCGCGGCTTAACCGTAAGCCCGGTGCTTCGGTAATCACCCCAATGCGGGTACAACCACAATCCCAGGCGGCGGCTAGCGTTGCCAACGCGGCGCTCTGTTGCGGCGGCACGGTAAAACACAATTCATAATCATCACCACTGGTCAGGGCCATGAGCCAGGCCGCTTCGCAGTCGAGTGTTCTGGAAAGTGCCGGTGACAGTGGTAATTGCCCGACATCCAGCCGAGCGCCGACCCGGCTGCGCTCCAGGATATGGCCGAGATCCTGCGCTAGGCCATCAGAGATATCGACGGCCGCACTGGCGATGCCACGCAATGCCAAACCTTGGGCGATCCGCGGTTCCGGCCGTTCCAGCCGCGCCTGAACAGAGTCACGATCTTCAGCGGCAACAGCGACTTGACCGTAGGCGGCCGCTAATGCCAAACCGGCATCACCCGGTGTACCCGTGACATAAATGCCATCACCCGGTCGTGCGCCATCGCGGCGCAGAGCCTGGTTCGGCGGTACGAAACCATGGGCCTGAAGGCTGATGACGGTGGTCGGCCCATGAGTCGTGTCGCCACCGACCAGTTGCACGTTGTAACGTCGGGCCAGATCAAACAAACCCCGACAAAACCGCTCCAGCCAAACTTCGTCGATTTGGGGAAGAGTCAGCGCCAGCGTTGCCCAAGCGGGAAGCGCGCCCATCGCCGCCAGATCGCTCAAATTGACCGCCAACGCTTTGTGGCCAAGCCTTTCTGGGTCAGTCGCGGCAAAGAAATGCACATCCGCTACCAACGTGTCCAATGTCACCACTAAGTGTTGGTCCAGCGGCGGCACCAACAAGGCGCCATCATCGCCGATGCCGAGCGCGACATCCGAGCGGGTCAAGCTCTGAGCCGCAAGATAGCGGTCGATCAGGGTAAACTCTGAAAGTGGCATCAGTGCATCATGACTCGAAACAATTTGAGTGATTCTTGATCAACCCTGCTCATTCCCGTTGCCAATCGCGCCGTGACGAGGAGATCGTGACTGTGAAGCCAGCGATGACATCGCTCGCCGTCATCAACATGATCAGGAAAAAGGTCATGTTAGCCATCTGGCGCATCACCAGCAGCTCGATCAGAGCAATGATGAAGACGACTAAGGACAGGACGTGGTTAAGCACCGCACCTTTGGAACTGCTGGTCGCGCGATAGACCTCGACACACAGCAAAACCAAACCCAGCACCAACAGAACATCACCTCCCCGAAACGGCAATCCATTGCCCGATAACAGCGGCAAACTGAACTGCACGGCCTCCAGCCAGCCCGGTGCGGTGAGCGCAAAAGCGGAATATAAAAAAACGACAATCGCGAGCAGGGGAAAACTAGCCATCGCTTCTCCTCCACAACAAATAAGAAGGCCGCCTGGCTACAGGCGGCCTGAGACAATCGAGGATGTTTTAGCCGTCCAAGCGCCGAAAAACCAGGGTCGCATTGGTGCCGCCAAAACCGAAGCTGTTGGACATCACCAGTTTAAGATCCGCATTGTCGATCCGTTGCCGGACAATAGGAAAACCTTCCGCTGCTGGATCAAGGGTTTCAATATTAGCCGAGGCGGCGATGAACCGATTTTCCATCATCAGCAGCGAGTAGATCGCCTCGTGGACGCCCGCTGCGCCCAGCGCATGACCGGTCAGGGGTTTGGTGGAACTGATCGGTGGAACCCGCTCGCCAAACATTTCGCGCAAGGCTTCCAGTTCGCGAACATCGCCGACCGGCGTGCTGGTGCCATGGGTATTGATGTACCCCAGCGGCTCTGCAATCCCAGTCAGCGCCTGCTTCATGCAACGCAATGCACCTTCACCGGAGGGCTGTACCATGTCGTAACCGTCTGAGGTGGCGCCATACCCGACCAGTTCCGCGTAAATCCGGGCGCCGCGCCGCTGCGCGTGTTCGAGTTCTTCCAACACCACCACGCCGCCACCGCCGGAGATGACAAACCCATCACGGTTGGCATCATATGTGCGCGATGCTGTTTGCGGCGTAGCATTGTATTTGGTGGATAACGCGCCCATAGCATCGAACAGATGGCTCAGACTCCAATGGACCTCCTCGCCACCACCGGCGAACACGATGTCCTGCTTGTTCCATTGAATCAACTCGGCGCCGTGGCCAATGCAATGAGCGCCGGTGGCACAAGCGGAACCCAGGCTGTAATTAACGCCCTTGATTTTGAACGGGGTCGCCAAACAGGCTGTGGTCGTGCTGCTCATGGTTCGCGGCACCATGTACGGCCCCACCCGCTTTAAGCCCTTGTTACGTAATAAATCAGCCGCTTCGACCATATTTTGCGGGCTACCGCCGCCGGTACCCGTCACCAATCCACTGCGTGGATTGGATACCAGATCCTCGGACAATTGGGCGTCGGCAATGGCTTCGCGCATGGCGATGTAATTGAACGCCGCCGCATCGCCCATAAACCGCAAGATCTTGCGGTCGATTTGTGCCGCCAGATCAACACGGATTGGCCCCCGCACATGGGAGCGCATCCCCATTTCTTTATAGTCTTCAGCGAACTCCAAACCACTGCGACCCTGCCGCAGTGACTCCAACACCTCCCAGCGGTCGTTACCGATGCTGGAGACAATACCGATACCGGTCACTACCACCCGTCTCATTTTTGGTATCCTCAAAAACCGTCGGTTGAGGTAAACAAACCAACGCGCAGATCTTTGCCGGTATAAATCGTCCGGCCATCGACCTCTAAATTCGCGTCAGCGATACCCATAACCAGTTTGCGCAGAATGACCCGCTTCATATGAATGTGGTAGGTCAGTTTGTGAGCTTCAGGCCGTACCTGGCCAGTGAACTTAACCTCACCACAACCGAGCGCCCTACCGCGCCCCTGGCCACCCATCCAGCCCAAGAAAAACCCGACTAGCTGCCACATGGCATCTAATCCCAAGCAACCCGGCATCACCGGGTCGCCGATAAAATGACAACCGAAAAACCAGAGATTAGGATTGATATCCAGTTCCGCGACGATCTCGCCCTTACCGTACTCGCCACCTTCGGAACCGATGTGGACGATTCGATCCACCATCAACATGTTCGGCAAAGGTAATTGGGCGTTGCCTGGCCCGAAGAGTTCGCCCCGGGCGCACGCGAGCAAATCTTCACGAGTATAGCTGGATTGTTTATTCACGATCAGAAATATCCACAATGAAAATGCTGTGATTCGAATTACTCAATAGAGTTCAACCTAAAGGGCGAATTATAAGGATTTTTTGGTTCGATAAACGGTTGGGCCGACAGTTCTTTTACAGCGCTACCCCAATTGTGCTCTATGATAAGCAATGTCTGTGGAGAGCGACTTGAAGAGCCATGATTTTCTTGTGCTAAATGCCATGCGCCTGGCGGAATACGCCCATCGCAAGCAAAACCAGTACCGCAAGGCGCCACCCGGCGAGGATCGTCCCGCTTATTTTCTGCATCTGACCGAGGTGGCCTGGCTGCTGGCGCAGAGCGCTATCGACGATAACGAGTTGATCGCCGCCGCCTTCTTGCACGATATCATCGAAGACTGCGGCTACGATGAAACCTCCCTCGCACAAGCCATCGGTAACTGTCGAGTCGCGCAACGGGTCGCGGCAGTCTCAGAATTGGCTAAAGGCCAGAGTTGGGAGGCCCGGCAGCAGGCGTATTGGGAGCGATTGAGCGCGATCAACGACCCGGCGATTCTGGCTTTATCGTGCGCCGATAAGACCTCCAACCTGATGGATATGAACCGACTGCTGGTCAAAGGCTACGAGGTGAGCAGTTTCACCAAGCGGGGTTTTGCCTCGCAATGCGCCAAGTTCGAGAGGCTGGACCTGCTTTTTCGCGGGCGCGTGCCCGCACGGCTGTACCAATACTTCGAACGGGCACTGACGGAATTTCGGCAACAAGACCCGATAAGTGCTGAAAAAGCTCCGTAGCCTCAATGCTCTGGCCGATCAGTACCGATCTTGTCCTCGGCGCCAGCCAGCAGGTTACGGATATTGGAGCGGTGCCGCCAGATCAACAACCCAACCATGATGGCAATGGCGACCAAGTACATCCCCGGCAAATCAAACCACCAACCGAGCAAGGGCGTCAGCGCGGCGGCGGTCAAAGCCGATAGCGAGGAAATACGGACCACGAAAGCCATGAATAACCACGCTGTCAGCGCCACGAGCGCGACCGGCCACGACAATCCCAGAATGGCACCAAACGCAGTCGCCACACCCTTACCGCCGACAAAACCGAAAAACACCGGATATAAATGCCCGACAAACGCCGCCAGTGCGGTCAAAGCCAGACCGGTCGCGTCGATACCTGCCAGCCGCGCCAATAAGACCGGCAGTAATCCTTTCAGAAGATCACCCGCCAACGTGATGGCGGCTGCCTTTTTACCGCCAAAGCGCAGTACATTCGTCGCGCCGGGATTACGTGAACCTTCGCTGCGCGGATCGGGTAGGCCCATCGCTCGGCACACCAGGATGGCGGTCGAAATGGAACCCGCCAAATAGCCGAGTACCACGAAAACAACGGTTCCGAACATAAATAGGTCACTCGCGGATTGGTCGCCTCAGCGAGAGCGCTGGGGCCTGAGAAGGCACGCTTCGCGCGGACGCTTTAGACTCAAACAAATTATTATCGGGCATTCTGTATGGACATCATTTTTATTCGTGAACTGCGCATCCAAACCATCATCGGCGTTTACGCCTGGGAGCGTGAGGCGCCGCGAACCTTGCTGATTGACTTGGACTTAGGCACCGATATCGGCCCGGCAGCCAGCAGCGACCAACTCGATCATACGCTCGATTATGCAAAGGTAGCGCAGCGAATTACAGAATGCGCCGCTCAGTGGAATTATCAATTAGTGGAAACGCTAGGGGAACGGATCGCCGAACTGGTACTGCGAGAGTTTGGCGTGTGCTGGCTGCGTTTATGCTTGCGCAAGCCGGGCGCGATACCCGACGCGCGCGAAGTCGGTATCCTTATTGAGCGCGGCAAACCCCTTTAGCTGCTGGCGCCCACCAACCGCACAGATTTACAACCGGCTCCACTGCGCACGACGCTGTTCTCGGATGCGCGGCATCAGCGTAGCCACCAACAAGCCAGCGCCCAAGAGAATCGCTCCCATCAGTAACCGGATATTGCCGTTATCGTTTCGCAGCGCTCGATTCTCCTGTTGAGTGATCTGCAACTCGCGCTCTAAGGTCACAGTTCGTTCCTGCAAAGCCTTGTTGTGGTCGTCAATCGCCACCGTCTCGGTTGCAACCTTCCGATATTGGGCTAATTGCTGGCGGAGCCGCAGGGTTTCCTCGTACAGTTCAGGATAGCTGAGCGCTTCACCGGCGGGGGTGCTGGCTGCCTCATCCATATGCTGTTTAAGATCGCTGTGGCGTGACTGCAATTGCGCCAGTTCTTGGCGGACGCCCACGAGCTGTTCCTTGCTACTTGGGGTATCGGTCAGCAGATCGCTACGAATCCATCCCCTGGCACCGGATGGGGCGCGAATTTGCGTAAAACCCCTGGTCGCATCCACTTGCAACACGCCGACCGCCGAACCGTTGCGAACCGTACCGACGATCTTGTAACGGTCGGACGCGCCTGCACGCAGCGGCATATCCACGGTATCGCTCACATAGGCATTGGTCCGCGCCGGGGGCTGCGCCCGCACCGGCAGAGCGATCATAAGCAGCAAAACCATTGATAAGGAAGAAAGCACAAAGGTTTTCATGGGAAACTGCTATAAGCTGGGGAAACGACAAGGATTGCTATAAATTTAGATAATTTTACCTGTTTATGGCCGCCGTTTATATCCATCGATACTACACGGCGATAAGAAAATTTCGGTGAGCCGCCTCTTGTGCGGTTCGATCTTTTGGCAAATGCAGCCTGCTCGTTGATGAAACCGACACCGACCGATCACCTCAGCGTTTTACCCGCGCCCGACCCCATTGCGGCGGCGCATAGCCATCGTCTCCTTCAGCATATTCATGCCGAAATGATTGCCGCCGGAGGATCGATTCCCTTTCTTCGCTTCATGGACTTAGCCCTCTATGCACCGGGGCTTGGCTATTATCGCGCTGGTGCCCGCAAATTCGGCCCGGACGGGGATTTCATCACCGCCCCGGAACTCTCTCCGCTGTTTTCCCATTGCCTCGCTCGGCAGTGTCAACAGATCCTGGTCCAAACTGGTGGTGGGGCGATTTTGGAGCTGGGAGCTGGCACCGGTACGATGGCTTGTGATCTTCTTCTGGAATTGGAACGGCTTAATAGCCTCCCAGAGCGCTACGCTATCCTGGAATTAAGCGGTGAATTACGCGAACGCCAGCACCAAACCCTCAGCCAGCGTATACCCCATTTGCTGGGGCAGATCATCTGGCTGGACACGCTGCCGGACTCTGGCTGGCGCGGCGTCATCCTCGGCAACGAAGTGCTGGATGCGCTACCGGTCGAGCGTTTTCGCATGACGGGCGCCGGACCTCGCCGCATGGAGGTGATCTGGCACGGTGACGATCTCCCAGAGGCGCTGCCAGAGACTTTTCCAGAAACTGCGCAAGGGAACTTGGGCTGGGCCGAAGGAGCACCGGACCCTGCCTTGACGGAAACCGTCGCCCAAATCGAAGCACAGATCGGCTGGGGCTTGCCGGAAGGTTACGTTTCCGAGTACGTCCCTCAACTGGGAAATTGGCTGAGCACCGTTGCCGAGTCTCTCACAGCAGGTGCCTTGCTGCTGATCGATTACGGTTATTCGCGGCGCGAGTATTACCATCCCGAACGCACCGACGGCACCCTGCTGTGCCACTATCGCCACCGCGTGCATGGTAATCCCCTGATTCTACCGGGCTTGCAGGACATCACCGCCAGCGTCGATTTCACCGCTGTCGCCGCAGCCGGTCGGGCCGCTGGGCTAGCACTGGCAGGTTATACCAGCCAGAACTATTTCCTGTTTGGCTGTGGACTCATGGAAGAATTGGCCCAGATGGACGCCACCGATACCGTGCGCTACCTGGAGCAGGTCCGCCAAGTCAAACTCCTGACGCTGCCCGGCGAAATGGGCGAGCGCTTCAAAGCCATCGCCCTAACGCGCGACATTGATGGACCGTTATGCGGTTTTTCCTTTCGTGACCAACGCGACCGGCTATAGTTTCGAGAACCGTCAGGCGGCTCGGAGACAGAGACCATGGGTCAGGAAATATCCCGCTCGCAGTTTACCCAGCAGGATTTCCAACGCTTTCAGACGTACCTGCGTGCGGAAACCGCTCAGTTAACCGAGTGGTTTCGCACAGAACGCTTCGTTGCGCGTAGTGGAATTGGCGGATTCGAGATTGAGGCGTGGCTGGTGGATCGGCATGGCAATCCGGCACCGATCAATGAGGCTTTTCTGGAACGGCTAGCCGATCCGCTGGTAGTACCGGAATTGAGCGTCTTCAACATCGAATTAAACACGCCCCCGTTGCCTCTGCACGGGCCGGTGCTTCGGCAGATGCACACTAATCTCGAAGCGCTTTGGCAACGCTGTCGGCTTGTCGCTGCCGAACTCGATAGCAGGGTGATGTTGATTGGAATCCCGCCCACGCTGCGCGCCGAACACCTGACCCTGGAACATATGTCAGGCCAGCAACGTTATCGGGCCATCAACGAGCAAATTCTCACACGGCGGCGCGGTCGGCCGATGCAGTTAGCGATCTACGGCGAAGAAACCCTGCACCTGACCCAATCCGACGTCATGCTCGAAGCTGCTACCACATCGTTTCAGACCCACTTGCAGGTTGCGATGCGCGATGCAGCCGATTTTTTTAATGCCGCTTTGGCGGTGTCGGCGCCCATGGTCGCGGTTTCGGCCAACTCGCCGCTGCTGTTCGGCAAACGATTGTGGGACGAAACGCGGATTCCAGTCTTTGAACAAGGGGTTGATTTAGCCGGTGGCGCAAGCTCCGACGACCTCAGTCACCGGCGGGTCGGCTTTGGCAGCGGTTATGTGCGCCAGTCACTGCTAGAGTTATTCGCTGAAAACCTGGCGCATTATCCGCCGTTATTGGCGGCCGACCCCAGTGGTGAGCGGGCGGCGGATCAATTGCCTCACCTACGACTACATAACGGTACGATTTGGCGCTGGAACCGGCCTCTGCTCGGCTTTGAGGTGGACGGAACGCCTCACTTACGCATCGAACATCGCGTTATGCCCGCCGGTCCCAGCATCCCCGATACCATTGCCAATGCAGCCTTCTATTACGGCCTCGCCCATGGCCTGGTACGCACACAGCCGCCTATCGCACTTACGCTGGACTTTGGGCAATGCCGAGCCAACTTCTACGCGGCGGCGCGTGATGGGCTACGGGCCGAGGTGGTTTGGCTACAGGGTCGGCGCGTACCGTTACGCCAATTGCTGCTGGAAGAACTCTTACCCTTGGCCGAGCAGGGATTGCTGGCTCTGGACATCGACCGGTCAGACGTGCGGCACTCTCTCGACATCATCGCAGCACGGGTGAACACCGGTCGTACCGGGGCAGACTGGCAGCGGCGGTTTCTCATCTCTCACGGCTCTGACCTGAACGCTCTCACCTTGGCGTATCTAGAGCGGCAACACGGCGGGCAGCCGGTCCACGAATGGGAATGTTGACTGTCGGTCGAGTCGGCTGCATCACCCTTCTCGCCGCGCCTCAACAAACTGGCTGCAAGTCGCTGGGTTACCCGACTTCCCGCACGCCTTAGCGGACCCCGGACTGGCGCGATACCGACCCGCCAGGAACAGTCGCTTGATATTGATCGTCAATTTCTAACCTTTCTTCCTCAGCGCCACCCTGAAAGAGATCGTTCCAAGCCACGTAAAGTAGCACGCCCAAATACGCCGGCAACGGCAGTGCCAGCACCTGAGCCGGGATCGAGAAAGGCTGGAAGAATGGCAATATCAGCAACACCAAGCCGACCAAGCCAAACATCGGTAGCAGCCACGGATTGAGTTGCATCGCCAGAGCGCTAGACCGCCAGCACACCGACAAAGGCAATTCCCGAAACAATTGCAGCGGAATGACGAAAACCGCCAGAAGCATCTGCAAAACCAGCAAGACGCTACCCAACACGCTTAATTGCGTACCCAAGATCGTGTCGGCTACGCCAAAGCTTCCAGACAGCGACCGGGAACCGCCGGTGATGTCGGGTGATATGAGCTGACTTTGCATCCAGTAGGCCAATAAATACCCCTGCAACAGGAGCAGGAACAGGAATAAGCTCGTCCTCGCCAGTGCCTTAGCAGCGGTTCGGTTAAATAGCTGCTTAAAAGCCGGTGCCCGTTTGCGATTGGCAGCGCGGGCCAAAGCGCAAGCTAAGGTGACAGTTAGGCTGAGCGGCAATCCATAGCAAAAGAGCGTGACGACCAGCAGCAACCACCCGCTCCCGGTCGGCAACCACCATTCCCAGATCGGTAGCGCCAGCAGCAATGCGCTACCCGTGGGGGCGAACAGCGCCACGGCCACAAACAACAACGGCCGCCGCCACATTAATTGCCACGCCTGCACCAACCAATCCCAACCATCGCCCGGAGTCAACGCCCGAGGCCCAAAACCTTGCATAGCCACCGCCCTGTCGGGGAATCAGTCGGTAGTTTAGCGTGGAAGGACCCCACACACAGCATTCGCGTAGCATTCCGCTGCTACCGGATAGATTCGGCTTTAGAACGGTCCAGCGCACGAAGGTAATGGGCTGGCGCAGCGCTACATTCGGTATCCGATCACTGCTCCTGATCAAGCGGAAGACGGGCATCCCAAATCCACCGAAACGGTGCGGCCTGCCGTGGTTAGGATGTCAAGATACAGTTTTGTCAAGCGATGAGGTTTGCCGCATCACGGCAAGAAGTAGAACGCCAGCGCCAGAATCACATACACCGCCAGCAACTGCGCGCCTTCCATCCAGTTCGATTCGCCATCCGAGGCGATCAGCACCAAAATCCAGGTGGCCAAGGCGATGGCCACCACCTCGAAGGTGGTGAACACCAAATCCATCGGTTGGCCGATGACGTATCCGGCAAACACCAGCACGGGGGCGACGAATAAGGCGATTTGGATGCTGGAGCCGATGCCGATGTTCATCGCCAGATCCATGTGATTTTTCATCGCCATCAACACGGCGGTGCTGTGCTCGGCGGCATTACCCACAATCGCCACCAGAATCACGCCGATGAAGACTTCGGTCATGCCCAGGACGCGCGCGGTATGCTCGACGGCCCCCACCAGAAATTCGCTCATGATCGCCACCACCACCGTGGCGGCAATCAGCACGATGAGTGCTTTCTTCTGGGTCCAGGTTTCGGTGCCGATGGCCTCATCGCTGTCGTCGGTTTCGTCGCCGACATAGAGATGTTTGTGGGTGCGCAGGCTGAAGATCAAGCTCAGGATGTAGCAGATGAACAGCACGATGGAGATTTCCAGGCTCAGCTCTCTTTCATGGGCTGCCGGATGGCCGGAGATCACCATGTGAAACAGCGCCGGAATGATCAAGCTGATGGTGCTGAGCGCCAGCAGCGTGACGCCGAGCGAGGCGGCGGTGCGGTTGAAATATTGGGTCTCGTATTTCAAACCACCGGCCAAAATACTCGCGCCCAGCACCAGCAAGATATTGCCGATGATCGAGCCGGTAATTGAGGCTTTCACCACATCGATCAGCCCCGCCTGCAACGCGATAAAACCGATGATCAGTTCCGCCGCATTACCGAAGGTGGCGTTCAGCAAGCCGCCAATCCCCGCCCCCAGATGCTCCGCCAAATGCTCGGTCGCCGTACCCATCAACCCGGCCAGGGGGATGATAGCCAGCCCGGCGGTGATGAAGATCCAGACCGGATCGGCATGGGACATTTCCAGCAGGATGCAGAGGGGGACAAAAGCCAGCATGGCCGACAGCGGCGTGAGATCGAATTCGAACTTTCTCAGCTTGATTCTTTTTTTCATGGGTAACACTCATTCATTGAAGCGTTGAGGGTTAACAGTAATCCAGTGTAGTTTAGCCGCAAAAGAAATTTTTGAAACGCCGTTTACATTTTTTGGCACACTATTCTATAGTATGAACACTGGGTCGCGGCTTCATTTCCACCTCGTGACGCCGACTAAAAGCCATCCGCCAGCGACGCCAATGAACCGGATGATTGAGACATGGATTTAATTGAAATTTTTGAGTCTGCTGACTCTCACCGCGCTGGAAATCGTGCTGGGCATCGACAATCTGGTGTTCATCTCGATCATGTCCAACCGTCTGCCAGCGCACCAGCAGTCCAACTAAAAACAAAAAAATCAACCCGGAGAACCCGCCATGACTTCACCGCGCCGCATCGTGCTGTTTGGGGAGTGCATGATCGAATTGCGCGGTCAGGTGTTCGGCGCGATGCGACAGGGTTTTGGCGGCGACACCCTAAACACCGCCATCTATCTGACCCGGCTCTGCGCCGACCAAAACCTGAGGATTTCTTACGCCACCGCGCTCGGCATCGACGTATTCAGCGATTACATGCTCACGGCGTGGCGGGCGGAAGGCATCGACACCTCGCTGGTGCGGCGGCTCGATAACCACCTGCCGGGCCTCTACGCCATCCAGGTCGATGCGAGCGGCGAGCGCCATTTCTTTTACTGGCGCGACACCAGCACCGCCCGCAGCTATTTCGACGCTTCCAGCACCCCTTTAGAAGACGCCATCGGCGGCGTGTCGATGCTGTATCTCAGCGGCATTAGTCTGGCGATTTTGCCGCCCGATGGCCGGGAGCGGCTGTTGAGCGCGCTGGCGCGAGTGCGCGCCAGCGGCGGTCAGGTCGCTTTCGACAACAATTTCCGCCCCCGCTTGTGGCCCGATCTCGCCCAAGCCCGCGCGCTCTACGACCGCGCCTACGCCTTGAGCGATGTGGTGTTGATCACGCTGGACGATGAAATGGCCCTGCGCGGCGAAACCTCCGCCGAGGACGCATTATCTAACGTGTTGGCGCTGCCTATTCCCGAAGTCGTGATCAAGCGCGGCGTGCAACCCACCCTGGTCCGAATCGCGGGCCGCGAACCCCTCACGGCGCCGGTCGAACCGGTCGCCCAAGTGGTGGATACCACGGCGGCGGGTGATTCCTTCGCCGGGTGCTATCTGGCGATGCGCTTGACCGGTGTGGAACCCGCCGCCGCTGCCCGCGCCGCCAACCGCACCGCGGCAGCCGTCATCCAACATCCCGGCGCCATCATTCCGCTGGATGCCATGCCAACGCGGAACGCCCTGCTGGCCCCGACTCCCTCAGCGCCTGTTTGAGCCTGTCCACTGGAGAAGAACCCCATGAAAATGTCGTTTCGTTGGTACGGTGATTCCGACCCCGTGTCGCTGGATTACATTCGCCAGATTCCCGGCGTCGAGCAGATCGTCTCGGCGGTCTATGACGTGCCGGTCGGCGAAGTCTGGCCGGTCGCCAACATTCAGGCGCTCAAGGCCAAGATCGAATCGCGCGGCTTAAAGCTGGAAGTGATTGAAAGCGTGCCGGTACACGAAGACATCAAGCTCGGCAAGCCGACCCGCGACCGACTAATTGAAAATTACTGCCAATCGCTGCGCAACCTGGCGCAATGCGGCATCAAGGTGGTCTGCTACAACTTCATGCCGGTGTTCGACTGGACCCGCACCACGCTGGAAAAGGAACTGCCGGACGGCTCAACGACCCTCGCGTTCGACATGGAGACCGTCAACAAAATCGATCCCTCGGAAGGCATCCAGTTACCGGGTTGGGACGCCAGCTACAAACCGGAAGAGCTGAAGTTGCTGCTGGCCGAATACAGCAAGGTCGATGAAGAAAAACTGTGGAGCCACCTCGAATATTTCCTGCATCGGGTGATTCCGGTCGCCAGGGAAGTCGGCATCAAGATGGCGATTCACCCGGACGACCCGCCCCGCCCTATTTTCGGCCTGCCGCGCATCGTCAAGAACCGCAACGATCTGGCCCGGCTGCTGGCCATTGAAGATACCCCCGCTAACGGCCTGACCCTGTGTTCCGGCTCGCTGGGCGGCGATTTTTATAACGACATCGCCGCGATGGTGCGCGAATTCGCCGGTCAGGGCCGCATCCATTTCGCCCATCTACGCAACGTCAAGGTCAACGAAGCGGGCGATTTCTACGAAACCGGCCACCGCTCGCAAGACGGTTCGCTCGACATGGCCGAGATCATGCGCGCCTACTACCAAGCGGGCTATGACGGCTATGTGCGGCCCGACCACGGCCGGATGATTTGGGGTGAAACCGGCAAGCCCGGCTACGGCCTCTACGACCGGGCGCTGGGCGCGGTGTATCTGAACGGACTCTGGGAAGGCATCGCCAAGGCCGAAACCGCCAAATCCACCTGAGAAGACCCATGAAACTTCCCTTCAAGATCGATCTGAACAATAAAGTGGCGGTCGTCACCGGCGGTGGCGGCGTGCTGTGCGCGGAACTGGCGGCGGCCCTGGCGGCCAACGGCGCCAAAATCGGGGTGCTCGACCTCAACGGCGACGCGGCGGAAAAAACCGCCGCGCAAATCCGTGAGCTGGGCGCAACCGCTATCGGGGTCAGCGCCAACGTGCTGGAGCGGGCCTCGCTGGAAGCGGCGGCGGAGCGGGTGCTGAAAGAACTCGGTCCCTGCGATTTGCTGCTGAACGGTGCGGGCGGCAATCACCCCAAGGGCACCACCACCAAGGAATGGTACGAAGACGGCGATTTGGACGATAAATCCTTGACCACTTTTTTCGACCTCGACCCCAAGGGGGTGGAATTCGTCTTTAACCTCAATTTCCTGGGTACGCTGTTGCCGACCCAGGTGTTTATCCAGCAGATGTTGGGCCGTTCCGGCTGTTCGATTATCAACATCTCGTCGATGAACGCCTTTTGCCCGCTGACCAAAATCCCCGCCTACAGCGGGGCCAAGGCGGCGGTCAGCAACTTCACCCAATGGCTGGCGGTGCATTTCTGCAAAGCCGGGATTCGGGTCAACGCTATCGCGCCCGGCTTTTTCCTGACCGCACAAAATCACAAATTGCTGATCGACGAAAAAACCGGTGAATTCACCGCGCGGGCCAAAAAGATCGTCGAACACACCCCGATGGGCCGCTTCGGCGAATCCCGCGAATTGATCGGCACCTTGCTGTGGTTGGCGTCCGAGGAAGGTTCCGGTTTCGTCAACGGCGTGGTGGTGCCGGTGGACGGCGCGTTCTCCGCTTATGCGGGCGTTTGAGTGTCTCGGGGGTTTGGCCGATCGCCAAACGGCTTTTTATCACTTGCTGTCTCTCATCCAAAGAAGGAAAAACCAATGAAAAATATGACGAAAGCGCTTGTTGCCGCCGTCGCCGTCGCGCTGGCGGGCGTCGCGCAAGCCCGTGATTTCCGCTCTTCCGATAACCAGCCCGCCACCTATCCCACCGTGATGGGCGTCAAGTTTATGGGCGAACGCCTGAAGGAACTTTCGGGCGGCAAAATGGGCGTGAAGGTATTCGCCGAAGGCAAGCTCGGCGGCGAAAAGGACGTGATCGAGCAAATCAAGATTGGCGGCGTGGACATGATCCGCGTCAACACCGCCCCGCTCAATAACATCGTGCCCGAAGTGATCGTGACCGGGCTGCCGTTCATCTTCCGGTCCAAGGACCACATGCGCAAGGTGCTGGACGGCCCGATTGGCGATGAAATCCTGGCGGCGATGGCAGCCCAAGGTTTCGTGGGCCTCGCTTTTTATGACAGCGGCGCCCGCAGTTTCTATACCGCGAAAAAACCCATCAAAAGTATGGCCGACATGAAGGGGATGAAGCTGCGCGTCCAGCAGTCCGACATGTGGGTGGCGATGGTGCAGGCGCTGGGCGCGGAAGCGACCCCGATGCCTTATGGCGAAGTTTACACCGCCCTCAAGACCGGCCTGATCGACGGTGCGGAGAACAACTGGCCGTCCTACGACACGGCCAGCCATTACGAGGCCGCCAAATATTACGCCCTGACCGAGCATTCGATGGCCCCAGAAGTGGTGGCCTTCTCCAAGAAAATTTGGGATACCTTGACCCCGGACGATCAAAAACTGCTCCGCCAGGCCGCCAAGGAATCGGTGCCGCACATGCGCAAACTGTGGGATGAGCTGGAAGTGCAATCCCGCGCCAAGGTCGAAAAAGCGGGCACCGAAGTCTCTACCATCGCCGACCGGCAAGCCATGATCGACGCGATGAAGCCGGTCTACGAAAAATTCGCCGCCGATCCCAAACTCAAGGATCTGGTCAAGCGGATTCAAGACACCCAATAAGACGAACGGCAAGGCGTGGCCCCCTGCCGCGCCTTGACCCTTCCCTCCTTGTCCACGCGGCCCAAGCAGGACCCCATCATGGAACATCAACATTCGGATGCACGGCCAGCGCAAGGCTGGCTGACGACCATCAACGCACCGCTCGCCCGCTCTGCCATGTACATCGGGGTGGCCGGATTACTGGCCATCGTCGGCATCGTGGTCTATCAGGTTTTCGGGCGCTACGTCCTTAACAAACCACCGACCTGGGCCGAAAGCTTGGCCTTGGTGCTGGTGCTGTACGTCACGCTGTTCGGCGCGGCGGCCGGGGTGCGCGATGCCGGACACATCGGCATGGAATCGCTGCTGGTGCTGCTGCCCGACAAAATCCGCAACCAGATCGAACTGCTGATTCACGGCCTTGTCATCGTCTTCGCGCTGGCGATGATCTACAACGGCATCGTGCTCGGCGCGCAGGCCAACTACAAAATTCCCAATCTCCCCTTTAACGAATGGGTGCGCTATATCCCGCTGGTGCTGGGTGGAATCATGATCATCCTGTTTTCCATCGAGCATATTCTTGCAGCGCTCAAGGGTGAGGAGGTCGTTCCGTCATGGCACTAACTATTCTATGTCTGACCTTTCTGCTCTTTCTCATCCTCGGTGTGCCGGTCGCTTTCGCCATAGGTCTCTCCGCCATCTGCACCATTCTGTACGAGGGGCTGCCGCTGGCGGTGCTGTTCCAGCAGATGATGTCGGGGATGAACATCTTTTCCTTCCTGGCCATCCCGTTCTTCGTCTTTAGCGGCGAGTTGATGCTGTATGGCGGCATCGCCGACAAGATCGTGCGTTTTGCCCAATCCCTGGTTGGGCACATTCGCGGCGGTCTGGGCCTCACCAACGTGGTGGCTTGCACCCTGTTCGGCGGGGTGTCCGGTTCGCCGGTGGCGGATGTGTCGGCGATGGGCGCGGTGATGATCCCGATGATGAAGGATAAAGGCTACGACCTCGATTACGCGGTCAACGTCACCACCCACGCCTCGCTGACCGGCGCGTTGATGCCGACCAGCCACAACATGATCATTTATACCCTGGCCGCTGGCGGGGCCGCCCAGGCGGCGGGCTATACGGTCTCGGCGGGCGCGCTGATTCCGGCGGGCATCATCCCGGCCATCCTGCTGATGGTCTGCATGTTGGTCGCTGCCTACTATGTCGCCATCCAGCGCGGTTATCCGGTCGGTTCCTTCCCCGGTTGGCCGGAAGTGGTGCGCACCTTCGTCGCGGCGCTGCCGGGTATGCTGGTGGTGGTCATCATCCTGGCCGGTATCCTCTCTGGCGTGTTCACCGCCACCGAATCCGCTTCCGTAGCGGTGAGCTACTCCATCCTCTTGACCTTCTTCATCTACCGGACGATGACCTGGGAGAACTTCCTGAAAGCGGCGGCCAAGGCGGTCAAGACCACCGGCGTGGTGCTGCTGCTGATCGGCGTTTCGACCATGTTTCAATACCTGATGGGCCTTTATGAGGTCGCGGAACTGATGGGGGATTTCCTCAAGGGGATTTCCAGCAACCCCATCGTCATCTTCCTGATGATCAACATTCTGCTGTTCCTGCTCGGCACCTTCATGGACATGGCCGCGACCATCCTGATTTGCACGCCGATTTTCCTGCCGGTGGCGATGGAAGCCGGGATGCATCCGGTGCAATTCGGCATCGTGATTCTGCTCAACTGCGCGCTGGGGCTGAACACCCCGCCGGTCGGCACCACCCAGTTTGTCGGCTGCGCCATTGCCGGGATTTCGGTCGGCACCGTGATGCGCTCCATCCTGCCCTTTTACGGGGCGCTGACGGCGTGTTTGCTGCTGGTGACTTATGTGCCTGCGTTCTCACTCACCTTGCCACGGCTGCTCGGTGTGTTGTCGGGCGGCGGCCACTGAACCCGCCGTAGCGCCAGCGGTTTCTCCTTCTTTGGCCAAGGGAAGGAGAAACCGGGCAACTCGCAGCGACATTCCAGACCTCCTCCCATCGGCCCAGCGCCTTGGGGGGAATTCAACCACCGAACTGTAACCTTCCGGCCCCGCCGACCTGTTGGCGGCCGGATTCCGTCGAACCGGAGGGCATATGGCCAAACCGTTTATGGACGAGGATTTTCTGCTCGAAACCCCGACCGCACGCAGGCTCTATCACGACTACGCCGCACCGCAGCCGATTCTTGATTATCACTGCCACCTGCCACCGGCGGAAATCGCCCAGAACAAGCCATTCCGCAACATCACCGAAGTCTGGCTGGGTGGCGATCATTACAAATGGCGCTTCATGCGCTCGGCGGGCGTCACCGAGGATTTCATCACCGGCGATCAGCCCGATCAGGCCAAATTCCGCCGCTTTTGCGAAGTGCTGCCGATGGGCGTCGGCAACCCGCTCTACCACTGGTGCCATCTCGAATTGCGCCGCTTTTTCGGCACCGACATCGTGGTCAGCGCCGCCACCGCCGATGCGCTGTGGGAACTCTGCAACGCCAAACTGAAGCAACCCGAATGCTTCGCCCGTGGCCTGATGCAAAGCGCCAAGGTGCGCGGGGTCTGCACCACCGACGATCCGGTGGACGATCTGGCCAACCATCAGGCTATCGCCGCCGATCAGAGTTTCTCGATCAAGGTGTTACCGACTTTCCGACCCGACCGCTCGTTCAACATCGACCGCGCCGACTATCCCGATTATCTGCGCCAGTTGAGTGCGGCCAGCGGCGTCCCCATCCATCGCTTCGCCGATGTCTGCAAGGCGCTGGACGCCCGGCTGGAGCATTTCGCCCGCTGCGGCTGCCGCTTGTCCGACCACGGTCTGGACACTGTGACTTTTTATGAGGAAGCGACCGAGGCCGAACTGGATCGTATTCTGGCCCGTCGGCTGGAAGGCGCGGCGCTCAGTCCCAAGGACATCGAGCAATACAAGACCGCCGTGCTGCTGCATGTCGGCCGCGAGTACGCCAAACGTGACTGGGCCATGCAGTTGCACATGAGCGCGCTGCGCAACAACAACAGCCGGATGTTCCAGCAACTCGGCGCGGACACCGGCTGGGATTCGATCAGTGATGGCCCGGTGGCGGCCAAGCTGTCGCGTTACCTCGACGCGCTCGACCGCGACAATCGGCTACCGCGCACCATCCTCTATGGCCTCAATCCGATTCATAACGAGGTGCTGGGCACCATGATCGGCAATTTCCAGGACGGGCGGGTGATCGGCAAGATGCAGTTCGGTTCCGGCTGGTGGTTCAACGACCAGAAGGACGGGATGATTCGGCAAATGACCGCGCTGGCCAATCTCGGCAATCTCGGCGCGTTCGTCGGGATGCTCACCGATTCGCGCAGCTTCCTGTCCTACACCCGCCACGAGTATTTCCGGCGGATTCTGTGCAATCTGATCGGCGGTTGGGTGGAAAACGGCGAATACCCGCAGGATTGGGCGCAATTGCAGCAGGTGGTGGAAGGCATTTGCTACCACAACGCCAGCCGTTATTTCGGGCTGGGGACTGCCTGAGTCCAGCCCATGCGTTGCCGTTGCCATCAATACACGATTCCGACCCAGCGAGAACACCATCATGGCGAAATTGCTGCAAATTGACTTCTCTTTTCCGGGGCCGTTTGGCGCGGAAATGACCCAAGCGCTGTCCGGGCTGGCGCATTCCATCACCAAAGAGCCTGGTTTCATTTGGAAGATCTGGACGGAAGACGCCCGCACGCAACAGGCGGGCGGCATTTATCTGTTCGAGGACGAGGCGACGGCCAAGGCGTATCTCCAGATGCACACCGAGCGGTTAAAAGGGTTTGGAATTGCCCAAGTGAACGCCAAGGTTTTTGATGTCAATGAACCCTTGTCCGCCATCACCCGTGGCCCGCTTCAGTAAACAGGCTGGGTGTAAACGCGGATGGGGGCTTCACCAAAAGAGAGAGCCATTTCATGAACGTACTGGACGTGATGCGTACCGGCCCGGTGATTCCGGTGATCGCCATCGAAGATTTAGCCCACGCGGTGTCGCTGGCTAAAGCGCTGGTCGCCGGTGGGGTGCGGGTGCTGGAAGTGACCTTGCGCACGGCGGTGGGCCTGGATTCGATCCGCGCTATCGCCCGCGAGGTGCCGGACGCCATCGTCGGCGTCGGCACCCTGACCCGCCCGGAAGAATTCGCCAAGGCGCTGGAGGCCGGTGCGCGTTTTGGGGTCAGTCCCGGCCTGACGCCAAGCATGATCGAAGCCGCTCACCAGACCGGCCTACCTCTGCTGCCCGGTGTGATGACGCCTTCGGACGTGATCGCCGCCCGGTTGGCGGGGTTCCAGCAACTGAAACTGTTCCCGGCCCAGCAGGCGGGCGGCATCGGCATGTTGAAAGCGCTGGGCGGACCGTTCCCCGACGTGATGTTCTGTCCGACCGGCGGCGTGTCGGTGGACAACGCGCCGGACTTTCTGGCGCTGCCGAATGTGGCCTGCGTCGGCGGCTCGTGGCTGGTGCCCAAAGCGGCGGCGGTGGCGGGTGATTGGGGCAAGATCACCGCCTTGGCCAAAGAAGCCAGCGCCTTGAAGCCGCGCTGAATGCGCCCTCACCCCTCGCCCCTTTCCCGGTGGGGAGTAAAGCTCAGAGGATTAAAAAATGGCTGAATTAGTCATCAAATCCGCCGCTGAAACGAAATGGGATTGCGCGTCATTCGGGGAAGTGATGCTGCGTTTCGACCCCGGTTTTGGCCGCGTCCGCAACGCCCGCACGTTCCAGGTCTGGGAAGGCGGTGGCGAATACAACGTCGCTCGCGCCATGCGCAAGTGCTGGGGCAAGCGCGCCGCCGTGGTCACCGCGCTGCCCAAAAATGATCTGGGCTGGTTGGTGGAAGATTTCATCATGCAAGGCGGCGTGGATATGTCGCACGTCATCTGGCGCGATTTCGACGGCCTGGGCCGCAATACCCGCGTCGGCTTGAACTTTACCGAAAAAGGCTTCGGCATCCGGCCAGCGCTGGGCTGCTCCGACCGGGGCCATTCGGCAGCCTCGCAAATCCGTCCCGGTGAAGTGAACTGGGAAAAGCTGTTCGGCGAGGAAGGCGTGCGTTGGTTCCAGACCGGCGGCATCTTCGCCGCGCTGGCCTCCAACACCGCCGAAGCCGTGCTGGAAGCGGTGCAGGTTGCCAAGAAATACGGCACTGTCGTGGCCTACGATTTGAACTTCCGCGCCTCGCTGTGGAAGAGTCAGGGCGGCAAAGAAGGCGCGCAAAAAATCAACCGCGAAATCGCCAAATACGTCGATGTGATGATCGGCAACGAGGAGGATTTCACCGCCTGTCTGGGCTTTGCGGTGGAAGGGGCCGACGAGCACCTGACCAACATCCAGACTGAATCCTTCGCCAACATGATCAAGAGCGCGGTGAAGGACTATCCCAACTTCAAGGTTGCCGCCACCACGCTGCGCAACGCCAAGACTGCCACCGTCAACGACTGGGCCGCCATCCTCTGGTACGACGGCAAAATTTACGAGTCGGTGAAGCGCGACAACCTGGAAATCTATGACCGGGTAGGCGGCGGCGACGGCTTTGCCTCCGGCTTGGCTTACGGCTTTTTGGAAGGCAAAGGCCCACAAGCGGCCGTCGAGTACGGCGCGGCCCACGGCGCGCTGGCGATGACCACGCCGGGCGATACCTCGATGGTGCGGGTCGAGGAAGTGGAAGCGGCGATGAAAGGTAAAGGCGCGCGCGTGATTCGCTGAAACTTCCTGGGGCGGCCAAGTGCTCGCCCTTTCACCTCACGATCTCGCTCCGAACAACAGGAGACACTTTTGAACCCTCCGCCGGATTTTTCATCCAGCCTCGTTCCGGGCGCTGGCAATCTACCTAAACAGGTGCTGGTCGCGCCGGATGGCGCACGCGCTGAAATTTATCTGCACGGCGCACAGGTCACCTCGTGGATTCCCGCTAGTGGCTCGGAACGCTTTTTCCTCAGTCGATTATCCCAATTCACCACGGACGCCACGATTCGTGGCGGCATTCCGGTCGTCTTCCCGCAATTCGGTCTGACCGGGCCGTTACCGCTGCATGGATTGGTGCGGCTGATGCCCTGGGAATTGAGTGACGCTAAAAATTCCACGGATACCGCGTCGGCGACATTCCGCCTGCGTGATACCGACGACAGCCGTCGGCATTGGCCTCATGCCTTTTTGGCGGAACTGGCGGTCGTGGTCGGCGGCAACCAGTTGGCGGTCACGCTGGCGATCACCAACACCAGCGCCGAGCCATTCGCGTTTACCAGCGGCTTGCATACCTATTTCAGTATCGCCGACCTTGCCACCACCACCGTTGCAGGGCTGACGGGCTTGCGCTATTGCGATGCGGCGGCCGGTTGGGTCGATCATCAGGAAACGGCGGCACACATCGAATTTACCGGCGAAGTCAACCGCATCTATTTCGACGCCCCCGCCGAAGTGCGGCTGGTAGAGCCACATCGGACGACGTTGATTCGCGCTGCTGGCTTTGCCGATACGGTGGTCTGGAATCCGGCGGCGGCCAAGTGCGCAACCTTTTCTGATCTGGAACCGGACGATTACCGGCGTTTCGTCTGCGTCGAAGCCGCCGCTATCGCCAAACCGATCCAGCTTGCCCCCGGCGAACGCTGGCAGGGTTCGCAAACCCTGCTGGCCTGACCCTCCGCCGCTCAGGAGATTGCCATGATTGCCGATCACATCGAAAACGCCGAACGCTATGCCGCGCTGGGGCCGCTGTTCAAACAGGCGTTCGATTTCCTGCGCAACCAGAAGCTAGATGCCCTGGCCGATGGTCGCCATGACCTGGCGGGCGATAGCCTGTTTGCGCTGGTGCAAGGCTATGACACCAAACCCCAGAGCGAGGGGTTTTGGGAGGCGCATCGCCGTTATATCGACTTGCAGTTCATCGTCTGGGGCGTCGAGCGCATCGGCTACGCCCCGCTGCACCGCATGAGGCTAGAGTCTTACGACGAAAGCCGCGATCTCGCGGTGCTGCACGGGGATGGCGATTTTCTGACCCTGACCGAAGGCTGTTTCCTGCTGCTGTGGCCGGAGGATGTTCACATGCCGGGATTGCAAGCGGCGCAATCCGCGCCCGTGCGCAAGATCGTGTTCAAGATCGCCAAGTAACCATTTTCCCAGTTTATTCCAATTCTGATCGGCTTAACTTCGTCATGCAGATTTTCTATCTTGTCCCGACCCGCCAGAGCGTCGGCTTGACTTCCATCGCCCTTGGCCTGGTTCGCGCCCTGCAACATCAAGGCTTTCGGGTGGGCTTCACCAAACCCGTAGCCGAAGATCAGCTGACTAATGAACACTCGGCCCACTTCGCCCGTGAGATTTGCCTGATCGAAGCTCCCGATCCAATTCCAATCTCCCAGGCTGATGAACGGCTGACGGCGGGACTGGAATCGGAGTTGCTTGAAGAAATCGTCGGTTTGTGTATGCGTGCAGCCGAGGGTAACGATGTGTTGGTTGCCGAGGGAATGCACACGGATGCGATTTATCCCTTCACACCCCGCCTGAACGCCGAGATCGCCCGTAGCCTAAAAGCGGAAATCGTCCTGGTCGCCAGCGCCAAACAGGGCAATGTGCTAGACGAAATCAGCCACATGGCGCAGCGGATGAGCAAGGTCGGCTGCCACATTGCCGGCGCAATCATCAACAAGGCGCCACCCTCGTTCGAGGTGGAAGTAACCCGTGAGGCGCTGGGTGATATCACGTTGTGGGGGGTGGTGCCTTACGACGCCAGCTTGCTGGCCCCACGGACTCTGGACATTGCCCGTCACCTGAACGCCCGCGTGCTGGCCGAAGGTGAAATCGCCACTCGTCGGGTGCTGGAAACGGTCATTACCGCCCGTTCCGCCGCCGAGATGATCCATCGCCTCACGCCGGGGGCGCTGATTATGGTCGCGGGTGATCGTGACGATGTGATGCTGGCCACCGCATTGGCGGCCAGCAACGGCGTACAGCTAGCCGGCCTCATATTGACCCACGGCTCGGAAATCGACCCGCGTGTCCGCAAATTGGCGGCCCACGCCTTTAGCGGCGGCTTGCCGATTCTCAGTGTTGCAACCGATAGCTTTGCCACCGCAACCCGCATCGACCACCTTCCGGGCGCCGTACCGACCGACGATATCGCGCGGATGAATACCGTGCTGGATGCGGTGGCGGATCAACTTTGGGCGAGTGTGCTCACCGATAGCGTCAGAATGCCCGCGTCGATCCAGATGTCGCCGCCGGCCTTCCGCTACCGGCTGATTCAGACCGCCCGCATGGCCAACCAGCGGATCGTGCTGCCGGAGGGCGACGAGCCGCGCACGATTCGCGCCGCCGTGATTTGCACCGAAAAGGAAATCGCCCGCTGCGTGTTGCTCGGCAAGCGCGCTGTCATCGAGGCCGTTGCCGCCGCGCAGGGCGTTGTCCTGCCGCCAACCCTGGAAATCATCGATCCAGATGATATCCGCGAACAGTATGTGGAACCGTTGGTGGAGATGCGCCGCAGCAAGGGGCTGACCCCTGCGCAAGCCCGTGATCAGCTTCAAGATACCGTCGTGCTGGGTACGATGATGCTGGCGATGGATACCGTTGATGGCCTGGTTTCCGGCGCGGTGCACACCACCGCCAGCACGGTGCGACCGGCCTTGCAACTGATTAAGACCGAGCCGGGTTCCTCCATCGTCTCCTCGGTGTTTTTCATGCTGATGCCGGATCAGGTGTTGGTCTACGGCGACTGCGCCATCAACCCCGATCCAACGGCTGCTGAACTAGCCGAGATTGCCTTGCAAAGCGCGGCCAGCGCGCGAGCTTTTGGCATCGAGCCGAAAGTGGCGATGATCAGTTATTCCACCGGCAGTTCAGGGACCGGGGCGGACGTGGAAAAGGTGCGCCAAGCGACCGAACTTGCCAGGACGAAGGCCCCCGATCTAGCCATCGACGGCCCATTGCAATACGACGCCGCCTCCGTGCGCGAGGTCGGTCAGCAAAAAGCGCCCGGCTCGAAGGTGGCCGGCGAGGCCACAGTCTTCGTCTTTCCCGATCTCAACACCGGCAATACCACGTACAAAGCCGTGCAACGCAGCGCCAATGTCATCTCGCTTGGCCCCATGCTGCAAGGCTTGAATAAGCCGGTCAACGATCTTTCGCGCGGTGCGTTGGTGGACGACATCGTGTTCACCATCGCCCTAACCGCCATTCAGGCCCGTGCCCGTGGGGCTTGAGTGGAATCTGCTGGTCATGGGCAAGACATCCGGTTTATCAAAAACCATGCCGGCCGGTACCCGACATTGATCCTGGCACCCCTCTAACTCAAGGATAATCCGATGAAAAAACACTTCCCCGCTACTCCATTGACCGGCTCGGCCGTACCACTTGCCAAACAGCGCATCGTTTTGGCCGTAACCCTTGCCCTGAGCCTTGGGGTTACCGCTTGCAACAATGATAACAATGACAATCCGCCCCCGGTCAATCAACCCAAGATCGGTGCCCGCACCAAGGCCATCATCAATATCAATGGCTTGCAATTCAAGGATTCCAATGCCAACGGTAGACTCGACCCTTACGAGGACTGGCGTTTGCCGGTTGACCAGCGCGCCGATGATTTGGTCACGCAAATGACGTTGGAGGAAAAAGCCGGCCTGATGCTGATCGACACACTCAACGCCGGTTTTGGCGGTGTGATTGAAGATCCGGTGAATGATTACATCACTAATCAGAAGATGCATCGTTTCATCTTGCGTAATCTGGTCACCGCCAGTCCGGTTAAATCGGCCAATCCAGGGCTTGGCGGTCAGCCGGTGACACCGCTGCAAATGGCAACCTGGACCAACAAAATCCAGGAAATGAACGAAGCGACCCGCCTCGGTATTCCGGCACTGTTTAAATCCAACGCCCGCAACCACATCGACCCCGATGCCCGTGCCGGCATCAACGAAGCAGCGGGCGCGTTTACTGCCTTTCCCAAGGAAGCGGGTCTGGCCGCCGCTGCATTAGGTGAGGAAGCGGTCAAGACCGGTAAGGCGCCAGCCACGGGCGATATGTCAGTAATCAAGAAGTTCACGGATGTGATGGGGCCGGAATGGAAAGCCATCGGTTTACGCGCGATGTACGGTTATATGGCGGATTTATCCACCGAGCCACGCTGGTATCGCGTGCATGAAACCTTTACCGAAAATGCCGATCTCGACGCCAACATCTTAAAAACCCTGGTGCAAAATCTACAGGGTTCCACCATCCAAGATGGGACTTCAGTCACCAGGAACAGTGCGGTGGCGCTGACCATCAAGCACTTTCCCGGCGGTGGCCCGCAAGAGTTGGGCTTCGACCCACATTACTCCCATGGCAAGGAGCAGGTCTATCCGGGCGGCAATTTCGGCTATCACCTCAAATCCTTCAAAGCAGCCATCGACGCTGGGGTTTCGTCGATCATGCCGTACTACGGCGCGCCGGTTAACCTGACCTACGAAGGCGTCAAATACGATCAAGTGGGCTTCGCATTTTCAAAGCAGATCGTCACTGATCTGCTGCGCGGTCAGCTTGGTTTCCAGGGTTATGTGAATTCGGATACCGGCATCATCAACGACCGTGCCTGGGGCCTGGAAAACAAGACCGTGCCGGAACGGGTTGCCATCGCGATTAACGGCGGTACGGAAGTGCTGTCGGGATTCCACGTCAACAAAACCATCGTCGATCTGGTAACGGCGGGACTGGTCAGTGAAACCCGAGTCAACGAAGCGGCCAAGCGTTTGCTGAAAGAGCAATTTCAACTGGGCTTATTTGAAGATCCCTATGCCGATGAAACCCAGGCAACCAGCATCATCGGTAGTGAAGCCAACCGTGCTGCCGCCCTTGATATTCAACGCAAATCGGTCGTTCTGCTGCAAAATCAGGAACTGACCGGTGGTATCAAGGCGTTACCGCTGCGAGCCGGCTCCAAGGTTTACATCATGGGCGATTTCACCAAGGCCAACGTTGAAAAGTACGGTTATACCGTGACCGATGGCAATGTGCTGGCTAACGGCGTTCGACCTGTGGCATCAGGACACGACTACGCACTGATCTCGGTGACCGCCCTGGTGAATCGGGCCGCCGCTAGTACCTACAAGAGCGACGATCCAGCCACGGGCCTTAATACCGAACATCTCAAACCGACCAAGGCCGGGCAGCCATTCAATAAACCTTATGGCTCAGAGGATCGTTGCGTAGCGATGGATGCTTATGCCGATACGACCAAAACTTGTTTGGATAATGGCTTGATTTTCGGCGGTGTTTTCCCGTGGGAAGCCAACAACTTGTCGTTCACCACCATGGCAACGTCAAAGTCCTGGCAGATCAAACCCTCGCTGGCGGATATTCAAGCGATCATGAACGAAGTCGGCCCGCAGAATACGATTTTGCACATTTATTTTCGCCACCCGTTCGTGCTGGATGAGGCCAGCGGTTTGAAAAACGCGGGCGCCATCGTCGCCGGCTTCGGCGTCAGCGACACCGCGCTGCTGGATGTCTTAAGCGGCAAGGTCAAGCCGCAAGGCAGGATGCCGTTTGCCTTGGCCAACAACCTGCAAGCGGTGATCGACAATCAATCGGATGTAGCGGGTTATCCAGAGAAAGATACCCTCTATCCGTTCGGTTACGGTTTAACGTACTGACCCCTGCGGGCGATTCGGTCAACCGGCCGGATCGCCCGATTGGGCACGCGAGTCGGGTGAAGAGTCCATCCAGCCCCGAAACCGGGTCAACAGCCACAGGCCCGGCACTGTTGAGGCCATGCAAAACAGAAAGAAGCCCTCCCATCCCAGCCATTGCGCCAGATAGCCGGTCGGCGTGGTCATGACCACCCGTGGAATGCCCATCAAGCTGCTGAGTAGAGCGTATTGGGTAGCGGTGAATTTCTTGTTAGTCAGGGTGGCCATGAACGCAACATACGCCGTGGTCGCCATGCCACTGAACAGATTTTCACTGGTGATCGCCAACGCCAACCCCGGCAAACTATGGCCGAGTCGAGCCAAGATCACAAAGCCAATCAGCCCGATGGCTTGCAGTACGCCAAATAGCCACAGCGCGCGATATTGGCCCAGTCGCAGCATCAACACACCGCCGATCAGTCCGCCAACTACCGTCGCCCAGAAACCGAACAATTTCACGATGGTGCCAATTTCAGTCTTGCTGAAACCGATATCCAAATAAAAGGGCGTGGTCATTTGATTGGCCATCATTTCGCCGACCTTGTACAGCAACACAAACAGCAGAATCAGCACCGCATCCTGACGGGAAAAATATTCAACAAACGGCTCGACGACCGCCTCCCGCAAGGTGCGCGGTGTACCCGCTGCAATCTGTGGTTCGATGCAAAACAGAGTCGTGATCAGGCCCGGCAGCATGGCCGCCACCATCACCCAGTACACAGCGGAAAACGGGATGTAATCCGCTAGAATCAACCCCCCGCCCGAAGAGAGCAGCAATCCGACCCGATAGCCGTTGACGTAGAGCGACGCCCCCAAACCCTGCTCGTCATCGGCCAGTGATTCCCGCCGATAGGCATCGACGACGATATCCTGTGAGGCAGAGAAAAAGGCGACCAGAAACGCCGCCAGCGTGACCAGTGGCAAGCTTTGCGTCGGATCAGTAAAGCCCAAGCCAGCAATGGCGGCCATTAGCGCCAGTTGGATCAATAAAAGCCAGCCACGCCGTCGGCCCATGCCAGCGATGGGCACGAAGCGATCCAGCAACGGCGCCCAGAGAAATTTGAGGGTGTACGGTAAGCCGACTAACGCAAACAGGCCGATGGTGCCAAGATCGACCCCAGCCTCCTTTAGCCATGCCTGCAACACCGAACCGCTGGCAAGCAAGAGCGGCAATCCAGAAGAAAAGCCCATCAGCAGCGCGGTCAACATCCGCCCGCTCACGAAAATTCGCATAATGTCGCCGCCGCTGTGGCGGGTGCTCTCAGAACGCATAGTCGTAATCCATGATGAGGGGCGCGTGGTCGGAAAAATGCTGGTCACGATAAATGGCGGCGGCGCGAGCTTTGTCCGCCAAACCGGGGGTAACCGCCTGATAATCGATTCGCCAGCCGACATGATTAGCGCGTGCCCGACCACGATTGGACCACCAGGTGTATTGGTCGGGTCGGGGGTCAACGACGCGGAAGGCATCGGCCCAGCCCAGCGGACCAAACAAACCATCCAGCCAGGCCCGCTCTTCGGGCAAAAAACCAGGATAATTGCGGTTGGCCCGCCAGTTTTTCAAATCGATTTCCTTGTGGGCCATGTTCCAGTCGCCGCACAAAATCACGTCGCGGCCGCTAGCGCGCAACACTTGCAACGGCTCAATCAATCGCGCCAGAAAGTCGAGTTTGACCGCCTGCCGCTGCGGGCTGGAGGAACCGGACGGTAGATACAAAGAAACCACGCTCAGCGAGCCGAACCGCGCTTCCAGCCAGCGGCCTTCCGTGTCACATTCCGGCCAGCCTAACCCGGTTCGCAGTGCATCGGGCGCACGGCGGGCGTACACCGCAACCCCGCTATAGCCTTTGCGCTCGGCATCGTGGTAACAGCAATGGTAGCCGGGCGGCTGGTAAGGCGCCGGTGGCAAGTGCGCACTTTGTACCCGCGTCTCTTGCACGCAGACCACATCCGCGTTCTGCGCGGCCAGCCAAGCGAAAAAGCCCTTGTCGGCCGCCGAACGGATGCCGTTGGCGTTAAAGCTAATGACCCGCATATCGATCCACGAGGCCCACTGTCCGAATGACAAAGCGCGCTATGATACCGACATTTGCCACTCTCTAAGCGGAATCTCGAACCATGCAGGACTATCAGCGCGATTTTCTCGACTTCGCCATCAGCCGGGGTGTGCTGCGCTTCGGCGAATTCATCCTGAAATCCGGGCGAGCCAGCCCGTATTTTTTCAACGCTGGTTTGTTCGCCAGCGGCGCGGCGCTGGCGCGCTTGGGTCGGTATTACGCCGCCGCTCTGGTAGATGCCGGATTGCCGTTCGACACGCTGTTCGGCCCCGCTTATAAAGGGATTCCGCTGGTATCGGCGGTAGCGGTTGCCTTAGCAGATCAGTACGGTCGCGACTTACCCTGGTGCTTCAACCGCAAGGAAGCCAAGGATCATGGTGAGGGCGGGCTGATTGTGGGCGCACCGTTGCAAGGTCGGATCATGATTATCGATGACGTGATCACCGCCGGTACCGCCATCCGCGAAACGATGGCTATTCTAGCCGCCCATAAAGCCACTCCAGCGGGTGTGTTGATCGCCTTAGACCGGCGCGAGCGTGGCCAAGGCGAGTTATCGGCGGTGCAAGAGACCGAGCGGACCTACGGTATTCCCGTAACCAGCATCGCCAATCTGGATGATTTGGTGGCGTATTTAGCCGAACAGCCGAATTATGCGGAGCACTTGGAGAAGATGCGCGATTATCGGGCGCAGTATGGAATTACCGAGTAAGGACTGTCGCTTCTGGAACTACCATGAACGCCTTTCTCCAACAAATCGTGCTGGCTGCACCGCTATTCATCCTCGTGTTTGTCGGTTATGGGCTGATGCGCTTTTTCAAGTGGCCCAAATCGATGTCCGACAACATGATCCGCTTTGTGTTCTCGGTGGCGCTACCGGCCATGCTGTTTCGCCTGATGAGCGATTTTTCCAAATTACCGCCAGTCGATGCCCGACTATTGTTGGCTTTTTTCGGTGGCTGCCTGATCGTCTTTATCATGGGCCGACTGGTGGCGTGGAAGCTGTTTGGGCTGGACGGGGTTGCCCAGTCGGTGTTCGCGTTGGGCGGGGTGTTTTCCAACAATGTGATGCTGGGCCTGCCACTGGCTAAGGTGGCCCTGGGCGAGGCGTCAGTTCCTTCGGTCGCGCTGGTGCTGGTGTTCAACGCGCTGATTTTGTGGACATTGGTCACCGTCTCGGTTGAATGGGCGCGGCACGGCAATTTTTCTGTGCGCGGCTTCGCACAGACCACGCGCGCCGTGCTGACTAACCCCATTGTCGCCGCGATTCTGTCGGGCGCCTTGTTTGGTATTACTGGCTTGCCCATACCGGCGCTGATCGATGCACCGCTGGCGATGCTCGGTCAACCAGCCCCGCCATTGGCGTTGGTTGCCTTAGGAATGGGTCTGGCCGAATACGGCGTGCGTGAAGGCTGGCGCATCAGCCTGGCCATCAGTGCCATGAAATTGCTGGTACAACCGTTGGTCGTTTGGCTATTGGCCTGCTGGCTTGGCTTACCGGCCATGGAGACGCAAGTCGTGGTGTTGCTGGCATCAATTGCAGTGGGCACCAACGTCTATCTGATGTCGCGTCAGTTTCAGAGCCTGGAAGGGCCGGTGGCCAGTAGCCTCCTCCTGTCCACAGGACTGGCCGCGATCACTACGCCGCTGGTGTTAACACTGCTTGATCTGCCCTATTGAAGCCCGCTCAACGGATAAGCGATTTCATTCAATTTGCGCCACGTCGATTGCCTCGCCTTCTACGAAGCACTGGATTAACCGCAGATCTGGCGAAAACACCACGATGTCGGCGTGAACACCGGGCTGTAGACGACCTCGATCACGCTCACCCAAATAATCGGCGGGATACATCGATAAGTGGCAAGCCGCCTCATGCGGGGTCAGACCCATCGAGATAAAATTACGGAACGCCTGATCCATGGTCAGCGCGCTGCCGGCCAACGTACCATCGGCTAATCGGACTCCACCCAGGCAGCGGGTCACGGTTTGCCGACCGAGGCGGTAGCTACCATCGGGCATCCCGGCGGCGGCAGTTGCGTCAGTCACCCCGCACAGTTTAGGGATCGCCCGCCGCGCCGCGCGGATCGCACCAGGGTGAACATGCAATAAATCAGGGATAATCTCGGCGTATTCGGCGTGCGCCAGCGCGGCACCAACGATCCCAGGTTGGCGGTGATGGAGCGGACTCATCGCATTGAATAAGTGAGTAAAGCCCCTGGCACCGGCGGTGAGCGCAGCTACCGCCTCCTCATAGCACGCTTCACTGTGGCCAATCTGCGGCACAATACCGGCGTTTTTTAGCTGGCGGATAAAATCAAGATGGCCAACCCTTTCCGGGGCTAACGTCACTACTCGGATCGGGGCCAGCGCTTGTAAGGCGGTCAGTTCGACGAGGGTTGCCGTGCGGCTGAAATCAGGCTGGGCGCCCAATCTGGTCGAGTTCAGAAACGGCCCTTCGAGATGGACACCGAGCACACGGGCTGCACCGGCCGGCCGTTCCCGCACGGCCCGGCCTACGTCCAGCAACGCCCTTTCGATGTCCTCACGCGGGGCGGTCATCGTCGTCGCCAGGCAACTGGTTGTGCCGTGGCGAGCGTGCAAGCGGGCGACCGTATCCACCGCGCCATCCGCATCCATCACATCCGCGCCACCACCACCGTGGACATGCAAGTCGATGAAACCAGGCAGCACCAGAGGTTCGTCCTCGCCCGGTTCGGTGGTGGGGTAGCCCTCAATCTCTGTGATCCGGTTGGTAAACGTCAGCGTGCCGCGTACCCAGCTCTCAGGCGTCAGGATGCAGCCAGCGATTTGGGTCGTCATGGGCGCTTATTGCCGATCAATCAACGACGAGGACGCATCGACCGAATCACGCCGCTTTAACTCGCAGGCGCGACAATTTGATAGCCGTACTCAGGATCAACCGCAGCAAGGCTGCCAATCCGCGTTTCTGCCAGGGTCGCAGCCGGGGAGTATCGATCAGCTTCCGACCGGCGTATTCGCCGAATTCGCGTAACACCTCGGAAAACGGCACCCTGGTATCGACATGCAGGGCGTGCGGCTCGGTCGATTCTATCGGCAGCGGACCAGGTGGAGACAGATAGCGCGCTGCGCTAAATGCCGGTAAAGGGATCAGCGCGTGATAATCGGCGATCATATCGGCAACCGACCGATGGCGGAAAGTCGTCGCCCAGGTTCGCAGCGGGATCAGGCACGCACGGTCGGCCGCGATGGCTAGCAGACGGTCGGCAAGGGCTTCTGGATACGGTTCACACAGAAAGCCACTGACCCCATCCTCAATGCGGTCGGCGAAACTGCCTAAATTGGTAGCCACGACCGGTAAACCGAACAGCCAAAGCTCACTGAGTGTGTAGCTGAAGGTTTCCGGCCAGATCGATAGCAGTAAACCCACGTCTGGCTGGATCTCCGCCATCTTAGCGGGTAGCTCTGCGTGGTCAAATCGAGGAATCACGGTAATTCCCGGTTGCCCACGAAAAATCTCACCATCCTCATCGCAGCCGATTAGGTACAAATCGACCTGTGCGGCGATCAGCGGCCAGAGTTTCTCTAATAACGCCCGACCTTTTTGCGGCGCCAAACTGCCCAGCACCACAACCCGCAATTTGTCCCCAGCCGGTGGGTTGGGCAAGCGGGGCGGGGCGAAATCCAGACCGTGCGGAATGACGGTGAAGTGCGTATTGCCCAACTCAGGAACCAGGGTTTGCCAGTGGTGGGCGACGGTGGGAGCGGGTACCACGAACCGCACGGAGTCGGTCTGGGCCAGCTTGGTGAAGCGCCGCCGCAAGCCAAGCCATTCGTCGGCGTCCGCGTTGCGGAAAAATCGGTTCTGCTCGTTGCTGGCAAAGCAAGCCGCTAGCCGTTGACGATCACAGGCGGTACAGACTTCGCCGAAATAAATCACGACCGCTGGGCAGAAGGGATAGTAGTCGTGAGCGAGGATGACGGTCGGCAGACCGGTGGCTAGCACGTCCAGCGCATGGCCGACCAGAGAGGAAACGATGATTGCTTCGACATGAAAGTCGGCGATGATCTCGCGCAGGATCGCCTGATACTGCAAATGGGCTGTTGCTGTAGCCCGAATCGGTAAGCCGAGATCCCAGTAACGCAGGGGTCGGTCCATGTTAGCGGAGCGATACAGGCCGATTCGTTGCCCGAAAGCCCCCCAAGTGCCAATGGAACGCAATACCAAATTATCCCGAATCTGGTCGTTTGCGCAGTATTGCCGAATCCAGTAATCGAGTCCGCCGCCCCAGCTATGGGCAACATGGAGCTGAATCGGCTTTGGGTTGGCCGCTTCGGTCGGTGCGGGATCGCCTCGGTCGAGAAATTCGCGTACTGCCATGCGCAACCCAAGCAACGGGTGCGCCCGCTCCTGTAACCGCGCCTCTTCCGAGGCTTCAATGGCGCACATATCGTGCCGGCGGCGGTCTGGGGCGTGATCTAACACGTAGAGATGATGGCAAGCGGTCGTGCTCCAACCCCACTCCCGAAATGCTTGCGCTAACCATTGGCACCACTCGCCTGCCGCCATGGCAGGGTGTGCAGCGATTTCCGGCGCGAGTATCTGTAGCGCGGTGCGGCGTAAGTAACAGCAACCGCTGAACAAACTGGGTATCTCACCATCAAGCCGGGGCGCATAAGCGCGTAAAAAGAGATCAACACGCTCGAAATTATTCTGGGTGACTGTTGATGCTTCCAGCAACGCAATCAGTGATGTGCTGTCGCATAGCGGCACGGCGGCAGCGATAGCGGGCTGTCGCTCCATCACCAGGGCTAGTCGCGTATCCCAGCCGGGTGGTACTTCGATTCCCGGCCGCAAAAGTAATAGGTCGCGCTCGGCATGGTGAGGCGGTAATTCCCGCAGCGCGGCCTGCCACGGGTCGGTGCTTTTAGTGACCAGCGCCAGTTCGATTCTGGGGGAGGTGAAGGCGATCTGCTGCCACGATTTGGGGTCACCGCCAACCGCCAGCAACAGAATGGGAGTTGCAGCGGAGGTATGGGTGAGAGCCGAGGGTAGGGTGAGGGGGAGCAACTCGCTATCGTCTGGCGTTAACGGAAGGCAGACCGTCCACTGCCGCTCCGCTGGGGCGAACTTAGCGGAGAGCATTGACAATGGAGGCGGTTTTCGGTGAATCGTTATCGACCATTTGAAAACTCCAAAAAGCTTGCTCAGAACGACTCATGGATGATCCCCCTTAATTTTTTTGGAAAAGGCAGACAATTTGTTCTGTGGTTAACACATCTTCATGATAAATGGCGGTTAGCTCAGAGGGTGGGATATGCGCAGTCTTCGTGCGGTGTTGTCGAATCAAGTTCAGGCCCGTGCCTAAGAAGAGATCAAGCAACTCATTAGCCGTAATTTTATTCAGCGTCGCAAAGACACTCCAGAAAGCTTCTTTAATCTTCTCGAAATTCTCATCAGTTTCTTCAGCATAGAGCGTATTCTTTTTTGCTTGGAGTATTTGATTTTGATAAAGATTGAGCTGAGTTGTAAGGTGACTCCAAGGCTGCGGAATCAGCATATCCATATGCGATCCAAACGCTGAGTAATAAAGGGGGGCAATTTGGATGAAGGCGTAACCACTTGATCGAATGGTTTTTGCAATTTCGCGGGCCGCTGTGGGGAGTAGATTCTGGTTTACATGTTCAAAAACAGACCAGGAAAAGATGCAATCAATTATTTCATCAGCAAATGTTTGGGAGAGAGGTTCATCAGGTTCAATATACTTAAAAAGCAGATTTTCGGGCAGAGTACTAAAATTTAAACGCCCACGAATTTCTAGGAGAAGATTTTTGTGATTTTCATTGATATCGACCCCAATCAGCCGCTTGACCTTACAGTGTTGGATTAAGCCAAGGGCCATCACACCAGTATCTGTACCAAAATCAAGAATGGTGGATTGAGTCAAGTCAAGTTTGCCATCCATCCAATGGCGAAATGCTTTAGGGGCTAAATTATAACGAGCGTCAAAAGTATTATTGTCCATCTGGTGTTCCGGGAAAGACTTCCAGCCGAAGCGTCGGATAGTGGATAAAAACCTATTGAAGGGCATTGAGATGATTCCAGTCTGTATCGAAACCTAAGCCACCTCCCCACCCACCGCTCCAGCGAGCTTAGCGGAAAGCATTGACAACGCGCGCGATGCTTCGCGCCAGACGCCAACTGCGAGACCGCTTGATCATCTCCAACTCGCGGCGGGTATCCATCAGTTGAGCGCGGATCATAGCCTCCTCGGTCGTACTTTCATCGCTATCACGAATGCCGGGGGCATTAAATCGATACCACTGGTAGTAGGAATCCCCGGCAGTTTGGAATGGGTGCGGGAAGGCTTGCCGTAAATCCAGGCGAGTTCGGTACAGGATGCGGTGCGCTTTGGTGATCGGCTCGCCATTGTCGAAGGCGTGATAGCGGCAGGGGCGTTTGCCCAATTCAGCCTGGCCCAGGCGCTCGCATTCGGCGATATACCAGCGGCGCAGGTCAAACAGCACTGAATCGCGTGCGGCGTACTTCTTCAACATGATTTCCTGGGCGCCGCCGTCGAACCCGGAAAAATGATAAAAACTCAGCGGCTCACTGTTGATGGTGATGCCTTTCTCCAAGGAGCCGGCTGCCGTGCGATGGGTTAGATTCCAGGTGGCGACGTTGTAACTCGGCGCGCGCAGGATGTGCAAGTCGGCGAAAAAGGCCGGTGCTAAGTCGATCCAACGCTGATCGGTGAACAGGCCACCGGCGATGTCATCGTGGCAGAAATCCCGCAGGCGCTCCGCCCACCAATTCAAAAACCGCAACCCTTCTCCGCTGGCCCGTATCCCCAGAAAGCCCAGGTTGAACACGCCGTACTTGAGGCTGCCAATTTCGTTATCGATGATCGCATCTTGTGCCGTCTCCGGCATCGTTTGGTGCGGAGTCAGCAAAATGCTGTGCTGGTCCAAGCGCTCAATCAAGCCATCCAGCCCTGATAAGATGACGATATCTGGATCGAAATAGAACACCTTTTCGGCATTGAAGCGGCGGATAATCTCCAAAAAACCCAGCGCTTTGACGGCAGTGCACATCTCCACCACGGTATGACCAAACAGCCACGACTCCCGATCCGGTACCGGGAGTTCTTCAACATCAATGATCGAGTCGAATGGCTCAGCCGCCCGGTCGGTATCAACCGGATAGGTGTCGCACAACAGGACATGGAAACGGATATCGGCCCCTTGGCGCTTGGCAGAATGTGCTAGCACTCTGGCCTTGGGCAGATAGTTTGCGGTGATGCTGGTGAAAAGATGGGTTGTCTGGTTCATTGTTTTCTAAAGAAACGGGTGTAACGCCATGATTTGGAGCCGTAAATCTGCTCTAGGCGAAGGTTAAGCGCGTCGTGCCGCTGCTGTAGTTCATCATACGTTTGCCGGGCGGCTTCGGCTTGCTGTTCGAGCGTCAAAACGCGCTGCGATGCGCATTCGAGAGCCTCCTGCAACCGCTGCCCTCGCTCATGGGCGCGAGCGATATCGGCTTCCCGTTCCCGGACATATCCCTGAGCCTGGATCAGTGCTTGATCCCTCGTTACTAGCTCTCGGTGGGCCTCATTCAGTAACCGCTCTGCTACGGCTAGACCTTGCTGCAAGGCAGCGGCTTCCGCAAGGCTTTGTTGATAGTGCCGACGCAGATCCGCTGCGACCGCATACTGTTCCGCCACCACCTGTAGCGCCTGCACCGATGAAAGGCAGATACGCTCGCGATCAACCGCCAGTCGAAACTCCTTGACTGGGTCTTTGCCAATAAATTCCTGAATCTCCGCCGGATAGTCCGGGTGCAATGCCAGTAACGTGGCTTGTGCCTGCGTCCGCAACGCTTCGGCTCGGTCGCTGAAACTGACGCTGCCGATGTGATGGACAAAGGTATCAGCGCACAGCAGATGCCGCCAACCCACCTTGGTGGCGCGCATACAAAAATCATTTTCCTCGCCATAGCCAAGACCGAAACGGCTTTCGTCGAAAAGGCCGATTTCGGTAACACAAGCACGACGGATATATAGGCAGAAGCCGACACCTGTGGGGATTTCCAGCCAGCGACCGGCGTTGGCGCGCTGAAATAAGCCATCGATCTCAGCCAAGGTCAGCCCTTCCGGTAGCGGGTTTTCCTCGCAAAAGCGCGGATAGCTGCAAATGGTGGCATTGTTGGAAAAAGGGGTTGCCGTGCCGATGCGTGGGTCGGTGTACGCACAACGGGCTAGCCGATCCAGCCAGTTGCCGCTGACTTCAGTATCGCTATTGAGCAACACCACATCCCGATCCGGGTGCAGGGTTAGCCCCCGGTTGACGGCGGCCACGAAGCCGGCGTTGGTGTCTTGCCGCAGTAGCGTAATCGCCTGACGAGCGGCGAGTTCATCCAGATAAGCCACCAGTTCCGGCTCCGGGCTGGCGTCATCAACAACGACGATCTCATACGGCGATTCTTGCGGCTGAGAGAGCACGCTTTCGAGGCAGCGGCGGGTTTCCGCCAATCCCCGGTAAACGGGCACGATGATATCGATGGTCTCCTGAGTGGGCGATTCTAGCGGCGGCATTCAGCATTCTCTAGGGAAAGCGGACAGGTTTTGGGAGCGCGATCTTCAACGGTTGACAAAGACTTGGCAATCTTTAATTTCGCTATCCTGCCCGTACCGCCACTTGTTTTGCAATCCACCGGCGCCGTGTTGTAACCCATCGGCTTGATCGGTGATCTGACTTTTCGATGTACGTTACAATCAAATTGCCATGCGTTTAATTTTGATCATTCTCCTCCCCTTCCTCGGCAGCCTGGGTGCAGCCTTCCTACCGTCCGACATCTGCAAGGGAAGCATGGCTGGCGGGAGCTACGCCCTGACGACCGCGCTGCTGGTGGTCAGCCTGTATCCGCAGGTCATCGGGGCCGATGGCATCGTTCGCACCACGGTTCCATGGATTCCGGCGCTGGGTCTGGATTTTTCCTTGCAGATGGACGGCTTCGCCTGGCGGTTGAGACCGGCACCCGCGACCTACACCGACTGTCCGGCCTGCATCGACTCATGCCGATGACCGCGACGCTGGCGAGAATGGAAAAATACAATTTCTCCGGCACTTGATGCATACCTCATAGTATTTCCCGGATTTTCCGTTACAGTCATTTCAGAAGTACCTCCGCTTTTTTCTTTGAGGCATCCCTTACCCATTCTTTGGAGATAGCATCATGAGTGTGTGTCCTGTCGATCTTAATCCCTCAAGCAAGGCTATAATCAATACGTTGCGAGCGATGGCCTTAGGGGTCTCAGTGCTACTCATCGGTATTCCGACAACCGTAAGCGCCTACGAGCAAGTTGGCAATGCTTGTTGGTATGGCCCAAGACTACACGGCAGGATAACGGCCAACGGCGAACGGTTTAACCAAAACAAACTGACCGCCGCCCATCAAAGCTTACCCTTTGGTACTAAAGCCAGAGTCACCAATCTCGATAATAAAAAATCAGTTCGGGTCACGATCAACGACCGTGGACCTCACGTTGGAAATTGCGCCATCGATGTCTCCCGCGCTGCGGCTCGCAGGCTGGGGATGACCGAAAGCGGTATTGTGCGCGTCAAAATAGAAGCCGCCACGAAGTAACCCGTAGCGGCTGGTTCTGATAGCTACCGGTTATGCACTGATCGAACGGGTCGCTAACAAGCTGTTCCGTTCGATGGGTGTTTCACCGGTGTCGCGATCTGAAGCCCTAGCGTTTCCAATCAGGAACGTTTTCTTCTCTCGGATTTGGCCTGTCGCCCCTGTCACCCCGTGCGTGGGTGGCCCGCCAGATGTCGCGCACCCTCACGTACCACCTACCGCCGCGAAACTGGCCCACGTCCCCCAGGTTAACCCGACCCCACTCATCGCCTACCTTGATCTTGTAATTGGCTCGGGCTTTGATGCGCACGCCGTCAGCCAGCAGATAAACCGTTTTCCCCGGTTCGATTTCCCAGGCATCGCCAATCCGCTCGCGCTGATGGGTCCACATGGTGACGCTCACCACATCGCGCCAATCGTTGTTGACTTGGATGTAACCGCGAGGTTGGCTTCGCGGGTATTCGCGACCAAAGTCTTGTGCGGTCTCTTGGGCGCTGGCACCCAGAGGCGCCAGAAAAAACGTGGCAGCTAACAGTACGAAAGTCTGCATGATCTTGTGCATACAGGTTATTCCTCTGGAGAGTCCTAATCTAAGATAGTTACTGGTATTATAGGAAGAAAGGCTCACTTGAAGCGAGGTT
>APMI01005065.1_pt1 | contig 45332 bp, 39 predicted proteins | sample 667938 | NCBI WGS metagenome assembly APMI01 (sample SAMN01084076, study PRJNA167559) | wastewater metagenome | biome: Wastewater | place: Denmark: Ejby Moelle, Odense | collected 2011-11-28
GTACAGCAACGTTTTTGTCACATGGCTCAACCTCAAACACCATGCCGAACACTACTGGCACTCTTGCCCGCAAAACGAACGTTCGAAAGATTTCCATGCGGGCAGAAGTGCCCGCATCACTTCACGTACAGCACGGACAAGGCTGCACAAAATGTCCGGGCGAGATTTCTTTGAGCGTGAGATCCATGCTCACGCTCTGCTGCCAGTTCGGGTGCTTCATGCGGTGGCCGAAGGCACAGCCGGCGGGAGGATTGATCGGAGAGGGCACGTCGCCGCGCAGGAGCTGGCGTTCGCGGCGCTTGGCTGGATCGGCCACAGGGATCGCATCCAACAGCGCCTTGGTGTACGCGTGGCGCGGGTTTTGATACAGCTCGGCGGCAGGAGCCAGCTCCACGATCTTGCCCAGGTACATCACCGCCACGCGGTCGCTCATGTGCTTCACGATGCTCAAATCATGGGCGATGAAGAGGTAGGCCAGGCCAAAGTCGCGCTGTAGTTCCAGCAGCAAGTTCAGAACCTGCGCCTGCACGGAAACATCGAGTGCAGAAACGGGCTCGTCGCAGACAATGAGCTTCGGCTTGAGAGCCAGTGCCCGGGCGATGCCGATGCGCTGACGCTGGCCGCCGCTGAATTCAAAGGGATAGCGATGTGCTGCATCTGTCGGCAGGCCCACGCGTTTGAGCAGCTCGGCCGCCCACTCGCCGCGCTCGGCACGGGTGCCCATCTTTTGAATGACGAAAGGTTCTTCCAAAATCTGGCCGATGGTATGGCGTGGGTTCAAGGATTCCGCCGGGTCCTGGAAGACCATCTGCATCTCGCGGCGCACGGAGCGCAGCGCGCTCTGGGAGAGCGTGGAGATGTCTGTACCGTTGAAGTTCACACTGCCAGCGGTCGGCTTGAGCAGACGCACCACAGAGCGCGCCACGGTGGATTTGCCGCAGCCGCTTTCGCCCACGAGACCGAGCGTCTCGCCCGGCTCCAAGGCAAAGCTGACGCCGTCCACCGCCTTGCACACCGCCTGGGTGGTGTAAAAGACGCCGCCGCGCACTGGGAAGTGCGTTTTGAGGTTTTGAACGGTGAGAAGACTCATGTGGCAGAGGCGGAGAGTTGGGAGGCAAAGCACGCGCAGGCTTCCACGCCGTGGCCGCCGCCGCATTCCTTCCAGGGCTGGCGTGTGGCGGTGACATCTGCGCTGTGCTGATTAGGGCAGCGCGAGGCAAAGCGGCAGCCCTGCGGCATTTCCTTGAGGCTGGGCACCATGCCCGGGATGACGGGCAGTGCTGTCTTGGGCGGATGGTCCAGCTTTGGCAGGCAGCGGATGAGGCCCTGCGTGTAGGGGTGCAGCGGCCGTGCAAAGATGTCCTGCACTGCGCCACGCTCCACGATGCGTCCGGCGTACATCACCGCCACATCGTCGCAGGTTTCGGCGATCACGCCCAGATCATGGGTGATGAGGATGACCGCCATGCCGGTCTCCTTCTGCAAGCGTTTGAGGAGGTCGAGAATCTGTGCCTGCACGGTCACATCCAGCGCCGTGGTGGGCTCGTCGGCGATGAGCACCTTGGGGTGGCAGGACAGCGCCATGGCGATCATCACACGCTGGCGCATACCGCCGCTGAGCTGGTGCGGATATTCATTCACGCGCTGCTCCGGCGCGGGGATGCCCACCCACTCCATCAGCTCCACGGCGCGCTTCAGCGCCTTGTCAGGCGTGGTGGGCTCATGCAGCTGAATGGCCTCGATGATCTGCGTGCCCACGCGCTCCACGGGGTTCAGCGCGGTCATCGGCTCCTGAAAGATCATGGCAATGTCGTTGCCACGGATCTTGCGCATGTCTTCGATCGGCAGCGCGGCCAGGTCCCTGCCCTCCAGCAGCACCTGCCCATTCAGGATGCGGCCCGCCGGCTGGGGCAGCAGGCGCATCAGGCTCATGGAGGTCACGCTTTTGCCGCAGCCGCTTTCGCCCACAAGGCCGAGCGTCTTGCCGGCTTCGAGGCTGAAGCTGACGTCATCCACCGCAGTGAGCAGGCCGTTGTCGGTCTGGAAGCCGACGCGCAGATTGCGTACGTCTAGGATCGGGGCCGGCATCACTTCGCTCCTCCTGCTTTGAGGTTTTGGTCAAAGACCAGATCGGTTTCCGGGAAAGACTTGCCGCTGCGCATGGCGGCCTCAGTTTCACGTTTCACATCTTCGTCGATCCAGTGCACATGGTTGGACATCGGCAGCTCGCTCACGGCCACATTGAAGGTCTTCTCCGGCCACTTCACCCAGCGCCAGTAGGCGCAGCGGTAGTAGTTCTGCTCATAGGCCGGGATCCAGGGCGCCTCCTCGTAGATGATCTGGTCTGCACGCCAGGAGGCTTTGCGGATCTCCTCGATCGTCGTGGCGTGGCGTTCGTCTTCGCAGAACTTGTCCATGCGCGGATCGGCAAAGCAGCAGAGATTGTTGGTGTTGGGCTTGGGCGTCTTGCCATCTTCCATCAGCGCGTCCTTGGAATGCCAGGCCTGATAGTGGTCGGGGATCGGTGGCGTCACGCTGAAGGCCACGGAGGCGATCTGGTGCTTTTTCTGCGTGGCCTTCTGAAAGTAGGCGGTGCTTTCCAGGCCTTCGAGCTTGTACTCCACGCCCGCCTTCAGAGCCTCTTCCTTGAGGCGCTGCATCACCCGCTGAATAATCTCCGTCTTGCGGTGCAGGATGGTCAGTGAGAGCCGCTCTCCCTTGTCATTCACCAGCACGCCGTCGTTGCCCAGCTTGGTGTATCCGGCCTTGGCAAAGTGCTCGCGCGCCTTCTCCACGTCAAAGGGACGGGCGGTGAGGGGCGGGTCGCCGATGAGCGGGAATCCTTTGCTGAAGCAGGTCAGGCGCTGGAAGTCGCCACGCAGGTCAAAGTCGATGACCTTCTGGTAGTTCGTGGCATAGCTCAGCCCCAGGCGCAGCTCACGGTTGTTCAGCGGGGGCATGGCGCAGTTCAGCCACAGGCCGGCGTGGGAGCCAGGCCAGATGTTGTAAAACTTCGTCTTCTGGATGTAGCCCTTGTGCACCTCGGGAATCTCCATCCGCTCATACCAGTATTCCGGGATGCCCATCATGAGCTCTTCCACATCGATCTCTCCCTGTCTGAAGAGTTCCATCACCTTCTCTTGCAGACGCACCACACGATAGACGATGTGATCCACATTGAAGCGGAGGCGTGAGAATTTTTTGTCCCGCGCCCACCAGTCTTTCACGCGGGTCAGGGCGATGTCTCTGCCGAAATGGATGTCCTCCTCGCGGATGACATAGGGGCCCGAGGTGGGCCGGCAGCGCCACTGGTAGCGCTGCTCAAAATCCGGCCCGAATTCCGAATAGAAGCGCCGGGACATCGGGTTCATGTTCACATAGTAGGCCGCCAGCGGCTTGGGCTCTGTCAGGGAGATGGAGAGCGTGCGTGCATCGTAGCGGGTGATGTTGGCGTAGTTCTCCGAGTACCACTGGTTGCCGAAGGGGTTCTTCGGGTACTCGCTCAGCTGCATGTAGAACTGGTTGAAGAAATCGTCCGCCTCGATCGGTGTGCCATCGGAGAAGGTCGCGTCCGGATCGATGCGGAAGTACACCGTGCGGTTGTCCGGCGCCACAGCCCACTCTTTGGCGATGGCGGGGATCACGCGTCCCGTTTCCGGGTGCAGATTGATCAGCCCCATTTCCACGTCGTCATACTGATAACCGCGGAAGGAGCTGTTGCTGTTCTCTCCCAAAACCCTCAGCGTGGGTGGAAAGGACAGGATGTAGAGCCGCATGGTGCCGCCTTTTTTGGCGTTGGGGTCACCGATCTCCGGCTCGTCCATGCCGTTCTCCCATTTCAGATCCGCAGGCACGTCCTCCGGCTTGGCAAAGGTGAAGTACTCCGGCTTTTTCAGACGCTCGCGCACGGTCTGCAGCTGAGTTTCCATCTCAGCCTTTTTGGCGGCATCGGCTTCCTTGGCAATCTGGTCTGGCAGGTCTTTTTCCTGACCTTGGAGATCGGCGAGCACCTTCTTGTTGTAAAAGCTCCAGAAGGCCTCGCGCTCCTTGGTGCCGTCATAGGGCGGAAAGTCTGCGGCATGCAGCGCGCCGCTGAGCAGCAGCGCGGCGGAGAGGGCCAGCAGAGAACGTGGTGCGGCGGGCATCATTGATAGGTGGTGAACTTCTTCGGATCAAAAGCCTCGCGCAGCGCCTCGCCTACAAAGGTGACGAGCAGGAGGATGAAGACCATGGCGGTGAACATGGAGAGGGAGATCCACACGGCGGAGAGATGGCTGGTGCCGTCGTCAAACAGCCAGCCCCACTGCGGGTAGGTTTCTGGCAGGCCGAAGCCGAGGAACGCCAGCGCGGTGAGGGAGGAGATGATGGCGGCCACGCTGAAGGGGATCTTGGTCACGATGGTGGCCAGCATGTTCGGCAGCAGGTAGCGCGTGAGGATGCGCCAGGTGCTGGCTCCCTGCAGACGTGCGGCAGAGACGTAGTCGCGCTCCTTCTCCTTGTAGGCCAGCGCGCGCAGGGAGTAGGTCAGGCTCGTCCAGGAGAAGAAGCAGATCACCCCCAGCAGCACCAGCAGGTTCATGTTCGCCACACCGATGATGCTGATGAGGATCATCACGATGTAGAGAAAGGGCAGCTCATCGAGGATCTCGATGCAGCGCTGCATGGCGATGTCAAACACACCGCCCAGATAGCCCATCAGCAGGCCGATGAGGACGCCCACGCCGTAGGTGAAGAGGACGTAGAGCAGGATGGCCTTCAGGTTCAGCTGCCAGCCGCCGTAGATCTGCGCCAGCACGTCCCAGCCGCGGCTGTCCGTGCCCAGGTAGTGCCCCGCCTTCCACAGAGGCGGAATGGCCGGGTAAACGATCATCTGGTAGGATGTGGTGGCGGCTTTCTCAAACTGCTCCTGCGGCATCTCCCCCGTCCATCTCTCACGGTCCTTGGCACCTGCTTTGTAGAAGGCGGACACCGCCAGCGCGCCATTGAGCGTGTAGCCGAGCGACTCGCCGTCCGGCAGGCCCTGGCGGAAGCGGCAGTCTGTGTGCTTCTGTGCTGGTGCCTCGGTATAGAATTTTTGGGCGCGGCCGGAGTAGGGCTCGGAGTCGCCGGGCTTGTACCATTTTCCATCGCGTTGCTCCAGGGAGATGGATTGCAGCGAGTCGGTGTCCAGCACCGGGTCCCACGGCACCAGCGGCATGAGCACAAAACCGCGCTTTTCAGCAGACAGGCGTTCCTTCAGCTCGCGGTAGTTGGCCTCCTGCTCTCCGCTCATGCCAAAGTCCTGCGACTGGTAGCGCTTTTGCACAAAGGCGGGGAAATACGTTTTGCCGTCGCAGCGCACCAGCAGCGCGCGCCTGCCCACCAGCGCCTGATCCAGCAGCGCCAGGGCGGTGAGCACCAGCAGAATGCGGAAGGACCACCAGCCGCGCCCGATGCTGCGGAAACGGCGGAAGCGCTGCAGCGTCACGGGCGTCCAGCGGATTTCAGCTGGCAGCAGCTTCAGGCCCAGGATGCCACCCACCACCAGCAGCAGAGAGCTGGCCCAGCCGAAGACACGTCCGTTGCTGAAGAGCCAGGAAACAGTGGGCAGCAGCACCCCGCAGAGCTCCCCGAGAATGGCCAGGGAGCCGAAGATGATGGCGGCGATGGAGAGTTTGCGGTTCATTTCTGAAATTCTTCCGCCAGCAAATTATCGAACATCGCCAGCAAGTTGCGAGATTCGGGCCAGCGAGTGTGGTCAAAGCACTTCAGGTGCAGTCTGATTTCTTCGAGGCTGAATTCATTCCATTGCATGAGAATGGATGGAATTTCGTGAATGGCTTCCAAGAGTTCATGAGCTTCTTTGGCAGATTCCTGTGAGGGCTGATATGTTGCATTTCTTGCGAAGCATGACGCCAGATGTGTCACCCTCAATCCTGCGCGCAGGACTGGTTCCGGGGCAATTTGAATGGAAACCGTATGCATAAGGTTACTCAAAACGAATGCGAGGGTCCAGCCGCGCGGTGATCATGTCTGAGAGCACGTTGCCCAGCATGAGCAGCAGCCCGCTCACGGTGACGGTGGCCATGACGATGGGGTAATCTTTTTCCAGCAGCGCGTTGAAGCCCATGAGGCCGAAGCCGTCGATGTCAAAGATGCGCTCCACCAGGAAGCTGCCCGCCACCAGCACGGTGAGCGCCTGGCCCATGGTGGCACCCACGGGAATGAAGGAATTCCGCAGCGCATGGCCGATCACGGCGCGCTTGTATTCCACGCCCTTGGCCACGGCCGTTCGCACGTAGTCGCTGGCCAGCTGATCGAGCAGATTGTTTTTCACCAGCATCGTCAGGCCGGCAAAGCTGCCCACCATATAGCAGCACAGCGGCAGAAAGGCGTGGTGGAAGAGGTCGTAGATTTTGCCGAAAAAGCCCAGCTCGGAGAAGTTCGCGCTCACAAAGCCCTCCAGCGGAAACCAGCGCAGGCGTGCGGCAAAGATCACCATCAGAAACACCCCCAGCACAAACTCCGGGATGGCATAGCCAAAGAAGATCAGCACCGAGGTGGCGGTGTCCGTCGGCGTGCGGTGCTTGATGGCCTTCAGCACGCCCAGCGGGATGCAGACCAGGTAGGTCAGCAGGATGGAGGCGATGCCGTAAAAGAGCGAGATGGGAAAGCGGCGCTTCATCATCGTCCACACCGGCTCGCTGTAGCGGGTGGAGTCGCCCAGATTGCCCTCCAGCACACCGGCAAACTTCGGCTGGTAGATCAGCGCCACATAAGGCTGCGGCTTGTCCAGCTTCTGCCCGGGGTTGGCCTTCTCCCATTCCAGCTTCTGCTGTTCAGGGGTGATGATGCGTGCACGCCATGATGTGGTATCCACCTCTTTGCCAGGCAGGATTTCTGCGCGGTTGTCGTTGTTTCGCTTCACCGTCACCACACTGGCGGTACCGGGGATCTTGACCTCGGTTTCCGTCTTGCCTTCGGCAAAGTCGGCGCGGGAGCGGTTGGTTTCCTTGGGCCAGGCGCCCAGCCAGGCGGCGTAGGCCACGAGGAAGGGCTTGTCATGGCCGTACTGCTCCTGCAGTTTCAGCAGCTGCGCGGGCGTGAGCCCGCTGGACTGCTGGCGGCCGGCGCCTCCGCGCTGGCCCTCGGTTTTCATGCGTGCCTCCAGCAGCGCCTGCTCCATGGGGCCGCCGGGCGTGAAACGAATGATGAGGAACACCACCAGCGTCATGCCGACGAGCGTCGGTGGAATGAGCAGAAGGCGGCGGATCAAATAGGCGGTCATTCAGTTCAGGAGAAGATGGAAGGAGATGAAAAAACGAAAGTCTCCGACAGTACGACGCACGGCACAAGAATTTGTGTGTGATTTGCAAAAGGATCGCCACATCTGCAGCGCTTTGATCAAAACCGACGGATGCGCCGCAGGCGTAATGGTGGTAGTGCTGTCCGCGTCCTGCCCTGCATGAAATCGCTGCTTGCCCTTCTCTCCGCGTGTCTTCTGGCCTCCTGCATGATGCCCTACATGCCGCCCATGGGGCCGATGAACGGCGGTGGTGGCGGTGTGGCGCAGGTGACGGTGCCGATGAAGATGATGGGAGACACGCCTCACGTCATGGCCAGCGTCAATGACCGCCAGCCCCTGCCCCTGCTGCTGGATACAGGTGCCACCTACAGCATCGTGACTCCGGACGTGGCCACGGGCCTGAACCTTCAGCCCACCGGTGGCAGCCGGGTGACTGTGCGCGGTGTGCATGGCAGCACCGGTGCCTCCCAGGCGGTGATGAACACCATGCAGGTGGGCGAGTGGCGCGCCACGAATGTGGCCTGCCTCGTGCGCGGCATGCCCGGCTCCCGCGCCGGTGGGCTGGGCAGCGCCATCCTCGGCATGAACCACATGCGGTACTACTGCAGCTTTTTGACCATCGACTACCGTCGCGGTTCGGTGGAGCTCGGCTTTTCACGCCCCTACCAGCCTCTCAGCCCCACGGCCACCCGCACGCCCCTGCGCTGGGCCAATGGGCTGCCCGTCATTCGTGTCAGCTCTGAAGGCGTCTCGTGGGATGCCGTCGTGGACACCGGTTCCTGCTGGGGCATCGTCATTGATCAAAGCACCGCCGCCCGCTTGGGCCACGCCTATGATGGCATGCGCATGGGGAGCAATCTCATCCTCAGTGGCGTAGGTGGCAGCGTGAGCGCAGACCAAGTGGGTGCCAGAGAGATCCGGCTCTCCTCGGCCTATCTCTGCGGGGAGCCGCACAACGGCTCTGTCCCCGCCTTTGTCATGCCCGGGCCCAAACGCGTGGGTTCACGTTTCTGGCAGGGCACACGCCTGACGCTGGATTTCCGCAGCAATGTGCTGTGGCTGGAACGTTGACCACAACTATCTCCTAAGGCGGTGGTTGACAGGAGGGCTTGTTGCTTACTCACTGACCTCATATTCCTTATGACACGCCTGCTTTCCACCATGGTCCTAAGAACGGCATCTGCGTTCATCGTGACAGCTGGCTTCGTGGGGTGTGCTGAAAGTTTTGCCGTGAGAAAAGAGGTCGTGCCGCAGGAGATGCAGGACAAGCTCAACGCACAGGCCATTCCAGCCTCTGAACTCAAGGCTTCGACCAAAGGAGGCATGGCCGTTCACACCAACAGCATCCCGCCGCCCGAGGGCGTGCTGAAAGTGCCCATGTACTACGAGCGCGGCCAGCCCTGTCTCAAAGTCAGCATCAATGGCCAGAAGCCGAGAAAAATCCTGCTCGACACCGGTGCCACCTACAGTGTCTTCGAAGCGGAGCAGGCGCTCGAATTTGGACTGCGCACCGTGCCGCAGGTGCGTCCCAACATGGCGGGCGTGCTGGGCCGGGAGCCGGGCATGGCCGCTGTCATTCCCACGATGCAAATCGGCGCCTGGCGCGTGGAGAATCTGCCCAGCATCATCCGCATGCAGCGCACCACCGTGGGCAGCGGCATCCTCAAGGAGCATCTGGGCATTTCCTTGATCGGGGTGAACCTCCTTTCCAAAACCTGCAAATACGCCACGCTCGATTTTCTCAAAGGCGAGTTCGAGTTTGGCTTCACCCGCAGCTTTCCTGGACCGGTGCGCAAGCATATGCACAAGACGACTCTCAGCATGAAGCATGGTGTGCCCACCACTCCGCTCAAGTATGGCAAGCTGACTTGGGAGGCCGTGGTGGACTCCGGCTCCGTCTTCGGCGTGCAGCTGGACCGCCGGATCGCGGAGGTGCTCGGGTTCAAGAACGGTGGCTGGAATGTAGGCGGAAACTACCTCATTACAGGCGTGGGTGGAGCACAGACGCCGAAGGACGCCGGTGTGCGCGTGCTGGAGTTTCAGGCGCTCGGCCTGTTTGGCTCCTATTACCCCTTTGCCCAGGTGGACGTGATGCCGGGTCCCTCACGCCTTGGCACCTATCTGCTGGAAGACTACCGCGTGACGCTGGATTTTGAGCACAATGCGCTCTGGGTGGAGTGGAAGTGAGCTTCAGAGCGCAGAGCTTGATAGTAAAGCAGTGCAAACAAGATTGGCATGCACCTCGCGGGGCTCACGCCGCTCGCCAAAATTCACGGGCTTTTGCATTGCCGACTCTCCCTTGATCTGCCCAAACCAAAAATGGAGCCAAAAAGCGCGCCAAAACGGGGATTTTTTGCGACAGATTCGCAATAGGACAAGTCTTGCGCATAAAAGTTCAAAAAAAACAAGATGACGGTTGCAAACGTGCTCACGCGTTCCATGCTGAGAAACCTTGTGAAATTTTTCACAAGCTCATCTGCCGACACATTTCTATGGGTAACTTTTTTCCGCGTTGGACCAACTGGCTGCCGCTCAAGCTCGCCATTGCCGTCGTGTTCATTGCCTTCGGCGTGAGTGTCGGCGTCGCCTACTACTTCACACCGAAATACACCCGCGTGGGTTATGAGCCGACACAGCCTGTGCCGTTCTCACACAAAATCCACGCTGGTCAGCTTGGCCTCGATTGCCGCTACTGCCATAGCTTCGGCGAGACCTCCAGCCACTCCAACGTCCCCACGAACCAGACCTGCTTCAACTGCCACGGCCCGGGCAAAGGCAACATCCGCAGCAGCTCTCCGAAGCTCGAGATGGTCATCAAGGCCAACGAAACCGGCAAGTCCATCCCCTGGGTCAAGATCCACAAGGCTCCTGACTACGTTTATTTCAACCACAGCGCCCACCTGAATCGCGGCATCTCCTGCGTGTCCTGCCACGGCAAGATCAATGAGATGGAAGTCGTCCGCCACGATCAGCCGCAGTCCATGGGCTGGTGCCTTGACTGCCATCGCAATCCGGAAAAGAACCTCCGTCCGCTGGAGTTCGTCACCAAGCTGGACTACAAGGCTGCCGATCTGAAGCGCGCTGATTTCTACAAAGGCCTGATCGACAAGAAAGTGCCTGCGAACGAAATCGCCACCGCCATCGGTGGAGAAGGCACCAAGGCTGACAGCCTGGAGCAGATCGTCGCCCTCGCTGAGAAGACTTACGGTAAAGAAGTGACCCAGACCGAAGTGGGCACCCAGATCAAGAAGCACTGGCAGATCCAGCCGCCGGAATCCTGCACCGCCTGCCACCGCTAACCCCCGCGCCCCCTTTCTGACACATGAAACGTATTTGGAAGCATCCTGAGGAGCCGCAGAACGCCAAGCGCTACTGGCGCAGTGTCGCCGAACTGGATCGTCGCGAAGAATTCCTCAAAGATCTGGGCCGCGAGTTCCCTGCCGGGGACACCCTGACCGATGAAGAGCGCGAAAACAGCCGCCGTGAGTTCCTCAAGATCATGGGTGCCAGCGTGGGCATGATGGGTCTGGCCAGCTGCCGCCGTCCGCTCGTCAATATCCTCCCTTACACTCAGCACGTTGAGTGGATGGTTCCTGGCAAGTCTCTGCTTTATGCCACGTCCATGCCTCAGGGCTGTGGCTCGGTGCCCCTCGTGGTCACCACCCACGAAGGCCGCCCGACACACGTGTCCGGCAATCCCCTTCACCCCCTCGGTGGCGGCATTAGCTCCTTCGCACAGGCTTCCGTCCTGGACCTGTATGACCCTGAGCGCTCTCAGAAGCCGATGGGCAGTGGCAAGGAACTCTCCTGGGCCAAGGCCAACGATCTCCTCGCCGCCGCTGCGGCAGAGGCCAAGAAGTCCTCGGGTGCCGGTCTCGGCATCGTGGTGGGCTCTCTTTCCTCCCCCACTTATCAGCGTATCCTCGGCGAGGTGAAGACCGCCTTCCCGCAGGTCAAGTTCTTCGGATACGAAGCCGTGGGTGGCGAAGGCCAGGCCGCTGCTTACAAAGCCATCTACGGAGCTGGCGTGAAGCCCTTCGTGAAGCTCGGCTCCGCCATGCGCATCCTCTCTCTGGATTGCGATTTCCTCGGAGTTGACCCTGTTTCCGGCGAGCCTATCTCCGCTTTCACCAAGCACCGCGCCAAGGATGCCAAGACGGCGGACATGAACCGCCTCTACGTGCTGGAAAACCGCTACACGTTGACCGGCGGCATGGCCGATCACCGCAAGGCTCTTGCAGCCAGCCTTATTCCGGTGGCCGCAGCCCTTATCGCCGCTGAACTGGGCGATACCACGGCCAAGGCTCTCGCAGACACCGCTCCGGAAGCTCTCAAGGCCTGGATCGCCCCTGCCGTGCGCGACCTGATCGACAACAAGGGCAAGGCTCTCGTTCTTGCCGGTTCCCGCTACGGTGCCGAAGTGCACGCGCTGGTCGCCTCCATCAACCAGGCTCTGGGCGCTTACGATTCCACCATCGAGCTTCTGCAGACCCCTGCGGCTCCTGAAACAGGCACATTTGCCGAGCTCAAGGCTGCCCTCTCCGGTGGCCAGGTGAAGACCCTGATCTCCCTCACGGGCTCCAATCTCTTCTACGACGCTCCCGACGCTGCCGGCCTCGCCAAGCTCGTGGGTGAAAAGGGCGTGAAGGTCATTCACGTGGGCAAATATAAGAACGCCACCGCTCGCGCGGCCGCTCTTCACATCCCTGCTGCTCATTACCTCGAGTCCTGGGGCGATGTGCGCTCCGCAGACGGTACCTACTCCATCGTCCAGCCGATGATCGCACCGCTGTATGATGGTGCCAGCCGCCTGGAAGTCCTTCTGGCCCTGCTCGGCCGCAAGAAGCTCGGCCCTGCTGTCGCAGCCGCTGCACCCGCCGCCGGAGCTGCTCCTGCAGCCCCTGCCGAAGACGCCGCCTACACCGCTGTGCGCGACACCTTCGCCGCAGTCGCTGGCAGCCTCGACGAAACGAAGTGGAACTTCACCCTTCGTGATGGCTTCCTCAAAGCTTCCGCCTTCACCAAGAGCACTGCAGCTCCAAACACCGCAGCTGTCGCTGAGTTCGTTTCCAAGGCCAAAGCCGCTCCCGCTCCCACCGATGATGCTCTCGAAGTCGTGCTCGTGGCCGACTCCAGCGTCTATGACGGCCGCTATATTAACAACGCCTGGCTGCAGGAAGCACCGGATCCGGTGACCAAGCTGACCTGGGACAACGCCGCCCTGATCGGCTCCGTGACCTTCCGTCGCCTTGGCCTCAAGGAAGGCCAGCACGTCAAGATCACCGTTGGAGATGCCTCCATCGAAATTCCGGCCATCGAAGCCCCCGGCCATGTGTCCAACTCCATCACCATCCCTCTCGGCTATGGCCAGAGCGGCGTGGGTGTGGTCGGCAGCGGCCGTGGCGTGAATGGTTACGCCCTGCGCAAGCAGCCCGGCAGCTTCGTCCTCGGCGGTGCCAAGGTTGAAGTGCTCGCCACGGTTGCAGAACTCGCCCTCACCCAGGATCAGAACACGATGGAAGGTCGTGCGGTGTATCGTGAAGGCACGCTCGACACCTTCAACAAGGACGTGGCCTTCGCCCAGAAGACGGGCATGGACGGCCACATCCCGGAAAACATCTCCTTCTACAAAGGCCAGGTGGGTGTGAAGTCCGCAGAAAATCCGGACGGCTTCGACTACGAGAAGCAGCACCAGTGGGGCATGTCCATCGACCTCAGCAAGTGCATCGGTTGCACGGCTTGCATCGTTGCCTGCCAGAGCGAAAACAACATCCCGGTCGTCGGCAAAGATCAGGTCCGCAAAGGCCGTGTGATGCAGTGGATCCGCATGGACCGCTACTTCGCCGTCGCCAAGTGGGGCAAGAACGAAGTCGAACAGGAAAGCACTTGGGCCGAAGACAACGCCACCGCAGAGCAGCTGGAAAACGCCGAAATGGTGCACCAGCCAATGGCCTGCCAGCAGTGCGAAGCCGCTCCGTGCGAAACCGTCTGTCCGGTGAACGCCACCGTCCACACTCCGGATGGTCTCAATGCGATGGCCTACAACCGCTGCATCGGCACCCGCTATTGCGCCAACAACTGCCCTTACACCGCACGTCGCTTCAACTGGTTTGACTACAACAAGCGCAACCCGCTGACCGAGACCACCGTGCTCGGTCTTGTGAAGGTGGGCAACCTCTACGCCGGCCCGCTCGGCGAGAAGCGCGAGGACGAAAGCCTCCGCCTGCAGCGCAATCCGAACGTCACCGTACGTATGCGCGGTGTCATCGAGAAGTGTACTTACTGCGTGCAGCGCCTCGAATCCGCCAAGATCCTGCAGAAGCAGGTGCAGCGCGACTCCAAGAACTTCCGCGTGCCGACCGACACCGTCAAAACCGCATGCCAGCAGTCCTGCCCGGCTGAGGCGATCGTCTTCGGCGACCTGGCCGATCCGAAATCCGCCGTCGCCAAGGCCAAGGCCTCTCCGCGCGACTACCAGGTGCTTAAATACATCGGCACCCGCCCGCGCACGAGCTACCTCGCCCGCCTGCGCAATCCGAACAAGAACATGCCCGGCGCAGAAAACATCGCCGTCTGGAGCAACAACCAATTCTAAACCGGACACATGGACGCCTCCGCCCCCGCATCTAACACGCCGCGCATTCTCGACCGCGAGCCGCTGGTCCTGAACAACCGATCCTATTCCTGGATCACGAACCGCATCTGCGGCATCGTGGAAAACAAGCAGCCCGCCCTCTGGTGGATCCTGTTTATTCCCTCGATCCTCCTGACAGGCTTGATGGTCTTCTGCTTCACCTACCTCATCTCCACAGGTGTGGGTGTCTGGGGCCAGAAACAGCCGGTCGCCTGGGCATGGGACATCACGAACTTCGTGTTCTGGATCGGTATCGGCCACGCCGGCACCCTCATCTCCGCCATCTTGTTCCTGACTCGCCAGAAGTGGCGTACCTCTGTGAACCGCGCTGCGGAAGCCATGACGATCTTCGCCGTGATGTGCGCCGGTCTCTTTCCGGCCTTCCACGTCGGTCGTGTGTGGATGGTGTGGTTCCTCGCTCCGATCCCGAACGCCAACGCCATCTGGCAGAACTTCAAGTCCCCCCTGCTCTGGGACGTGTTCGCGGTGTCCACCTACTTCAGCGTTTCCGCCGTGTTCTGGTTCCTGGGCCTCGTCCCTGACCTTGCCACCCTGCGTGACCGCTGCCGTCCTGGCCTCAAGAAGTTCCTCTACGGTGTCTTCGCCCTCGGCTGGCGCGGTGGCAACCGCCAGTGGAGCCACTACGAAACGGCCTACATGCTCCTGGCCGCTCTCTCCACGCCGCTGGTGCTCTCCGTGCACTCTGTCGTGTCCTTCGACTTCGCCACCTCCGTGGTCCCCGGCTGGCACACCACCATCTTCCCGCCCTACTTTGTGGCTGGTGCTATCTTCGGCGGCTTCGCCATGGTGCTCACCCTCATGCTCCCCGTGCGCCGCATCTACGGCCTGGACGACCTGATCACGCCAAAGCACGTGGACAACATGGCCAAGATCATCCTGCTGACAGGTACGATCGTCGGTTATGCCTACTGCATGGAGCTCTTCGTGGCCTACTACAGCGGCAACCCCTATGAAGCCGCCGCCTTCACCCTCCGTGGTCTGACCGGCCCTTCCACCTGGGCTTACTACTGGATGTTCGGCTGCAACGTCTTTGCCCCGCAGCTCTTCTGGATCCGCTGGTGCCGCCACAACGTGTGGATCGTCATGATCGTCTGCATGTTCGTGAACGCCGGCATGTGGTTCGAGCGCTACGTCATCATCGCCACCACGCTGGAGCGTCACATGATCCCCGGCTCCTGGCGCGTGTATGAGGCCACCTGGGTGGATAAGTACACCTTCCTCGGAACCTTCGGCTTCTTCATGATGCTGTTCCTGCTGTTCCTGCGCTTCCTGCCCGTCATCGCCATCGGTGAAGTCAAAGGCGTCCTTCCGCAGTCGAATCCGCATCAGGATGACCATGCTGAGCATGGCATTCAGGAGGAGGACCTCATGGACTATCCTGACCGCCACGTCCCGAAACCCGTTGCCGCCTAACTTTTAAACCGCACCCTGACTGTGAGCACCACCCTCAAACGAGTCCACGGCTACCTCGCTGAATTTGACAGCGTGAAGGACCTCTACCATGCCGCTGAGCACGTGCGTGACGCCGGCTATCAGCGCTGGGACGTCCACTCTCCGTTCCCGATTCACGGAATGGACACCGCCATGGGCAATCCCCGCTCCAAGCTGCCCTACTTCGTCTTCTGCGGCGGCATCACCGGCACCACGGTGGCCTTCACACTGGAAACCATCACCCAGACCAACTTCTGGCAGAGCATCGGCCTCGGTTTCCTGCAGAAGATCGTCGAAACCTACCCGACTGTCGTTCAGGCCAAGCCCACCGACATCTGGACCCTTCCGGCCTTCTTCCCAGTGATGTTTGAGCTGACGATTCTCTTCAGCGCCTTCACCACTCTGTTCGGTCTGCTGGCCCTCATCGGCCTGCCCCGCTGGAATCACCCGCTGTTCGTTTCCAAAAACTTCAGCAAGTTCTCCGACGACGGTTTCTTCGTCTGCATCGAAGCCCGTGACCCCAAATTCTCCCAGGAAGGCACCAAGAGCCTGCTCGAAAAACTCGGCGGCAAGAACATCGAACTCGTGGAGGACGAAATCTAAGCCTCGCTGACCGCACCCACCATGAAGTACTTCTTCCTCAGCTATCTTTTCGTCGGCGCCATCATCGTGAGCGCGTTCGGCTTCCGTGGCAGCAAATCCGAGCTGCCCCCCATCGAAGTGTTCCCTGACATGGACCACCAGGCCAAGGTGAAATACCAGGCTTCCAGCGAGTTCTTCGCTGATGGTCGCGGTGCACGCCTCCCGGTCAAAGGCACCCTGCCCATGGGCTTTGAAATCCCCTCCAAACCTGCTGTGGACGGCGCCAAGCCCGCCCGCGTGGCCTTCACCAGCGGTCTCGACTATTACAACACCGGCAAGATCGGTGACTTCTACGGCGACGGTCTGCCCACGGAGATCACCAGCGATCCCACCGTGTTCAACGACGCCTTCATCAAGCGCGGCGAACAGCGCTTCAACATCCATTGCGCCATCTGCCACGGTGCTTCCGGCAATGGCAAGGGCGTGACCTCCAAGTACGGCATCCTCACCGCCTTCAACTTCCAGCAGGCAGGCAATCTTGATCCTGCAAACGCCGCCGCCTACCGCGCCGATGGTGCCATCTTTGATGTCATCACCAACGGCAAGGGCCTCATGGGCAGCTACGGCGGCAACGTCACCCTGCGCGACCGCTGGGCCATTGTGGCCTACATCCGCTCCCTGCAACTCGCTGCCAAAGAGTCAGGTGTCACCCTTCCCCTTCAGTAACGGCACGATCACGCGATACCCGGCATGAGTCACCACGTCACATTCAACGATCTGCCCCAGGGCGGAGAAAAATTCGAAACAGCCAAGGGAGCCAAGCTCATTAATTCCTTGGGTTTCATTGGCGGAGTCGGCCTTCTGGCTTCGATTTACTATTTCTACGCTGAGACGAGCACCTTCGCCTACTCCTGGCTCTTTGCGGTGTTCTTTTGCTTCACCTTCGTGGTGGGCGGCTGCTTCTGGATCCTCCTCCACAGCGTTTCCAACTCCGGCTGGGGCGTTTCAGTCCGCCGTATCTGGGAAAATCTGGCCAACATGATCATCCCGATGGCCATCTTTGCCTCCCCGCTTCTCTTCCCCTCCGTACAGACGCACCTGTACGAGTGGATGAACCACCACCGTGAAGCCGCCCACCATGCCGCCGAGCACGGCAGCACAGTCAAGGAAGCCCTCCACCACATGTCCGAGGCCAATCCCCACCTGCACGTGCTGGTGTCCAAGTTTGGCTACATGAACCTGAATCCCGCCGGATTCTCCTGGTACACCCGCTTCTTTGCCTACTTCCTCGTTCTCTGGTTCATCGCCAGCACCCTGCGCGGCCGCTCTCTGAAGCAGGAGCAGGATGGCGACATCAAGCACACGATCCGTTCCCGCCAGTTCTCCTCCATCGTTCTGCTGCCCTTCGCACTGACCGTGACCTTCGCCGCCTATGACTGGCTGGTGGGTCTGGACTACAACTGGTTCTCCACCATGTGGGGTGTTTACATCTTCGCAGGCTGCGCCTGGGCTTCCATGGCGGTCTCCATCCTGGTCATCACCTGGCTGCGCAGCCTCGGCTACCTCCAGAAGGTCGTCACGGATGAGCACTACCACCTGATGGGCAAGCTCCTCTTCGCCTTCACGGTGTTCTGGGCCTACATCGCCTTCAGCCAGTATTTCCTCATCTGGTATGCCAACGTGACGGAAGAAACCCGCTTCTACCTCACCCGTAACACCGAAGGCTGGCGCGCCGTCTCCATCTTCATCCTGATCGGCCACTTCGTCGCTCCCTTCGTCTTCCTCCTCTCCCAGCCTCGCAAGAAGAACCCCGTCGTGATGAGCCTCGGTTGTATCTGGATCATCTTCATGCACTTGGTGGACATGTACTGGAACGTCATCCCTGAGCGCGGCCCCTCCCTTGGTCAGGGCGTCTGGGTCCCCGGTGCCTGGATGCAGGACATCGCCGCTCTCTGCGCTGTTTTCGGCATCATGAGCTTCCTCTATCTGCGTGGGCTGGCCAAATACAGCCTCTATCCGTGGCGCGACCCGCGCCTCATCGAGTCCGTGAACGTCGTCAACTGATTCCCTGTCCTTCCATGTCGCAGCCCGAACCATCCAAAAAAGCCGGAGCCACCCTCGTGTGGGTGCTCGGAGCCTTCGCAGGCTTCGCCGTGCTCTTCACCGCCATCCAGGCCGTCAATGATTCGAAGCAGGGCTTCGATCCACGCGCCGAGGAGCGTCTCAGCAACACCGCCGAGATCCTCAAAGGGCAGAACGAAAACCTGGCCAAGCTGGGCCTGAACGACGCCGCCAAGAAGAAGGCCCTCTTTGAAAAGACGCTGTCCACCCTCGGCTCCAAAAAGCCCGGAGTGAGCACCCAGGTCGTCCCCGGATCTCCCACCCAGCTCAAGCAGGCTGCAGCCTCTGCCGCCCCAGCTCCCGCTCCTGCCGCACCCGCTTCGCCCAAGTAAGTCATGCAGACCACTCCCGCCACTCCTGACACAGACCTTCAGGCCGACAACCTTCGCCGCGCGGCGATCGACAAGTCGGTGAAAGGCCCTGTGCTCTTCCTTTTCACCAACGGTGCCTTCTGGCTCATGCTCTCCACGGTGCTCGGCGTTCTCGCCGCCATCAAGCTGGTGGAGCCCGGTTTCCTCGGAGACTGCCAGTTCATCAGCTACGGCCGCCTTCAGCCTGCGCACATCAATGCGCTCGTCTATGGCTGGGGCGTGCAGGCTGCTCTGGGCATCATGCTCTGGATCATGGCCCGCCGTTCCGGTCAGGAGCTCAAGGGCGGCAAGAGCCTGCTCATCAGCGCCGGCGTCTTCTGGAACATCACCGTCACGCTCGGCATCCTCTCCATCATCTTTGGCAAAAGCACCTCCATCGAGTGGCTTGAAATGCCCAAGTTCGTCTGGCCTGTGCTGCTCTTGGCCTTCCTCTGCTACGCCTGGCCCATCGCCCGCATGTTTGGCCGCGCCTTCCGTCCTGAAGGCTTCATGGTCAGCACTTGGTACATTCTGGGTGCCTGCTTCTGGTTCCCCTGGATCTTCATCACCGCCAACGTGGCCTTGCACTGCCTGCCAAATCTCGGTGCCATCGGTGCTGGCATTGATGCCTGGTACATCCACGCGGTGATCCTTCTCTTCTTCGTCCCGGTGGGTGTCGGCGCTGCCTACTACTTCATCCCGAAGATCACCGGCCAGCCCATCGCTTCCGCCCAGCTCGCTTCTGCAGGCTTCTGGACCCTCGCCGTGCTCGGCGGCTGGACCGGCATGCAGAAATACATGGGCGGCCCGCTTCCGGCTTGGATGACCTCCGTCGGCGCTTGCGCTGGTGTGCTGCTCCTCATCCCCGTCGGTCTTGTGGGTCTGAACCACCACCTCACCACCCTCGGCAAGCACAGTGCCGTGGCCACCAGCCCCACGCTGCGTTTCATCTTCTTCGGAGCCCTGTTCTACCCGGTTTCCGGCCTCATCCTGGCCCTGAACTCCGCCTTCTGGACCGGTGCCAGCTTCCAGTTCACCCAGTCCTGGTATTCCTTCCAGGTCGTCAGCCTCTACGGCTTCTTCAGCATGTGCGCCTTCGGTGCCATCTACTACATCGTGCCGCGTCTCTCCGGCTGCGAGTGGCTGAGCGTGCGCCTCATCCGCAACCACTTCTGGTTCTCCGTCTACGGCGTTGGTACCATCGTCATCATGAGCCTCGTGGCCGGATGGCAGCAGGGCAATGACCTGAACAACCCTGAGCATTGGGACCAGTCCTTCATGAATCACGTGATCAACTCCCGCCCTTACGTGGTCTCCCGCGCCGTGGCCTGGGCTCTGATCAGCTTCTCGAACATCATGTTCCTTCTCCACCTTCTGCTCATGGTTGCAGGCCTGGGCCGCCGCAGTTCGGCTCCCACCCTGCTTGAACACCACGACGATCACGCTCTTCCCAACGAAGCCCACGCATGACGAACTTCCGCACATTCATCCTTGGTCTCGCCGCCTCCTTTGGGCTGCCTTGGCTCTGCCTCATCGTCCTTCCGGCGATGCAGTACGAGCACCTCACCCCCGTCGCCTATGACAAGGACAAGGACGGCGTCGAAGGCTACTTCCCCCCCGCACCTGTCAATGGTCAGGGCCAGCTCGTTTACATCCGTGAAGGCTGCAACCAGTGCCACACCCAGATGATCCGCCCCGTCCAGCTCGGCCTGGATGGCTGGTACAAAGGCTGGGGACAGGATCAGGAAGGCCGCCCTGCCGCTCCTGTGCGCCCCAACGTGCTGCGCGACTACCTCAGCGAAAAGTATGCCCTCCTCGGCATCCAGCGCGTGGGTCCGGACCTTGCCAACTTCGGCTGGCGCGCTCCTGATGCCAATGCCCTCCATGTGCACCTCTACGCTCCCCGCTCGGTGCATGACTGGAGCACGATGCCCTCCTACAAGCAGCTCTACAAGCTGCAGAAGATCCAGGGCCCTGTGTCTGACCGCGCACTCAAGCTTCCGAAGCATTTCGCAGCCCCTGCCGGTTACGAAGTCGTCCCGACTCCGGAGGCCGACCGCCTTGTCGAATACCTTCTCTCCTTGAAAAAGGATTACCCCGTCCCCGGACAGAGCGCAGCCGTCGCTGCCGCTGCTCCCGCCAAAAAGTAGCCCCTCTCGCGAACCGCACGCCCCATGAGCGCACCCGCCCATCCCGACAGCACCGATCTCGACCGCCTTCACTCTGCCGTGAAGCGCGAGAAGGAAGATCTCGCTCCCGAAAACCAGCCCGCCCCTCTCTGGGCCATCTTCCTGCTCATGCTTGTCGCCATCATCGCTGGCGGTCAGCTCGGCCCGATCATGAACGGTGCCGGCGTGAGCTTTGAGTCCAGCAACCTCTTTGTCAGCTCCGGCGGCGGCGATCCTCGCCCCGGTGGTGCTGGCGGTGGTGCAGCTCTCGATCCTTTCGCGCTCGCCATGAAGAAGGGGGCCAGCGGTTACTCCGTCTGCGGTGGCTGCCATCAGGGCAACGGCGGCGGTATCCCCGGACAGTTCCCTCCTCTGGCTGGCTCTGAATTCGTGCTGGGCGGCACCGAGCGCCTCGTCCGCATCGTGCAGCATGGTCTGACCGGCCCTGTGACCGTCAAAGGCCAGGCCTTCAACACCCCCGGCGGCATGCAGCCCTTCGGTGCAGCCATGTCCTCCCAGGACCTCGCCAACGTGCTGACCTACATCCGTAATTCCTGGGGCAACGAAGCCACCATGATCACCAAGGAAATGGTGCAGAAAGTGCGCGACGAAGAGAAGCGCACCTCTCAGTGGACCACCGCCGACCTCGAGCCCTTCGCCAAGAAGGACATCCCTGGCGACATTCCTGCCGGCCCCGGCGCGACCGCTGCTGCTGCCAAGTAATTTCAAACTCCGATGACCCGTGTGAAGCATACCGTCTCCCGCCAGGCAGCTTGCGCTGCCTTTGGAGCCGTCATGCTGATCGCGAACGTAAGCTGCGGCAAAGTGCCGGAAGCATTGGTCGAGGCGCAGCTCTCGCCTGCAGTCGAGATCGGTGAAACACCCAGCATCTCCGGCAAGGTGACGCTCAAAGGAGCAGACGCTGCCAAGCTGCACAAAATTGTCGACGTCGGTGGCAATCCATTCTGCACCGGTCATGGCGACATCGCAGACCCGGCTTGGAAAGTTTCTCCTGACGGAGCTCTGGCCGATGCAGTGATCACGGTGCGTGGCAGCCAGCGCGCCAGCAATGCCTCAGCAGCACCGCTGATCGACCAGACCAAGTGCGCCTTCGTGCCGCACACCGTCGCCATCCAGCCCGGCCAGACCGTTCGTTTTCATAACAGCGACCTCACCTTCCACAACATCCGTGTGGCTCGCTATGAAGGGCAGGGAAAAACCGCCAACATCGACAATTTTGGCCAGCCTTCCCGCGGCGACGAGAACGTGAAGACCTTCAGCAAGCCCGGCATCTACCGCCTCGAGTGCGACGTGCACCGCTGGATGAATGCCTGGGTGTTTGTGCATGAGGGCGCGCACAGCGCTGTCTCAGGTACTGATGGCAGCTTTTCCATCTCTCGCGCCTTGGCTGACGGCGACTACGTCGTCGAAGCCTGGCACCCGCAGTTTCCGCAAACCATCACCCACACCGTCACTGTCCGTGATGGCAAGGCCACCGCTGATTTCGAATTTGATTTCACCAAGGCCCACACCCTCTGATACCCTTTAGATTCCAAGCTATGAGCGCCGCCGCCACTACTCACGATCACGCCCACGATCACTCGCATGACGATCACGGGCACCATGAACAGAGCTTCATCTGGAAGTACATCTTCTCCAGCGATCACAAGACCATCGGTCTGCAGTACGGTCTCACCGGCCTGCTGTTCCTGCTGTTCGGTTTCTTCCTCATGCTGCTCATGCGCTGGAGCATCGCCTATCCGGGCATCCCGGTGCCGGGCGTGGACTTCATCCGCTCCCTTCCTGTCGCGAGCGGCATCTTTGAAGGCATGTTTGGCCGCTGGCTGAACACCGACGGCTCCCTCAATGGCGAGCTCTACAACATGCTCGGTGCCATGCACGGCACCATCATGGTGTTCTTCGGCATTGTGCCCCTCGGCTTCGCCGCCTTCGGCAACTTCGTGATGCCTCTGCAGATCGGCACCATCGACATGGCCTTCCCCCGCCTGAACATGGCCAGCTACTGGCTCTTCTTCATCAGCGGCGTGCTCATGATGTGCAGCTTCTTCGTCGGCACCGGCCCGGTTCAGACCGGCTGGACGATGTATTCCCCCCTGGCTTCCACTGCCAACATCGGCGTGACGAGCATCTGGAGCCACGGCCACACCTGGTGGCTGAGTGCGATGGTGTTCAACATCTCCGCCTCCCTCCTTGGCTCCGTCAATTTCATCGCCACCATCATCAACCTGCGCACCAAGGGACTGGGCTGGATGAAAATGCCCTTCTTCTGCTGGGCCATGTTCGTCACCGCCTTCCTTCTCCTGCTGGCCTTCCCGCCCCTCGAAGTGGCGGCCATCCTGCAGCTTTCGGACCGCGTGTTCGGCTCCTCCTTCTACCTGCCTACCGGCCTGATGGAAGGTGGCAAGCACCTCGACATCTCTGGTGGTGGCAGCCCGCTGCTCTACCAGCATCTGTTCTGGTTCCTGGCCCATCCTGAGGTGTACGTGCTCATCCTCCCGGCCTTCGCCATCCTTACGGACGTCATTCCGTGCAATGCACGCCGTCCGCTGTGGGGCTACAAGTCCATGGTCTACTCCGTGCTCACCCTTGGCTTCCTGAGCTTCCTCGTCTGGGCGCACCACATGTACCTCACCGGCATGGGCACCATGATGTCCACCTACTTCCAGATCACCACGGTCATGATCTCCGTGCCTTCCGTGATCCTTCTCACCTGCTTGATGATCTCCCTCTGGGGCGGTTCCATCCGCTTCAATACGCAGATGCTCTTCGCCTCCGCCTTCCTGCCCATGTTCGGCATCGGTGGTCTGACCGGTCTGCCCCTGGCCTTCTCCTTCATCGACCTGGCCATGCATGACACCTACTACGTCATCGGTCACTTCCACTACGTGGTGGCTCCTGGCACCATCTTCGCCCTCTTCGCAGGCGTTTACCACTGGTTCCCGAAATTCACCGGCCGTTTCATGAACGACACCCTGGGCAAGCTCCACTTCTGGCCTTCCCTGCTCGGCATGAACCTCGTGTTCGCCCCCATGTTCATCCAAGGCATGGCCGGCTTCCACCGCCGCTGGTATGACGGTGGCAAATACTTCGAAAACACCTCCGGCTTCAGCAACTGGTCCACCAAGCTGACGCACGAGATCGGTGCCTTCTTCGGTCTGAACATTCCGGACAACATGCTCTCCCTGAACATCGTCATGTCTGTCGGTGCCTTTATCCTCGCCCTGGGCCAGATCCCCTTCATCATCAATTTCTGGTTCAGCCTCAAAGGCGGCAAAAAGTCCAACAGCGACAATCCTTGGAACGCCACCACCATGGAGTGGGCCACCCCCACGCCGCCTCCGCACGGCAACTTCCTCTTCGACCCCGTCGCTCATCGTGGCCCGTATGAGTACAGCGTTCCCGGCCACCCCACGGACTTCTATCCTCAGTGGGAATCCGAACCCGGCAAACCCGAGATCAAGCCTGCCGCCGACAAGGTGCTCGCTCATCACTAATCCGCGAACTTCCAACCGCGCACCGCGACTACTTCAATGGACATCCCCTACACCGTTCACGCCCGTCCAGACACCGGTCTTTACAATGCCAAGATCGGCATCTGGCTCTTCCTGGCCTCGGAAGTCATGCTCTTCGGCGGCCTGTTCTCGGCTTACATCTTCCTCCGCGTCGGTGCCGACTATCCTTGGCCGGTGCATGACCTTGATGTGACCCTCGGGTTCGTCAACACCGTGGTGCTCATCGCCTCCTCCGTGACGGTCGTCATGGCCTGGGCCATGCTCAAGCTGCGCAAGTTCGGCCTCTATCGCCTCAACATGGCCATCACCGTGATCTGCGCGGGCGTGTTCATGTTCAACAAGAGCCTGGAGTACAAGGCCAAGTTCGCCCACTACGCCGTGAAGCTCACGGACGGCACCCTGCTCACCGGTCACCTTCCCCATGGCTATCAGGTGAAGTTTGAAGGCATCACCGAGCTGAACCTCACCGTGCCGCTCAAGAAGAGCGCCGTGTTTGCTGACCCTGTCGGCTATGTGCTTCCCTTCGTCGAAGGCGGTGCTGCCAAGTTCAAGACTGAAGACGGCAAGGAAATCACCCTCGACGAGTCCACCTTCACCGCCCTGAGCGCAGAAGCGGTGAAAAAGGCCACGGAAGCCAAGAAGAGCCAGGCCACCATCAAGCTGGTCGCCACCTCCCCCCTGAAGGTCGCCGCCAAGCCCTCCGAGATCTTTGGTTACACCGACAGCACTCTCACTTTCCGTGACGGCACTGTGGCCACTGGCAAGCTGGCTGACGACAAGATGACGCTCGAAGTGGACGGCGTGGACGCCCGCGGCGTGGCCCAGTCTGAGAAGTCTCTCGCCTTCGATCACCGCTACCTCGGTGATGCCTGGCAGAAGGCCTTCGTGGAAAACCGTGACCACCACTTCGAGGAGTTTGCCAAGAACTACCCGACCCGTGACAAGAACCGCTCCGCCACCCTCCAGAAGGAGGCTCTCTTCTTCAAGTTGCACTCCGCCACTCCTCCTGCGGCTGGCGAAGGCCACGGCGACAAGCACGGCGCTGAAGCCCACGCTCCTGCCGAAGGCCACGGAGACGCTCATGCCCACCACCCCACCGTGGTGCTGGAAAAGAAAGACATCACGTTCTTCTCCAACTTCACCCCGAAGCTCAACACCTACTACGCCATCTACTTCACCCTGACCGGTCTGCACGGCCTGCACGTGGTCGCTGGCGCTCTGGTGCTTGCCTACTTCCTGCTGTTTGACGGCAAGCGTCTCCGTCAGGATCCCGAGCATCTGGCCAACCGCGTCGAAGTCGGCGGTCTGTTCTGGCACTTCGTCGATCTCGTGTGGATCTTCCTCTTCCCACTTCTGTATCTCCTGTAATTTCCACCTTCTACCGCCATGTCCGACAACGTCGAAGAAATCCAGAAGTCGATCAAAAAGTACCTCTTCATTGGAGGTCTGCTGATCCTTTTCTCCGCCATCACCGTGTGGCTTTCCTATGTGGAGCTTCCCACCCACGGCCAGAACATCCTGCTCGGCATGATCGTGGCCACCTTCAAGGCTGCTCTTGTGGCGCTGATCTTCATGCATCTCAATCACGAGCGCAGCGTGATCTACAAGATCCTCGCCTTCACGGTGGTGTTGGCGATCGTGCTCTTCGCGCTGTTCATCTTCTCCCACGAAGATCCGCTCGTCTTCTCCGGCTTCTATACGCCGTCCGACCAGCTCTAATTCCGAGCCCTCACGCTCTCCACGGTCATGTCACTCAAGCACTTCCACATCGTCTTTCTCGTCTTCGCCATTCTGTGCGATGCCGCGTTCTGGCTGTGGATGCATTTCATGCCTGAAGACGCCGCCAATGCAGGTGCCTCCGGTCTGAAGAACTACGCTGGTCTGCTCTGCCTGGGCCTGATCGCCTACGGCGTGTGGTACCTGGCCAAAAAAATGCGCACCATCATTGTCTGAGCCATGATCATCGCGCCTCCATCCTCCATCCTCGCCTGCGCCACCTGCATGGCCGACAAAGGCAGCCTCGTCGGCCAGGCTCAGGGCTTTGCCATTCTTTTCATGCTTGTGGTGCTGGCCTTCATGTTCGCCTGCGCCGCCTGCATTGTTTACAGCATGGTGCGCCGCCAGCGCGCCCATTCGCAGCTCGAAGCCACCGCCTGATTTTCCCCCTCTCTCTCCTTTAGCCCCTATGTCATTTTCACTCGACTCCATCAACACTCTGATCGGCCAGACTCCGAACGCCTCCGAACACGGCGGGCTCGTTGACCACATGCTGGGCTTTGTCCACTGGTTCATGGTTGTGCTCGGCATCGGCTGGTCCATCTATCTTGCCATCGCCTTCTACCGCTTCCGCCAGAAGAAGACGGCCAAGGCTGACTACCAGGGTTTCCGCGGCCACGCCACCACCCACATCGAAATCGGCGTGATCATCGTGGAAGCCATCCTCCTCCTCGGTTTCGCCTTCCCCCTCTGGTCCCGCCAGGCCGATGAATACCCCACTTCCCCCGACACCGTGCGCATGCGCGCTCTCGGCGAGAAGTTCCTTTGGAACTTCCAGTACCCCGGCAATGATGCCCTCCTGAGCACTTGGGACCTCCGCAATGTGGATGGCGCCACCAACACCATGGGCAAGGACCTCCACGACCCGAACGGCAAGGACGACTTCGTGAACCCCGGTACCATGAAGCTGCCTGTCGGCCGCCCGGTGATCGTCGATGTGGCCAGCAAGGACGTGATTCACAATCTGGCGCTGGTGCCCATGCGCGCCGCTCAGGACGCCACCCCCGGCGTGAAATCCCACATGTGGTTCAAGCCTGTCAAAGAAGGCAGCTGGGACATCATCTGCGGCCAGCTCTGCGGACCGGGCCACGCCCAGATGAAGGCCATCCTGGAAGTGATTCCTGCGGCTGAGTATGACGCATGGGCCAAAGAGCAGTCCGCTGCAGCACTGAAGAAGACCACCGAAGCCGAGGCCGCCACGCCAAAGGCCGCTGGTCATTGATTTTCCATCCCTCCGGATGGCAGAACCCAAGGGCAAAATAATGACCTCATTATTTTGCCCTTTTGCTTTTGCCGCTCGTTCCTGATCTGCCATGCCCTCCCGCGCCTTTCACCGCTACGCCCTCTTCACGCTCGCCGTGGGTGCGGTGCTCATCTGGTGGGGGGCTGCGGTCACCACCGAGGACGTGGGGCTGGCCGTTCCCGACTGGCCGTTGTGCTATGGCAAGATCAATCCTGAAGGCTGGTACAAAGTGCCCGCGCTGCTGCTGGAGCATGGGCACCGCTGGCTGGCCACCACCATTGGCTGGTTGGTGTTGGGCATGTATTACTGGCAGTTTGCACGCTTCAAGCCCGGCGCTGTGGAAGGCGTAGGCATCATTCTCTGCTCTCTCGGCTTCCTGATCTTGATCTACATGAGCTCGGTCGGTACGGCGGCATTTATCGGGCTGCTGGGGTTTGCCTGGCTGGTGCTGAAATGGTACAGCCAGCGCTGGCCGCTGCTGCGCGGTCTCACCACACTGGCGCTGCTGCTTGTGGTGCTGCAGGCCTCCTTGGGCGGGCTGCGCGTGCTGAAGATGTCCGACCCTCTGGGCATCACGCATGGCACGCTGGGCCAGCTCTTCTACTGCCTGCTCGTCTTCATCGCCTTCGCCTCATCCCGCACTTGGACGGAGGGGCGGCTGGTGCTCACGGTCAAAGAGGCCGCTCAGGCGCGCTGGCTTTCCCTGCTGCTGTTTCTGGCAGTGTTTGGTCAGCTTGTACTCGGTGCCAGTCTGCGCCACACCCAGCGCACCCATCTGGCCGCCAGCGACATCCTCACCACCAAGGGCCATTGGCTGCCGCCTGTGAATCCTCCCGATGTCTTTCTGCTCTTCGCGCACAAATACTGGGGCTTCACCGTGGCGCTGCTCATCCTCTTTGTGGCTTCGCGCGCCCGGCGCTGGCTCGTCACCCTGCCGCAGATGCGGCCGGTGGCCACTCTGCTGCTGTTCATGCCCACGGTGCAGGTGGCGCTTGGCATTTTTGTCATCCTCACGGGCAAGAGCTTCTGGGTTACCAATTTCCACGTCCTCAATGGCCTGGGCCTGCTGGCCCTGAGCAGCCTTCTCATGGCCACCTTCTGGGGAGACCGCTTTTCTCGGCGCGAGACAGATGACGAGTGATGGGCTGCACGCGGAGGTGACCAACTTTTTTTGCAGCTCGTTTTTAAAAGGCTTACGCCACTCTCCACGCCCCCCGTTTACTCTGTCCGCATGCTGAGCTTCGGCGTGCCCGGCACGGCAGCAGGCGGCTGGTCAAACTCGATGAGCTTACGGCGCCACTCGGCGGCCTTGGCGGTGTTGCCGGTGGTTTCATTAAACTGCACTAGGCGCTGGATGGCATCTCGCAGGTGATGGCGTGATTGTTTCGGGAGCGTGGCGTCGCCTGCCTGCAGTCCCTCATAACCGGAGTGCAGCAGGGTTCCGGCCTCGGCGTAGGACTTCTGCAGCAGCAGGGCCTCGCCCAGCAGGCTCTCGATGCTGAAGCGCAGCCAGTGGTCAGGTTGTTTCTGGCGGTATAGTTCCAGGCTGTGACGCAGCAGCGGCTCGGCTTTGACGGACTGCCCCGTCTGCACCCAGAGCGCACCGAGATCCGTGGCGGCGGTGGCCACTGCCGCAGGATCTTCAGGCGTCCGCTTGCGCTGCATGTCCAGCACCTGCTGGTAGAGAGACTCCGCCTCCGCCATCCTTCCTGCATGGCGGTGGGTGGTTGCCAGTCCGGACATGGTGGCCAGCGTTTCCGCGTCGTTCACACCCAGGACTTTCAGCTGGATCTGCAGCAGCTCCGCGTACATTTTTTCCGCCCTCACCTGGTCGCCGTGCTGGTCATGCGTGGCCGCCACAATGCGCATCTGCGCCAGTGTGTCAGGGTCTCCGGGGCCGTAGGCGGTCTTCATGATGTCGAGGGCGTCCAGCTGAAGCGTCGCCGCCTGCGCATGCTTGCCATCCGCATCCAGAGATGCGGCCAGCTGTTTCATCGTGCGCAGGGTCGTGGCATCTGTGGAGCCCAGTGTGCGCATCCGCATGGTCAGCGCATCCCGCCTGAGCTTTGCCGCATCGGCGTGGCGGCCGTGGTTGTCATACACCTGGGAGACCGTGTCCATCTGGGCAAGAATTTCCGGATGCTCCGGCGGGAAGGCCGTCTTCATGATTTCCAGCACCTGCACCTGCGCGCCTTCAGACTCGGCCCGCCGGCCCTGCACCTCAAACTCATCCGCCAGATAGCGCATGCTCAGCAGCGTCTGCGGGTGCTTGAGTCCGAGCACCCGCCGTTTGGCATCCAGTCCCTGGTGGTGCAGCCGCAGCGCATCGGCATGCCGCCCGCGCCTGCCCAGCATCAGGGCCGCCTGGTCCATCTGCGCCAGCGTGTCCGGGTGCTCCGCACCGAGGGACTGCTTCATGATCTCCAGCGCGCCGAAATACAGCTTCTCCGCATCGGAGGGCATGCCCCCCTTTTCACTGGCCTGCGCGGTGATGTTCATGGTCACGAGTGTGCGTGGATCGGCCGGGCCCAGCACTCGGCGGGTGCCTTCCAGCTGCTCCTCACGGCGTTTCAGGGCTTCGGCGTGGCGGCCTTGGAGTGTATAGGACTGTGCCAGGTTGCCCAGCGTGGCAAAGGTGTCCAGATGGTCCGGTCCAAGCACCCGCTTCTGCACCTGGTACAGGCTCAGCAGCAGCGTTTCAGAATCGGCGTGCTTGTCCTGGGCATCGCACACGGCGGCTAGGATGGTGATGGTGACAAACGTGTCTGGATGGTCCGGCCCCAGGGTCTTCTGCTGCGCCGTCAGCGTCCTGCGCAGCATGGACTCCGCATCCACATAGCGCCCCTCGGCCTGCATGGCTTGCGCCAGCTCCCGCATGGTGCGCATGGTGTCGCGGTTTCCACCGCCCAGCGCCATCAGGCGCTTCTCCAGCGCTCCCTCCAGTTGCTTCTGGGCGTCCAGAGGCTGCGAGAGGGCCAGGTACGTCAGCCCGATGGTCTCCTGCACTTTCGCTCCTGACTCAGGATTGTCTGCCAGGGTGTCAAGACGGCCCACGGCATCGTCCAGCATCTGCTTCACCAGCGTGGTATCCTTCCCCTTCACATTCTCCGGGGTCAGTGAGCCAAACATCTCCTGCAAAAAGCGGGACGTCATGGAGTGAGACTCGCTCCGTTGTCGGCTGGCCACTTCGGCTGTCTCCTTTTTCTGCTCCAGCAGCAGCCAGCCCGTCACCATCACGCCGACAGTCAGGGTGAGCACCAGCACCGCCGCCAGGGCAAAGAGCCCCCGGTGCTCGCTGATGAAGCTGCCCAAGGTCGTGCCCTGGACCGCAGGCTGCTGCTCCTCCTTGGAGGCCGCATCTTTCAGATAGGCCTGAAAGTCATTCTCCAGCACCTCCAGCGAGGAGTAGCGGTTCTCAGGCCGCTTCTCCAGCATGCGCATCACGATCCAGTCAAAGTGTTCCTCCAGCAGCTCCGGATACGTGGCGGGTGCAGCCTTGCGGCCCAGCGCTATGCCCGCTATCTGCGCCCTCGGCATCGCACGCAGGCAGTCGGAGGGCTTGGGGGGGAAGCTCTCGCACACCAGCCGCTTCACCTCGTCCAGATGCTCGGCGGCATCCTTCGGCGTGGGAATGGGTTGGCGGCCGGTGATCAGCTCATACAGCAGTGTGCCCAGCGCATAGATGTCGCTCCGGGCATCCAGCACCTTGCTGGTTACGTGCTCGGGGCTCAGGTAGGCTGCTGCGGTGCGCAGCTGTCCGTTTGGGCATAGCAGACTGAAATCCATGGCCTTGGCGACACCAAAGTCCGTGATCTTCACCACCGGTTCTCCCTGGTCTCCCCACTTCACCAGGAGATTGGACGGTTTCAGGTCGCCGTGCACCACCCCCTTTTGGTGCGCATGGTGCACCGCATCACACACCTGGATGAAGAGCCGGACGCGCGTCAGCAGGGAGAGCTTTTGATCATCGCAAAACTGGGTGATGGGCGTGCCGTGCAGCAGCTCCGTCACGAGGTAGGGCCTGCCTCCGGGCGTCATGCCGCACGCGTGTGGGCGGGCGATGGCTGGGTGGTCCAGCAGCGCCAGGGAGTGCTTCTGCGCCTCGTAACGGATCAGGAAGTCATTCGCGGCGGCGGCCACGATCTTGATGGCTACAAACTCCGCCACCCGCTGGTTCCGCTCCGCCATCCACAGCGTGCTGCACACGCTGTCATCGATGATTTGCAGCAGCCGGTACGGGCCGATCATCTCCCCCGGCTTTTCATCCACGACGCCGGGATTCGGGGACTTCGTCACCCGGATGCCGCGGGTGCGGCGCTGCTTGCCACCGCCCCCTCCCGTGTGCTGGCGCAGGCGGTCCCAGACCTCATTCCACAGCGTCGTGTCATTCCCACAGGCTCCTGTGAGAAAGATATGGCGCTCGATGTGGTTGGCACGCTCAAGCGCTTCATTGAGAAGCTGCTCGACGCGTGCGGGATCGGGGTTCATAGAGAACGAGGCATATTATGATTTCCATAAATCTATGCCCGCTCCCTAGATGCGGTATTGAATGAGGCTTTAAACGCCTCTTAACCCTGCTTCACCGCTATTTCAGCATTTCGCCCACCAGCAGGATCGCTCCAGGGTAGAAGCAGGTGCCGGCAAAACGCTCCGGCTTGTCGATCTTGTTCCCGTTTTTCGCCAGGATGGCGGCCTTGTCCAGCTCCTTGGCGTCGATCACGATCTTCACCGTGTGCTCCTTGTCTTCCAGATCCGTGCCGATCATGAGCGTGCTCAGGCGGTGGTAGGTGCAGTAGGCGTCGATGCGCGGCACAAAGCTCGCCGGCTTGTCATCCAGCGTCACACTCACCTGCCCGCAGTCCGGACCCACAATGTCATAGATGGCGCAGCGCGTGCCCTTAAACTGGAAAGTGATCGTGTCTCCGGGCTGGCTGCCTTTGTGCAGCGCCGTCATGCGGTTGGCCCAGCGCTTGCCAAAGTCATCCGTCTTCGGGTCCAGCAGCTTGAAGCCGGGGGACAGCGTGGCCGCCGTGATGGGCAGCAGCTTGGCCTGCTCGTAGTTCGTGGCAATGAAGGGCGCACCCAGTGCATGCGGGCCGGTCTTCTTGGACGCGGCAATGATGGGCTGCTGGGAGCGCACGATGGCCTCCAGGTACAGCTCATGCCCCGTCTCCACATGTGGGTGCACACTGTCCGGGGCAAAGACAAATTTCCCTTCCAGCGCCTTCTTCTCTTCGTCCGTCTTCGGCAGCTTGGCCTTCCACGCCAGCTTGCCTTCCTTGGCCAGCTTTGCCACCTCCATGCCCATGTGGATGGTGGGGATGCCATAGTGATCGGCCACCTTTTCCATCGCGCTCGCGGAGCGCTGGAACTTGCCCTCCAGCATCGCCGGCACCAGCGCCTCCGTGATCGTGTAGACAAAGCAGATGTCGCAGTCCGGCAGTGCCTTCCACGTCTGGCGCACGATGCCCTCCATGCAGCGGAAGATCTGCTCCGGCGCGGCACCGCCGTCATTCACGGCGAATTCCACGAACAGAAGGTCCGGCTTCTGATCCAGCACATCCTGCTTCAGGCGGAACACCCCCAGGTCCGAGCCCGTGCCACCGATCGCCGCATTGATCTCGCTGAATTTTGCCTGCGGGTACGTCTTTTGGAAATACGCCAGCGTCTTCGGCCGCCACCCGTTCTGCGCGGTGATCGAGCCGCCGAGGTAGCCGATCTTCACCTCCGCGCCTGCCGTGTTTGCCTTGGCAAAGAAGTTCGGCAGTCCGGCGCGCGGGTGGCACTCCTGCGCAGGCACCAGCGGAAACTCATCCGTAGCGTGAAGGACGGTGGCGGCAAAAAGCGAAAACAGAAGATGGCGCAGCATGGGGAGAGATGAAAGGTTGAGCCGTCAGCATGCGAAGCAAAACAGCATGAACAACTTCGACTTTCGCCCCACACTCCAGCACGGCATCGCCATCCCTGCGCATCCCCTCGCGCTCACCGCGCAGAGAAAGCTGGATGAGCGGCGGCAGCGCGCCCTCGCACGCTACTACATCGCCGCCGGAGTCGGCGGCCTCGCCGTCGGCGTGCACACCACCCAGTTCGCCATCCGCGATCCCAAGTTCGGCCTCTTCAAACCCGTGCTCGAACTCGCGAAGGAAGAGATGGACCGCGCTGCCAGCCTACTCGTGCGCATCGGCGGCATCTGCGGCACCACACCGCAGGCCGTCGCGGAGGCCGAGCTGCTGCGCGGCCTCGGCTACCACGCCGGACTCCTCAGCCTCGGCGCGCTGCCTGCAGCCACGGAGGATGAACGGATCGCCCACTGCCGCGCCGTCGCGCAGGTGCTGCCCATCGTCGGCTTCTACCTGCAGCCCAGCGTCGGCGGTCGTGTGCTGCCCTACTCATTCTGGCGACGCTTTGTCGAGATCGAAAACATCGTCGCCATCAAGATGGCTCCCTTCAATCGCTACCAGACCCTCGATGTCGTTCGCGCCGTCATCGAGTCCGGACGTGAAGACATCGCCCTCTACACCGGCAACGACGACAACATCGTCGCCGACTTCCTCACCCCATATCGTGTGGGTGGCAAAGAGCGCCGCATCGTCGGCGGCCTCCTCGGCCACTGGTCAGTGTGGACCCAGCGCGCCGTGCAGCTGCTGGAGCAGTGCCGCAACGCCGAAGCCACCTCCGCCTTGCTGCGCCTCGGCATCGAAGTCACCGACAGCAACGCCGCCTTCTTCGACTCCGCCAACGCCTACCACGGCTGCATCGCCGGCCTCCACGAAGTCCTCCGCCGCCAGGGCCTCCTCGAAGGCCTCTGGTGCCTCGACGAACACGAATCCCTCAGTCCCGGCCAGATGGAAGAAATCGACCGTGTGTATGCGGCCTACCCGCATCTGAATGACGATGCGTTTGTGGCTGAGCATCGGGATGAGTGGATGGGGTGAGCTACTATTTGATTGTCCAAGAACAGCAGAGAAGGGTAAGAGAAGTCTGTGAGCGCCTGCAGGCGTATGTTATGAGGTGTCAGCGATGCAAAACTCGAATAGAGATAAGCCACCGTCCTGGCTGGTTTCTTGGCATTGCGATTGCCTTTGGAGTGGTGGCTGCTGTGATAGGCGCAGTGTCTTCCACAACTATAGCCACGGTCATTGCAGTCACGCTGGCTTTTGCCAGCATGGCTTCACTCTGCGGAGTATTGACTGAGATGACGGATGCGAGCGCACCGGTGTACTCCAAATTTCGAAAGCAGGGGGTTCAGTGCGCTACCTGCGAGCACATTAACCCGATACGGCCATGGTCATTATGATGTGCCTAGGCGCTGCCATGCGAATCTCATGAGTGAATTTGAGGAAATTAGCCGGTGAGGAAGGGCGCGTAGCGACCGGGAATCACCGGATCCGCCGACCATAACACCGGCGCAACAGAAGGTCGCGCCCTTGCATGGGCGCATGAAACTCTCTTTCCTTACAAATTCATTGCCAACAAAGTTGCAGACGGCTTTTGAGATCCGGTTAAAATCATCACACCTATGTCTCCAGAGGAGTTGCTAGAGAAAGTCGTTGATCGAGAGTCATTCATTGCATTTGTCGAATCCTTGGCAAGAGAACGCGAGACAGCGGAGCAATTGGAGCAAGACGAACCTGTGCGTTATCAGCTGGGTGGAGCGCACGGTTGGCAGAACGGAAGCATTCCATCCTTCCTTCATGGCTGCATGAACTACTTTGATCCGAAACCTTTCCATCAGCCTGAGAGCAGCCCGAACTGGAAGATGTTCGCGGAGTTTCTCTATTACGGGAAGATTTGGGAATAGGATTCCACATGACGGAGGAGCCTTGACTGCTCCGCTCAGGTCTGCTCGTCACAATGCTATTGACGCACACAGAAGAATTGCTTCTCATCAGGCAACCACGTCACGGCAGTTCTTCTTGTGAGACTGACATTTCCAATTTTCTTGCTTATGGGATTTCTCAGCATGTTCGGCTGCTCCAAATCCTCGAAGGAGCAAACTACTCAGGCAGCCCAGACGCCGTCGTCTGAGTTCGACAAAGCTCTGGTCACGCTCAAGATCAAAGATGATACGGCGCTCTTCATCCTGCTTGCCGAGGATGGTACCGTGAACCGAATGGGAGATGGTTCTGCTTCCACCGAAAAGCACGACATGTTCATCGGCATCAATCGCGAGCCCTTGTTTGGCAGGTTCATGGCCCGGGTCACACCCGAGATGCTCAAGCAGCAGGGCGCGTACGAGATCCCGCACCGTGAAGGTGCCAGATGTGAACTGACTCTTCTTCTGGGTTATCGCGGCAGCGAGAAAGTGGCCGGCTTCAAATTCATCTACGGAGCGGAGTCCCAGGGGCCACCACGCGAGATCGCCGACCTCGTTCGATATGCCGTCGAGCTCACAACTCCCTGGCATGAAGAGCAGAAGCGTGCTGTGAAGGCTGGAAAATAAAAATGCGAGTGATCATGTCCAGCGGTAGGCATTTTGTATCATGAACCTTTGAACGAATTGAAAAACGTGCATGGGCTGGGTCAATGAAGCACTCGAACAACTGTCCGCTGGAAAGGACGCACAGATTCGTCCCCAGGGAGGCTCCATGCGGAGCCGGATCGAGAGCAGAGATCTAGTCATGGCCCGAACTGCGTCTGTCCTTTTGGAGTCACTTCTCGCTCATCATTTTTTGATCCGGGATGTTAGACCGCTTACGGAATCGCCATGAAACACCACTGTTGCGCCAGGATGAGTGAGATGATTGCTGTCACCTGCGATCAGCATCCCGACCGTTTCGATTGCCCGGATTGTCTCGTTCAATATCTGCTCAAGTTCGACGAGTATGGCCTCATCATTCACGATGGAGGTTCGTCTAGTATTAGCATTGCGTATTGTCCGTGGTGCGGAACACGTCTGCCGGAGTCCAAACGCGACCAATGGTTTGTTGAGCTGGCCGCACTTGGTTTTGACAACCCTACAGAGCAGGAGATTCCCGAGCGGTACAAGTCAGACGCTTGGTTTATGGAGACAGACTGAGACATCGTTGGCCTAACCTTGTGTTGCCGCATCACTGCTGAAAAAACCTTCTCACTGAACTCACCGCGCGGTCCACTCTTTGCTCGAAAGCACTCTTCTGCGGTGCGGCAGGTGTGCGACGGCGGGTGCTTGAGGACGCGACTGTGGTCGTGCGCTTCTTGGTCGTTGAGGTCGTGGCCTTGGGTTTGGAGGTGGTCGATGTAGCAGGAGCGTCGGCCTTGGTTTCTGCGACGGTGGTCTTCTTGGTTGTGGACACGGATGATGCGTCGGTATCAATGGCCACGGCTTTGCGCACTTCTTCCTTCGGCTCCGCCGGTTCTTTGGCCGTCACAACGACTGGCGGGTCCTTTGGCGTAGTTGTCTTCGGGGTCACCGATGCCACCCCTTTGGGTGCCGGTGTTTCTTTGACGGAGGTCGGCTCTTTGGTGGCGGTGGTCTCTTTCACCACCGGCGTCTGCTTGGCCAAAGGCGCAGGCGCTGGCGTCACCGCCGCGATCACCGGCCGCTCAGGCTCAGGAGGCGGAGGGGGCAGCAGTCCCGGTGTCGGCCCGTAGCCATAGAAGTGCTTGGTGCTGCCGGGTTGGGGCAGGCTGAAGTCGAAGACGCTCACGCCGCTGCGGCGTTCGCCCATGTAGCTGCGGCCGTCGCTGGAGCCAAAGACGATGCGCTTGCCGGTCTTCTTGAGCTTGCCCAGATACACCATCACGTGCGTCACAGGCAGCTTGCGCGTTGTCTCGGTGGGGCTGGTCCAGAAGAGCAGGTCGCCAGGCTTGAGGTCGGCGAATTCCTCGCTGTCAAAACTGGCGGCAGTGGGCGTGAGGTGGAGCTGGGACTTTTTGTCCACCCAGTTGCACATCTCATCAGACTGTCGCGGCACGTCCTTCAGGCCTTGGAAATGCAGCACATGATAAATGGTGCCGGAGCAATCCATGCCGCCCTTGCTGGGCTCATGCGATCCGTAAAGGTAGCCCAGCTCCAGATGTGTCAGCGCCAGGCAGCTCTGCACCAGGCTCTGGATTTGTTTGGGGTACTGCTCAAAGCCACGGATGTCCTCAATGCTGAGCGTCGAAACCAGCGCGTGCGTCGGTGTGGCGGCGGCTTCATCATCATCGGTCTTGGCTTTGGCGGCATCTTTGTCCTTGGTGTCGGCTTTCGCCGCAGTGGATTTCGCGGGAGCGGAATCGCTGTCCGTGGTGGACTTCTTCGCTGCGGTGCTGTGCCCGGCGGAAGTTTGCTTTTTCTTGGTGGTGGACGTGGTGGCCGCAAGCAGCGGAGCACCTGTCCAGACTGCCAGCCACACGACCAGCAGGAGGCGTAGTGACGTTTGCATGGGATTCAGGGATTTGAGGGTGAACAACGGCAATTTAGACACAACCCGGCGCAAAAGTGATCAAATCATTTCCAAGGGCTTCTCTCCAGAGAGCGCCTGGCACGGGATAAAAGTAGCCCAGTTCCTGTGGAACTGGGAAACGCTCCGCAGCACACACATCGCACAGATTTTCAAAGCGTTGATGTTTGCAAAGACCTCCCCAGTTCCACCGCAACAAGCCTACTTTTGCATCCGCGAGATCACCGCACAGATCACCCCCGTCATCATCAGCAGCGCGGCCACGACACGGATGCCGTAGGCTTTGCCAGACTCATGCCGCTCGCGATTTCCCAGCAGCGGCCCCAGCACGGCCACCACCGCCAGACTCCACATGCCACGCGTGGCATACACCACGTTCACACCCACGGCGTCATTGAAATACGCCAGCGAGAGGCCCAGCGTCATCGACTGCGCGGCGATCAGCGTGCTGCCGCCGAGCGACCACTGCGTGGCGCGGTTCCAGGGAATCGGCGGGCGCTTGGGCAGCAGCGTCATGGACAGGAGCGAGAGCACGCCAGTCGTGCCAGACATGAGGGCAAGAAAGGTTTTCGGACCAAAAGTGGGGGCCCATTTTTGCAGAAACACATCGGCAAAGGCGTAGAGCGCCGCGCTGATCAGCGCCATCACCACCGGGCCCGCCAGCCGCGCGCCCTTCGGCGTTTTGAAATCGGTGGCACTCATCAGGAAGATGCCGCCCGTGGTGATGATGGCCGCCACCCACATCAGCAGCTTCATGCTGCCCGCGATGAAGAGGCTGGCACCCAGCGCCACAAAGACCACCTTGGACCCCAGCACCGGAGTCACCAGCGACACATCCCCGCGCTGCATGGCGATGAAGGTGAACCATCCGCCGGTGAAAAACAGCACCCCCAGGCCGACGGGCACATACCAGAGATCCCAGGAGACAGGCTGCGTCTCAAAGAAGACGAGCGGAAAAAACGCCAGTGTGCTCGTCCAGTTGTTGATGTGAAAGCACGCCATCGGGTGCGCGCCCTCTACCAGCGCCTTTTTCAGCAGCAGAGAGGCGATGGCATAGCCGATGGCTGCCACGAGAGGAAAGAGAAGGTACCAGGGAAGTGTCATGCGCCGACGAGTTTCAGACCCCAGGCGATGACGAGAGGCGTGGAGATGCAGCTCACCACCGTGGTGGCGATGACCACCTGCACCGCCGTGGAGGCATGGCCGCCGTAGAGGCGTGCGATCATGATGTTAAACACCGCCGAAGGCATGGCCGCCTGCACCACGATCACTCGTTTCAGCTCCTGGCTCAGCGGCAGATGATACGCCACCAAAAGAAAGGCGATGGGGATGACACCCAGGCGCAGAATCGGGCTCACAATGGCCACCTTCCACTGCATGGCCCCCTGTCCCCACAGGTCAGCGATGGACGCGCCGATGAGCAGCACGGCCAGCGGCACCGCACATGCGCCCAGCATGGTAAAGGTGTTGTGCGCCACCTGTGGCACATGCGCATGCAGCCCCGTGAAGTTCAGCACCAGCGAGGTCAGGATGGTGATGACGGGCGCATTCAGCGCCAGCCGCCAGGGTGCCTTGTCCAGCCCCGTCAGCAGGCCCACCCCGGCCGTCCAGCAGGCCAGCTCCACCCCGAGAGTGAAGGTGAAGAGCACGCCGAGTGTCTCCTTGTCTGGAAACAAGGCTGTCACAATCGGGATGGCCACAAAGCCGTAATTCTGCAGCCCGCAGGCCACGCTGAAGGTGCGGCGGCCTTCGCCTTTTTTCAGCCCCACCAGAGGCGCCAAGAAATACGTGAAAGCAATGCCCAGCGCCACCAGCGCATAGCCCAGCCCTGCGGCCAGCAGCACCGGCGGCAGGCTCATCACAGCCGGGTTTCCCACCACGCGCTCGATGATCAGCGCGGGCGTGAGCATCATCACCGAGAGCTTCATCAGGCTCACATCCGCCTCCGGCTTCAGCAGCCCCGTGCGCCGCGCCAGCGCCCCGGCCCCCATCGTTAGATAGACGGGCACGGCCACAGAGAGGATGCTGAGGTAGTCGAGGTTGGCCATGGCGCGTTGCGGGGTGCCTTCAGCTAGGCGGTGTTCAGCCCCCGCGCAAGTCCCAGCGGGCCGCAGACCGCCCGGGGCACACAATCGTATGGGTACTTTTCTTCATCTTTCTCTTCCTCATACTCCTCCTCTTCCTCCCGGAATTCCGGGCCGAGGGAGGAGCTGAATGAGTGAGCGCCGGAATCGGTTGGCATGATTGTTCGTCTCACTTTCTCGCTCAGCCCTCACTCCCACCCACGGATCTTCACATGCACCTGCGCCACGCGGCCCATGTAGTGGTCCATGGCATAATCCTTTGCTGCCTTGAGCATGTGCTCCTTCGCCTTCGCGTTTTCGCCGATGGCCTCGTAATAAAGACCGAGATACAGGTGGGCGTAGCAGCGGTGGTTGCGCAGGTTTTCGCCTTCCCCTGCCTCGGCGGCCTTCAGCACCGCCTCCTCGCTGCCCTTGCCCGCAAAGAGCTCATGCACCTCCTTCATGGGGATGCGGCTGTCTCCCTCGATGGGGATGAAGACCTTTCTCGCAGCCTCCACGCCTTCACTGCGGGCGATGCACAGGAAATGCCACGCCGCATTTTCCACATCGTTCCCGTTCACCGTCTGGTGCACTTCAAACTGCTCGCGCCCGCCTTTGAAATCCCCCGCATAATACTGCGCCAGACCACGCTGCCAGAGCTGCGGCTTGGCCTCCGGCACCAGCGCGATCAGTTGATCAAACGCCGCCACAGATTCCTTCGGCTTCGCCGCAAAGAAGAAATCCACCCCCTGGCGGAAGAGCTCATTCGGAGAAGCCGCCGCCTTTCCAGCCTCCTTCTCCGGCGCAGGCTGCTGCTGCGCGTATGCGGCAGCGCTTAGGCTTATCAGGAGAAACAAGGATAGCGGCAGGGAGCGGAGAGAATGCATGAGGTAGATGGAAAGGATAAACGCAGGCGGGAGGGAAAATGTCGCTTCAGCACATCACAAAGGCTCTTCTTTACTCTCCAAAGTCCTTCCGCAGATCCACCTTGTCTCCCAGATCGGCGGAGAGCTTCACCAGCCGCTCATACATCTCCTTCTTCTTCGCCGCATGCTCGGGCTTGGCTGCCAGGTCGTTCATCTCCTGCGGATCTTCAGAGAGATGATAAAGACGCAGCACCTTGGCCTTCGGATACGCAATGAGCTTCCACCCGTCATGAGTGACAGCGCGCTGCAGCTCCAGATACGCGCCATACACCGACTCGTAGCTGGACCGCTTCTGCGTGCCCTTCAGCAGCGGCAGCAGGCTGTGGAAAAAGACATGCTGCGGCCTCTCGGCACCGGCCAGATCCAGCGCGGTGGCCATCACATCTTGCAGGTAGATGGCGTTGTCGTTTTTTGCACCTTTGTCCACTCCAGGTCCGGCCACGATGAAGGGCACGCGCACGCTGTGGTCATACATGTTCTGTTTGCCGATCAGCCCATGGTGCCCCACGGCCAGCCCGTGATCAGCGGTGAAAAAGATCCACGTGTTGTCCGCCATTCCGCTCTGATCCAGCGCATCCAGGATCTTGCCGATCTGCACATCCAGGTGCGTGATCAGTGCATAGTACTCGCTGCGGTGCGTCTTCACGGCCAGCTCCGTGCGCGGCATCGGCGCTAGGTTTTCATCTCTCAACGTGTGAGGGCAGCCCATCGCATCCTTGTAGGGATACTCGGGGATGAAGTTCTGCGGCATCTGCATGCGGCTCAGCGGATACATGTCCTGATATTCCTTCGGGGCCTGCCGCGGATCATGCGGCGCATTAAAGGCGGCGTAGATGAAGAAAGGCTTCTGCTGCTGCTTCGCATCGGTGAAAAACTCCTGCGTGTGATCCCTCACCACCTCGCTCCAGTGCTTCCCGCCCTCCCAGTAGCCGCCGAGGGCTTTGTCATACGGGCTCCAGGCATCAGTCTGGTTTTCGATGGGACGGTTGTACGATGTGGGCACCGTCTTGGGCATGCCCTCACGCACATCGGCGGCCACGTCAAAGCACTTCTCCGCGCGGGTCTTCAGGTGCCACTTGCCCGTGATGTAAGTCTTGTAGCCCGCCTTGCTCATCAGCTGCGGCCACAGCACGCCATTCTGGCGCTCCTTGTCCGTCGTGTTGTACACCGCATCCGCGCTCCACACGCTGCGCCCGGTGTTCAGCATCGTGCGGCTTGCCACACACACCGCACCGCTCCACGAGCCCATGTTGTACGCCCGTGTAAAGGTGGTGCCCCGTGCGGCAAGGCGGTCCAGATTCGGCGTGTCGATGTCCGTATGCCCAAAAGCCCGCACTGCTTCATAGGTGAAGTCGTCGGCGAAGAGGAAGAGGACGTTCGGGCGCGGCGGTGCTGCGGACGCTGAATGAAGCAGACAGAACGATGAGAGGATAAGAAGCAGAGGGCGCATGATGAAATTGGGATTGAGGGTTACTCCGCCTTCGCCTTGTTCTTCCCTTTCTTTTTCTTCTCTTTTCCTTTGCCAGACGCCTCAAACTCCCGGTCCAGCTCTGCAGGCCGCGCGTCTTTGAATCGTTCCAGCGCCACCTGCAGCTTCTCTTTCGCAGCAGCGGCTTCACCTGTGACAGAGGCGGCGAGATCCTGCTTTTCCGCAGCATCGACGCTCAGATCGTAAAACTTCCCGCTGCGGTAGAGCTTGTAGCGCTGGTCAAAGGCGTACTCCTTCACCGTCATGTCCTGGCTCTGGCGCGGAGAATACCAGGAGTACAGCCACTCGCGGGGCGTGCCTGCTTCACCCTTGAGCTGCGGCAGGAAGCTCACGCCATCCACATTCTCCGGCACTTGGGCACCTGCGGCGGCGCAGATTGTCGGCAGGAAATCGGTGCTGCTGATGAGATCCGCGCTCACACGACCCTGTTTCATCACCGCAGGCCAGCTGACGATCAGCGGCACATGCGTCCCATTCGCGGTGGTGCTGCCCTTGCCGCCTTTGTAGTCGGTGCCCTTGAAGCGGCTCGGAGTACCCGCACCCGTGCCATTGTCTCCCAGAAAGATCAGCAGCGTGTTCTCACGGATGCCGAGTTCGTCCAGCTTGGCCACCACGCGGCCCACCATCTTGTCCATGTACGCCACCATGTCGGCAAAGTGCTTCGGGGCCTGCTGCTTGTTCTCGCTGCTGATCTTGGGGTCCCAGTCTGGGCTGTCAGGCGTCGGCTGATAGGGGCTGTGCGTCAGCATCATCGGGTAATAGAGAAAGAAGGGCTTCTCCCGGTTTTTGGCGATGAAGCTCAGCGCAAAGTCGTTCACCAGCGTGGGGCCGTACTCGCCTTGGGTGAAGTCCTTCTCCACGCCATTGTACTCCAGGCCCGGATTCGCATAGCGCGGCGGACGGCGCGTCTGCTGCCACAGGCAGGACTCCTCAAAGCCAAAGTGCTGCGGCGAGTCCACCTCATGCCCGAGCTGCCACTTGCCGCAGATGCCGGTGGCGTAGCCTGCGCTTTTGATGAGGCTGCCAAAGGTCGTCTCTTTGCGCAGCAGCGTGCCGAAGTTGAGGTAGTTGTGCACATTGTAGCGTCCCGTCATGAGCTGCACCCGCGTCGGTGTGCACAGCGGCTGCACGTGGCAGTTTTCAAAACGTACGCCGGATGCCGCGAGCTTGTCCAGATTCGGCGTCTGGTAGGACTCCCCGCCATTGGCGGTGACGCACTCGTAGCCGAAGTCGTCGGCCATGATGAGGATGATGTTTGGCTGGGCCGCGAATGAGGAATGCACAATGGCGAGCGTCGAAAGGAGGCCGATGAGAAGCTTCATGGTGGCTCGGGAACGAAGCCAGGGGTGATGATCTTCCGGCAGGTTATGCGGTGGCTTTGTTCCTCCAGGGTTGCCTTCCAGCGGCGGTTCATGTTTGATAAATCTCATGCGCCTTCCCACCCTCGCACTCCTGCTGTCGTCTCTTTGCCTTTCGGGCACGTTTGCCGCGCCGCCGCCCAATGTCATCGTGATCATGGCGGACGATCTCGGCTACGGCGACCTGGGCTGCTACGGGACGAAGGCATTGCAGACGCCCAACATCGACCAACTCGCCGCCGAGGGGGTGCGCTTCACCAGCGGCTACTGCTCCGCCTCCACCTGCACTCCCACGCGTTTTTCATTCGTGACGGGGACCTATGCCTTCCGCCAAAAAGGCACCGGTGTGGCTCCGCCCAACGGCCCGGCCCTGATCAAGCCGGGGACGACCACCATCGCCTCCCTCATGAAGCAGGCCGGGTATGCCACGGCGGTGATCGGCAAGTGGCACCTCGGCCTGGGCGATCCCAAGCCGGATTGGAACGGCGAGCTGAAGCCCGGCCCGCTGGAGATCGGCTTTGACCACTGCCACCTGCTGCCCACCACCAACGACCGTGTGCCGCAGGTGTATGTGCACGACCACCGCGTGCTGAACCTCGACCCCAAGGACCCGCTGTGGGTGGGCGACAAGGCGCCGGATGAAAACCACCCCACCGGCATCACGCACCGCAGCACGCTGCGCATGGACTGGACGCACGGGCACAATGGCACGATCCACAATGGCATCGGCCGCATCGGCTTCTACACCGGCGGCATGGCCGCGCGCTTCCGCGACGAGGACCTCGCCGACGAGTGGGTGAAGCGCAGCAACACCTGGATCGAGGCGCACAAGGACGGCCCCTTCTTCCTCTTCTTCGCCGGTCACGACATCCACGTGCCGCGCATGCCGCATGAGCGCTTTCAGGGCAAAACGACGCTCGGCTTTCGCGGAGACTCCATCGTGGAGTTTGACTGGTGCGTGGGCGAGATCATGAAGACTCTGGACCGGCTCAAGCTGGCGGAAAACACGCTCATCGTGCTGTGCTCCGACAACGGCCCCGTGCTGGACGACGGCTACAAGGACGGCGCGGTGGAAAAGCTGGGCAGCCACCAGCCCGCCGGCCCCTTCAGCGGCGGCAAGTACAGCGTGCTCGAAGGCGGCACCCGCATTCCCTTCATCACCCGCTGGAAAGGCCGCGTGAAGCCGGGGGTCTCGGAGCAGGTGGTCTGTACCATCGACCTCGCCTCCAGTCTCGCCGCCCTGACCGGCACCGCCCTTCCAGACAACGCCTGCCGGGACAGCTTCAACATCCTGCCCGCCCTGCTGGGCGAGCCCGTCGCGAAAGGCCGTGACCACCTGCTGCAGCAGGACAACAACGGCGTGAGCTTTGGCATGCGCATGGGCGACTGGAAGCTGGTGCGCCACAAGAAGGCCAAGGGCAAATCCCAGGCCATCGTTTCCGTCAAACCGCACAAGGATGCCGAGGGACTGCATGCGCTCTACTTCCTGCCGGATGATCCATCGGAAGAGAACGACCTCAGCGCGAAGAACCCGGAAAAGATGCAGGCGATGATCGCCAAGCTCGATGCGCTCATCGCGGCTGAGCGGAGCCGTTAAGGCTCCTCCGGCTTCTGCCACGGCGTCGCCCCGCCGATCTGCACATGCATGCGCAGCGCAGTGGAGAGCTCCTTGAAAACCTTCGGCGCCTTGCCCATGAGGTTCGTCTTCTCCTGCGGGTCATTCTTGATGTTGTACAACTCCAGCGGGGAGTAGGGTGTGTTTTGCATCAGCTTCCATTCTCCGCGAATGATGGCCTCATAACTCCGGCCGCCGTAGGCAGGGCCACCCTCGCGGCGAACGAAATAAAGATCGCGCTGCGCTGCGTCGAGCGTGCCACCATTGAGGATGGGCACAAGGCTGACGGCATCGAGCTTCGGCGAAGGCTTCAGGCCTGCGAGTTCCAGGAAGGTGGGGAAGAGGTCAAAATTAAGGCCGGTATAGTCGC
>APMI01005934.1_pt1 | contig 45330 bp, 59 predicted proteins | sample 667938 | NCBI WGS metagenome assembly APMI01 (sample SAMN01084076, study PRJNA167559) | wastewater metagenome | biome: Wastewater | place: Denmark: Ejby Moelle, Odense | collected 2011-11-28
CGGCGCGCGCCGGCGGCGGGATCGTTTCCGACGGCTTCCCCAGCCAATGCACCGGCCTGCCGATCTGCCACGCACCGTCTTCAGACTGCACTAGATCATAGCTTCCAGCCTCGATAATCTCAGCGTCGGCATCCTCATTGGTGCCGGTCGTCTCATAGTCGATGACACGGATCATTCTGGCGCGCCTCAGAACGGGATTTCATCGTCTGGGCCATCAGATTTTTCAGATGACTTGGCCTGCCCCGTGCCGTCTTCCGAAAAAATCCCGACCATGACGCGATCACTGATCTTCCTGCCCGCCTTATGGTTCAGCATGTTCTGCAAGGACAGGACGGCAGCAAGATTGATCGTCGGGTCCATCAGGACGTATTCCCCGTTTTGGCCCGACAGGATCACCCCGACTTCGACATATCTTCCCTTCGTCTGCCCGTCCTTCTGATACTCGCCAACCTTGGCGCTCAGTCTTTTCGTCATTTCCCTGCAACTCCCATAACCAGGCGGTATCCTTGGCGATAGCCAACGCTTTCGACCCCGATCCCTGAGCCTTCCAGCTTCTTGCGAAGGTGGCAGAGCGCCACCTTGAACGCGGCATACATCCTTGTCGGCGTTGGCCCGCCGTCAGGATCATCCTCATACATCGCGTCGAAGATGCGTTCTGTCTGGACCGGATGACCCTTGCCGCGCCAGACCGCCCCGAGGATGCGCGCCTGAAGCGGCGTCACCCCATAGTGATCGACCACGATTGCCATCGAAGGCGTCTCGACCATTTGGCTGCAACACGGGCAGGCAATGGGCTGATACAAGCCTTCTGGTGAGAAGTTCTTAGCCATAACGCACCATCTTCTGACTGTCCTTTGCCTGCCTTGCGGTGAAAATATGAGCCGCCCACTTTTGCGGCGATTTGTATCCCCGCGCCGTCGCAAGGCTCACGAGGTCTTCCAGCGTCTTTGCCTGCGCCTGCTCTGTCTGGCGCTTCCGACGCAGGGCTTCGATGTCGATTTCTTCCAATTCGTGATCGACTTCCTCAATCGACCTGCCGCCACCAGCACCGGCTTCCTTGCGAGGATATTGGAAGCCGCATTCCGGGCAGACCGGCGCGGGCGGATGGGTTGCAAAGCACTCATCGCAGGTCATCGCCTTCACTTCGCGCGCGTTCTTCTTGCGGCCTTCCAGCGACCATTCCCGATCATCGTCCGGCAGGCCGAGGCGTTCCAGGTTGCCGACCAGATCAAGCAGGATCGCCGGGCGGTCCTTCTTGCGAAGGCCGCGCCCAAGCTGTTGCAGATGCTTCGCCAGCGATTGCGTTGGCGAAAGCTGCATGACGGCTTCAATAGTCACATCGCGGTTCACCTGCGCCGCTAGGTCGAAGCCTTCGCAGAACAGGGCGCAGTTGAAGATCACCAGCAGCTTGCGATCCGCGAAGTCGATGAATGCCTTAGCCCTGTCCTCTTGCGGAGTTTCCGCATCCAGCGCCACGGATGGGATACCAATCGCCGAAAACTCGTCAGCGTATTCCTTTGCCCGCGCAACCGAGGGGCAGAACGCAATGGTGCGAAGGCCGTCAGCCTTTGCGCGCCAGTGCTTCGCGGCCCCGGCGATCACCGCCTTTCCCTCCATCAGGGCATCGACTTCCGCCTGGACGAATTCCCCGCCGCGCGTATGCAGGCCCGAGGTATCGACCACGCCCTTCGGCGCGAAGGCCCGATAGCGCGACAGGTGGCCATTGTCGATCAGCCAGCGCACGGTCGGCCCCATGACCATTTGGCCCCAGACATCGCCCAGCGGCTTGCCGTCAAGGCGTTCTGGCGATCCTGTCAGGCCGATCAGCTTCGCGCCTGTTTCCTTGTAGTGCGCCGCCACAGCCGCCCACCCAGCAGCAGCCGACAGGTGCGCTTCATCCACGAAGATGTAGTCGGCGGGGATTTTCCCAAGGCGGTTCTTCAGGGTCAGGATCGAAGCAATCCAGATGCGGTGCATCGGATTGAAGTGATAGCCAGCCGCGATGTAGCTGAAGGGGATGCCGAACTTCTCGAATGTTCCAGCGGTCTGCTTGATCAGGTCGATGCGATGCACCGCGAAGATCACCTTTTTGCCCGCGTTGAACAGAAGCTGGATCAGCGCCGCCGCCAGCACGGTTTTGCCGAAGCCGGTCGGGGCGAACGCCAGCACCGACGAGCTTGTCCGCAGCGCCACGCGCAGCTTGCCGCGCACATCTTCCTGATCTTCGCGCAGACGGATCACTTATCGACCCCCATCTGCCGAACGACAGGCGGCGGGTTTTCGTTCTTCTCGAATAGACGGCAAGCCTGTGCATCGCCGGGGAATTTGCGGTTTGATTTCCGGTTCCGATAGCGGTAGCAGCCGCCCTTGTGAAGCTGCCCCCCCCTCGCCTTGTTGCTGGCTGCATAATGGCCCGGCGATATGATGACTTTCTCGCCATCATCCTTCTTGCACATGACGCCCCAGAACGCGCATTCCCGGCACGTCATCCCAGCCGGTCCAGTTCCGGCGATGTGCGCCTGCCCAAGATACGTCGCGCGTATCGCCGCCTCATGCGCCAGCGGCTTCAGATGCTTTCCAAATTCGATGCGATCAGCCATTTCGGCCCCGCGTCACGATTGATTTGATCTGGCCTTCATACGGGGCCATGCGCCGCAGCCGCGCTTCGATATGCCGAAGGTCCGCAACATCCCGCGCGCTCAGTGTCATGATCGTCTCACGCGCCGTCCTGCCATCGCGCATCGTCGTTCCGCCGATCAGGTATCCGATCAGATCGGCTTGCTGTTCGATGTTCATGGGCTGGCGCTGATCGGTCATGGGATCACCGGCAGCAGGTCGGACGCCTTGAGGTTGACCCCGGCACGCTTCGCCGCCTTCATCAGCTTCACCTGATCATGGGCATTGATGATCCCATGATCGTCGCGCAGCGCCACGCTTATCTTAGACCGATCCACCCCAATCGCGCGGGCAAGTTCGGCCTGCGTCATGCCAAACTTCCTGAACACGATGCGCCAGGGCGTCTCTTTTTCCGCTATCTCAGCCATTTTATACCCCCAAGTGATGCGATAGCTGCAACATTACGTTGTGTTTTTGTCAACGTCAATGGGGTCCGCGAAACTGGCGCGAGAGATCGGAAGGTCTGAACGGGTCAAGAAAGTCGGTGCTGGTCTGAACTTGCTTGATGTTGTAGGTTTTACAACAATCGGCCATCAGGATTAGAACAATGACGAATGTGATTGACCAGGAGTGGTTCTCGTCCCGGTTGAAAGACCAGAATATGTCGCTGCGAAGCCTCGCAAAAAACCTAGGTATGGACCCCGGTGCGGTATCACGAACATTTTCTGGACAGCGAAAAATGCAGATGGAAGAAGCCCGGCAAATCGCACATTTCCTGCGGGTTCCGGTATCGGATGTAATGGCTCACGCAGGGGTAAGCGTCGATCTGGACGGGGTGCCGAACAGGATCATGCTTGCAGCCGTGATCACCGAAGACGGTCTGCTGAACCGCCTGCCCGAGCCGAAGACCCTGCCTCAGGGGCTGATTGAGCGCGCCCACGCCGCGATCTCCAAGGCCGGGAACGGGCGCATCATCGCGGCCCAGATCAGGGCGTCTGACGGCCCGCTTGCGTTGTGGGATGATGCGGTCGTGTTGTTCATGCCGACCGAGGATGTCGAGCCTTCTGCCATCGGTATGCTGGCGATCTACCGATGCAGGGACACCAACACCCAAGGCATCGCAAGGCTGCTGCGCGCGCGTAAAACAGGCGAAGCCCTGATCCAGAACGCTGACGGCGGCACCGCCGAACTGATCCTGGAAACCGCCGCGCCGGTTCTCGCCGTCCTGCCGTGAATTTCTGAAATTCAGGTGTTGACATAAGCACAACGCCGGGCTTAGTGTTGCGATATTCGCATCGCAACAACGGAGTTCGCACCATGAACGCGCCTTTGGTCCGGGCCGATATTCAGCCCGGCATCTATGAGAACATTCCTAACGAAGCATATCATTCCGGCCCCGGCATTTCGAAGTCGGGCCTGTGGAAAATCCATACCAGCACCCCAGCCCACTTCAAATTCGCCGAGCGCAAGGAAAGCAAGGCATTCGACTTCGGCGAGGCCGCGCATCTGGCGATCCTTCAGCCGGAAGATTTCGAAACCATGGTCTATCGCGGGCCGGATGACCGGCGCGGAAACAGGTGGAAGGACGCGCAGGAGTTCTGCGAGATCGAAGGCAAGCTGTTGCTGACCAGTGGCGACTTCGATGCGGTTCTGGCAATCCGTGATGCAGTCCATGCCGACGCCTGGATCAACAGCATCGTGACTGGCGGCGAACGTCAGATTGAGGCGTCGGGTTACTGGACCGACCCGGAAACCGGCGTCCTCTGTCGGTGCCGACCCGACCTTTACCGCCGCGATCTTGGCGTGATCATCGACGTGAAGTCCACCGCCAGCGCCGCCCCTGCAGACTTCGCCAAGTCTGTCGTGAACTACGGCTACCACGCGCAGGAAGCCTTCTACACGGACGGCTGGCGCGCGCTTGGCAACACCGTTGATGCCTTCGTGTTCATCGCTTTCGAGAAGGACAGCCCCTATGCGAAGGCAGTCTATGAACTGCCGCCGTCCATCGTTCAGGAAGGCCGCGAGATCATCCGCAAGGCCCTGCCGGTGTTCGACCAGTGCCAGAAGACCGGCGACTGGCCGGGCTATGCCGATGGGGTTCAGGAACTGTCGTTCCCCCGCTGGGCCTACACCATGATCGAAGCGCCGGGCGCGCTGGATCAGGAGATCGCGGCATGAACGCTCAGGAAATCCAGACCGCCGTGGATGCGCTGCTGGCCGACATGCTGGCGCGCGGGCTTCGGTCGCCGCAATGCACCGCCTTTATCTCTGCCCGTGAGTTCCCGAGCATCTATCTGCACTGGGACGAGGACGGCATTTCCTATGGCCGCACCGAGATTGGCCGTGGGGATGACATCGCAGAGGCATTGGAGAACGCCGGAGAAATCCTTCAGGCCATCCCGACCAAGGAAGACCGTGACAGGGCTGAGTTCACCAGACTGCTTGCCAATGCCATCGACAAGGGCCGCGCCATCGGGATCGAATTAGAATTCGTCAATCCCTTGGTCGAGACGATGAAGCGGCTGTCCGAAAATGCCCTGACCCATGCAGCCGCTTGAACTGGCCGCGCTGAAACTCTGGAACGCGGCGGTGTTCATCCGCCGCGCCCCGGACAGAAACCAGTCCGTCGCGCGCCGCATCCTTGCCGAAGCCGCCGTGTCCGACTTCCAGCCCATCCGAGACAGGGCAATCGAAGTCCTGAAGGAGATCGAACAACATGACGCAGAACCTGCCGTCCACTGAGAAGAAACCGCTCACCCTGCGAGAGAGGATCGAAAACGCCGGTCCTGAATTCAAGAAGGCCCTGCCCGGCCATATCCCGGTTGAAAAGTTCATTCGCACCGTTCAGACCGCGATCACGATGACCGCTGGCATTGCCGACGCCTGCAACACGCCCGCAGGTATCCAGTCGCTGATGACCGCCTGCACCAAGGCCGCGACGGATGGGCTGATTCTTGACGGTCGAGAGGCCGCGCTTGTGACGTTCAAGGGGCAAGTCCAGTATATGCCCATGGTCGCGGGCCTGATGAAGAAGGCGCGGAACAGCGGTGACATTTCGGCGATCACGGCGGAAATCGTCTACAAGGACGATCCGTTTTCCTACAACCCCGCTACCGATGACGCGCCGGATCATCGCCCTGACTGGTTTGGGAACCGTGGCGAACCGGTCGGGGTCTATTCTGTCTGCCGCCTGAAGGATGGGTCCACCGTTGTCGAAATCATGTCACGCAAGCAGGTGATGAACATCGCCAGCCAGTCGCGGAATTCGGGGCAGTATGACCCGAATAACGGCAAGAACTATGGCGAGTGGTGGCGCAAGACCGTGATCCGCCGCATTTCGAAATACCTGCCGTCCTCGTCCGACAAGGACGACTTCATGCGCGCCGTCGAGCGCATTGATGACGGCTTTGATTTCGACGCCACGAACGGCGGGCCGACCGAACCGACCACCCAGCCGACCGGCAAGACGCGCGGGGCCGGTGCCGCCAAGCTGAAGGACGTGACGCCGACGCAGAAGCAGGCCGAGCATCACCAGACCGATCAGCGCCAGCCTGACCACGATCCTGAGACTGGCGAGGTCTATGACTACGACCCCGAAGATAGCGCGCGCCAGCCGGGGGATGACATCTGATGACCGTCCCCAGCTTCAGCCGCGTCGAGATCAGGCACGACAGTGCCGACGATCTTGTGACCGCCACCAAGGCGCTTGGCGATCTGGCCACAGAACTGCGCCGCATCGCATCCAGTGTCGCCGATAATCGGCTCATGCGCCTGGCCGCGCACGACGCTATCCGCGCAACGTCCAGCCAGCTTCGGGGGACCAGATGAACATGAGTGAACACCTTCTGGCAGACCATGATCCTGCCGAGCGGATACGGGCTGACCGCACCATGCCCGTCTTCGTGCGCGAAGGCTATGACAGCCTGTTCACGATCCTCTGCAAGGCGCTGCATCAGGCTCAGGACGGCAAGGGCAAGGAACGCCACGCGCAGCCTGACACGCCGTTCGAGGATCAGCCCATCATCCAGATCGGGCGGCTTGTCGGCATGGGTTTCCAGAATGGTCAGGCCATCAAGAAGATGGTCGAGGCGCAGGGGATGCTGCGCCGGGGCGAATTCAACGCCGCCGAGAGGGAAGTTCTCGGGGCGATCAACTATCTCGCGGCGGTCGCCATTGAGATCAACCAAATTTCCACGGCTCAAATGAAGGAGAATTGAGCATGACTTTGCATCCCGCACCGCAAGAATTCACGCCGGAAGAAATCCAACAGGATCACATCCTGCAGTTCTTCCACTATGCCCACCTGCCGGAAGCCCTTCGCAACAGGTCGAAACCGTTTTGCGATCTTGCTCGGCAGATCATCGACGCGACGCCGCGCAACCCCGAACGCACTGTGTCGCTTCGGAAGCTGCTGGAAGCGAAGGATGCGAATGTCCGCGCTTTCGTCGCCGCATCGAAATAGTCAACATTTACAGGAGAGCATCACATGGCCATCAACCAATCTGGCATCGAAATCGTCGTGAAGGCGTTCCTTCCCACCGGCAAGACGCTGGACGAGCAGTTCGCCGCCCTGTCCATCGTCAAGACCGCGCACGAAACCGGCGACTACGCGGCGCTTCTGCGGGCGGCGCAAGATGTCGAGATCAAGACCGAGGCGAAGACGCGGCGGATCGAAGAACCCACCCAGCCGCAGGCCGCTTTCGCTGGGGAATATGATCCGGTGCTGGATAGGCCGATCCCGGATTATGTGGGGGATGCAACCCCGGTTGCCGTCGAGGATTAGCCAGCGCAAGCCGAAGCATGTAATCCGAAGGGGGCCAAGCGCCCCCTTCTACGCATCCACTATCCAGCCGCACCTTACCACAGTATTCATTCCGCTATGAACGAACAGGCAGGCAGTCGCCAAAGATAGGAGATAGTTCATGGACCCAAGGAGGCAATTGGATGAGAAACTTGAGCGTATTCGCTTTTCGAAAGTGCCGTTTATTCGCACATCTAAAGAAATAGCATTGGAAGAACAGATGCTTGGCGGACCGCTTGAGCGTGAGATTATCGTTATTAGAATTGATAAGGCATACCTGAAGCTTTACAGTCTTATCGCGGCATATTCGATTGTCATCATACTGATCTCCATATTTTTCGGAAGTTCCGAGTGAAATAATCGTCACTTTGGCAGGTAGCCCCCGCCCCTAAGCCAGTCACGCAGGATGATCGTCACCAAGGACGACACCGAACGGTCATCATCCTTTGCTGCCCGTTCAAGAGCATCCTTCATGTCGTCAGGGATGCGGAAACCAAGTGCGGCTGTTTTTGACATTCTAACATTCTCTAACATTCTTATTGACAGATGTTAGAGACTGTAAGAGTAATGGAGCGACCGCGCAAGATGCTACAACACCAAGCGCGGTCTAACCGAAACCCGATCAAACGGAGATCGAGAATGGCTGTGGCCAAACCTATCACCATACCCTGCGCGCAGAAAGCCCCCGTGCCGCTGCGCGCGATCCATGCCGAATGGCGGGCCGCAAAGGACGCCTATAACGCGCTGCCCGACGATTGCGACGCCGCGACAGACGCCGCCGCCTTCCGCCGCATGACCGCCGCATCCGACAGCGCGATGCAGTGGAAACCGCTCACGGTTCAGGACATGGCGCTCAAGATCATCATCGCCGATGACGGCGGCGACATGAAGGTCAACGTCGATCAAGAGGCGCTGGCCAAAACCGCCTATGAAATTGCCGGGATTGACCAGAAGACCGGCAAGACCCTGCGGGTCGCCACCGACGCCCCGCTCACCATGTCGTCGCGCGAGATCGCGGAACTGTGCAGCAAGCGCCATGACAATGTGATGCGCGACATCAAGACCATGCTGGATAGCCTTCAGAAAGATGCCCTCAGATTTGAGGGCATCTATTCGGACGCCTACGGGCGCGAGAAACCCAGCTACAACCTCCCCAAAGACCTGACCCTTACCCTTGTCGCGGGCTATGACGTGGTTCTTCGCAAGCGGATCATCGACCGCTGGCTGGAACTGGAAGGCCAGCAGCTTCAGCAGTTCGGTTATCAGCCCGTCGATCTGTCCGGCGTCATGGCCAGCCTTGCGGAACTGCGCGATCTGGTGATGACCTTGACCAAGCGGCCCGAGCCGGTTGCCAAGCCGGTAGACCCATGGGCCCACTTGCCCACCGCCACCGTTCAGTTCCGGTCGCGCCGCGTCGCCGCGCCCAAGGTGCGCCGGGATATTCCGCAGCCCTTGCGCGGCGGCGGGGCACCTATGCCCGACTTTGCCGCCGCCAAGGAGGGTCAGTCCTTCCACGTCAAAACCGCCGAGGAATACAATCGCATCGCCTCGAATTTCAAATACTGGAAAAAGAAGAATGACGCGCAGTTGAAAATCTCGCGCCGCGCGGTGGGGGCCGATGACCCGGACGGGCCGGGCTTCCGCATCTGGTATGTCAATGATGACCCGTGGCTGTGATCAAGTAGGGGGCCGCTGGCCCCTTACTTCTTGAACCTGTCCAGCCCGATCACCCCGAAGATCGACAGAACGATCATCCCGGCCCATTGGTCCAGAGGGGCCGGGAGCGCCGCGACAGTCCATGTCTGCGGCCAGACGCAGCCACGGCACCACAGCACTGAATAGAGCAGCACCGAGGCCCACCACAGCGCCAGCGGCCCTGCAAACAAGGCCATCAGCCAGAACCCGCCCGCGCGCATCCAGTCGGCCCGTTGCCGATAGTGTTCCACGATCAAGTCGCGCTTCAGGGCTTCCCTGTCAGTTTCAGCCGCGATCTTGGCGTCAACGGTCTTCAACACTCGGTCCAGCGCCCCGCCCGACAACCAGGACAGAAGCACCCGGATCACGTCTGCCACCCGCGCTTGCGGGCAACATTGGTCAGCCATTCGATCAGCGCGGCCACGGCAATGCCGACGCCTGCGGTGATTTCAGGGTCCGACTTGACCGTCGCCACCACATCGGTCGGAAGCCCGGCATAAAGCAGAAGCCCCGCCAGCGCGCCCACCAGATACCGCGCCAGAATTCGTGCCCAAAGCCCCATAATTCAACCTCCAAGCCATTGCCGCAGCGCGGCCTTACATGCGTCCAACCCCAGCGACAGCATCGCGCCGACCGACAGACCACCAAGCGCAAGGATGCCCGTGATCCCCATCCCGAGGTTCTTGATCCGCTGCCAGTCATCAATCGACGGCTGGATGTCTGCCTTGTGCTGTTCGATCTTCTGGCTGACAGCCTGCATATCGGCTGTCAGGCGGGTCAGTTCCTGCGCCAGTTCTTCCTGCCGCTCATACATCGACTTGCGGCTGACCGAGGCCGACTTTTTTTCGTCGGTGAAATCGTCGCGCAGACGATCTACCCCTTCCTGGACCCGGCCAAGGGCCAACATCACATCTCTCAAGTCCGCCAAGTCCCGCCCCCAGATGTCGAGTTTCAGCCGGTCTACAGGTGGATGGTTTCCGCCCTGTCACCACCACAGATTGCAGGTCACGACAGGCGGTATGCGATATAGGTCGAAGCCGCCGATTTCCGCAGCCGCCACCGTCCAGACGTGCCGTTCGTCACCGCCGCAGCGCCAACGATGGTGACGCCGGTATTCGCCGTCATGGTGGCTGCACCAGTTCCGGTGTTGATCACCGAGAAATCCACGCCCTGATCGACTGCCAGCGTAGGCAGGGCCGCATCCAGCGCCGTCGCCAGAGGGAAGGTAAGCGCAGCCGCCGCCCCGGTATACTGCACGATCCCGGTCAGGAGTTCCGCCGCCGTCAGCGTTGCCGCAGCAGCCTTGCCGGTCGGGGTCGGGCATTTCAGGAACACGTCGCCGCCCAGCGCGGAAATCCCGGCAACAGCCATGCCGCCATTCAGCGTCGCTGCGCCCGTCACCGTCATCGCACCGCCGAACGTCACGGCCCCGGTCGCGCCAAGCGTCCCCGTCGCCGACAGGTTCGTGAAGCTGCCCGCCGCTGGCGCAGTCCCGCCAATGGCCGCAGGCGATGCCATGTATGCCGTCAGCGCCGCGCCCGACACCGTGCCAAGAAGCGACACAGCGCCGGAAGCTGACAGCGTGGTGAACGCGCCGGTCGAAGGCGTGGTGCCCCCGATGGGAACGCCGTCGATATTCTTGGCCTGGTTCGCATTTGCGAGAGATCGTGCCATCAGCTTAATCCATGTTTTCGTTTCGATCCGCGACCTCGTGTGGCGCGACGATCATTCTCGGCGCAAGGCCATGCCGAAGGCCCCGATCTGACGCCCGCCCGCCGCGCGCTGTTGCTGTGGACGCCACCCGATGTAGGCCGACCAGTTCGAGGTCTGACACGCGAGATAGGGAAGGGTGTTGAGCGCCAGCAGGATACCGGGCCGAGACGCGGGCCAGTAGGTATTACCGTCCTTCCCCTTGCCGATCAGGGCGACCTTCCAAAGCAGGGGCACCGCCAGCGTGTAGAACCACAGGTTATGCAGCGGATTTCTGGCCCACCAGCGCAACGCAACGCGCCAGTCACGATCCCCATGTGCCTCTGCGGCGTAGATGCCATATGGGCCGTCATCATGGTTGCCGAACAGGGACCAGAGGATCAGGCGCGGAAGGTTCCACCAGCGCGGGCGGGGGCCGAAGACGATGTTCCATACCAAGGTGTTCATGACTGTTCCTCAGTTGATGCCAAAAAGGGCGTCTGCCGTGGCGTCGCCGACCATCGGCAGACTTGCCAGGCTCACGATCAGTGGGTCGGTGCGCCAGATTTCTTCCGAGGTTGCCCAGATGATCTCGGCATCGAACCCATCCACACCCGCCGCGACCAGAGCGTCCCTGAAGGCTATGGGCAGATTGCCTTTGGCGGCGGACGCAGCGTCTTCCGGGCTGAGAAGACCAGAGGCTTTCACAGCAAGACAGAAGGCTTTGCGCGACATCTTGGCTGCGGCACGGCGCTCATCCAGCGTCGGAATAACCACGTCCGGTTCTGGGGCAGCTTCGATGGAATAGCCCTCGTCATTCGCCCAGCCGATATGAGCCGGGGACACACTGTCGCCGTTCGGAAGGCGAAACCAACCGCCTTCCTCTACCGTATGGATCGCAAGCCCGTTTCTTTTCAGGATCAGCATGAGGACACCCCCTAATAATCGAATGGCCAGGCGACGAACCTGTTGAGATACAGGCTCGATCCGGTGATGGTGTAGGTCATGGGATTGGCATCGGTTTCGAGGTCGTAACCGATGTGGTTCGACCCATAATGATCAACCACCATGTTGGTGATGCTGGTCAGGCTTCCGAAGTTATCAGCGCCGTAGTAGATGCAGCAGGACGGTTTGGCCGTGACGATTGATCCCGATCCGACGCGGGTGACAAAGTTCGTTTCCGGGTTCCGCACCCCGGTCATCACGAACACCCGACCGATCTGGAAGGACGGCAAGGAGCCAGCCAAAGTGCAGCTTTCGCCTGCTGACAGTTTATAGACCCAGATCGCGCCCTTCTGTCCGTCATCGCCCCCGGTCGCACCATCCTGGACAACCTGTGTCATGGCATTGCCGTTGATCGTCGGGGGGTTCCAGTTGGCAATGGCGCTCCCGGACGTGCCTGTCGCCACGAACACGATGGTGCGGTGCCCGGAACTGGGGCCCATGCTGATGACGTGCGTGGTGAAAGCACCACTGATCGACCCGACCAGACTGAGCCTGCCACTCGCAAAGGTCTGTGGCCGAGGCGAAGGCATGAGGGGAAAACTCATTGCAGCGCCTGCACGACAGCAGATACCAGCCCTTCATCCTTGGTGATGAAGATGAAGAACTTGTGCCCGTTCGTCGTGGTCAGCGCATCCCCCGATACCTTGGTGAAACCAGACATCGTGACGGCCCCGGCCCCGGCCCCGTTGGTCAGGGTGATGACCATGGTATAGGGGCCAGCCCTTGTCGGCGCTGCAAGCGTGAAGGCCCCGCCATTGAGTAGGCGACGAAAGTTAGCCGGGGAAGCAGCCAGCGGGTCTGGCGTATATGTCCCAGTCAGGATCGTCCCGTCATTGACCGAGGTTCCGACAACACCCAGAACGGCCCCAGTGATGTCGCCGAACGACACTCCGCCAACCCCAAGGGCACCAATCGCGGCCCTGTAGCTGGCAGCATCCAAAACCGCCGCCAGCGTTTTCGCCAGAGCCGTAAACCCAAGGTTGGTCAGCGCCGCCGACGCGCTTGGCAGATCGGAAAGGTTGTTCGACCGGGCCAGCGTGTCGGCCACCGAGAAGTTCGAGAACGAGACGCAACGCAGTTCGTCGTTGATCGCGCAGGCCGATGCCAGAACGACTGTGGTTCCGTTCGACGCGGTATATTCGGAAGTGTCCAGAAGAACGCCGTTCAAATAGACGAATACCGCCGAGGACTGATAACCCCCAGCAATGTTGAAGGTGGTTTTCGCCGTGGCCGAGACTTCGCGGTAGTTCACCAGTGTCAGGTTCGCGGTCGGCAGTGCATCGACCCACGCGGCCCCGGTGAACACGCGGAAGCGCAGCAAGGCCGTGTTGAAATAGAGGTCAGACGCCTGGCGCGCCGATCCATCAGGACGCAGGGCGGGATCGACCGAGGCGGACCCGTAATAGCGCGCGTCGATCTGACTGTTCACATAGGTCGGTTCGCCGTTCGCGTCGAACAGCATATACTTGTTCGCCCGCTGCACGGCGGACGGAAGTTCCATGTCCGCTGTTTCGGTATCCGGCACATGGATCGAATTCCGCAGTCGGTCGAACAAAATCTGGTCGCGCATGACGGAAAGGTCAAGCGCATCCTCAATCGTCTGGGCGTGGAAAGCCCCCTGATTTTCGAGGTCGGTTTCCTGTGTGAACGGCAGGTCGCGCAGGATGGTGATCGTCTCCCCGGTTGCAGGCGCAACATCAATGGTGACGTTTCCGCCAGCCGGGTTCCCCGCGCCGGACACCAGATAGTCAGCGCCGAACACAAGATCGGAATACGTCCCATCAGCGAAGGTCTTGACCACGCGAACATGGCTGGCGGAGATAACCAGAAACCCGAAGCCGAACGCCTTGGTGACGCCGTTGCCGAGATAAGGGCCAGCCTTGCTGGTTTCGTTCGGAACGGTCATAGCGCCTCGCTTGAAGTTTCTGGCACTATGACCGTGAAAGGTTGGCGCGGATTACTTGCCCGTTCGACCCAGCAGGTATTCAAGGGGCGATACGTCTTCACCTTCAGCCTGCCGCCATCCGGCATCGACCAGACGATTGATCTGCGTCGAGGGCGCGCCAGTAAACAGGCCGGTCCCGCTGATGATCGACTTCACCAATCCCTTGTCGATCTTGCCCTGCATGATTTCAACGAAGGGCTTGGCGGCTTCCGCAGTAATGCCGCCATAAGCGCCGCCGCCATCGAACCCCTGGCCGACCGACACGGCATCCCGGATGAACGGGATTGTGCCGAGGACAGAGAACGCCGTTTCCTTGGCCAGAAATGCCGCCCAGCCTTCGTCCTCATCGTCCTCATCGTCAGGCAACCGGCCCTTGATCGCCGCCGTCACCACGGCTTCGAAGGTGAACAGGAACGCCATATCCAGCGCGACCGACGCAGCTTCCTGCGCCGACCGAACCGAAACGCCTTCCTGCCGGATCACGCGCGCACCCTTCGCCGCCCGCTCATAGGCGACGTTCGCCTTTGCATACATATAGCTGGCAAGCGTCGTGAACAGCAGGCGCACCGTGTCATTCTGGCGGCTGGTGCGCGACAGGGAGCCGCGTTCAATGGACGAGCGATCCGAGAACAGACCGGACGACTGCGCCCGCTTCACAATGTCGTCGGCATGGGCCACAGCCTTCGCCTCGTCACCGCCGAACATCCGCAGCCCTTGGTGATACCCGGCAAGCCAAGTCGGAAGATCGACAGCCAGAAACTGCACCTTGGTCATCAGCCAGAAAGCAGCCGGGCCGATCACGTCGCGCTTGATGTCGCCCCAGCGCGAGGCAGTCGGGCCAAGCGACGGATCGTTGTAGAAGTCGGAAATATCCTTGTTGAACGTGGTCGCCCGTTCGGACATGAAGGGAGACTTCGCCGCAATCTCAGCAGCCATTCCACCGAACGGCCCGCCGCGCCCAAGGTATTGCGAGACGCCCACCGCGAAGTCGCGCTTTCCCACCACAACCATCGTCTGCGACAGGCCGGTGATCTGCATGGCGACCGTGCCGAGGTTGAAGGCCAGCTTCGCTGCCGTGAAGTTCGACTTGAACCGGCGCGAATTCCGGCTGATCCAGTCGCCAGCGGCAATCTGGCCGGTGCCTACATCCAGCAGCCAGGTTTCCAGTGCGTCGAAATCTGCGGTGCGCCCCGCATCCCGCAGCGCCGATTGCACCTGCGCCGACTTCAGAACCTTCCAGCTATTCGACACAGGTTCCGACAGTTCGAGGTCATAGATCACCTGGTTCACATGGCGGTGCAGAACCGACATATCCAGTTCGACATCCCGGCCAGAGGACTTGGCGCGGGCTTCAAGGTGGCCCCGCTTGGTCTGCGCCTTGCCGAACTTCCCGGCCTGCAAGTTGTCGGCGATGGACTGCGCTTCGTCATCGCGCGCCAAAGACGACAGGCGCGGGTCATACTTCAGCGGATAGTAACCGCCCTTCAGCGTCTTCCCTGCAATGTCCACAGGAGAGGCTTCGACCCATTGCGGTTCAACGCCGGTCGCCCGCCGTTCGCGCGCGGCAATGTCATCGCGGAACGATCCGACATAATCCCAGACCGACTGCACAAAGTTCGCGTCACGTTCGTCAAGGGTGGCCAGCACGGCCTTGACCTGCGGTTCCGTCAGCGATCCGCGCACCTTCGGATCAGTCAGGCGCTGAAGGTTCCCTTCGTTGCCGGCGTTCAACGCGACCGCGATCCGTTCCCATTTCGACAGCGCATAGCCCAGCGCCGGGATGTGTTCCCGCACAGCCATGCGCCGTCGATCCTCTTTCGAATAGACCGAATACAGGGCTTCCATATCAGCCGCGGCCTTTTCCTTGCGGATCGTCAGCCGGTCCATCGCCTGATCAATCGGGGCCTTGATGTTGCGATAGGCGGCACCGACATCCTTGAACCCGTCGATCTCGCGCAGGATCGTCGTTGCGTTCAGCACCAGGTCAAGGAACTGCCGGACAGCATGACGCGCCCCCTCGCCAGCGGATTTGACGCGGCCAGGCGGGCGCTTCGGCAGGTTCTGGCCAATGGCTTCGGCGACCTCTGCCACTGCCTCATCCAACTTGCGCTGGTTCTTGGCGTCGATCAGATCGTTCCAGCGCAAGGCGACGTGCTGAAGGTTCTTCAGGCTGTCTACAGCGCCGCGCAGTTCTTCGACGGTCAGGGTCTTGTATGGCTTCATGCCTGCATCGCGCAGGACGGCTTCAGGGATCACCAGTTCGTTTTCCCGGCCCGCCTCCTTCATGGCTTCGACAAAGGCCAGCAGCGCGCCCCTGCGCTGCTCTGCGCGGTCCGACAGCTTGCGGAAGTCATAACGATCAAGGATTTCGTCAATCGCCCCCAGATAGTCCACCTGGGCGTTATCGCGCCGCCCGGCCCCGGCGATCTTCTCGCGCATCGCCGCCTTGTTCAGCTTCTGGACAAACCGTTCCGCCTTGCCAACTTCCTCAGCCACAGCGCGGGCTTCCATGAACAGCGCATGGTTCATCAACTGCCGCCGCTTGGCGTCGATCAGCTTGGCCACGGTTTCGTTGTAATTCCCCGTCGAAGCATTCGCCTTGTCGATCTGGCCGGGAACTGCCTCTACCATCCCAGCATCGCGCAGAGCGGCCTTTGCCTTCACCGCGACGCGGCGTCGGGCGTTCTGCATCCACACGCCTTCACGGGCCAGCATAGCGCCGAGGCGGGCCGCTTCCTGCGCTGCCTTCCGCTCTGCCGCCAGATAGCGGTTCGCCGCCGTGGCATCGCGCACCTTCATGCGGGCGACCGTCTGCCGGGCCGAGGCACGGGCGTCCTTCATCGTCAGCTTCACAGCGACGCCAGCGACTTCCGCCACCGCCTTCAGTTCCGCTGCGATCCACTCGCCCTTTCGGTCGGAATGCACCGCTTCCAGTGCGCGGCGCTCGATCTCGCCGTCAGTCAGAGGATCGTTGTGCCGCTCGTTCATCACCCGTGCGGTTTCGTCCTTGATCGCCTGCTTGCGATCCGGCGCGCGTTCCATGGCCTTGATCATCTGGTCGCCACTGTCGAAGCCGAACCAGCCTGCCACGTCATCAGGGTCCATGCCGCCTTCGACCGAATATACGGCCTGCATCCCGCGCGGCAGGGTCTTCAGGACGCCTTCGCCATAGCGGTCGATCAGGATGTCCTTTGACATTCGCATGTCAGGCATGGCCGCTGGTTGACCATCGCCCAGCCAGCGGCGGTTCCCCAGCCATTCCTTCGCGCGGAACACCGGCATGGCGTTGACCTGCCGCGTCACTTCGGCTTCGACATTGGCCTTCTCTGCCTTGTATTCCTTCGTTGCCTGCTGCCTGATCGGTTCCATGATCTCGCGCTGAAGCCGGGCCTTTGCCTCATCTTCGGCCTGCACCCGCAGCTTCTTGAAACGGTCGAATTCTTCTGGCGTCAGGCCCATCTGTTCAGCCGTGGAGAATACCCCGCCGCCGTCGCCGGTCGCGTGCTGCGCCTTGGCGATTTCCTCATCCGTCGCCAGCATCCGGTCGAACACCGCGCGGATTTCCGGCGTGATGTTCACGTTCAGGCCGCGCAACGACTTGTAAACCGAGATCATCCAGGCGCGCATCTTGGCAAAGACGCCTTGCAGTTCGACAGACGGGGCCTTGCCTTCCATCAGATAGGCTTCATAGCCCCGTGCCCATTGTTCCTGCATCCCGACATCGACCGCCGCGTCCTTCATCAGATCGCCGGTCGATCCGGTGTCGATTGCCCGCTGCACGTCTTCCGCCGTGATCTTGGCTTCGGGAACGGCCCTGTTTCCGTCAGCCGCCACGTCAGCCGCGTTCGTGCGCCACCACGACTTCACGGTTTCTAGGTCGGCCACCGACCCCTGATCGCCATCCGCCGCGTCGCGCTGGATCATCGTCAGGAACAGGTGGCCGAATTCGTGCTGCAAGGTCGAGAGGTTCGCGGTTTCGAACAGTCTGATCATCGACTGGCCATCACTGCCGAACTGGATCATCCCGTGCAGGGTCTGGTTGTTCTGGAACAACCGCAGTTCCGATTTGAAACTTGCGACCGCTTCTGTTACAGTCATAGGCGTTGCAGCAGCCCCGCCCCCACTTTCCGAGGTCTTCTGGCCAGAGATTGTTTGCGGGGTTGCTGTGACATCAAATCCCTCAATCTGATATTGCCGCAGCGTCCCGTCGCCAACATCATGCAGGACCAAACGCACGGCCATGTCCTTGCCATCCATGACGATGTGCGCCACGGCGTTCACGAAGTTATGGCCTGGCTGCGATGTGTCAGGTGCAGAGGCATATGAGACAGCCGCAGAAACGATCTCTGGCAGGTGCGGGATCAGGTCGCTGCGGTTCATCCCACCGTGCATCCACGAGTGGATCGCCTTGTTCGCCCGGTTCAATGCCACCGGCTCACCGCTGGCAAGCGCCACCTTCTCGCCCTTGAAGCCCTTCCACGCCGCAGTCGCCTCTGCCATGGTCAGGCCGCGCTGCCCACCGATCACGACCGGCGCAAGTTCAGCATTATCGTTGAACTGCACCGGAAGATCACGCTGTCCGGTGTTCTTTCCAGACTGAGCATACATACGTTCCGGCGCAGCCTGATCCTTCTCAATCGCCGCGCGGATTTCTTCGTCGGTATTCGACAAGTCCACGCCAAGGCCGTTCAGATAGGCTTCGATGTCGTCAAGGTGTGACGTATCGACCGGCGCGGCGTCCTGTTCCGACGCCTGTTTGGTGCCGCGCAGTTCGGCATCAATGGCATCCCACAGCGCGCGCGTGATGTCGGGAACCTTCCCGCCGTCCCGCATCGCCGCCTTGTATTCCTGCACTACAGGAAGATCGGCCATGAACCCAGCTTCGATTGCGGCCTGCGCCACATCGTCCGCGCCGAACCGCTTGCCATCCGGCGACGGTGCGAACAAGGCCCCCTGCCCTGCGCCCCCGGTATCGCGCAGCAGGTTCAGCGTCTTCTTTCCCTTGCCGCGCTTGATCGACGCCGCGTCACGGGCCTTCAACTCGCCGCCCGGATCGCTGATCCCGCCATAGCCGTCGATGAATTCCAGCAGGGATTGTCGCGTGTCGGCAGCGGGCGCGCGTCGGTTCCGCGCTTCAGCCAGAACCCGGTTCAGGTCATCAACATTCTTGAACTGCATCCCCTGCGGGATCGCACCTTCGATCTTCGGCAGTGGGTGCTTCGCAAGGTATTCCTCAGTCGCCAGCCCCAGCCGCGCCGCCCGCGTCCGGTAGAAGGCCACAATCGGCTGCACTTCAGCCATGGCGCGTTCTGTCGATAGGCCCGCCGCGCGCATTTCCGACACGACCTGATCGTGGATTTTGCTTTCCACCGCCCTCCATCGTTCATCTTCCTGCCGGATGTCTTCGGCTTCAGCCCACATTTCCTGCATGATGTCATCGGCACGGGCATTGAAATCAGCCGCCTCGCGCGCCGTCATGTCCATCGGGTCGAAGCGCATGTTCTCCATCAGGAAAGCGTCGTGTTCGGACCCGGCCATCTTCGCCGCATAGGTCGCGGTCGGAATACGCAGGTCGCCGCCAGCCGCCAAAGCAGCGTCAAGGTCTTCGCGCGACACGCCGTCCAGTTCATCGACCAGCGCCGCAGGATCAATCCCCTGCCCCTGGAAATACTGGACGAACTGATCGGCTGGAACGAAGACGTTTTCCACCGGGCCGTTCGCCGTGGCGCGCGCGACGAACTCGCGGAACCGATCTGGCATCCGCGCCCGCAGCTTCGAGGCGACCGCCTGGCCGGACAGTTCCGAGAACAGCGACTTGCGGGCTTCGGCATCAGCCGCCGTAACCTGCGCCTCACGCAGTCTGGAAACCGCCATGCCGCCGACTTCGACAGGCGCAGAGACGAATTCAGCAAGACCTTCCAGGACGACTTCAGCAAGGTTGAAGTTCTGACCTGATGCGAACTGACCGCCAGCCTCACCGCCAGAACCAAGCGTGGCCTGCGTCAGCATCTGAAGGACCATGTTCCCGGCCTCAGACTTCGCCAGCCGCACCCCAGCCAGACCGCCAGACAGGCCGTCCAGTGCGCCGATGATCACGCCGCGCGTGATGCCACGCTGTTCAGCCTCTTTCATCAAGTCTGGATTGGAAATGACTGCCCATGCCCCTTCGGGTGTTGAAACGTCGATGCCCTTCTCTTGGAAGAATTCGACGGGGGTTGAGCCGTATTCCGAAGCGAAAGACGTTCCGCCCATGACAGCCGCAGCAGCCGCTGGGGATTTGGTCGCCAATCCGACCCCAGAAGCCACGGCGATGCTGGGCGCACTTTCAACTGCGGTCTGTGCCAAGAACGAGATCATGTTTCCTGGTTCTTCGCGGAACGCCTGCCCCAGCGCGGAAAGCTGTGCCTGCCATCCGTCAGCCTGCGATGCTTCGATGAACCGCTTCTTGCCCGCCTCGCCGCCCGGCGACATCGGGATTTCGGCGATCCGCTTCGCCACCAACCCAGCAGCTTGCTGCCATTGCGCTGCACCGGCTTCCATCGCATCAGGCCCGGCTGGGGTAGTGCGGCTGTTCAGCCACCGATACCCGGCAGAGGCCAGCGCAGTCGGGCCGACTAATTCGCGCGCAACCTCTTTCCCGTCAGCGCCGATCATCGGTTCGCGCGCGTCCCACAGGATTTCACCGAACGACCGGCGCTGATCCTGTGCGATCTGGGAACTTGCGTTCGCCATATACTGATCGAACGCTTGCGGCCCTGCCCGCAGAGCGCCGCGTTTTCCGGCGTTCACGGTCGCGCCGAAAGCGGTTTCCCACCACGACAATTCATCCACGCTGTCCGCCGCGATGCGATAATTCTCGTTGTCCAAGAGCCACGACGCCAGCTTTGGAGAACCCTTCAGGATCATTTCGTTCCGCTTCTGCATCAGTCGCAGGGAAAGAGGCTGATACTGCGGATCAACAACAGCAGTCGGCAGGCCGAGAGACTTTGCCAGCATTGCTGATTTTGCATAGTCATCTGGCGACTTCTGCAAAGGTTGCGACACCATGAACGCTGATTTTGCGGCAGTTTCATCAGGAGTAACAACGCCATTCTTCTTCAGGTATTCATCCGGCGTCATCAGTTATTCCCCACGGTTTCCATAACGATTTTCACCCATTCAGCCGCAATTGCGTCTTTTGTCGGTTCTTCACCACGCTGCTGAAGCGCACTGGAAATTGCAGCAACCCAGTCAACCGGAATACTTTCAAAGCTTGCCGTCACAGTGACATCAGAGCCAGCGGGCGCATTGGTCCGATCAAACAGCTTGCCAGACCAAACTTCATCAAGCCCATCCTCGCCGAACCACTGGGTGAAAGAACTCGTGCGCTTTTCTGTCGCAATGGCATTCATCGTAAGGGCTGCTGCCATTAGCCTCATGTCTTCATAGCCTGGTTGCTTGCCTTGGTTGTTCATCTGCCATTGCTGCACTTCAAGCATCATCGACTGCTGGAACTGCGCCTGAAGGCGGATATTTTCACCAGACTTCGCAGCCGCGCTATCCCCGGTCTTGATCCCAGCCGAGCCATAGAATTCAGCAGCGACATCGTTCGCCTTCTTGAAAACAGTGCCTTCTTCCCTGGCCTTGGTCTGATCCGTCAGCGCCGTCTGCCGCCAGCCGTTGACCTTTTCCCAGTCGGTATCCGAAAGGGAATTTCGATATTTGAACATATCCTCTTTGGAAAACGCGACTGGATCGGTCGCATAGGCCGTCTGCAAATCATAGAGGACCATATCATCGGTCTTGATCGGCTCGCCCTTGGACTTCTTCTCCCAGAACGACATCAGCGAAGACATGCCCTCCATACCGACACCCGCCTGAACTTCAGCAGGCATATCAAACGGGCTGATGTTCTGCGTCACCATCATCTGATAGGCGTTTTCGGTGTAGGATTTGCGCGCTTCCTCCCGCGCCTTCTCCTGACCGTTAAGCCGCGCATAGATCGCCCGCCGCGTGGTTTCCCGCTCGGTCGGATCGGAAATGGATGCAAGGAACGGTTCGATCATATTGTAAGACATCGGCCCGCCAGCAGCAGCGGCAGGCGCGCCCGAACCGCCGCCCTTGCGTTCCGCCCATGCGGCGAAATCGGCAACCGTCATCCCCTTCAGGAACGAGTTCGCCGAGACGACGCCAGCGCCCACGATGTCGGACACCAAGGCGGCGGGGTCCGCCCGCAGCACATTCACCGCCCCGCCCGCGCCGAGGAAATGCGCGGCATAGAGCGCGCCATTGGTGACGTTGATCCCCGAGCGGGCCAGAACCCCGGCGTTTTCCTTGGTGAAGGCCCGGATCGCAACCTCCTGCTGCGCCGGATCGCTGCGACCGTCTGCGGTCAGGCCAAGCGACGGATAGCGCGCCATCAGGCCGCGCCATGTGCTGTCGATGAACTGATAGAGGCCGGTCGCGGAAGATGTCGGGTTCTTTGCGTTCGGGTTCCCGCCGCTTTCCGCCGACTTGATCGCATCGAAATAGGATGCGCCTGCCGAGCCGCTGAAGAACTCATTCGTGTGCTGCAAGGCCCGCGCATTGGTCACCGGAACCTTCAGCGTTTCTTCGATCTGCGCCTGGTGCGGCCCGGTCAGTTCGTCCTTATGCGACTTGTAATAGGCTTCAGCCGCAATCGGATCATCACCCATCATCCGCAGCGCCGTGTTCATCCGAACGCTGGACGTGTATTCCTTTTCGCGGTTCTCGACAATTGCAGCATCCCAGCCATGATTTTTCGCCTGGTCACGGATCACGGACAAGCCAGCCGCAATCTTTTCATCGACCCTCTTGGGGTTCTTGTATTCGGCAACAGCATCCTCTGCATTGCTGTCCAGAAGCGCAGCCGTAGACTGGTCATACCACGCCTTGCGCTGATTTCCGGCGTGGACGATTACCGATTGCAGGGCGGATTGCTTGCGAGACTGAGTTGCATTGTCGTATGCGCGCGCCGCACCGCCCGTCAGGCCAGCGCCAAATTCCTTGCGCTTTTCCTCAATTTGCGCCTCGAAGGCAGGTCGCGCATCGACTGCCGCCTGGCCTTCAAGCGTCATGAAACCACCTTCGCCATACGAGGCATTTCGCAGCCAGTCGGCGAATTTTACATCCCCACCATTCGACCGGAGTTGATCGTCAAGGTCCCGCAACTGGGCGAACGCATCCGCCGCCTGCCCCAGCCCTTGCCCGACAGACTGCATACCCTGCCCGATGTCGGCACCGAAGGCGGAAGGCGTCGCGCGCACATCGACCCCCTGTTGAAAGCCGGGCCGAGGCGCGACCTGACGCAGATCATAGGTTGGCACCTTGACCATCAGGAATAACTCCCAATCTTGGTTTTCTTGTAATTCGAATACGCCTGCGCCCCGCCGCCCAAGACCGTTCCGAAGGCGTTCAAGAACCCGGCAGTCTTGGCCGAGGCGGCTTCGGCCCGATACATGCCTGCCTGTCCGCGCAGGTTCTCGGCCTGTTGCCGCGTGTCGCGTTCTTCGCGGTAGGTGTTCGTCCTGATCGTCAGTGCGTCCAGTTCGCCCATCGTCGCCGTGTCAACAATCGTGTCGAGCGGCGATCCGAAGTTCAGGTCAACGCCGTTCGCCGCCATCGCGGCCTTCTGTTGCCCGATGATCGCGGCGGTTTTCGCGCGCTGCTGCTGTTCTTCGATCTGGCCACGTTCGACAACATCGCGGGCCTGACGTTCGGCCAGCTTCGCGTTCATGTCGGAAACCTGCGCGTTGTATTTCGCAGACGCGGCGGCGGCATTGCCTTGCTGGATCGCGCCCATCCCGCCCATGACGGTGGAGCCGATCATCATCGCGGTCACAGGATCAACGCACATCGCCAGCCCTCAGTTCGAACATCATGCAGTCATAGCCCCGATGGGCGAACGGTTCGGAAAAGCTGAACCCCAGCCAGCGCAGCCAGCGGATCGACACCGCGTTCCGGCAGTCCACCACATTCCTCAGGACGGAATACCGCCTCAAAAGTTGATCCCGCCAATGGACCGACAGGCGCAGGAACATCGCCCGGTTCCGCACCGCCTCATCCGACCCCAGAAGCCACGGCGCGCCGGTCGCGGTCAGCACATTCAGATCGCCCACCCCAAAGATCACTTCCGGCTGGCCGTCGATCAGCACCACCATGCAGACCGATGATCGCCGGAACGACGCCGACAGCGCGGCCAGCACCGGCCTTCCGGTCAGGGCTTCCACTTCGTCCCGGTCAGCCTGCCGCATGATCGCGGCCAGATGCCGGATATGCGAGGCGCGCGCGGGAACAAGTTCGATCAGCGCCACATCAGCGCCCAATCGTTATATCCGGCATGATCGCCAGAATGGTCATCGGCAGCGGGTCGAACTGCTTCACCCAGACGCGCCCTGACGAATTCCAATCCCAATGCGGCGTCATGTGGATGTCGCCGGTATACATCTGGATCGCCTCGTCCCACGCCTCTGTCGCCCGCTGCTTGTATTCGACAAGGTGCTGATCACCGCGCTGACCGTCTTCCGAACCGATCCAGATGCCCCGCGTGTTTTCCACCCGCAGGCAGACCTCAGACACCGACTTCTGCCGACCCTGCACCGTTCCGAGGCCCTGCACCTGTCCCAGATCAAGGTCGAGCGTTTGCAAGCTTGCCGTCATGGGCAGGCCGACATGGACCTTCGACGCGGCGCTTGGCATCATGATCATGCCGCCCTGCACCGTCATCCCGCGCACTACATTCCCATCGGCCAGCGCCACGACTGACTGCCCCTCAAGGTGCCCAAGGCCGGTCAGCGTCGTCACCGCAGGGCCGGAATAGGTCAGCCCGCAATCGACAAAGAAGGCATCACTCACATCCATCATGGCGCGGGTATGAAGTCGTTCGATGTAGCGCCGCCAAACGCCGCCGATCAGACGCTTGACAAGGAAATACGGCACGTCCTCGTTGCCTTCCGAGATAACGACAACATCTTCGAAGACAGCCCCACCGCTTTCATGATCGGTCCAGGCCCAGACCTCCTGTTCGCGCATATAGGTCAGCGAGGCCAGCGACCCATCATCCAGCACGGTCCATACAATCGAATATGGGGCCTGAGCATAGGCCCATGCCTTGATCGACTTCCGTTCGAACAGGTGACGCGCCAAGATCGTCAGGTCTTTGCCGGTATAGGCGTCGCTGGTGAATTCATAGCTGAAATCCCGCACCACGCCGCCACGATCCTGGGAAAACAGGACCGTGTTACCGACAACAATGGGCTGAACGCGCGATGCACCGCGATAACCCTGGTTGTCGATCTTGATCTGCGTCGGCGTGATCGGCGAACCTGAACCATCGCCGGTCACGATCCATTCCGCGCCAGAGGTCAGCAGCATCAGACCGCGCGTCGAGATCATCGACCGGATTTCGTTGACCTGCTTTGCCTTGATCCTGAAGGTGACGGCATCCGATGCCTTCGCCGGGCTTGACGCCCCGAAGTTCTCATAGCTGGCCGATTGCGACAGCCAGACGCCCTGCGGTTCGTTCTGCGTCGAAGCAAAGCCCAGACGCTGTTCGATAAATGTCGCGCACCGTGGATAGTTCCCGGCACCGACGAATGGATTGAACCCATCCTGAGGACCAGTTGCAATGTCGGCGGTAATGTTTTCATCCACGAAAGACAAAGTGTCAGAGCGACCGATATAGCCATAAGCACCATTGTCCTTCCGATAGATGTAATATTCCGCCGCCCCGGCCACCGCTGACCAGGTGATCGTGTTGGTGTTCCCCTTGATCGACATATCGTTCGAAACGGTCTGCGCGGCAGACGGCAGGCCTTCTTCGCCGTTGTCGGCAGAGATCGCCGAGACGACATAGGAATATTCCTTCCCGAAGTTCAGCGCCGCTGCAACGCCGGTCGGGACAGGGGGAGCGCCTGGTGCCGATGAAACCGGGATCGCGGTTCCATCGCCAGCAAAGGTGCCCGGCCCCTGCGGCATGTCGGCGGACGTGTCGGTCGTTTCCGCAACTATCCCGGTCAGGCTGTCCGACCGATAGACCCGATAGAAAGCCGCCCCAGCCACCGCAGACCAGGACAGGTGGATGAACCTCCCGTCATAGTTCTCGTATTGCCATGCGATTGTCACCGCCGCCGCCGCCGCACTTTCTGCACCGCCAGCAGATACGGCGGAAACCCGGAACCCGAAGTTCGAGGATGACCCTGACCTGAACTTCCAGCGCCCGTTAGCCATGATCGACAGCGGCGCGCCGATCTTCGGCGCAAAGACGACATCCGTGATCGTCCAGTTGTCATCGGCAAGGCGCGACAGCTTTTTGGGCGGATAGCCTTCATGGCAGATATACATGACATCTGCTTCCTGGATGAAGGTCATCGCCGCGACATCCGCCGCCCCATAGACCGTCGCCAGTTCATAGATCGCGGCCCCGGAAATAACCGCGCCGCCATCGCGGAACACGCGCATGTAGCCAGCGCCGAACTCAAGGACATAGGACTGCGACGTATTGAACTGGAACGGGATCAGCCGCGCTGCGGTCGCGCTGTCCTTCACTTCAGCGATGAATTCCAACCCGGCCCGGTTCGATGCGCCGCCGTGAGCATGGACAAACAGGTTCGTCGCCGTCTTCAGGCCAGTGCCGTATTTCGCCAGATCGACGCGCGACCACAGCGAAGACGACAGAACCCCGGCAGTAAAGGCGGGCTGAAATGCGCGCAGGTCGGCCATCAGACCCGCCCCGCCGCAAAGGTGCTTTCAATGTCCGATGTTTCGCGTTCCTCGTTCGCATCGGCCATCTGCGCCTGGCCGGTCATCATGTTTGCCACCTGCCAAGCGTCAGCCCGCACCTTCGGATCGCGGGTCAAAGGCATCGCCAGCCGCACCGCCAAGTGCCACGACAGGGCTTCGACAAAGAGCGGATCGAACCTTGACGCATCGGTGATCCGCGCCGTGAAGCGCAGGAAGGCAGGCGACAGGTTGCAGTAGATCGTCCGGCCTTCCGCCTCATGCGGGAACGACAGTTCTTCCTGCCGCGTCAGAGCCAGATCATTTTCCGAATAGGCTGGTCGAACCCAGCGCAGCTTCAGGCAGTCGGTCGGGCGCTGATAGGCATAGGCCCACTGACCAGCCTTGTCGTTTTCGATCTGCGCCAGCGACACCGTGGCACCCGCAAAGCGCCATGGGTATCCCTGAAGCAGCATGTCCCGCGTCTGTTCATAGAACTGGTTGCAGGCGCGGGCTTCGGCCCCGGAGTCGGTCAGGGCATTGATGTTGCCCTTCCCGATGTTGGACAGCGCCAAGTTGCAGATGGAGACGACAGAGGCCATGAGATTATCCCGCGTATTGCAGGCGGGATAATCGCGCTGAAAGGTTGGCGCGAAGGACTACAGCCCGATCATCCTTCCGGCCTTAACCGGCGCAATGATCTGCGGCAGGGTCGGATCAGCGGCAGCGCCGGTTGACACGGACGGGGCCAGACCGATCAGCGATGCAGCGCCGAGGCCGACATTCGAATTCGCCGCAGCCGCGACGACTGGCGCAAACCCTGCCGCCGCAAGAGCGCCAGCACCGGGAAGCGCGGCGATGCCAGATCCCGCCACGACAGACGGCGCAAGGCCAGAGATCACGGCAGCGCCAAGACCAGGTGCCACCGTCACGCCTGCGCCTGCCGTGACAGTCGGGGCTAGACCTGAAATCGCAGCAGAGCCGACAGACGGGGCCGACGCCACGTTCGCCGCGACAGACGCTGCCAGACCGCCGATGACAACCGATCCGACGCCGGGTGATGCGATCACATCGGCGGGCGTTGCGACCCGCAGGATGACAATGCCGTCAAGGCCTGGCGTTGCGTTTTGCCATGTCCCGGCTACAGCGCTGTTCGTGCCCCAGCCACCAGACCCAGGCCCGCCCCAATTCGTCGGCTGATTTGCGCCGCGCGAAGAACCGCCAGCAGCGACATAGATCGGCGTCCCTGTAATCGAGGACGACACCGGATTGCCACCAACACCCGCAACGCCCGATGTAGCAGTTCCGCCCACGCCGCCCGCGCCGCCGCCGCCAGCGCCGCGTCTCCCTGTCCCTGTGGAATAGAAGCCATCGCCACCAGCATTGCCCTGACCAGTGGTCCCAGCCGCACCGAATTTTTCGGCGCTGGACGTGCTGCTGGTAGTGGAACCGCCGCCGCCCCCAGAACCGCCAGAGTTTGGCGCAACTGGGCTGCTGCCAGCCGCACCGGCACCGCCACCGTTGGCTGTGAGGCCAAGGGCTGAAGAGTTCCCGCCGTTGTTCCCGACGCCACCGGCAGTCATGGCGGCACCGCCCGCGCCAACCGTGATCGACTGCGCGCCGCTGGCAATCGTCGTGGTGCCAATCAGCACCCCGCCAGCACCGCCGCCGCCCGAATAGTTTGATGAACCAGTGGTGTTGCGCCCACCCGTCGCGCCACCCGCAACGATCAGATGGTCAACATCCCCGCCCTGCAAGAACGTGATCGACCACGTTCCCGCCGTGTTGAAGGTATACAGATCGTAGCTGGTTCCGCCGATGACTTCGGTTGTCTTCGTCGCGCCGGTATAGGACGATACGACCGCATAGGCCAACGGTCGCCCCCCCCTTATTACGATGCTGTCAGCGCGAACACGCCAGCCGCGTTCATCGTGATCGTCAGGGCGGCGGCGCTTGGCGACACGGTTCCACCGGCTTCCAGTTCGCAATAGGCAAGCAGATCGTCGGTCGATGCCAGCGCGCCATTGGCGTCAGCATCGCGCACTATCAGCGCCCACTTCGCCGTGAAGGTGGATGCGGCCCACGACTGATCGTCGCAGTCGAACGTGACCACCAGCGAAGACCGCGTGACGGTTTGCGTGATCAGCTTGCCGTGCGTGGCATATCCGTTCCCGTTCGCCACTTCGCCAGCAGAGGCATCGGCCCAAGTCGCGTGTGTGCCTTGGTTCGGCGTATGCGCTGCGGTCAGCAGCACAATTCGAAACGCATGGCTGTCAAGGTCCAGCGTTCCCTTTGCGATCTTCTCAGCCGCCGACCCGTATACCTTCCAAGCGCCAGCCGCCATGTCAAACCCCCAGAACGGCGCGCAGCTTCGCTTCGCGTTCCGTTAGGGCAGTTTCACGCACATCCAGTTCGGCGGCGCGCGCGTCAAGAGCGGCGGATCGGTCGGCCAGCGCAGCTTCGGCGGATGTCACATCAGCTTCACGCTTGGACAGCGCCTTATCCCGATCAGCAGCAGCCCTGTCGCGGTCCTTCGCGGCGGATAGGGCTGCATTCAGCGCCTCGCGAGCGGCATTGGCTTCAGCGGTCGCCGCTTCGGCCTTGACCTTCACCTTTTCAGCGACATCTTGCGCGGTCTGTGCGCGGCCCTCAGTCGCTTCAGCGGCGGCAATACGGCCAGCCATCGCGTTCTCGCGCGTCTGGACATCTGCCGCCAGAGCGTCAAGCGCAGCGCGCTCATCCCTGACGGAGACAAGGGCAGTCTCAAGGCCATCAGATGTTGACAGGAGCCGAACCAGTTCAAGCATGTCGAGAGCCGAATTGATCGTGGGGATGGGCGGCAGGATCATGTCTGGCCTCAAGTGTTGGTGATGACGGCGATCTTGTCGCCAGGCTTGACGCCCATGTAGATCGTTCCGTTCGCAGGGATACGCATCTTCGTCGCGTCTGCGGTCGGGTTCGCCCCGACATCATAGGAGCAGGTCGCATCGACGTTGATCGCGATGAATGTCGTCTTCGCATTGAAGGCGTTCGACTGGATAGAGCCAGCGCCGATAGCGACGCGCTGCACGGCAAGGCCGGGTTCTTGCCCGGCAGGAAGCACATTGCTTACGCCGTCTTTCGGCTGACGCAGGTATTCGGTGATGTAGGCGAAGGCCATATGGCTACCTCACTGGATGTTGGAAGCGGCGTCAGCCATTCGGGAACAGCACGGACGCAGCATCGGTGGCAGCTTCCTTCGGGCCGATTGCCGCCTCTGTGATCTCGAACGACATGGACCGCGATCCGCCCTTGCTTTCGCTCAGGCTGGACAGGCGAACCGTTGCGATCAACGTCATGTCAGTGCCGACGCGGGCGTTGTCGATGCCAAGAGCCTCGATCTGCTTTTCGTTCAAGTAGAGCGACGGAAAGTATTCGACATCCTTGCCATCGGCTGGCCCTTCGGACAGGTCGCTATACTTCTCGCCAAGGCTTGTCAGCTTCATCGCATCCACCAGTCTTGCGGGGGTCATGGCGACCGAAGCCGCCCCGATGGTTCAGATGTCAGCGCCTTGGGCGATCCAGTCTGGCTGGGTTCCGCCCGTCGCAGCGTTGATCTCGTTTTCAACACGAACCGGCGCGGGCGGATCGGCGAAGGGCGCGGCGGTCGGGGCCATGACCGTTTTCGGCTTCTTGCGACCACGCTGGGCAGGAGCATCGGGGCCGACTGTCGCGTCAGGTTCAGCAGGCGCTGCGGCTTCGACGGCCCCTGCCCTGACCGGCCTGAACCACGACGCTTCGGCACCGTCCGGCACAACGAACGTGTCGTCAGGTTCGCGCAGGACGCCGCCGAAATAGCCGCGCTGGGTGGCGATTACCTTAGCCATTGTTCGTCTGCGGCCCCGAGAGGTTCACGCCAGCCGTGATCTTGCCGGTGGTCGGCGCGGTCCCGGTGATGTCGTAGAACATGCGAATGTAGCGTTCGTTCGTCAGGCGCGGGATGTAGTCCAGATTGAAGGTATACCCGGCAACAAGCTGGGCCAGCGGGATCGCCGCCGTCGAAACCACGGTGGCTGGAGAACCGAACGCGCTGTCTTCATCGGTCTGGATCGACACGACGATGCTGGTCAGGTTGTTGAAGGTTTCAACGACCTGGATCGTGATCGGAATGCCTTTGCCCGGCCCGATGTCGCGCACGATGCCAGCGCCGCGCGGCGACAGGTCGATCTGGTTGGTGGACCCGGCGTCGGCGGTGATCGCCTGCGCGTTCGAGAGAAGGGTTTGGTTGTCGAGGATCATGACACGACCTTTCGGGTGAAGTTGCGAGGCGCGGCCTCAATCTGTGGCGAGATGGGCGACCTAAGCCGCCCCATCAGGATCAGGTGGTCGCGGGCAGCGCGGCTTCGGTGTTCAGCAGCGCGTCGGTTTCGCGGATCGGAATGCCGCGATAGGTGCGGACTTCCTTGCCTTCGACCTGCGCCTGCCCCAGCGACACGGTGTTGTTGCGCGCCGTGGTCAGCGCCCGGTCGGTGGACTGAGCGTCGAGAACCGACAGGACATCGGTGTTCATGTAGATCGCAATCCGCGAGGCCACACCATTGCGGCGACGCGACTTCAGGCGATAGTAGCCATCGCGCAGCAGCGCCCACACGTCGATGTTCCCGGCAAGCATATCAGACACGTCGATGTTGCCGATGCGGACGTTGTAGCGCCAGTCCTTCACGGTCAGGCCAATATGCCATTCATAGGTGGCGACCTTGGCATAGAAGGTGTTTCCCAGATCATTCAGAACGGGTTCTTCGCCCTTGTCCTGCATGGTAACGCCAGCCGTGGTGCCTTCCGGGTAGATCAGCGAAGTCGCGTGATCGCCCCAGGTCACGAACCAGATCGACGTGTTGTCGGAGCCGCGACCGCCGCCGTCCACCACCTGAGCATCGGCCTTCTTCGGAGCGCCGGATTTGGCCCCGGTGTAATAGGCGTCATAGCGCGACGCCAAGCCCTTGAACTTCTCGGGCGTGGTGGCGATGTCGTGGTAGAAGATGCCCGCCGCCATTTCCTGGTTCATGGCTTCGAAATACTGCGCGCTGTCTACCAGACGCTGTTTCGCAGGGTCTTTCGCCAGTTTCAGAAGGCGGGTGTCGATTGCCGACCGCGCTTCAAGGAAGCCGGTCGTGTCGTCCACCTGTTGCATGGTCGATTTGGACTGCGGAACGCCCTTGTAAAGGCGACCCCAGGTCGTCGTCGGCAGGCCGGTGCGGATCATCGTGCGTTCGACAGCGCCCATGTTGCACTGGCGCGCAATCGCATCATCCAGAATGGGGTTGTCCTGCGCCAGAAGTTCGATGACCTGTCCGGGGCCAGACGCCTTATGGGCGTCAATCAGTTGCGGGTAGGTCTGACCGATGATTGCCATTGCGTTTAACCTTTCGGTGCGTCAGTCGGGAACAACGTGTATGCAGCTTCAGCGGGTTTCCCTTTTCCCTCTGCGCCACCGCCTGCCGGACTGTCTTCAGCGATCAGGTTCCCGGCCTTTGCCATGAAACGAATAAGTTCAGGATGGTTTCCGCCACCACTCGCGTTCAGATAATCCTTCAGCGCGGGCGTCCCGAGGCGGTTGACGGCGCGCTGGGCGGACTGAACGGACACATCCCACTTGTCGCCGCCGATCTCGGGGTCTTTCTTCGCGGTGTCAGCCCAGCCTGCGACGGTCTTGGCGAACGTCTCGCCCTGCACGGCGGCGCGCGCCTGCTGAATGCCGATGTATTTGTCCACCAGCTTCTGCGCCTGGGCGTTCGTCAGGCCGAGGTCTTTGAATTCCGGGCCTAGTGCTTCGGCCAGTTCGGTATCCAATTCGACGCCATCGGGCATCTTCAGGTCATACTTGCCGTCTTCCGGCACCTTGTCGGCAGGATCGTCAGCCTTCTTTTCGGCGGGCTTGGTCTTGTCGTGTTCAGCCTTCGCCGCCGCATTTTCCTCAGCCGTCTTGGCCGGGTCATCCTGGTATTCCTTCCAGTCAGAAGCCCCGGCAGGAGGATCAGCGGGCTTCTGGTCGCCCTGCCCTTCCGGCTTGGCGTCGGCGGGGAACAGGATCGAACCGGCATCGGGCTTGGCATCAGCGGGCGGCGCATCGCCGCCAGCCCCAGCGCCGCCGCCCGCGTCCGGCGTGTTGCGAAGGATCATGTTCCACAGCGTCCACTTACGCATCTTCGTCGTCCTCTTTCTGATCTTGCGCCGCGACAGCGCGGTCGATTGCCTTCATGTCTGCGATGTCCAGAAGCAGCTTCGGGTAGGTGCGCGGGTCGATGTCATCCATCAGGCCGATTACCTTGCGCCCGACTGATTGCTGGCCCAGCGTGTAGTTCGTCACCGCGTCCTGCCCGCTGAAGGCGTCGCGGTAGATCGCCGCCTGTTCCAGCACCCAGAACAGGACGCGCTTTCCAGCGGGCGTCGCAAGGACGGCGCTGACAGCCGAATGAAGATCGTCGCGCTCACCCATCAGCCCAGCCCGATCTGTTGCAGCAGCCCGGCACCGGACGGGGCGTTACGCAGGTCGGCGAGGACAGACGCGGCCTGTGCGCCGTCCTTCATGGCCGGGGCCACCTGCGATGCCATCTGAGCGTTCTCGGCCATCTGCTGCCGCTTGGCGCGGGCGTCACGGTTGGCCTTCACCTTGTCATCCGGCACGATGATCGACGGCGGCGCGCCCACCATGTCGGCATACTGGTCCACCGCCTCATCCGCGTCGAACTTGTCGAGGATGTCGGGCTTGACCGCTGCGAGGTTCCCGATGAACGACGCGGTGCGTTCGATGGAGCCAGTCGCCACCGCCTTCTGCGCTTGGGCAAGGATGGAGATGTATTCGATCTGAAGGTCATTCCCTTGCAGTTCGGGCGGCGCGGGCGGCAGTTCGCCACGGCGTTCGAGGATGTTGAACGTCCGGTCGATCACGGGCGCAAGCTGGCCGTTGTAGATGTTTTCCAGCACCGGCCCGAGGGCAAGCAGCTTTTCTTCCTTGCGCTCGGCGATCTCGAACTGGTTGCGCGGCTGGATGCCTTCCATGTTGCTGATCATCAGGAACAGGTCGGCATAGAACGCCTGATTTACCCGCTGCTGCGTCTCGCGGATGTCGGCCATCAGTTCGGAGAGGCGCAGGTTGATCTCAATCGCCGGGCGATAGCCCTTGCCGGACGGATCATCGACATAGGTGACTGACCCCGGCAGAAGCGAAGCCGGGTTGTTCTTCATTGAGGTCGGCCCGGTCATCGGCGGGCGGACCATCTTGTCAATCGCTTCCAGCTTCCGTGTCTGTTCGACCTGAAGCATCTTCACATCGCCCAGCGCGATCTGGCCGGGAGACAGTGCATAGTGATCATCGCCAGCCAGTTCCCAGCCCGGCGCGATGATCGGGTTTTCATCGAACCCGCTTTCTTCCAGCAGGCGATCTTCGTTCGCGTGATCCGCTTCCCAGTAGTTCGACAGGAACGCCTTGTTGCGTTTGTCGATCTTCTCGGCATCGCGCGACAGGCGCGGTTCGACTGCATGGCAGATGTCGAACGTCTTGTCGTAGTTGCCTCGATCCCACTGATCCCGGATCGGCAGCGAACAGTTGTTATAACCGAAGCGGCTGACGATCCTCTGGACCGACCACCGGAACTGGCGATAGAGCGTCGTCACCTTACCCATTTCGTCGCGGGCGATCCAGAACCGACCGTGCAGCAGTTGCTGCATCCTGATCGTTTCGCGCGCGTCTTCGACCAGAATGCCGCATGACTGGCCGAACTGGCCCAGATCGCCATAGCCGGTATGAAAGGACGGATAGATGTTCGACTTCTGGAATACTTCGCGCATCCGCTGTTCGACCGCCGCCATCCATGTCTTGACCGGCCCATAGTCGCGCAGGTCAGGATCGAACGTGGTCAGGCGGAACCACGGGCGCGCGGGCGACGTGATGCCAGAGTGCATCCCGCTTGCCAGCGTTTTCAGGGCGAAGGTTCCCGTGCTGTCCAGGATTTTGTCGCGGCTGATCGGGCCTTCCTGCATTGACTGCATCCGCAGCCTGGTCGGTTCGATGAAGTCGGCCAGCGAGCGCCACATCGCTTCCCACGGCGAACGAACCGCTTTCAGTTCCTGAAGGCGGCGGCGGTGATAAACAACCTGCTTTTCGTTCGCCGGTGCGTTCACGTTCATGTCACGCCCCCAGCAGGGTCTTCTTCGCGGTCGAAGCAGGGGCGGTGACGCCGCTTCCTGATGTCAGGATCGTGCTTGCCGCAGACCGGACGCGGTTCCGCGCCATGTTCCCAGCGCCAGCCGCCGCGTTCGCATCAGGAGATTTTGCCGCTGCCATTTCCGTTGCGATGGTCGGCGCGGTAATATCTTGCTGACTGAAGGCGCACATAGGGGGTTCTCATCCAAGCGGGTTGTAATCGACCGCTACCTGATGATGGTTGCCGCCATGAACCTGCCGCACACGCTTTCCAACAGGTTCAGCGAATGTGAGCGCCAGCGCGTCGCCCTTGTTCGGCGACGGCAGGCCGCGCTCCTTCATGTCTTCCTTGCTTTCCAGCAAAACCTTGCCGTCAAGTCGCGGCACTGTTTCCGGGCCGATCAGGTCTTGGTAAATGTCTTCATCGGAAGGGTCTATTGCGCCGCCGTCCTTCAGCCACCGCTTCATGGTGCCCCACATTTCGGCGCGCTTGTTGACATACCCCGGATCAATCGGCTTTCCGCTGAACCAGATCAGCCGCCACGACCGGCCCATGACATCGCCAGCCGACTTGATCCCGGTGCCATAACCGGCGTCGATGAACACCGCGTCTGCCTGATGCTCGTCTTCCAGCCGCGCGATCAGGTTCGCCACATGCACATCGTTGTCGTTGCGCGGCAGGCTGGCCAGCGATTTCGAGAACAGCCCTTGGCGCAGGACGATCTCAAGGCTGTCATCGCCGGTCCATGCCGGATCGACGCCGATGATCTTCGGGGCGAAGCGATACTGTTCAGGCCGCAGGTGGCGATCACGGGCACTGTCTGCGTCGGTGGCGGAAATGAACTGCATGGCGGATTGGCTCGGGAACTGGCCGCGAACGCGGATTTTTACGATGTCGCTGTCTTCGCCGTGGTCATCGACCAGGCGCTGAAGGAAGGTTTTATTCGTGCCAGGAACGGTGCGGCTGTCGATCTGGCGCTGCACCCAGCGGTGGCGGAAGCGGCGGAAGCACTCGCGGAACCGCCCGCTGTTGCGCGTCGGGTTGCCGAAGACAATCCAGATGATCACGGTGCCTTCGTCGGTCAGTGCCCCCTCTGCAACTTCCCACACCTTGTCCGCGATCTTCGACGCCTCATCGAACAGGACAAGGATGATCCGTCCCTTGTTGTGCAGACCGGCGAAGGCTTCGGTGTTGTGTTCCGACCATGGGATGAAATCCTGCCGCCAGCTTTCGCCGCGCGTCGGATCGCGGCTCTTGATCGAGGTCGCCTGCACGTCGAACCAGTGCGACGTGATCGACATGCGGAACCACTTTCCGATCTCAGGCGCGGTCTTGGTGCGAAGCTGGCCATCGGTGTTCGCCGTGGTCACGATCTTCGCATCATCCCAGCAGGACATCGCCCAGTTGCTGATCATGCCCATGCAGGCAGATTTTCCGATGCCATGGCCAGATGCGACCGCGACCTGCAATGGCTGGAACCGCGTGACCGGATCGTCAAGGTGCGCCTTGATCTGGCCGAAGATGTCGGACTGCCAGTCGCGCGGCCCGGCATAGTCAGACAGTTCGCCCTCGCCCCAGTCCCACGCGCTTTCAGACCATGCCAGCGGGTCGAACTGGCATTCCGCCGCAAGGTCGATGATCTCGGCCTCGGCGTCGGTCATTCCTTCGACCTGCGCTTCTTCGCCCGCGCCAGCCGGTCTGCCAGACCTTCCAGCCCCTTGTGCTGCACGATCTCCTGGAAGGCGTTCACGCGGACGTGCTTGCCGATCAGTTCGAGGCGCTTCACGCGGTCAGACAGGCGAACCTTTTTGATCTCGCCCATCTTCACGCCTTCGACCGAGATTTCTTCGATCTCGACCCCAGCGACCAGGCCCTGCCTCCAAATCAGAGGCCATTCATTGACCGGCAGAAGCTGTCCGTCTTCGCCATAGAGATCGGCCACGTCAGCTTCGGCTTCTGCGGCGAGGCGCTTGAGAACCCACGCGGCGTCGATCTGGGTTTCCTTCGACCTGCTATCAAGGGCGGAGTTTATGGCCTCTCGGATGTAAGGTTTTGACAAGTTTTCCGCCGCGATCTCCTTGCAGGTCTTCTGCGAGTAACCAGCCCGGATCGCCGCCTGCGTTGCGTTCAGGTCGATCAGGTATTCATCGACAAATCTTTGCTGCTTTGGCGTCAGCTTCGCGCTCATGTCCCCGGTCCTTCAGATCGGTCCATGTCTACGGCGAGAAAGGTTGTTGTGAAAATAGCCCCCAACATCAACGCTAGAATGTTTGGGCATTTGGGTTGTTAGAACGCATTTCCCTAGTCGCTCCACATTTCACTTCCAACCACGCATGTTCTCATTCTGTTCTTTTTATCTGCTATTCTACAGCTACCCCTCTTTGTTATTGTATTTGCCTATATATTGTAACTATATGAAAACAAATATAAAAAGAAGGGCGCAAGTCGTTTTTCGATCTTTTGAAAAACTGTAACGCGCCATGATCTGCCATAACTCCAAAACACTTTCAACGGAACGAAACTGCCCGAACGTCTAAACTTTCTGATTGACGTGATGCGATTTTTGCCATTATCGTTGTTGTAATCACAACATACGAGGCGCAAGTGAAAGAACGACTTGACGTGGTGAAACCCGCCAGAGGGGGCGAGAAGTATGACTTCGCCCGGCTTCGTCCTGGCGCAAGCTGGCATGTTGATACCGACAAGGAGCGCACCCGCGTCCTTGCTGCGTTCACCTATTGGGCGAAGAACATCCGCAAAATCCAAGCAAAGGCTACCAGCCTCAAGGTCGATGCATCGGACCCTGACGGACCCGGATACCGCATCTGGTTCCTATCGCTGCGCCAGAAGGACGCGCCGGTTCCTAGCGCCGTCACGAACAGCGAGGACATCTGATGCCAGCCCCTATGCGAATTCTGATTGGATGCGAGACTTCCGGCGTCATGCGTCGCGCCTTCGCCGCGCTGGGACACGATGTCTGGTCGAACGACATTCTGCCAGCAGAGGACGGATCAAACCGGCACCTGATCGGCGACGTGCGCGACTACCTCGACATGGGCTGGGACTTGCTGGCCGTCATGCACCCGCCATGCACGAGGCTGTGCAACAGCGGCGTCAGGTGGCTGTCTGAGCCGCCGACTAAGCTGAAGCCAGAGGAACATACGCCCGCCGTCTGCGCGGCCTATCTGGAATGGGATCGGGATAGGCGGCTGGCCTTCATATGGGACCAGTTGCGGCTTGGCGTCGATCTGTTCAATGCCTGCCTGAATGCGCCCATCCAACGCATCGCCGTCGAAAACCCCGTCATGCACGGACACGCCCGCGAACGCATCGTCAACTGGGTGCGCCCGCAGATCATCCAGCCGTGGTGGTTCGGTGAGCCGTTCTTCAAGGCGACCGGGTTCTATTTGCGCGGACTGCCGCCATTACAGGCGACGAACCGTCTGACCCCGCCAGCGCCGGGAACTGACGAACACAAAGCCTGGTCTGCAATCCATCGGGCGTCGCCAGGCCCCGACAGCTGGCGGTTCCGCTCACGCACGTTCGAGGGCGTTGCCGCCGCCTGCGCCGCACAATGGACTGGATTTGCGGCAGGGCAGGAAAGGGAACTGGCATGACCGATCAATTCGATGCTGCGCGCAGGCTGGCCTGCCTCATGCCGAAAGACATCCGTGCGATGGACGACGACAGCACCGTGAAGCTGATCGCTGATCTGGCGATTATTGGCGTCGGGCGAAACATCGCTGCCAAAATGCACATCCCGGCAGAGGCGCGCGCAGCCGTGTCGCAGCCCAGGCGCTGGGCCGATGTCCTTGTGGCCGTGAACCGCATCCTGCGCGGCGAGGAAGTGCGCGCGACCGATCCCCGCAAGTCACCACTGGCAAGGTCAGCCCCGAAGACACGCCAGCAGCGCCTTGATGCCATCGCCGACACAGGAAGCTGCGGGATAACCGCGACCGAGTGCAACGAGTGGCTGGCATCATTGCCGCCCGTCCCTCTGCATGGGGAAGAATGATGGAAAGTCCGGCAGATCGCCCAGTATCACCGCGCGACCGTGGCGCGGCTGACAGCTATTACCGCCGCCCGCCGAAACCGCACAAATGGATGGACGGGCTGGGCCGGTTTCGCGTCGATGACCTCTCGCCCGATGAGATCAAAGAATACAACGAGGGATACGACCAGAACGAGCGAGACGGGGCGCACAAAGAATGGTGATGCCAGTTGCTGTGCGCGGCGTCATCTATCCGTCAGCCCACGATGCCGCTGCGGCTCTGGGCGTCAAGGTCGCAACGGTCTATGACGCCATATCAAGGCGCGACCCTGGCACCCTTGGCCTGGGGCGCAGCTACATCCCGGCGAAGAACAGGAAGTCTCCCAAGACAAAGCCAGTCACCGTTGCCGGGATGAAATTCATGAGCATCGCTGACCTTGCCCGGCAGATCGGCAGGAAGCCGAAGAATGTCGCCTTTTCACTCAGGCGCGGCGAGATCGCGCATCGGCGCGTTGTTCTGGCCGTGATGAAGATGATCGCCGCCAAGGAACAGGCCGAGGCAAAGCGCCGAGCAGAAATCATGTTGGACTGAAATTCAAGTGTTGACATAAACACAACGCTGGACTTAGTGTTGTGTTTATCACAACGTTGATATGAGGAACAACATGGACCGCTCTAGCAAGGCCGATACCATAGGATACAGCCCGGAAGAACTGATTGAAGCAGCGCACCGCGTTATGTTTCCGATCTTCACCCACGGCGCGGCGTTCTTCGCCGGGGTCGTGATCTGCGCTCTCAAGGCAACGGGGGTGTTCTGATGCGCCCCGATGTTCCGCACCGCATCCGCACCCTGGATAGCCATGACCAGCAGGAATTCGACTGGGTAGCACCGCCGCAGACCGCAAGCCGTGGCCTCGTTCGGCTGGTCTACATATTCGCTGCGTTAGTCCTCGCTGTGACCATTGCAGTCTGGGCCTATGCGACCCCGGCGAATGCTATCCCCGGTTCCACCCAGAACCCGGACGGGTCGTGGACCGGGCCGAATGGCGAAGACCTTGGCGGCGGAAATCAGAAACCAGAACCGGCGCGTCCGGCGTCGAACGGATCAGATGGGCAGGACGGCCCGTCCTATCGCCAGTGCTGCATCAAGCCCGATGGTCGGCTGCGGGTCATCATCGGCCCGAATGGCGACGCGGCCAGCGCAAAGAACGCCTGCCAGCGCGTCATCGCCCCAAAGCGTTGCGACATTCGCCCTTAACCAACAGTCTTCACAGGAGAGATACCAAAATGGCTGCAAAACAAGTCCCGCAAACCCGCGTCGAATTCTATAGCCAAGCCAAGTATGATCAGTGGCTTGCCTCGAACCCTGATTTTGATCAGATCACCTACTTCCGGGCCGACAACCTGCCCGGCGTGACGGCGCTGCCCGATCTGCCTGCGGTGACCTACTTCTGGGCCGACAACCTGCCCGGCGTGACGGCGCTGCCCGATCTGCCTGCGGTGACCTACTTCCGGGCCTTCAACCTGCCCGGCGTGACGGCGCTGCCCGATCTGCCTGCGGTGACCTACTTCTGGGCCTTCAACCTGCCCGGCGTGACGGCGCTGCCCGATCTGCCTGCGGTGACCTACTTCTGGGCCGACAAGGAACTTATGGCGCTGCGTAAGAAAAAGCGCCGCGCTGCGGACTGACGCTCTGGTGACTGCCCGCGTGTCGGGCAGCATCCTGAACGCCAGATAGAGGATCGGATACATGACCCAGATCGACATTGCCGCGCTGGCGGCAGCGTATGAGGCCGCAGCTAAGGGAGAGGCGTGAGCATGGCTGTCTATGTCGATGAAGCGAAGCATCATTTTGGCCGAATGATCATGTGCCACATGATGGCCGACACGACCGATGAACTACTTGCCATGGCGGATCGCGTCGGCGTCAAGCGGAAGTGGATACAGAAGGCCGGAACTGTCTATGAGCATTTCGACCTGTCGAAAGGAGCGCGGGTCAAGGCTGTCGAATTCGGCGCGAAGGAAGTCACATCGCGCGAACTGGGGATGATGATCCGAGATCGCCGCATCGACAATGAGGAAGCAGAAAGATGACCCATGCTGTTATTCGCACCAGCCCCTTCGGACAGCCGTTCAAAGGCCGCTGCCACAAATGCGGAGAGGAAGGCTTAGGCATGGGCGGCGCTCTGCAAGACTGTCCTGCTGACGGTTTGGTGTCTGACCGTCAAGCACTCCTTGATATTCTTGACGCTGATCATCTTACCGCCGCGACCGATACCGAAAATAATGGAGATCGCCCATGAACACAGCCTTTATTCTCATGGCCCAATATGAGACGGCGATAATACCGCTTCCCTTGGTTTGCCGAGATTATTTCCAGCACCTGACCCCATCGAATTTCGCGCGGAAATCCATTTCCGGCGAAATCACGATCCCTGTGGTTCAGATCGAGGACAGCCAGAAGGCGACCAAGGGCGTTCACATCACCGACCTTGCGCGATGGATAGATGATAGGCGAGACGCGGCAGTTCATGAACTGAAGCGAATACATGGGTAAAGGGGCTGGGTAACACCGCCCCTTCTTCATTACCGGCCAAAGAGATCGTTCAGACCTGAAATCGGTGTAACGCCAGTATACACACGATAAAATAGTGACTTGATTTTATTGCGAACCTGTCCAATCCATCATGGGTGCCACAGACAACCTGTGACTTCCATAAAAGCCTGATTTTTCTACGCCATCTACCATCGTCTTAGCCATAAGACATGCTCATCCCGGGCCGATTCCCGCACTTAATCCCATCCCCGTGCATCCCTAGGAACCGCCAGTCCGACCATCATCGAAGGCGCTGCAGAGGGCGAGACCACCCTGTCTAGCGCAAATCGCCGGCGGCGCCCATGGGCTGGAACAGTCGCCCGCGATCCGGCCCCGGAGAAAATACTTCAGCAATATCCCGCCTGCGACAGAGGATTGTCACTGGCCTGTTGCGCTCTGGGAGTTTAAAGATTTCCTGAAGATCAGTTTCAGGAATCCTTCACATGGCACCTGACGGCCAACTCCTAACCTCGCCAACCACCGCCCCCGACGTCCACCAATCCGAACCGATCCCCGAAGCCGCCCGCTCCGAGATCGAGCGTCTGCTGACCTCGGGCGATCTGTTCCGTTATACGGCGCCCGAAGGCGCGCCCGTCGCCCTTCTGGAACAGGAATTCGCCGACCTGCTGGGCGCGCGCTATGCGCTGGCTGTGGCCTCCTGTTCCGCTGCGCTGTTCCTGTCGCTCAAAGCACTGGATCTGCCGCGCGGGTCAAAGGTGCTGATCCCGGCCTTTACCTTTGCCGCCGTGCCTTCGGCCGTGGTGCACGCCGATTGCGTGCCGGTTCTGGTCGAGGTGGGCGAGAATTACCGCGTGGACATGGCAGATTTCGAAGCCAAGCTCGACGGTGCAGCGGCGGTGATGATCAGCCACATGCGCGGCCACACCAGCGACATGGATGCGATCATGGCGCTGTGCGATGCCCGCGATATTCCTGTGGTCGAGGATGCCGCGCACAGCCTTGGCACCAAATGGCATGGCCGCAACATCGGCACCATCGGCAAGATCGGCTGCTTTTCCTTCCAGTCCTACAAATTGGTCAATGCGGGCGAAGGCGGCATCCTGATCACCGACGACCCCGAATTGGCGGCGCGCTGCGTGATCATGTCGGGCGCCTACGAGTCGAACTGGAAAAAGCATCCCGGCATGCAGAACAGCTATATGCTGTGGCAAAACAAGCTGCCGCTTTACAACATGCGTATGCAGAACCTGTCGGCGGCGGTGATCCGGCCGCAATTGCCCGAGGTGGCGGGCCGCGTCGCCAAGGGCCGTGCCGGGCATGACCGGGTGGCGGACCAGTTGAATGCCAGCCCCTTCCTGACCGTGCCCCCTGCCCTTGCGCCCGAGGAACGCGCGCCGGATTCGATCCAGTTCAACCTTGCGGGCGACTGGACCGATACCGAGGCCCTGCGGTTTCAGGCCGAGGCGAAAAAGCGCGGTGTCACGGTGCAGGTGTTCGGCCTGTCCGACGGCAATGCCCGCGCCTTCTGGAACTGGGAGTTTCTGGGCCCGCAGCCTGACCTGCCGCAAACCCGCGCCATGCTCATGCGGGCCTGCGATGTGCGCCTGCCGACCCGGCTGACCGAGGCAGAGCTGGATTATATCGCCACGGCAGTGCTGTCCGCCGTGGCCTCGGTCAAGGGAACCTGACGCCTCAAGGCATTGGCGACAAAATGAAATCCGGGCCGTGCAGGAAATTGCGCGGCCCGTTTCATTTTCCCCTTGCACCCGGCTCGCGAAGCCCTTATTTCCCCGCCATCCGAACGGTGCGGGCGTAGCTCAGGGGTAGAGCATAACCTTGCCAAGGTTAGGGTCGTGAGTTCGAATCTCATCGCCCGCTCCAATCGGACCTTCGAAAAGGGCGCCTTCGGGCGCCCTTTTGCATTTGCCCGTTCGCTTTTCCGGCCATGTCATGAAATCGGCAAACTTGCCCCCTTGCCCTTCTCCTTCGGCCCCGCTATCACCCGCCCACGGAGTGCGGGCGTAGCTCAGGGGTAGAGCATAACCTTGCCAAGGTTAGGGTCGTGAGTTCGAATCTCATCGCCCGCTCCAATCAGAAACGGGTCCTTCGGGGCCCGTTTTGCATTTCATCTCCCACCGATTTTCGCGCAATCCCCTTGCACCCCGCGAAGGCTTTCGCTATCCCCCCCATACCTCCGGCGGCGGGTTGGCGGAGAGGTTACGCAGCGGATTGCAAATCCGTGAAGACCGGTTCGATTCCGGTACCCGCCTCCACCCTTCCCCGGCATTGCATCTATGTACGCGGGGAAGCGCGATGTCCAAAGGCACAGTCTTCATCACCGGAACCGCAGGGTTCATCGGCTTTCATCTCGCGCGGCTTCTGCTGGCCGAGGGGTTCCGGGTGCATGGCTATGACGGGATGACCGATTACTATGACGTGCGCCTGAAGCAGCGCCGCCATGCCATGCTGCGCCAGAACGAAGCCTTCACCACGACCGAAGCCCTGTTGGAGGACCGTGAGGCGCTGGCCCGCGCGGTCGATGCGGCGAAGCCCGATGTGATCGTCCACCTCGCCGGGCAGGCGGGGGTGCGTTACAGCCTTGAAAACCCGCGCGCCTATATCGAGACCAACATCACCGGCACCTTCAACGTGATGGAGCTGGCACGCGACCACAAAGTTCGCCACCTTCTCATGGCCTCGACCAGTTCGGTCTATGGCGCCAATGAAACCATGCCCTTCCGCGAGACGGACAAGGCCGACACGCCGCTGACGATCTATGCCGCGACGAAAAAGGCCAATGAGGCGATGGGCCATTCCTGGGCGCATATCTATGGGCTGCCCGTCACCATGTTTCGGTTTTTCACGGTTTATGGCCCCTGGGGGCGCCCCGACATGGCGTTGTTCAAGTTCACCAAGGGCATTCTGGAAGGCACGCCGATCGACATCTATAACCACGGCGATATGTGGCGCGACTTTACCTATGTCGAAGACCTCGTGCGCGGCATCCGCCTGCTGATCGACGCGCCGCCTGCCCTGCCCGACGGTCCGGTGCCGGAAGGCGACAGCCTGTCGCCCGCCGCTCCCTGGCGCGTCGTCAACATCGGCAATTCCGACAAGGTGCGCCTGATGGATTTCATCGACGCAATCGAGCAGGAGACCGGGCGCAAGGCCATTCGCAACTATATGCCGATGCAGGCGGGCGACGTGCCCGCGACCTGGGCCGATGCGAGCCTTTTGAAATCGCTGACCGGTTATGCCCCGCAGACACCGTTCCGCGAGGGGGTAAAGCGGTTCGTCGAATGGTATCGCGACTATTACGGCGTGTGAGGGGTTACCCCCGCCGGACCGGGGCCTTTCCGGCAAATGACGGTTGACCTGCGGCGCGGGCCGGGCTTGCTTGGGCAGGTGCCTTTCACAGCCCTCGCAAGCGGAGCAGACCAATGACCACAATTCTCGCAATCTCCGGCAGCTTGCGGAAAGCCTCTTTCAATACCGGGCTCTTGCAGGCAGCCAAAGCCACCGCGCCAGATGGCGTTACCGTCGATGCCCGCACCCTGCATGGCGTGCCGCTGTATGACGGAGATCTAGAGGCGGCAGAGGGCGTGCCCGCCGCGGTCAAGGCGCTGAAAGACGGTCTGGCCGACGCCGATGGCCTGTTGCTGATCACGCCGGAATACAACAACAGCATGCCTGGCGTGTTCAAGAATGCCATCGACTGGATGAGTCGCCCGCCCGGCGGCACCGATCTGTTCAAAGGCAAGCCGGTTGCCGTGATTGGTGCCTCTCCGGGCGGCTTCGGCACCATTCTGGCGCAGAACGGCTGGCTGCCGGTCCTGCGCACTCTGGGGTGCCGGCCATGGTTTGAAGGGCGGCTGATGGTGTCGCGGGCGGGCGGCCTGTTTGCGCCAGATGGCACCCTGACCGATGGCGAAACCCGCAACCGGCTGGCCGACTTCGTCACGGATTTCGCAAAGTTCGCGCGCGGTTAGGCCATCCCGCCATCGACTAGCCGCCGCGCGAGGCGCGCATAGGCCTCGGCCACCGGGCCACTGCCCGCCGCGACCGGGGTTCCCGCATCGCCCGCCAGCCGCACATCCAGCGAAAGGGGAATCTCGGCCAGAAACGGACGGC
>APMI01002290.1_pt1 | contig 45300 bp, 48 predicted proteins | sample 667938 | NCBI WGS metagenome assembly APMI01 (sample SAMN01084076, study PRJNA167559) | wastewater metagenome | biome: Wastewater | place: Denmark: Ejby Moelle, Odense | collected 2011-11-28
CGCAATTGCATACGGGTATAATGGATTTATAATTTTGGCAAGAGGATTAGAGATGCAAAAAAGATTACCTTCACTATTTATATCGCATGGCTCACCAACTTTATATTTTGATGATGTACCTGCGCGTGATTTCTTGCGGGATTTGGGCGCAAAAATTGATCGTCCAAAAGCCATTTTGGCTGTATCTGCGCATTGGGAAACCGAAACCCCAACCGTAAATATTGTCGATACCAATTCAACAATTCATGACTTTTATGGCTTTCCAAAGCAAATGTATGAATTGCAATATCCTGCTAAAGGTTCAAAAGAGCTTGCGCTAAGGGTGCAGGAATTATTGGGTGAACATGGCGTTCGCACCGAAAGCGATTTAAACCGTGGTCTTGATCACGGTGCATATATTCCATTGATGTTAATGTATCCGGATGCCGATATTCCAGTGGTTCAATTATCAATCCAGCCGCATTTGGGAACTGGTCACCACCTTGAAATAGGTCGTGCCTTGCAAAAACTACGTGACGAAGGGGTTTTAATTGTTGCCACCGGTTCATTTACCCATAATTTGCGGGCAATAAAATGGGATGGTGGACAAGAGGACGATTGGTCCAAAGAATTTGCTGCGTGGTTTAATGATGCACTTAAAACTGGGCGTACTTGCGACTTGCTTGCTTACCGCAGGCTGGCACCATTTGCGCAAATGGCACATCCAAAAGATGAGCATTTATTACCAATTTATGTGGCAATGGGTGCGGCATATCCTGATTATAAAGCAACACAAATCCATAATAGTGTTACCTTTGGTAACTTACATATGGATTCTTATAGGTTCGATTGATAATCACGTGCACCAAATAGTGCGGTCCCAACCCGCACATGGGTTGCGCCAAACTTGATAGCGGTCTCAAAATCTGAACTCATACCCATTGAAAGTGTTTTTAAATCATGGGTTTTGGCAAGTTTTTGGAGCAATGCAAAATATGGCGCAGGCGGCAATTCGGCAGGCGGAATACACATTAAACCTGTAACCTCTAGCCTATAATGTTCGCGTGCCAAATCCAAAAGGCGTGGGAATTCATTTATGGCGACCCCTGCCTTTTGCTCCTCATTGCCGATATTAATTTGCATCAGAATTTTAGGTGATTTTCCAATTTTTTGGATGGATTTCTGAAGCGATGCACACAAATGTTCGCGGTCTAGTGTCTCAATAACATCAAATAATTTTACTGCTTCGTCCGATTTATTGGTTTGTAATGGGCCAATAAGTCGTAGTTCAAGATCTGAACAATCACGCTCACCCCAGTGACTGTATGCCTCTTGAACGCGGTTTTCGCCAAAAATCTTCTGCCCATCCAATAGCGCTTCATCAAGCTTTTCAGGTGTTTGGGTTTTACTTACGGCAACCAGTGTAATATCATCGGGGTTGCGGCCGGCCTCTTTGGCGGTGGTGGCAATTTTTTGAAGTATTTCAATACGGTTTTGGGAAAAATCACTTTGCATAAAGCTGATATAAAAAAAATCTCACAAAAAGCAAAGAACTTGTTCGGTAATGGGCAGGTTTTTGTTTTATCAGATCCCATTAGAAACCCAAATTTGAATGAAATAATTACCAATAGTCCAAAGGATGCATTAATAATTTATCGTAATTATGGCGCACCAATTCCAAAATTAAAAAAACAATCGAAAAAACAAATTTTGGCAAGTGTTTCGCCAAAACAAGCCTTCAAACATAAATTATTGGGAATCCATATTCCAAATAAATCCCTTAAACATCATCATTTATCAAAGGCAAAGGGGCTTATGACGACTGGTTCGGCGCATAATTTACGTGAAATTACGCGGGCGATAAACTGCGGTATTGAAAATGTTATTATATCGGCAATTTTTCAATCAAAAAGCAAAAGCGCAGGCAATCCAAAAGGAAATATCAAACTTGCGCAATTGATTCGCCTTTTTCCAAAACAAAAATTTATTGCCTTGGGTGGAATAAATCACAAAAGCCTAAAACGACTAAAAGGGATTAAATTAAAGGGGATAGCCGGAGTTAGTTTTAATTAAAAACGGAAAGCAGATTCGATTTTGATGCTTGGGCTACGCTTATTTTTATCCTGATTGATATTGTCATCAGGGATTACAACGCCGCCGCCAACGCGAAGGTTGCGGTTAACGTCATAAAATGCGCCCGCAGATGTTTGACCATTGCGATTGTCAACCGGGCTTTGTCTTGAAGGTTGCATGCCAAAGCTAACACCCCAGCGAGATTTAGGCGAAACTTTAACGTTTGCCTTGGTTTCGCCGCGTGGTGTCCACGCATTCACACCAGAATTAAATTCAGAACCAAAGGTAAATCTTTCATACCAAGGTGCGGTCGGTGTTGTGTTGCGACCCTCGGCACAAGCGGTACCGGCCGCGAAAAACGCAGCAAGACCAATTGCAAATGCCAATGTCTTTTTCACCACAAAACCCCCAATTTAATATAGAGTGTTGCAAACAATATAGCTTAGCTAAACCTAAAAAAATCGTTAAGTCAATTATATTAAATGAATAACAATTCCCATAGGGACTACGCCTAGACGAGAATATAGCTATTTTAAACACAATTTGAAACAGTTTTATGGCAATAAATTTTTTTGTTGCAATTGTATCACAATATTGTTTGCATTTTGTGCAGTTTATTAAGCAAAAATTCAGCTAAACTCAATGTTATTTAATTTTAAAGCTACACAAAGTCGCTTGATAAACTGTCTCAAACATTGTTAATAGCAATAAATATGCTTTAAATAGCCCTTTATTGTTATTATTGGCACAAAGTGATATAGCCTTGTGCCAACCTTATTGTCGGAGTTTCAATATGCGCCGTATTGCGCCAATTCTTTTAGCTACATCGTTTGCGATTGTTCTTGGCGGCTGCGCCCATAAACCGGCTACTGATGCCCAAGCTGGCAACCCAATGAAATTTAATTTCGGTAAAAAGAAAGATACCCAAGCAGGTATTGGCGTGAACGGTTATTTGTGGCGCGCCACTTTGGACACATTAAACTTTATGCCTGTTGCAAGTGCCGACCCGTTTGGCGGTACCTTTATCACCGATTGGCATTCAAATGATGCTACGCCTAATGAACGTTTCAAAGTTCAGGTTTTCATCCTTGATAATCGTCTTCGTGCCGATGGTATCGCGGTTCAGGTTTTCCGTCAGGTTAATAACGGCTCTGGTTGGACCGATGCATCTGTAAGCCCTGACACAACTTTGCAGATTGAAAACGCAATTTTGACCCGTGCACGTCAATTGCGCATCGCAAACATTGAATCTGAAAAATAGTTTCAATTAAGCCAAAAATGATACCCCGCACGTGTTGCGGGGTCTTTTTGTTTATGATACCACCAACCCAAAACCCCTTGATTTTCCCGACATTTCAGAATAGTTGAAACGCATTATGGCTTTGGTCGAAATAATTGGCCAGAAATTGGCTAGATTAAGATTTTCACAAATTTGGTAAAACATGACTGATAATAATAAAATTGCTGAAAACATTAAATATGACGCAATAAAAACCGAACAAAAACAACGCAAAATCTGGGATGATAGTAAATTATTCTTTACTGGCGAAATTAATAAAGACGCCAAAAAATCCTATGTTTTGGAAATGTTTCCTTATCCTTCCGGTAGGATTCATATGGGGCACGTTCGTAATTATGCGCTAGGTGATGTAATTGCACGTAAAAACCATGCCCAAGGCTATCAGGTTTTGCACCCAATGGGTTGGGATGCCTTTGGTTTGCCGGCGGAAAACGCGGCGATGGAACGGGGCGAACATCCTGGTAAATGGACCTATGAAAACATTAATGTGATGAAAGAGCAATTGAAGCTTTTGGGCTTTTCAATTGATTGGTCACGTGAATTTGCGACTTGTGATCAAACTTATTATCAACATCAACAGCGTCTTTTCATTGAAATGTTTGAAAAAGGCCTTGTTTACCGCAAAATGTCAAAAGTAAATTGGGATCCGGTTGAAAATACCGTGCTTGCCAATGAACAGGTGGTTGATGGTCGTGGCTGGCGTTCTGGCGCCTTGGTTGAACAGCGCGAATTAAACCAATGGTTCTTTAAAACCACCTATTTTGCCGATGATTTGATTGATGCACTAGAAGGTTTAAATGAATGGCCAGAACGCGTTATTTCGCAGCAATTCAATTGGATTGGTCGTTCTGAAGGCTTAAAATTTAAATTTGATTTAACCCAAAAATTTGGTGATTTTAATGGGTTAGAGGTTTATACAACCCGCCCCGATACATTATTTGGTGCATCATTTGTGGCAATTGCCGCCGATCACCCAATTGCCAAAGAGCTTGCCAAAAATAATGCGGATTTAGAAGCCTTTATTAATGAATGCAAACAATCCGCGGTCACTGCCGAGGCATTGGATACCCAAGAGAAAAAGGGCTTCAATACCGGCCTGAAGGTTAAACACCCATTTGACGACAATTGGGAAATTGATATTTGGGTCGCAAACTTTGTATTGATGGAATATGGTACGGGCGCTATTTTCGGCTGTCCGGCGCATGACCAGCGCGATTTGGATTTTGCCCGTAAATATGACCTAAAAGTTACCCCTGTTATTTTGCCAAAAGATGCCGATGCGGCAACTTTTAATGTTGAAAATGAAGCATATTCAGGTGATGGTAGCATTTTTAACTCTGATTTCTTAAATGGCCTATCTATTGAGGCCGGCAAACGTGCCGCAATTGATAAAATGGTGGCATTGGGACGTGGTGAAGCAACCAAGGTTTTCCGTCTACGTGATTGGGGTGTTTCCCGCCAACGTTATTGGGGTTGCCCAATTCCGATGATTCATTGCGATACTTGTGGCGCGGTTCCAGAGAAAATTGAAAATCTACCGATTGCTTTGCCAGAAGATGTTACTTTCGACAAACCTGGTAATCCGCTTGATCGCCATCCAACATTTAAACAAACCAAATGCCCAAAATGTGGTGGTGATGCCCGCCGCGAAACCGATACATTGGATACTTTTGTTGATTCATCATGGTATTGGGCGCGTTTCTGTGGCCTTAATCCAGATGCGCCAACTGACTTGGATGGTGTTAATCACTGGCTGTCTGTTGACCATTATATTGGCGGTATTGAACATGCGGTTCTTCACCTCCTTTACGCTCGTTTCTTTGCCCGCGCGATGAAATTAACAGGTCATGTCAATGTTTCAGAGCCGTTCAAGCATTTGTTTACCCAAGGCATGGTTACACACGCCACTTTTAAATCCGAAGATGGAAAATGGGTTAACCCTGCGGATGTAACAATTGACGGGAAAAATATTTTTGAAACCGCAACCGGTAAAGCTGTTACTATGGGTGCGGTCGAAAAAATGTCCAAGTCCAAGAAAAACACCATTGACCCCGAATATATTGTTTCGACCTATGGTGCGGATGTGGCGCGTCTGTTTGTATTATCTGATTCCCCACCTGAGCGTGATGTTGAATGGTCACAAGCGGGCGTTGAGGGGGCAAGCCGTTTCGTAAACCGTGTTTATGCACTATTTGCCAAACATGCATTGCAATCTAAAACCCCGGTCAATGAAACACCAAATGATTTGGACGGTGATGCACTGGCAATTGTTAAGGCTGCACACAAAGCGGCGCTTAATGTTACCAATGCAATTGATCGTTTTGCCTTTAATGCGGCAATTGCCAATATGTATGAATTGCTTAACTTCCTTCGCAATTTTGATGGCAAGGATGATGCAAAAATTATTAATGCACGTGGATTTGCGCTTTCGGTATTTGCGCGGCTTTTACAACCATTTACCCCGCATTTGGCCGAAGAAGTTTGGACGTTATTGGGTAATGATGGTTTCTGTGTCAAAGCACCATGGTTTGAGGCCGATTTGAAATATGCAATTGATGATGAGGTGGTAATTCCGCTTCAGATTAATGGTAAAAAACGCGACGAATTAAAAGTTCCAAAAGGCTCTGAACAGGATTACGTTTTGGAACTTGCAAATTCTTCAAAAGCGGCGGATATCTATCTTAATGGAAAAACCATCCGCAAGGTGATTTTCGTAAAAGACCGTATCCTTAACATTGTGGTGAGTGATTAATGAATAAAAAACCCGCGTCCCGTCGTTTGGTTCTTGCTCTAATGGGGCTTGGTTTGCTGGTTGGCGGATGTGGGTTTTCGCCGGTTTATTCGCAAAATGGTGCAGGCATTGGGCCAGTAAATATTGCGCCAATTGATGGACGAACCGGATATTTTCTTGAACAAGAATTGCACCAATTGGCGGTTCTTGAAAAACAAGACACTACACCGCGTAATTTAAAAATCAAACTTACCCGTGATTTTTCAAATATCGCATTGGGTCAGGATTCTTTTTATAAAAGAATTAAAATTAATTATTCGGTTGAATACACCCTTGAAGCTGGCAACAATAGACCAGAAATAAAAGGTAATTTTGCTGATTCAATTGCTTTTTCCGGCAGCGCCAACCCATATTCCGAAGTTAGTCTTCAAAAAGATGCCGAACAAAAGGCCGCCAAAGAAATTGCCGACCGTATTTGGCGTGAGTTGTTGATAAAAACCAACGCCACCAAATAAAGGGGGGCGGCATAAATGGTAAAAATTGCCAAACTTGTTGACGCGATAAAAGATGCGCAAGCGGGGCGGGCGCCGCGCTTTGTCATTATACATGGGCCAGATCGGGGGATTTGCGCCAAAAATCTTGGAATAATTGCGGATAATCTTAAATCACGCCATCCAAATCTTGAAATGCGGAGTTTTAACGAGGATGATTTTGCGCGCGATTTCACTAAACTCGAAGAAGCCATTATGGGTTCATCGCTATTTGGTGGGGCGTCAATTGCCCGCCTTAATATCAAAACCGATGGACAAGGTTCAAAATTAATCCCGCTTTTGCAAAATTACGGTGAGGTAGGGAATATTGACGGCGCATTATTCATTAATGGTGCAGGGTTGGCCGCCAATTCAAAACTTGTGGCAGCGTTTGAAAAGGCACAATCGGCATGGGCAATCCGCACCTATGAACCCAATGCCGCCGAATTTGCAGGCCTAATTCGTGAAAAAGCCAATCAAGAGGGTGTTAAAATTTCCAATGAGGCGGTTTCATATTTAATTGAAATCACGGTTCAGGATTCCGAAATTCTATTGAACGAGATTGAAAACCTTTCGCTTTATGTCGGTAAAGGCAATGAGATAACAATTGATGCCATCAATGAACTTTCGGTTGGTGGTCGTGAAGGCAAGGTTGACGAGATTTTAAACGCCGCATTTTCTGGGCTTGCCAAGGCAACAATTATCAAAAACTATCAATCGCGTGTTGCAGGTTTAAACCAAATTCAAATTCTTAATGCACTTGTGCGTCGTTTGCGGCAATTAATGTTTTTACGCGCCGATTTCGATAAAGGGCAAACCGCCGAAGCAATTGTAAAAGATCGCCGACATAATATTTTTTGGAAAGATCAGGAAAACTTTAAAAAGCAAATTGCAATTTGGACAATTCCTGCACTTGAAAGTGTTTATTCGCGTGCGGTACAAACCGATATTTTATTAAAACAATCTAATTATCCAATCCAAGAAACTTTGGAAAAATTATTTATTTCGATTGCTGACTTTGCCGCCCGTAAAAGAGGGCGATAAATTTAATTTGATAATTGGTGGCAATATTAACGCTTTAAATTAAACCTTAATTCTGATAATGGCGTGTTCATGAAATATTTGAAAATGAACGGTTTGGGTAATGAGTTTGTGGTTCTAAAAAGCCATGAACGTCTGCACCTTGGTGAAAATCAGGTTACGGCATTGCATCGCCCGCAAGATTCTCTTGGCTTTGATCAGCTTTTGTCAATCGAACCTTCTGATTATGCCGATTGTTTCATGGGTATTTGGAATCAGGACGGTTCAAAAGTGGCCGCTTGTGGTAATGGCACGCGCGCTGTGGCGTGGGCAATGATGGAAGAAACCGGCAAAGACGAAATTTCAATTGAGACCGAGGCGGGAATTTTATACGCCAAAAAAGCTGGCGACAAATTCGTTTCGGTTGATATGGGTGAACCGCGCCTAAAATGGGATCAAATCCCACTTTCTGAAGATATGCAAACCATCCGTATGGAATTACAGATTGGCCCAATTGATAACCCGATTTTGTGGGGGCCTTCTGCCGTTTCAATGGGTAATCCACATTGCGTTTTCTTTGTTGAGAATGCCGAAACCGCACCGGTTAAAGAAATTGGGCCGATGATTGAATATCACCCACTTTTTCCAGAAAGAACCAATGTGGGCTTTGCGCAAATTATCGATCGTCAAACCATAAGATTACGGGTTTGGGAGCGTGGTGTGGGCGAAACCCTTGCCTGCGGCACTGGTGCATGCGCGGCGCTTGTGGCGGCAGTGCGCCGAAAATTGGTTGATAATAAAGCGCGAATGAAACTTAATGGCGGTGATTTATTCATTGAATGGCGTCAAAGCGATAATCACGTCTATATGACGGGGGCGGTGGAAACCACTGGCTCTGGTGATTTGAAGATTTAGTTTCATTTTGGGGCATTTATAGACCCAAAATTTGCATCAATTTATAACAATTCCATATTTAACCCGCAAAATATATGATTTTTGCGGGTTTTGTTTTGGCATACGCTTTGCGTCAATAGAATTACTGCGGGTTCTCCTATCCGCATCCAATTATTGTTTTCAATATTTTGGATCCCTACACATACTTTACTATACCCACCCTATCCCACAGGGTGGGTTTTATTTTGGGTGGGTTTTATTTTGCCCCAAAATACTGCAAAAAAACTTGGTCACAAAATTTTTAATTTTAATTCCCGACAATTTGCGCTAACCAGATAATAGGGAATTAAATTATCTATGAAACCAATAAATGATATTGCATTTTGCCTTAATGACCTTGATAGATGTGGCGAAATTCGTGGTGATAAAGACAAATTATTTGAACTATTCAATTCACCAACGGCAAAAATAATTTTATTTAAACAAATTATGCCATTGATGGGTAATGATGGTGATACGCTTTTTCCAATTTATTTAGCTTCAGGCAAGCTGCCGCCATTTGAAAAATCTATATTCTTGGGAATTGATAGCGAAAACACCCCATATTTTGCCGTACAAAGCATAGATGAAAACCTTGAACCACTTTTGAATGGTGAGTTTTTGGAAATAAGACAAAATATGCTTAAAATTGATGTCCGCGATATAAGTATATTGGGGACGGCACGTTCATTACTCATGTGGCATGATGCGCATGGTTTCTGCCCCAAATGCGGACATAAAAGCATAATTTTAGACGCGGGTTGGAAAAGATATTGTGAAAATTGCCATACAGAACATTTCCCGCGTATTGACCCCGTGGCAATCATGTTGGTGCTTTACGGCGATAAATGTCTTTTAGCGCGATCGATAAATTTCCCCGAAGGGCTTTATTCAAATCTTGCTGGTTTTATTGAGCCAGGTGAAACATTAGAACAAGGATGCGCGCGCGAAGTTTTGGAAGAAGTTGGTATAAAAGTGGAAAATATCCAAATTATTGGCAACCAACCTTGGCCAAATCCGTCGCAATTAATGATTGGTATGGTTGCACACGCCCAAAGCGATAAAATAAAAATAAACCCAACCGAGGTATTGGACGCCGGCTGGTTTACCAAAGAAGAAGTTAGGGCATTGTTATCGGGTGGTATGGAAATAAAGGGCAACCATTGTTATGGGCCACGCGTCACGGCGATTGCCTATCATTTATTGCAATATTGGTTGAACGAGTAATTAAAGAACCGATAATATTTGCAATCATTTATTAGGCTTTTTGCGCTATATTTTACCCATTGGTAAGGTATATGTGGAAGCAAATAATTGAAAAATTAAGAGGTTTTTTTCCGCGCAGCAGTAAAGAGGGCGCGCGGTATGGCCTTTTGCAAACCTTATCATATTCAAAAGATTTAGGAAAAAATCTTTTTATAGCCAGGATATTAATTGCTTTAGCGATATTTCATTTCATTAATGCCTATCTTGCGATTGCATTTTTTGTAACGCTAAACATAATATCTTCCTTTGAGATTAAAACCATTAATTCGGTCTCAGATGAGTTTGATAAAGGCGAAATAGATATTGAAACGGCTGAAAATCGGCTGTTTAAATTTATTTTTGTTCGCTTAATGGTTGCCAGTTCTTTATATACTGCTTATCAGTTTGGGGCGATTGGTTATAATTATAACCGCTTTTTTGCCGAGGGTGTAACATTCTATATCGCCGGACTATCTGCAATATCGATATATCAAACCGCCTCTAGTCCACGGTTATTGTTTTCAACTTTATTGCCAACGCTTTTTATTGTTTTAATCGCCGCAATTGGTGCAGCCGTAAGAATGAACACCATCATTCCTGTCATTGCGCCCGTAACATTTGTTTTTGGTTCAATTGTTGTGGCAATCTCAACATGTTCAGACAGAATTAAAATTAGCGAGATATTCCTTGAGAATATTAAAAAAGCCAAAGAGTTCTCGGTCCACGAAAAACAAAAACAACGTGATTCAAAAATCCGTGACAGTGTTGAGAGAATTGCCTCCCTTGGTACATATCAAATTTATTTTAATGGTGAAGAAAATATATGGTCACCTGGTGCATGCCGAATTTTTGGTTATGACGAAAATACCCACGTACCAAACCGTATCGAAATCATAAAATTGGTTCTTAATGAAAGTCGACACACATTTATTAAATCATTCTTTCAATGTGCCCAATATGGCACCCCATTTGAGATTTCTATTAAAATTAAAGACTATTCTAGCAAGCTCAAATATATATTGATTAATGGCGTACCGATTTATAGCGATGAAGGAAAGATCGTTGGCATAGATGGCATCGTATTGGATGAAACCCGCCATTACAAAGCAATTTCAGAGGCAAAGAACGCCGAAGACCTTTTAAACCTCGCACTTAGAAATGGCCGCGCGGCGGTGCTTGAACATAATTTTGCAACTGGAAAAATGCGTGGTTTTGGCGCGCTTGATATTTTTGGTTTTAATAGTGAAACCAAAAGTGCGGGTCTTGAAAAAGCGGTTATGAAAACTTTTGGCCGCTCTAATACTAATGTGATATTTGGCGCAATGTCGGAAGCAATGCGTACCGGCGAAATTCAAATCCGCGAACACAGAATTATTCTTGATAATGGCAAAGATATTCATGCACGCTTTGCAATGGCGGTAAATGGTAACATTATGCAACGCCAAGGGCGTATGATAACCATCACAACAGATATTGGCGATGAAATCCGTCACCGTGAAGAATTATCTGATGCACTTGTAGAGGCGGGGCGTGCCACCCGTGCAAAATCTGAATTCCTTGCCAATATGAGCCATGAAATCCGCACACCGTTAAATGGCGTTATTGCAATTGCCGGAATTTTGGCAAAGTCAAAATTAAACAAAAAACAAAAAGAAATGGTTGAGCTTATAGAATCATCAGGCGAGACATTAAAATCATTGCTTAACGATATTCTTGACTTGGCGCGCGTTGAATCGGGTCGTCTTGAGATTGAAAACATTAAATTCAATCTTGATAGTGCTTTAAAAACCTGTGTCGCCTTATTTACTGCCAAAGCAGAGGAAAAGGGGCTTGATTTTGTTTCAAACTTTGACGAAGCGGTTGATAAAATTTATGAAGGCGATCCAAATCGTATCAAGCAAATCATAAATAATTTGCTTTCAAATGCGATAAAGTTCACCCCATCTGGTCAGGTTGCCCTCAATACTTATTATTCGCGCAGCTCTGATAATCCAAAAAGGTTTAATTGGGTTTTTGAAGTTTGCGACACAGGCAAAGGTTTAACCAAAGACGAAATTGGAAGTCTTTTTGGTCGATTTGAACAATTAGATGGCTCAATAACCCGTGAACATGGTGGATCTGGCCTTGGCCTTTCAATTTCAAAATCACTTGCAGGATTAATGGGCGGAACAATTGCTGTTGAATCAGTTGTTGGAGAAGGCTCAAAATTCAAATTATGCCTGCCGTTGTATGAGTGTGTAGCAGAACAACAGCCACAACGCCCAACTCAAGACAATCAAGAAATTGAAAATGATGCCGAAAATGAAGAGGTAAATCTATCAATCCTTGCCGTTGACGATAATGCAACCAATCGCAAGGTAATTGAAATGATACTTGCCCAATCTGGCGTAGATTTATTCTTATGTACCAATGGGCAAGAGGCATTGGATGCCTATAAAACCAATAATTTTGATTTAATCCTTATGGATTTACAAATGCCGATTATGGATGGTTTAACCGCCACCAAAAAAATTCGCGAATTTGAAAGAGAAAATCATTTGCCACATGTGCCATTGGTTGCGGTTTCGGCAAATGCAATGTCGCATCATATTAAGGACGCAATTGATGCAGGCGCCGATGCCCATCTTGCAAAGCCATTTACACCTAATCTATTGCTTGAATGTATTGAAACCACTTTGGAAAATGCGCAAAATCAACAGCAACAGAATAATATGGCGGTGCAATAACCATTTTTTAAATGTGGGCGTTTATAACGCATTGAAATAAACAAAAATATTCCTATCTAGGTACTATGGATTACGAACATACAAATCAGGCCCGCGAAGCACAAATTGCGTATGCCAATTCAATCGGGATTGACGGTGAGTTGATAAACACGCTTGTTGAAGAGTTCTACGCGCGCACCAGAAAGCACCCAAGTCTTGGACCGATATTTGAACAACGCGTCAAAGATTGGGATGAGCATTTGTATAAATTAAAACACTTTTGGGCATCAGTCTGCCTAAGTTCGGGAACTTATACCGGCAGACCAATGCCGGTGCATTTGCAAATCACCGAGGTGCAGCAATACCATTTTTCACAATGGTTAGAGCTGTTTGAACAAACTTTAAACGATGTAAGCCCAACAAAAGAAGCAACCCAATATTTTATGGAGCGGGCAAACCGCATCGCCCATTCTTTTATGTTGGGAATGTTTTATCGTCCAAAATAATATTTGATTAGGCTTTTTTTGGTTTTCCGTGCCAGCGTGTGTACAACCACGCCGCTAAACCGATTTGAAGAACAATAATAACAACTAGCCAACCAATAGCAATCATTGCTAGAGGATCCATGCTTGCCAATTTTGCAATAACCATAATTAACCTCCTCATTTATATAGTGAGAGGTAAAGAATTATTATAAAAATTGGAAAGCATAATATGACTGCGTGCCGCGCGACAACATGCCGCGCAATGCCTCAATCAGCGTAATAATAACGCTGATTTTATATTTTACCGCAGTTTTATAACCCAAAACGAAGGTAATTTAATATTTTTACCCGCGCGTTTTGCCATCAAGGCAAATATTCAGGCTATTAAGCTTTTTTCTGTTTACCCATATGTCCCACAAGCCATACGCCCAAGCCAAGGGTAATGCCAAGTGTGATAACCAAGAAAGCAATCGCAATCCATGCCAACGGGTCAATTGTAACCATTCTTGCAAGTAACATAATATTCTCCTCATCCATTATGGAAGGGCTAATGGTTATTCCTAATATTATGATGGGATAATATGACCACGTGCCGCGCGACATCGTGCCGCTTTATTGTAGTGCCCGTAACATAAATGTTTTTGTCGGATTTGTGGTCAAATTCTTAGTCTGATTTAAGGCTATAACCACCCTCTTCGGTGATTAATAAATCGTCTTTTCCAAGCGCGTCATTAAGTTTTTGGCGCAGGCGATAAATGTGGGTTTCAAGCGTATGGGTTGTTACCCCTTCATTATAGCGCCAGACTTCGCGCAATAATTCCTCCCGCGAAACCTTGCCTTCCGCTTGATTAAGATAGGTCAGAATTTCGATTTCTTTGTCCGTAAGTTTCAAGACCTCTTGATTGCCAAGCATAAAGGCACGTTTAAGGGGGCTAAATTCAAAGCCATTTAATTTCAATGCCGCCATTTTACTGGCTTCGCGCGTGCGGATTAGGTTGTATATCGCTGCTTCCAGCTCGGCAAAGCGGAACGGCATGGCAATGGCAATCAAATCTTTGCCAGAAGCAAACCTATTTGCATCAACAATATGCGGAATTGCGCCTTTAAAGATTAAAATTGATGGAATATTAATCTGTGAAATTTCTGGTTTAAGGCTATTATAGAATAATATTTGCAAATCGGGTTCAAAGTCATCATCATTCGAAATGTTGAAATTATTCTGTGCTGCAAGCCATTCATAAATGGCAGCACTTATTAACTCATCAAAACCCTTTATTAGAATCTTAGTTTTATATATCATATTCATTACAAATCTTTGGGATATTAAAAATGATTTTTGAAGTCCAGTCAATCGATGGTGGTCATAAAGGCAAAATCAAGGTTGGTGATCAGGTTTTTGATTGCGCACTTGGTAAAAAAGGTGTGCTTGCCGCCGCCGAAAAGCGGGAGGGGGATAATAAAACCCCCGCCGGTAAATGGGCGTTTCGTAAAATCTTTTACCGCAAAGATAAAATTCCGCTTTTGGTCGCGCCACTTGAACCGGTTGCCTTAGAGGAAAACTTTGGCTGGTGTGACGCCGCCGATGATGCGAATTATAATAAATTTGTTCTTCACCCATATCCAAAGTCTGCTGAACATTTGTGGCGCAAAGATGATGTTTACGACATTATCGTAATTTTGGGTCACAATGACGATCCTGTGGTTCCGGGATATGGCTCGGCAATTTTTATGCACGTTGCCCGCCCAGATTATTCAGGAACCGAAGGCTGTGTCGCCCTTAAAAAAGAAGATTTAATCACGCTTTTGGCACTTGCTGCCAAGGATGCTGATGCTGATTTTATTGAAGTAGTGGCATAATTTCATTCGGCTTTCGTTCAGGTTCATATGGTAAATTCACCTTATGAAAATACGATACCTTGCTCCCATTCTTGCCATTTCAACCCTGTTCTCAATTCCTGCACAGGCTGAAACAACTTTGGATTCTGCACAAAAATTGGTTGAAAATTATTATTCCGCCATAAATGCGCATAATTACAAAACTGCATTTGATCTTTGGCAAAAGGACGACAAGGGCAAAAATGCCAATGGGCAGAATTTAAAAAAATTCTCCCACGGGTTCGACAAAACCAAAAATGTAAGCGTGCAAATCCTTAATATCGAGCCAATCGATGCCGGCATGGGCCATGTTTATACAACGGTTAATGTGCAAATAACCGCCACCGATAAAAAGGGTAAAGTAAAAAACTTTGGCGGTTATTATAATCTAATCGCGTTGAACAATACTTTTGCGCCAACCGATTGGAAAATTATGACCGCCAAGCTAAGCGAGTATTAACCCGCTGCTTCAATTGCTTCGGCGATGGCGATGGTTTTTAATGCCATATCACGGTGCAGGATTTCCGCCATTTTCCCCTCAACCTTTAAAACACCTTTACCAGCATTGGCAGGGTCGGCGAATGCGGCAACCACCGCACGGGCATAGGCGATTTCTTCTGGTTTTGGCGCAAAAATATTGTTGCAAACCTCAATTTGTGAAGGGTGAATAAGGGTTTTGCCATCAAAACCAAAATTTTTGCCCTGTATACATTGGCTTTCAAAACCCTCTGTGTTTTGGATTTCGTTAAACACACCGTCAATCACGCTAAGGCCGAAACATTTGCCACCATTAACCGCCGCCGATAATGCATAAAGGAATGGCGCACGCTCCACATCCAAAAGCGCACCGGTTTCTTTGGCAAGATCGTTTGTGCCCATAACCAATGCTTTAAACGGCACGGTTTCCGCCGCCGAGCAGATAGAGAATATATCCAAAATTGCACGTGGGGTTTCAATCATTGCCCAAATATCAATTGGGTTGCCGCCGTTTAATTCGCGGATTTTGGCATCAATTTTCAAAACCTGATCTTTTGATGAAACCTTGGGAACAAGAATTGCGTCGGGTTTTGCCGCCACCGCGCATTTCAAATCATCGTCAAAATATTCTGTATCTGTGCCATTGGTGCGGATGATAATTTCGCGTTTGCCATAGCCACCGCCAGCCAAAGCGGCAGTGATACAATCGCGCGCCTCTTGCTTCATTTCGGGGGCGACCGCATCTTCCATATCCATAATGATGGCATCACAAGCAAGGGTTTTTGCTTTTTCCAAAACTTTGGCATTTGCACCCGGCATATAAAGAACGGAACGGCGCGGTTTGATGGTCATAAAATCCCCCAATTATTAAAATTATGCTGCATGTGCTAATAAAATTTATTGGTGGCTTTATCAATAGGAATAATACCATTGTTTAATAGAAAATAATGAAAATCTTTGTCCCAATCGGGCTTAAAGGCATTGCGAAACTTTTGCAAAAGGTCTATTGCAACCGCAAATAAAATTTTAAAAGCACCTGTTTATTTCGGAGGTTTATTATGGCTCGTAAAAAAATCGCGCTTATCGGCGCAGGTATGATTGGTGGCACGCTTGCACACATTTGCGCACGCGAAGAATTGGGCGACGTTATTTTGTTCGACATCGCAGAAGGCACGCCACAAGGTAAAGCGCTTGACCTTGCCGAAGCGTCAACCACTTTTGACAAAGACGTAAGCCTTAAAGGCGCAAATTCTTATGCCGATATCGCGGGCGCAGATGTTTGCATCGTAACCGCCGGCGTTCCTCGTAAACCTGGCATGAGCCGTGATGACCTTATCGGCATCAACCTAAAAGTTATGAAAGCCGTTGGCGAAGGCATCAAACAATATGCACCAAACGCATTTGTAATCTGCATCACCAACCCGCTTGACGCAATGGTTTGGGCGCTTCGTGAATTCTCTGGCCTTCCACACAATATGGTGTGCGGTATGGCGGGCGTTCTTGATAGCGCGCGTTTCAACTGGTTCTTGGCTGAACATTTCGGCGTTTCTGTTGAAGATGTTCACGCATGGACCCTTGGCGGTCACGGCGATGATATGGTTCCAATGGTTCGTTATTCAACTGTTGGCGGTTTGCCGCTTCCTGTGCTTGTTGAAAAAGGCGAAATCACCCAAGAGAAACTTGACGCAATCGTTCAACGTACCCGTGGCGGTGGCGGTGAAATCGTTGCCCTTCTAAAAACTGGTTCTGCATTCTATGCACCTGCTGAATCTGCGGTTGTTATGGCAAAATCTTATTTGCAAGACAAAAAACGCGCGCTTCCGGTTGCGGCATATAACAAAGGCACTTATGGCCTTGACGGTCTTTATGTTGGCGTTCCGGTTGTTATCGGTGCGGGCGGCGTTGAGAAAATCATCGAATTCCCAATGGATGACGGCGAAAAAGCAATGTTCGCAAAATCTGTTGCGGCGGTTGAAGGTCTTCTTGTTGCTTGTAAAGAAATCGACCCAAGCCTTAAATAATTAAATTCCCTTTCTTCCTCCCCAGTAAAACTGGGGGAGGTGTCACCAAGGTGACAGGGGGGGGCATTTAAAACGAACAAATCAAGACAAAACCCCGTCACAATGTGGCGGGGTTTTTTGTTGCTGCGAATCGTAGTAAGTGCAAACGCTAAAATAATAATTTGAAGTTGTGTGAAAAATGAACGATCTATTTATTGAGAGTTACAGGAAATTTCTGGATTTTAGGGATAACCAAGACAGAAATTTTGGGGAATTTAATTATAGAAATTATAACAATAAAGATGACTTGTTTAACGGTTATTGGTTACTGTATTTTCATCAGCTAAATTCATACAACGACGACATATATCGTCATACGGTTTTATTAATTAGGTGCGCACAAAATCTTGAAGCTTGGAGTAAAGTTTTAGATAATATAAAAAACGAAGACGATAAGTGGAAAATAATTTTAGAGTTTATTGAACCCCTTGCAATAACTGCACTTATTTTACCTGAAGCAATCTCATGGAAATATACGATAGCTTTAACCAACCTTTCTCATAGCGTAAATATTTTAAAGAAACCAAATTCTGAAATTCTAGATTCAATTCCAGATGATAAGAAAATAAAATATAATCATCTTAATCTATATTGTAAATTCTGGGGCGGCTTCAATGATTTTATGGATTTTCATTCAAGATTAAACTCGAATGAATTTAAAAACAGTACAAATGACTTTAGGCGTAATTTTAGCCATAATTTTTCAAGAAGAATAGGTGTTGGTTTTTCATATCCTATAACCAAATCTAGTAAGTTGAAAGACGGTACTCAAACATATGATATGAAAGAATGGCATCCTCTAGATATAGATTTTATAGCAAATTTAATTAATGACACTTCTATAATAGCTACAAATACTTATATGAAATTCTGCGCAATCATAGATGACCAAATTGAACACATTAAAAATGCCAAATAACCCCTAACATCCCCCCAATGCCTTAATCCCGCCGATAAACCAGCGACCGTCTTTTTGGGTGATGTTTACCTCTGCTTTGCCATTGCAAGTGCTTTTTGTGCCAGAATAATTATAGGTTACGCGATATTTTGTATCGGTGATTTTTTCCAAATTTTGAAGCAAGATTGGCGTTTTAAGATTGCCGTAAAATTTATTCATACTGGTAATGCTAAATGCGCCCTTGTCACGTTTTTCGGGGGTTATGAATTCTTGTGCCAAATCCCCGCGCCCGACCTTAAGCGAATAATAAAAGGCGCGGATTAATGGCATTGGGGTTTCATATTCTTCGGTTATGTCATTGCCTTCGTCAAAAACCTTGCGTTTTTCGACATAATTTTTTGGTTTTATTGTCGTGCCATTTTGTGTGATGTTGACGATTGTTCCCAAAACCGGTGCGTGGTGGTGCCCGTTAAAACCCGCAAAAAGCCCGTCCAACTTTACTTTAACCACCGCCCCTTTAAACAAGGCATTGTTATAATCATAACCGTTCATAAGCTGGATATCGCTAAAACCCGTGCCATCAAAATCGCCACCCGTAAAACAAATGGGTTTTTCAAGAGATAAAAAATAGCCCCCTTCGTACCAATCGCCTTTATTAATGTCCTCATAATTCGGTTGCGCCGGAAGAATGTGGAAAGATAATTTTCCCGTAAGCTCGATTTGGCTTTTGTCGGAAATTTGGGTGCAGGTGGCGGCATTGGCACTTGCACCAAAAAACATCAAGAAAAACAATGGCGCAAATAGGTATTTTTTATTCATGGTGGCAGTTTCCTCAAATTCACCTACATATTACATGGAATTTTATAAGACATAAGCCCCATATTGATGTTTTTTTTGTGGCTTGGGGCAAATGTCCGATGAAACTATTTGTCAAAAACATTATCCGAACATCGATCGGAGGTTTTTATGACACAAAACGACCCTACCCCTAATAATGAATCAACAGAGATTAAAGTATTCGATATCCCAACGCGCATGTTCCATTGGGCATTTGCGATTTCAATTGTAATGGCGTTTTCAATCGGTAAATTTGCCGATGATGATAGCCCAATTTACCCATTCCACATGTTTTTTGGCGCAATGGCAATTACCGCCGTATTGTTCCGCATCGTTTGGGGCATAATTGGCACCAAATATGCACGTTTTTCAGCATTTAACTTAAATCCGTTTGCGCTTCCTGCGTATTTGAAAAGTGCGTTTGATAAAAATGCCCCTTCAAGTGCGAAACGTAATCCGGCGTCATCAATTGCGGCAATTGCCATGATGATTTTTGGCATTATGATTCCGTTAAGCGGCTTTAAAATGCTTACTGCTGCAACCCGTGAACAGGGGCACCAATTCCACGAAATTCACGAAACTTTTGCAACCCTTATTATTCTTATCGCGCTTGTGCATATTGCGGGCGTAATTGTTTATAAAGTTGTAAAAGGTGAAAACCTTGGCCTTGCGATGCTTACTGGTAATAAAAAGGCCGCTGCGGGCGAAACCGGAATATCCAATATTGCACCGGTTGCGGGCGTATTGCTTTTGACCCTTCTTGGTGGATCTGCATTTGCACTTGCATCAAATTATAATGCACAGGCTGGCACTGTGAACGTATTTGGTAAAACCCTTCAGGTTGCTGAAAACGAAAAAGGCGAAGGCGAAGAAGGTGACGAGGCCGAAGAAGCCGGCGAAAAAGGCGAACGCGGCGAATCCAAAGCCGAGGAAGCCCGTGAACGTGGCGAAAAAGGTGAATCAGAATCCGAAGAAGCACGCGAACATGAAGGTAAATCTGCCGCAAGCAATGCCGTTGTTATCGACACACTTTCTGGTCCGGTAACACTAGATTCAAAAAATACTAAAGCTTATAAAGAATCAGAAGCCGAAGAGCGCGAAGAACGCGAACGCGGCGAAAAAGATGAACGTAATGAGAAAAAATCAAAATAGGCTTTGTAATGCAATTTAAAGAACGTATGGCAATTATTCTGGCACTTGCGATAATTGCCATATCGCTCTCCCTTGATATCTTTAGTGATGTCAAAATGGGGGCGGCATGGTGGCACGTCGCCACAGAGGTTGTGGTGGCAATTATTGCGATAGGCGGAATTTTTCTTTTGCTTCGTAATAGTTTGCTTCTTAAAAATCGCCTCGATAAAGCGAGCGTTGAACTTGCCGCCGAAAAAAAGGATGCCGCCATTTGGCGTGAACGTGCAAGCCTTCATATCGAGGGTTTGTCAAAGGCAATCGATGCGCAATTGAATGATTGGCAATTAACCCCAGCCGAAAAGGAAATCGCGCTTTTATTGTTAAAAGGTCTTAGCCTTAAAGAAATTGCTGGCATCCGCCATACAAATGAGAAAACCGTCCGCTCACAGGCGACGATTATTTATCAGAAATCAGGTCTTGGTGGTCGTGCCGATCTATCGGCATTTTTCCTAGAGGACCTATTGAAATAAACCCAAACTTTAACCCCCTCTTTGGTGTAGCGTTGAGGGGGATTTTTTTGTAAAAAAGCCCTGCAATGAAGGGCTTTTTATTTATACGTTGCAGGCAAAGTGATGGGTTACCCGTGCAAATATTGCGTGCCGTTTACCGAAATGGTTGCGCCATTAATAAAGCCTTGATCTTCGACCAAGAATACCACAACGCGCCCGATTTCTTCGGCTTCACCCAAACGGCCAACCGGAATTTGCGAAACGATTTTTTGCAAAACCTCGGGGGCAATTGCCGTCACCATATCGGTGGCAATATAGCCGGGGGCGATACAATTAACCGTAATGCCTTTGTTTGCACCCTCTTGTGCCAATGCTTTGGTAAAGCCAATAACACCTGCTTTGGCTGCGGAATAATTTACTTGTCCCGCTTGTCCTTTTTGCCCGTTAATCGATGAAATATTGACAATGCGCCCAAATCCACGCTCGCGCATACCTTCGATAACCGGGCGGGTGCAGTTGAAAAGACTGTCTAAGTCTGTGGCGATAACTTCGCGCCATTGTTCAGGCTTCATTTTGTGAAAGAAGCTGTCACGGGTTATGCCGGCATTATTCACCAGCACCTCAACCGCACCGTGCTCTTCTGTGATTTTTGCCACCGCTTCGGCGCAAGATTGATAATCGGCAACGTCAAATTTAATAATATCGATGCCGGTTTTTTCTTTAAATGCTGCAGCTGCGTCATCGTTGCCGCCATAATTGGCGACCACTTTATAACCCGCATCACGCAGTGAGATTGATATTGCTTCCCCGATTCCACGGGTTCCGCCCGTTACCAGTGCCACTTTTGCCATTTTTTCCTCCAAGTTATTATTGTTGAAAAAATTGTGCAGTAGCGAAATAAAAAAATCAATTCGCCTAAAGTATGATTACGATACTTTTTAGGTAAGATTGATATTTAATATAATAGGTGTGTTATTTTGGTAACTTTTTTGCTAACCTTGCGTCAACGGATTTTTGGCTTTCAAGACCAAACACAACGGTTTGTTGTGGATTTAGTTCTTTTAGGCTTGTAACAAAGCATTCATTTTTGCCGCCACCACCCAATAGGTAAAAGCGTGAAAACTTATCAATGCCCATACCATCGGTTTTAGTAGCAAGTGAAACTGCTGATTGTGGATCACCCATACCAAAACAATTTAGCGGGCCACGATACCATTTTCCAAAGCCCTTGTTTAAATATAGAACATCCTGTCTGTCTTCACGGGTTACACGAAAACTATCAACCTGGCTTTCAAAAATTATGCGCGCTTCTGGTTGCTTATCAAGCTCTGCAACCGCCGCTTGGCGTTGGGCGATTGTTTCTGGTGTGGGCGGGGTTTGCGTTGTTGCGCATCCTGCACTTAATAATGCCAATGAAATAATTGCAAATGTACCGAATTTAAAAGATTGTTTCATTTTAAAATCTCTTTATTAAAACCATAAATTAAACTTAGTGGTTTTTGATAAAAAATCCATATGTAAACCAATATATTGCAAATATTTAATTGCACACCATATTGTGGCAAAGGGTTATCATGAGCGTGAATATACAAGGTTTTGTTGCAAACGGATTTGAGGCGGTTTTAGAGCAATTTAAAGCCAATTTTGATCAGGGCCTTGAACATGGTGCCAGCCTTTGTGTGCAGCGGGCAGGCGAAACAATAGTTAACCTTTGGGGTGGTTATGCCGACCGTGCCAAAACCGCTTTATGGCAAGAAAACTCGCTTGTACAATTCTTTTCGGCGACCAAGCCAATGTCGGCACTTGTACTTGGAATGTTGCAAGATAGGGGGTTCTTGAATTTTGACGACCCTATTTCCGATTTATGGTCAGAATTTACCCAACACGGTAAAGATATTACAATAGCCGAAGCTTTATCACATCAGTCTGGCGTTTGTGGTTTGGCAAAGCCAATGGAACAAACGGAATGGTTTGACCTTCACAAAATTGCCGAAAAAATCGCGGATGCCGAACCATTATGGGAACCAAAGACCGCATCTGGTTATCACCCTATGACGCATGGTTATATTGCCAACGAATTAGTTTATCGGGTTTTGGGGCAGGATTTAGCAGATGTTTTCGCGGCCGATATTGCCAGACCGCTTGATATTGAATTTTATATTGGCCTGCCAGAAGAGTTGCAAAACCGCTATGTACAATTCTTGCCGCCGCGCGAATTACCAGAAATGGGAAAAATAACCGAAATAAAGAAAATTGCCTTCCTTAAGAAATGGTCTGTTCCGCCACGTGTTGGTGTGGAGGCACTATCGGCAAAGATTCCATCCAACAATGGTTGCGGCACGACCAAGGCATTAGCAAGCCTTTACGGTGTTTATGCCAATGACGGTTATATAGAAGGGCAAGAAATTATTTCTAAATCAACGATGCAGGATATGACTAAAACCCGCATTCGTGGCGAAGATTTGGTTTTAAATCGCGAAATAGATTGGGCGGCCGGGGTAATGCGTAACACGACATTGACCTTTGGGCCTGAACCAAAAACGCTTGGTCATGCGGGGCGCGGTGGTGCTTGTGGCTTTGGTGATCCGGTGCGCAATATCTCTTTTGCCTATGCCCCATCACAGCACTCAAACGCAATCGTTGGCGATGTGCGCGCTAATGCCCTTATTAAGGCTTTATATGGCTGCTTGTAATAAAGCGCGCCAGTAATTTATCAAAGCAATATGGAAATTTGAAAACCCGCAAAACATGGCGGGTTTTGTTACCTGTTAGTAAATCATAATTTCGCCATATTTATTACTAAAAATTAACACATTTACGCCAAAAATGGACGTAGTATTTTAAAAAATTAACGATTTAGCCCTTTATTTATTAAATTTCTCTTGAAAAAATTAACCAATTGTTCTATATACGTTCATAGAAATGACAAAATTGTAGTTTACTCTTCATTCAAGAATCAGGGAGTTCGTTATGAAAGCAGTGATCAACCCAAAATTTCCGCCAACGGATAAACAAATTTCATATCTTGGAAAATTGACCGGCATTCGCGGCAAGATGCAGCTTGGTCGCTTTGTTGCCCGTCGTCTTGGCAAAATCAGCCCTGAGATTGGTGGCCCACTTTTGACTAAATTCGACTTTTCGCGGGCGATTGATGCCGAATTAAAAGAACGTACTTTGGTTAACTAATAATCTAAACTCATATTGCCAAATTTTGTGTTCAAATTGGCAATTTGCGCTATAAAAAACTATGGGCGCAGCAAATTCAGAAAATTCCCACATAATCCGTGTTAAAGCCGGAACCGTATTATTTAGCCCTGGGCAAGAGTGTCAGGGCTTTGTAAAAGTGCATTCTGGGCGTATAAAAGTGTTCTTAACTGCTGAAAACGGGCGTGAGATAATTCTTTATCGGGTTGAACGAGGTGATATTTGCCTGCAAACCTTTGGGTGTTTGGTAAATCAACAGCTATATTCTGCAGAAGGTCGTGCCGAAAATGATGTGGAAATTGAAATCATACCCCGTCCAGAATTTAATCGCCTTATTGTAAGCGATACGGCTTTTCGTGATCAGGTCTTTTCCGCTGTTGCCGCAAGGTTTAAATATTTTGAATTTTTAATTGAAACGGTCGCTTTATCATCGGTTGAGGTACGCTTGGCACGAATTTTACTTCGTCTTATGGATGATAATAAAAATGTACATGCCACACAAGAAATGCTGGCAAGTGAAATAGGCTCTGCGCGGGAGGTGGTAAGCCGTCAATTAAATGTTTTTGCCGCCAAAGGGTTGGTAAAAATTATGCGCGGAAAAATTTTGCTAATTGCCCTTGAGAAAATTGAAAAAATCGCAAAGCAATCAGTTTGATTAATTATGTGTGACAAAGTCACAGACGGCGCGCTTTTTAATGTGTATCTTTGTAACAGATTAAACGACATGAAAGGGAAATGTCATGAAGTGCAATGAAGGAACAATTGACCGCGCATTAAGAGTGATTGTTGGTTTGGCTTTAATTTCTTTGGTTTTTGTTGGCCCAAAAACCATGTGGGGATTAATCGGTATTGTGCCATTGTTAACCGGTGCAATTGGTTTTTGCCCAGCATATACACTTATAGGCTTGAATACTTGTAAGAAAAAATAATCTTGGATTGGCGGTTATTTTTTGGGTAAAATGACCGCCTGTGCCACGATATTGCAGCAAAGTGCCTGATTATAGGTTATAGATGGGCTTCCATAAAGTTCATAACCATCTTTAAGGGCTTGTGATACACGTTCACAAAAGTTTTTGTCGTCTTTTCCGGTTAAAAGGCGATATTGTAATTTTTCATCACTCATAATTAATGCCCCTTAAATTGTTGGAATGGTTTCAACCAAACCTGTTCCAAATCTGATAGGTTCAATGCGGGTACAAAGACCGGTTTTATTATCAATTTCGGCATAAACCCCACATGCCATACCGCGCCCCGTTGCAGGTTCATGACGCATAAAGGGAAGGCGCACAGATTGTCGTCTTACAGAAATTTCTTTGTTCATACCCAAAACACTATCATAATCGCCACACATGCCAAGATCGGTAATATACCCAGTGCCATGTTCCAAAATTCTTTGGTCTGCGGTGGGGACGTGGGTATGCGTACCTACTACAAGGCTAACGCGGCCATCAAGGAAATGACCAATGCCTTGTTTTTCGCCAGTAGCTTCAGCGTGGACATCAACAATAATGCAATCGGCGGCATCTTTTAACGGGCAGGCGGAAACTTCGCGTTCAAGCGCCGAATATGGGCAATCAAGGCTATCCATATAAAGGCGCCCCATGACGGAAACCACAAGAATGTTAAAGCCAGCGACATTAAATAATTGTGCGCCACGACCTGGTGGTTGGGTAAGTGGTGGGTAATTACATGCCCGAAGCATTCGGGTTTCGCGTTCAATCAAAGTAAGGTTTTCACGTTGATCCCATTCGTGATTGCCCAAAGTGATGCAATCAGCGCCGGCATCAAACAATTCGGTCGCAACTTTTTCATTGATACCAAAGCCGCCGGCAGAATTTTCGCCATTAATACAAACAAAATCGAGTTTTAAATTATCGCGGATGTTCTTTAGGCGGGATGATAAAATTTCCCGCCCCGAACGTCCAACAACATCACCAAAAAATGCAATCCGCAAAACTAAACACCAAATTTGAAACAGTTTTTGTCCGTAAGAACATAATCGAGTTTCTTATCATGCGCTTCAAACGGAATATTATCAATACTTTGTCCCGCAAAGCCCAAGCCAATTGTAATCAATTTACCTTTTTCTTTGCCAACGCTTATCGCCTTGTCATAATATCCGCCGCCATAGCCAAGACGATAACCATTTTTATCAAATGCCAAAAGCGGAACTAACATAATATTTGGGCGCACAATTTTGGCATCAAAGAGAGGTTCAAGCACCCCAAGAGAACCACTTTTTAATTCATCACCGAAATTATATTCATGGAAGTTAATTGAATTAGTAACCGTATTGAGGCGCGGCAAACAAAGCTGCGCCCCTTTTTCTTCTAAGAAACGCATAAGCGGTAAGGGGTCGATTTCGTTTTGAATTGGCAAATAGCCTGCAACCACGCACGACGAACCGATGAAAACCGGAAAGTTTTCAATCAAATTTTCGCCAGCTTTAGGCATTTCTTTATGTAAATCAGCACGCTTCTGTTTGTATAACTTACGCAGACCGGCTTTAAGTGTTTTTTGAGACATTAATAAAGTATTCATTTTTTATCGCCCGCTTAATAGGCTTTTTAAAATGATTAGTAAACCATTATATGCTTTTCTAGACTAAAAGATGAAACAAAACCCCGCAAATTGCTTGCGGGGTTTATTTGAAGTTGAATTTATTGATTAGGCTTTGGTATTCATCCCTTTACCGTCATCGCGTAGCGCGACATAAATTGCCGGAATAACCAAAACGGTCAAAAGGGTCGAAGACATCAAGCCAAACAATAATGAAATTGCAAGACCTTGGAAGATTGGGTCGGTCAAAATAACCGCTGCACCAATCATTGCCGCCACCGCAGTAAGCAAGATAGGTTTAAAACGAATTGCCCCTGCTTCTAACAATACTTCACGCAATGGTCGATGTTCATCGCTGGCATTACGGATAAAGTCGATAAGCAATATTGAGTTTCGCACAATAATACCCGCCAATGCGATAAAACCAATCATTGATGTTGCCGAGAATGGCGCACCAAATAAAGCGTGGCCCAAGACAATACCGATTAATGTTAATGGAATTGGCGTTAAAACCACTAATGGAAGTTTGAACGACTTAAATTGTGCCACCACAAGGATATAAATCCCGATAATTGCCACGCCAAATGCCGCGCCCATATCACGGAATGTTACATAGGTAATTTCCCATTCACCATCCCATAAAAGAGTTGGTGTTGATTCAACACTTGGTTGCCCGTGCCAACTAATATTTGGTTTTGGCAGATTGCCCCAATCATGATTTTTAATAGCATTGTTAGTATCAAAAATCCCGTAAATTGGCGCTTCATATTGCCCCGCAAGGTCGGCAGTTACCATTTCCGCCTCATGACCATCGCGACGGAAAATTGGATATGACGCTTTGGTTTCTTTGGCATTAACCACTTCGCCAAGGTCGACAAGGCGACCACCTGTTGGGGTTTGCACCATTGCCACCGGCATTGATGATAAGATACCACTCCAACTTCTGTCTTCCGTAGGTAGGCGAACATTTATTGAAAGTGGGTCACGGTTGCCGTCACGTTGCAATGTACCAACTTCGGTTCCTGAAAGGGTTGCACCAATTGATTGCAATACCATGCCTTCATTGACACCCAAATAGTCCATTTGTTCACGGTTAGGAACAAGCAATGTATTAGGGCGCGGCACGCCATAATAATCGTCTATATCAACGACATATGGAATTTTTGCCATAAGTTTTTTAACTTCATCGGCAACTGCGCGACGGGTCTGCTGGTCTGGGCCATAAATTTCTGCAAGAAGGGTCGAAATAACTGGTGGGCCAGGGGGAACTTCAACTACTTTTAAAGAGCCGCCTTGCGGAATTTGAATACCACCAATTAATTTACGTGCCTCAAGCGCAATTTCATGACTTGCGCGTTTGCGATGTGATTTTTCTGATAAATTAACCTGTAAATCACCCATTTCGGCACGGTCACGCATGAAATAATGGCGAACCAAGCCATTAAAGTTAAATGGTGCAGAGGTTCCGGCATAGATTTCCATGCTTTCAACTTCTTTGATTGTGCCTAATTTATCTGCTGCTTCAATCAAAACCCGTTGTGTGGTTTCCAAAGAAGTACCTTCGGGTAAGTCAGCAACTACTTGAAACTCTGATTTATTGTCAAATGGCAAAAGTTTCACGGTCACGGTTTTGGTATAGAAAAGCACACAGGCAAGAATAGTTGCCACACCAACCGCCAAAAGGAATGTCCATGCCGATTTTTTGGTGGCAATAATTGGGGTCGCAACCTTGCGATAAATCCGCCCCAATACACCTTCATCATGATCATTATGGGCATGAAGTGGGCCGTTTTTCGGTGCAAATTTAACCATCAACCACGGCGCAATTATCACTGCCACAAAGAATGAGAACAACATTGCCGCCGATGCGTTTGCTGGGATTGGCGCCATATATGGCCCCATTAAACCCGATACGAACATCATTGGCAAAAGTGCTACCACAACGGTAAGGGTTGCAACAATTGTTGGGTTGCCAACCTCTGCTACGGCCTCGATTGCGGTTTCTGTTTTTGGGCGATTAGGCGACATGGACCAATGTCGCGCAATATTTTCAATCATCACAATCGCATCATCCACCAAAATACCGATGGAGAAAATTAGCGCAAACAAGCTTACACGGTTAATTGTATAACCCATTGAATTTGACGCAAACATAGTAAGCAAAATTGTGGTTGGAATAACCACAAGGGTCACAAAACTTTCACGGCGCCCGATGGTAAAGAATATCAATGCCACGATTGAAATTGTTGCCAATCCAAGGTGAAACAATAATTCATTGGCTTTTTCGTTTGCGGTTGCGCCATAATCACGAACCACATCGGCCCGAATACCAGTTGGGATAAGGTTTCCTTGTAGGCTTTCTAGTTTGGTATGTACTGCTTTGGTAAGGACAACGGCATTAACGCCAGGGCGCTTTGCAATTGCGATTGCAACGGTTGGGGTTTTATAGAAATTACCATTGCCATCGCGCTCGTAATGATAGGCTGCTGATTGATCATTTCGTGGCGCAAGGGTTACATCGGCAACATCCTGCACAAATACTTGTGACCCAGAAATTGAGCGAACGACAAGTTTTTTAACATCCTCAACGCTTGAAAACTCGCGTCCGGCGATAACATCGCGTGATACCCCGCCTTGACGAATTGTGCCAAGTGGCATTGATGATGCACCAGACTTCAGGGTTTCAATCAATGAGCCAAGCGGCACGCCATATGATTTTAGTTTTGCCGGATTTGGTGTAATGCGCACCTCATTCGGGCGCCCACCAACCAAGAAGGTTGTACCGATATCTTTAACTTGGGTAAGTTCTGCTTGAACATCGACCGCAAGATCATAAAGTGCAGCGTCTGACCACCTGTCGGCAACCGCTTTTTCCGGTGACAATGTAACAACCACAATTGGCACATCATCAATACCGCGTGCGGTGATAATCGGATCCATGGTGCCTGATTTTGGTAAAACATTTGGTTCACGCATTTTTTGTTGCACGCGTAAAATTGCGTCATCGCGCTTTGTGCCAACATAAAAACGTGCGGTAAGCATCACGCCATTGTCTTGTGTTTGTGAATAAACGTGTTCAACCCCATCAAGGCCGCGTAAAGAGGTTTCAACCGGATCTGTAACCTTGCGCTCAATGTCATAAGCGCTAAGACCAGGGGCGGGGATTTGCACCGTTACCATCGGTACAGAAATTTGCGGTTCTTCTTCGCGCGGAATTGCCAAAAGCGCCATAATGCCAACTGCAAACGCCGCCAATAGCATCAAAAGCGTCAATGGGGAATTGATTGTTGCCTTGGTTAAAGCACCGGCAATTCCCAAATTTGTTTTTTTATCTTCTGTTTTATTGTCGTCTTGCATCATTTGCCACCAGAAGCCGGTTTAACATTTTGTGGGGCAACGATGATGTCACCTGCCTGAAGACCTGAAAGCACTTCAACAGCATTTGCGATTTTGTCGGTAGAGGTTTGAATCCCGCGCTGAATTGGAACTTCCAACGGTTTATTGTCTTTTAGAAGACGAACAAAATCAACGCCCTGACGGGTTATGACATAGCTTTGTGGAATAACTACCGCATCACGGCGACCAAGTGGAACAATAAGATTAGTTCTTTCGCCAACAAAATGATCGCTGCTTGATGAGGTTAATTCAACTTCAACCTGTCCATTAACAACTTGCGGAAAAATCTTGCTTATGTTGGCAACACCAACCGCATTACCGGCATCATCGGTCATAGTCATTGATTGACCAATTTGTAATGATTTTGCGTCACGCTCTGGAACATATAGTTTTAAAACTGGTTGCCCAGCGGCGATAAATGCCACCACTTCACCCGGCATTAAAACTGCGCCTTGGGTAACTGGAACCGATACGACCTTACCAGAACGAGGGGCAACAATGCGTCCTTGATTTCGTACTGCAACCGCGACTTGCGCCTGTGATTGTGCGGCAACGCTTGCGGCTTGTGCAGCTTTGACTTGGGCATTTGTTGCCGCCATTTGTGCCTGCATGGCGTCAAGACGTGCTTTTGAATAAACACCTTGATCATAAAGGATTTTGGTGCGGTTATAATCAGCCATTGATTTATTGGCCATGGCGCGTGCCGCTTCTAATTGTGCGGGACCCTGTTGTGCGTTTGCCATACCCGCCGCAACTTCGGCATTGTAACGGGCTTCGCTAATGACGCCAATGGTTTGCCCTTGGGAAACATAAGAACCTTCGGTAACATTCAGACTTACCAAAGTGCCGCCGATACGGGTGCGGGCATTGGTATCGTCTTTTGAGGTATAGGTTGCGCCCATTGGCTTGCTGTCAACAATGTTTACAACGCCAACCGCAAATTTGGTTGCCGGATCATATTGCGCAGCGGCGTTTTGTTCTTGTTTGCCCTTTTCATGTCCTGTTTCTTTTTTAGAACAAGACACAAGCGGAAGCATTGCAACACCAATCAAAGCACCAAATACAAGTATGTTTTTATGTTTCATATTCTTATTGGATAAATCCAACCCCATTTTCCCAAGTTTTAAAGGCTTATAATCCTCTTATCTTCCAGATTTTATTGGTAAGCCGCTTTGCGACCAACCCATAATACCGCCTGAAAGGTTAGCAACATTTTCAATACCGGCTTTTTGCGCAATTTTTGCCGCCTGTGCCGAGCGCATTCCGCTTTGGCATTGGAATACGATGGTTTTACCCGCATCAACTTTTGGAAGGCTTGCAACATTGAATGAAGAAAGCGGAATATGTTTAGAGCCAGGGATGTGTGCAGCGGCGTATTCATGGTTCTCTCTTACGTCAATAAGAACAACATCACCTTGTTCTAAACCAACACTAACCTCACGTGGCGACATATTTTTTAATGGTTTTCCAAAAAACATTGGTAATCTCTTTCAATAGGTATTAATTGTAATATTAGGATTCACTGAACCTTACAAACAAATTGTGTAAATAATTACTTGCATATATGCAAATTTACTAATATATAGTTTATGCAAGGATTAAAAGTCAAGTGGGGCGCATGATTATTAAATATAATCTGCAGTTTCCACCCGCCAAAAGATTTTGAATTTTGGCGTGACATATAAAGGAGAGATATATGACGATTGATACAGCCGTTTTCCGTTTCGCGGGTGTTGTGGTTTTGGTTTCAGTTTTGCTTGGAATGTTTGTAAGCCCGCTTTTCTTCTGGTTAACCGCATTTGCCGGCGTGAATATGCTACAAGCGTCATTTACCGGTTTTTGTCCTGCGGCGATTGTATTCAAAAAAATGGGCCTTAAAGAAGGAACACATTTTAAATGATCCGCACATCTGTTTCCGGTCTTTTGTCATTATTGATATTGGCGGCGGTTTCTCCGGCCACGGCAGGTGATGTAAGTGCGGATGAGGTTTCAATTGCAACCTATCAAGCAGCTATAAAAGTAAATTCACTTGATGAAGCCATTGCCGCAGCGCTTGCCAATGAGCCACAATTACTTGCCAAAGATTCAATGGTTGGTCTTGCAGAGGCACGTTTAAAATCTGCGAAGGCAGATGGAAAATCACAAATTGGCATCAACGGTACATATGGCATTTCGCATGCGAAAATTGGCGTTGATGGCATGATACCATTCAAAGATTTTTCTGATATTTACCCACGTTCATTGGCGATTGCATGGGAACGGCGTCTTTACGATGGTGGCGCATCATTGGCCAAAGTTTCAGAGGCTGATTTTAATTTGGCTGCTGAAAATGGTGAGTATAAAAACGCCCGTAATCAATTGGTTGTTGATGTTGTTTCTGCTTATAGCGACGTTGCCGTTGCCTATCAGGGGCTTCAATTTGCCAAGGATAATCTAACAGCGGTTGAACGTTTTGCCCACGATGCAGGATTAATGTTCAAAGCCGGCGAAATTCCAGTTTCAGAAAAAGCGGGTGCCGATGCCCGCCTTGCACAAGCACAGGCACAATATGCAGGCGCCGAAGCCCAAGCATCTATGGCAAATGCCAATTTATTGCGCCTTACCAATCGTGCAATTGAAAACCCAGTTTTTGTGAACAAGGCCCCACAGCTACCGGCATCTGAACAACATGCCCGTGAATTTGCGCTGGAAAACCATCCGCTTCTTGCGGCAGGTCGCGCACGTGTCGAGGCGGCAAAAGCAATGGTTAAGGCCGCAAACGCCAATTATTTACCGCAAGTTTCGGCGCAGGTACGTGGCGCAACAATCCGCGATCAATTCCTTCCTGGTTACAAACAGGATGAGGTTGGGGCGTATCTAAACTTCTCAATGCCTCTTTATACCAGTGGGAAAATTTCTTCTGGCGTCTCACAGGCAAGATATGGATTAGAAGCGGCAACAAGAGCCAATCAGGCAACGGAACGTGCCATTAATATGGGCATCTCGCAAAGTTATGCCGGTTTTTATGGTGCGATGGCACAGGTAAAGGCGGCAAATGCCGCGCTTGATGCCCGCCTTGTCGCAATGAAAAGCGTCGAAGCAGAAATGCGCGTTGGGGAGCGCCCAATGGCAGATGTGCTTGATGCACAAAAAAACCTTACCGAGGCAAAAATGGAAGTTGCCAAGGCCAATGCGGCACTTTTGGTCGCAAAATACAGAATAGTTGCCGCGATGGGTGGCGATATAATTAATTAATAGGGAAGGGAGTTAAATATGGCACATGTAGTTATTTTAGGTGCTGGTTTGGGCGGTGTTGTTGCCGCATATGAAATTAAGGATAAATTACGTTCACAGGATAAAATCACGGTTATTAACAAGGGCTCGGTTTACCACTTTGTACCTTCAAACCCTTGGGTTGCCGTAAAATGGCGCACGCGTGAAGATATTGAAATTAATTTGCCGCCAATTTTCAAAAAGCGTGGCATCGAATTTGAAGATGGTGGTGCAAAACGGGTTCATCCTGAAACCAATCAGGTTGAATTAAATGATGGTCGTATGATTGATTACGATTATCTTGTAATCGCAACCGGTCCAGAATTGGCATTTGACGAAATCGAAGGTCTTGGTCCACATGGTGGCTTTACACAATCGGTTTGCCACGTTGATCACGCAATTCCAGCGTCAGATGAATTTGAAGAGTTCTGCAAAAACCCTGGCCCAGTTATTATTGGTGCGGTGCAGGGTGCTTCTTGCTATGGTCCGGCATATGAATTTTTGATGATTGTTGAGACCGAGCTTAGAAAACGTAAAATTCGTGACAAAGTTCCAATGACATTTGTCACTTCTGAGCCATATGTTGGCCACCTTGGTCTTGATGGCGTGGGCGATACCAAAGGCTTGCTTGAAAGCGCAATGCGTGAACGCCACATCAAATGGGAAACCAATGCCAAAGTTCAAAAAGTTGAAAAAGGCAAAATGACCATTGAAGTCGTGAACGATGATGGCACGACCAAAGCGGTAAAAGAATTGCCGTTTGGTTTCTCTATGATGCTTCCGGCATTCCGTGGTGTTGAAGCGGTGCGCGGTATTGAAAAACTTACCAACCCACGTGGCTTTATCATTGTTGATAAAAATCAACGTAACCCAACGTATCAAAATATTTTTGCAATCGGCGTTTGCGTGGCAATTGCCCCACAAGCACCAACCCCGGTTCCATGCGGCGTGCCAAAAACTGGCTTCATGATTGAATCGATGGTTACTGCCACTGCCCACAATATTGGTGAGCTTTTGCGCGGTGGTGTTGCTGATGCTGAAGGTACATGGAATGCAGTTTGTCTTGCCGACTTTGGTGATAGTGGTGTTGCATTCATTGCCCAACCACAAATCCCGCCACGTAACCGTAACTGGTCAAGCTCTGGTAAGTGGGTTCATATGGCGAAAATCGGCTTTGAAAAATATTTCATGAGCAAAATGAGATCTGGGGAATCTGAGCCATTCTATGAAAAAATGGTTATGGATATTTTCGGGATTAATAAATTAAAAGATTAATCCTTGGGCTGTTAGGCATCTTAAAACAAAAAGACCTTTGTGGATTTTCTGCAAAGGTCTTTTTTTGATTTTAGGCGATGATATCAGGTCGTAATTGGTCTTCAAAAAACTTGATTTGATCTTTTAATTGAAGTTTGCGACGTTTAAGACGCCCTAAAGAAATTTGGTCATTTGGGCTGGTTTGTGTTAAAGCATCAATGGCGGCATCAAGTGCGCGATGCTCTTCACGAAGTTCAAATAATTTTTTTCTGATTTCTAAATCCGCAACTTCTTCGGCAGGCGGTTGATAATCATTATCCATTTTGTAACCCAAACCCTTTTTGGAATTATTATAATTCAAATTATGTTTTTTTCATTAATTTTGTTGTTTTAATCTTTATATCTTCGCAATGCCTGTACATCTATATCAAATAGATCAAGTACGCGGGCAATTGATTGGGTAACCATATCATCAATATCTTTTAGATTGGAATAAAAATGGGGAACCGGTGGGTTAATTATCGCCCCCATTTGGGTAAGGTGGGTCATGGTGGTAAGATGACCATAATGTAGTGGGGTTTCACGCACCATTAGCACCAATTTACGTCGCTCTTTAAGGCAAACGTCTGCGGCGCGGCTCATCAAGCTTGAAGTTACACCCGTTGCAATTTCGCCCATGGTTTTAACCGAACATGGCGCAATTATCATACCCATTGTTTTAAAAGAACCAGAGGCAATAGATGCCCCAATATCTGAAACCTTGTGTATAACATCGGCAAGGGCGGCAATATCCTTAGAGCTACCGATATTTTCACTTTGCATAGTTAGTTCGGCAGCCTTGGAAACCACTAGATGGGTTTCAATGTCGGTATCTTGCAAAAGTTCTAGCGCGCGTTTGCCATAAATCGCACCCGATGCCCCACTTATACCGATGATAATTCTTTTTTTCATGAGTTTTGTTTAGCATTACGAAAAGAATTGGGGAAGTGGCTTATCATCACTTCCCCATTTAATTTAGTTTCTAATCAAATAATCAAATGCCCCGAGTGATGCGGTTGCACCAGATCCCATTGCAATGATGATTTGTTTATAGGCTGAATTGGTGCAATCGCCGGCGGCAAAAATACCCGCGATATTGGTTGCGCCATGTCTATCAACCACGATTTCACCGAATTTGGTTTTTTCGACCAAATCGCCAAGGAATTCAGTATTTGGTACAAGCCCGATTTGTACGAAAACACCTTGTAATTCTATATGCTGCTCGGTGTTGGTGTCGCGCTCAATATAGGTCAAACCATTTACAACATCCGTGCCATGAATTTCTTTGGTGGCAACATTTTTAAGAACGGTAACATTTTTCAATGAATATAAACGTTCTTGCAAAACTGCATCCGCCTTTAGTTCCGGCAAAAATTCAAGCACTGTTACGTGACCAACAATTCCCGCAAGATCAATCGCCGCCTCAATACCGGAATTCCCGCCACCAATAACCGCAACATGTTTCCCTTTGAAAAGTGGGCCATCACAATGCGGGCAATATGCAACACCCTTATTTTTGAATTCTTTTTCACCAGGAACGTTAATATTGCGCCAGCGCGCACCGGTTGAAACAATCAGGGTTTTTGATTTTAATTTTGCGCCATTTTCTAATTCGACTTCGATTAAATCACCCTTGGTAACACTTACCGCTTTTTGAAGGTTCATAACATCGACATCATAATCTTTGACATGTTCTTCAAGACCCGCCACAAGTTTTGGACCTTCGGTCTTTTTAACCGAAATGAAGTTTTCAATTCCCAAAGTATCCATCACCTGCCCGCCAAAGCGTTCGGCAACCAACCCCGTTCTAATACCTTTGCGTGCCGCATAAATTGCAGCCGCAGAGCCAGCAGGACCACCACCTAAAACCAATACATCAAACGCATCTTTGGCGTTTAAATGCGCTGCTTCACGGGCGGCCGCACCGGTATCGATCTTGGAAATGATTTCTTCAATTGTCATGCGTCCTGCGCCAAATTCCTTGCCATTAAGGAAAATGGTTGGAACCGCCATAATCTGTTTGGCATCAATTTCGGATTTAAATGCGCCACCTTCAATCATTACATGGCTGATACGCGGGTTTAAAACCGACATTGTATTTAACGCCTGAACCACGTCTGGACAATTGTGGCAGGTTAATGAGACATAGGTTTCAAAATGAAAATCACCTTGGATATTACGAATATTTTCAATTGCTTCGGCGCTTATTTTTGGCGCTCTCCCTGATACTTGCAATAATGCCAATACTAATGAGGTGAATTCATGTCCAAGCGGTACGCCTGCAAAGGTAACGCGCGGCGCTTCGCCTTTTTTGGCAATGGTAAAGCTTGGGGTGCGTTCCAATGTTTTGTGTTCAATCGCAACTTTGGACGAAATTTGCGCAAGCTCTTGAACCAATTCCACCATTTGTTTGGAGGTTTCATCGTCACCAGCGCTTAGGCTAATGACGATGTCGTTTTCCATAAGGGTCATATATTGGCTTAATTGTGCGCGTGTGTCTGCGTCTAATGCCATGGTAATTCCTCCGATAAAGGTAATAAAAATCCTAAAGCGCATAGCAACCTTTGCACCTTGGGGTATTTATTATGTTGTACGGTGATTCTTGAGTGAAAAAGATGTGACGAAGTGGCGGGTGTTATTGGGGGGCAGGTGCCCACCACTTCGTCATCAAGTGTCATCCACTAAACGTGGATGTTCTTTTGGAAAGATTAGATTTTGCCAACTAAATCAAGGCTTGGTTTAAGGGTTTCTGAACCTTCTTGCCATTTTGCAGGGCAAACTTCACCAGGGTGAGAAGCAACATATTGTGCCGCTTTTACTTTGCGAAGAAGTTCTTTTGCATCGCGGCCAATACCACCAGCGTTGATTTCGATGATTTGGATTTTGCCATCTGGATCGATTACAAATGTACCACGTTCTGCAAGACCTGCTTCTTCAATCATAACGCCAAAGTTACGAGTGATTGTGCCGGTTGGGTCGCCAATCATTGGATATTTGATTTTACCAATAGCAGCAGAAGTATCAGCCCATGCTTTGTGGGTGAAATGAGTGTCAGTAGAAACAGAATAAATTTCTACGCCCAATTTTTGGAATTCAGCATATTCATCAGCCAAATCTTCAAGCTCGGTTGGGCAAACAAATGTGAAGTCAGCAGGGTAAAAGAATACAACAGACCATTTGCCTTTAAGGTCGGCATCGGTAACTTCAAAGAAGTCTTTACCAGCTTGGAAAGCGGTTGCTTTGAAAGGTTCAACTTCTGAACCGATAAGTGACATTGGTGTATAAACTACATCGCCAAAATTATTGAATGACATCTTGTTTCCTTTTCTGTGTTAAAAACATTCTCATCGACTTATGCCATTAGCCCGTGTCAGGGTTGTGACTGCAACGACAAAAAACCTTCTAAAGATTAAATATATAAATGTCTAATCAATTGTTTTTGACTTTTGTATAGATTTTATCTATAATAGCGACATTAAAGAGGTTTTCATGCAATTACCATCAATGCGCCAATTACAATTTCTTGTTGCTCTTGCAGATAAAGGCAGTTTTGTTGCCGCCGCCGATTCGGTTTTTGTTACCCAACCATCATTATCGGCTGGTTTAAAAGAGCTTGAATATATTCTTGGCACGCAATTGGTGGAGCGTGGGCGCAAAGGCGGCGAATTTACACCTGCTGGCAAAGAAGCTGTGGCGCGCGCGCGGGTTATTCTATCCGAGGCGATAAATTTAAAAGAACAGGTTCGCGCCGCATCAGAACCATTAACTGGCTCATTCCGTCTTGGCATAATTCCAACCATTGCGCCGTTTTTGCCGCCCGAAGCCGTGCCTATGGTTAAAAAGAAATACCCAAGCCTAAAACTTTATTTGCGCGAAGAGCAAACTGCAAGGGTTATCGAAGGCATTAAAAACCATGAATTAGATGCGGGGCTTATCGCACTTCCCTATGAGGCATCTGGTATTGAATCCGAAGTTCTATTTGATGACGAATTTCTATTTATTTGTCCAAAGGGGCATGAATTATCTTATAAGAGAAATCTTACCCCCGCCGATATTGATTTGAATGAACTATTATTGCTCGAAGATGGGCATTGTTTACGTGATCACGCCCTTAGTGTTTGCGGTTCAAGTGGAACAGGGGCGGAGGAAGTGCGCGCAACGTCATTATTCACAATGACACAAATGGTGGCGGGTGGTCTTGGGGTTTCATTGATTCCAAAATTGGCGATTGATGCGGGGCTTCCACTTGATGGGGTGACAATGCGTGAATTTAACCCACCAATTTCGGGTCGCCAAATTGGTCTTGTTTGGCGCAAAGGCTCAAGCAGGATAAAAGAGGCCCGCATTTTGGCGGGGATTTTATGCCCGAAACCAGATTGATGTTTTTTCCCCAATAATTGTTTTGAATTACCGGACATTTTATTTTACGAAATTCAGGTAAGGCCCCAGTAAGACAATGGGATGCAAATCCACTATCACCAATCGATACTTTGCCCTTATAATAAATATGTCAGACAGATTTGGTGAACTGATGCTTGGTTAATTGTCAGGAAATGTCAGGGTTTTGGGACCGTATGTTAATTCACTTTTGAATTTTGCAAGCTTTGGAATGTCAACAAATGTCAACATTTCGCGGGAGTTCGCGAAAATAAGTGCCTGTGATTAATATAACCAATTGATTAACAATGGTTTTATTGAAAATGGTTAGTTGTTACACATTGTAAATATTAGTTAAAAATGGTTACATTAAGCGCATTTTAGGCTTGAGCGATTTTCAAAAAAACGACGCTGGTGAAGGAGCGAGAGTCCTAATCTGTCTTACGTTCACTTGCACGTTTTTTCACGCTTTCTGAGCGTAATTGACCACAAGCCGCCAAAATATCCTGCCCACGTGTGCGGCGGATGGGGGCGGAATAGCCATTGGCAAATAAAAATTCCGAAAATGCTTTTACCTTGGCACGGTCCGAACAAACATAATCCGAACCCGGCCACGGGTTAAATGGAATAAGATTTACCTTGGACGGAATGCCTTTGATAAGTTTTAATAAATCTTTGGCGTCATCAATGCTGTCATTCACGTCTTTTAACATCACATATTCAAATGTAACGCGGTTAGAATTTGATAAATCAGGATAGGCGCGGATTGCCGCAAATAATTCTTCCAATGGATATTTTTTGTTAATCGGCACAAGTACATCACGTAATTTATCGTTACATGCGTGCAAAGACACCGCCAACATCACCCCAATTTGCCCCAATCGGTTCATTTCCGGCACGATGCCAGATGTTGAAACCGTAATACGGCGGCGACCAATTGCAATGCCTTCCCCGTCCGACAAAATTTCAATCGCGGTTTCAACATTATCGAAATTATATAATGGTTCCCCCATTCCCATAAAAACGATATTGGTAATTTGGCGGTTTTCAAACGGGGTTGGCCATTCGCCCAAATCATCACGTGCGACCATTAACTGCATCACAATTTCTTGGGCGGTCAAATTGCGCACCAAAACCTGTGTGCCAGTGTGGCAGAACGAACAATTTAGTGTGCAGCCAACTTGTGATGAAATGCACAATGCACCCGAACGCGCCACATCTGGAATATAAACAATCTCAACCTCAATGCCGCGTTCCGGTCGGATAAGCCATTTGCGTGTGCCATCTTTGGAAACCAGACGTTCAACCACTTCACAGCGTTCAAGTGTGAAGTTTTCTTTTAATTTGGCGCGCAAATCCTTTGCCATATCGGTGATGACGTCAAAATCCTTGATGCCATAATGATAAATCCAACGCCAAAGCTGTTTGGCGCGCATATTGCGCATTTTTTCAGGTACGCCAATTTCGCCCATTTTTTCTTTTAATTCAGAAAGCGAAAGCCCAACCAAAGACGGTTTATTATCAACCATCATTACGGGTTTTGATGTCGGCGTATTGTCAATTAATGTGTTCATCGCCGCGCAATATCAGAAAAACGTGAAAAATGTAAGGGGTGGGAACTTGATTACCCCCATTCGGCAAACAGTTTTGATAATTTAAGACCTTGCCCTTGGTAATTATTACCTGATTGCCCGTATAATTTATCGGGCTTACCTGCAAGTTCTTCATAAACAAGTCGTGCCACCGGTTGCCCATGTTCCAAAACAAATGGCACATCGCGCCCGCGAACTTCCAACACCCCGCGCGCACCAGTTTTGCCATCTTTTGAACCAAAGCCGGGGTCAAAGAATCCCGCATAATGGGCGCGAAACTCGCCCAAATCTTCGGCACTTGCCACCATCTCGGCCGCCAAATTTTCCTCAATTGAAAGCCCCTGCTGTGAGGCAAGAATATAAAACTCACCGGGGTCGAGGATAAGTTTTTTTTCAGGCGCGTATAATGGCTCAAAAAACTTTTTGGGATCATGCCATGCAAGATTGCGAAGGTTTAAAAGTGGCGCATGGCGACGCGCACGATAGCCCACAATTTCCCCAATACTTGCAGGGTCAAGATCGAGTGCAAGATCAAGTTTTTTTACGGTTTGCGGGTTATTTTGTTTAAGGCGAAGTTGTGCCAGTTTTTCCCCTTCATGCACCAAAATTGGGAAGGTGCGCGGGCAAATTTCCATCCATAATGGGCCATGATAACCAGATTTAATGCGGTCAAATGCGGTGGCCTCATCACTTATGACGCGCACAAAAACATCAATCCGCCCTGTTGAAGATTTGGGGTTGGTGATGCCCGCAATATTTTCGGGCAATTCAAGATTTTCCATCAATGGCGCAAGGTAAACACAACCAGTTTCCAAAACCGCACCATCAGAAAGATTAACCTTGTGTAGCACAAGATCGCTGCTTTCAAGAACATTACGAACGCTTTTGCCAAGCCCCGGCAAAAAACTTGCACGCAGGCGATATGCAAAAGAGCCAAGCCGTAAATCAAGGCTTGCGGGTTGGAATTGATTGTCGCCAATCGAGCAATTGGCGGCAATGCCACCATTTTTCACCATTTGGCGCAACATATTATCAACGACTACGCCTGAGATTACACCTGCTTGCGTATTATTATTGGACATTTAAATCACGCTTTCTGAATTCGTGGGCGGGGTAAACGCCAAGAATTTGTAAATCATCGCAAAAGAAGCTTAGTTCCTGCATAGCAAGCTGCACATTTGCTTGGTCGGTGTGTCCCTCAATATCGGCATAGAATTGGGTTGCATTGAAGCTGCCGCCGATTTGATAGGATTCCAATTTGGTCATATTCACGCCGTTGGTCGCAAAACCGCCCATTGCCTTATAAAGTGCCGCCGGAATATTGCGCACACGGAACACAAAACTGGTGATATATTCCTTACCTTCCTCAAAAACGGCATCCATTGGTTTTGAAGAAACAATCACAAAACGGGTGGCGTTGTGTTTGGCGTCTTCGACATTTTCCATCAAAATTGGCAGGTCATAATTTTCAGCGGCAAGACGTGTGCCAAGTGCGGCATGATGCTTGTCACCTAATTCGGAAATTTCACGAACCGCACCTGCGGTATCGGCGGTTTTTATTGCTACCGCGCCCAATTTGGCGATAATTTCACGGCATTGGCCCAATGCCATTGGGTGTGAACGTATATATTTAATGTCTTCAAGCGTTGAATCTTTTGTGCCAACTAATTGGTGGGAAATTGGTGAAAAATACTCACCAACAATATAAAGATTTGATGCCGGCAAAAGATGGTGCACATCGCCAACGCGACCGGCAAGCGTGTTTTCAATTGCAATCATTCCACGTTCACATGTTCCGTCTTTTACCGCGTGGAATGCGTCTTCAAAGGTTTGGCATGGATATGGTTCATAATCAGGGCAGGCAATCAAAGATGCCATATGGGAATTTGCGCCAATTTCACCTTGAAAGGCAATTTTCTTATTAGACATTATTTTTCCTATAATATTCGCGCGCCATTTCAAGATGGTCTTGGGTATCAACCCCTTTTGGGAAGTCTTTTACCAAAGCGGCATAAATTTTCAAACCATTTTCCAAGGCGCGTAATTGTTCAAGCTTTTCACGCTTTTCAAGACTTGATGGCGGCAAAGAAACAAATTTTTCCAATGCTGCGCGGCGATAAACATAAAGACCGACATGGCGGTAAATTTCGCCATCGCCACTACCACACCATGGGGCATTGGCACGCGTGAAATATAAACATTCACCACTTTTGTCGTCTTTTAATGAAATTATGCCTTTCACGACATTTTCATCGCGTTTTTCACCAGCATCGTTCGATGGCGATAAAAGCGTTGCAATATCTGCTTGTGGGTATTTTTCCAAAACTTCTAGTGCATCACTAATTAAAGATGGTTCAAAGGTTGGCATATCACCCTGAAGGTTGATTATGGTGTCGTATTTATAATCTTTATCAAAAATATCGATTGCCGCCTTTATGCGATCAGAACCAGATGGCAATGCGGGGTCGGTTAAAACCGCATCTGCGCCAAATTCTTTAACAACATCAACAATTTCTTTATCGCCGGCGGCAACCAAAACCTCATCAATGCCGCAAAGACGCGCGCGCTCTACCACGCGGACAATCATCGGTTTGCCACCAATATCGGCAAGAGGTTTATTTGGAAGACGGGATGCCGCAAGACGGGCGGGAATCACAATAATGGGTTTCATATCAAGACCTGTTTTTGCCTTTATAAATTATGATTTAAGTGGGGCAAGTGTGGCAAATGTATTAAAGAATAACAAATTTAATGTAAGTTTCTACGATTTTAGGCTAAATGGGTAGGGTTTTTCACATTTATTACACTATTTTATTGAAATTCAATATTGCACGGGCATTAAAGCCATGCAATAAGGCGCAAATTAGCCAAACTTAATTTAGGGGAAGTTTGTCGGCATGAAAATTACAAAAATTCTAACTTTGGGCGGATTGTTCCTTGTTGGTACTGTCGCTGGTATTATTGGCATTAATTTATATTCAGGCGCATTATATGCCAGCAGTACAAAAGCTTCTGGCTTTCCTATTGACCCGAATGGTGGTTCTGCGGCGCCTGCTGCTGCAACACCTGACTTGCCACCTGATTGGGGCACATTGTTCGGCGACCCTGCTAAATTGGCGGAATTAACTACCAAAGGTGCAAATGCTGCAAAAGTTTGTGCGGCATGTCACGATATTACACCTGCTGGTGCAAATAAAACTGGTCCTGCTCTTGCGGGCGTTGTTGGTCGTACTGCTGGTACACACCCTGGCTTTGCATATTCTGATGCAATGAAAGGCTTTGGTAAACAATGGACTCTTGATGAGCTTAATACTTATCTAAAAGATCCAAAAGCAACTGTTCCTGGTAACAAAATGGCGTTTGCCGGCATCAAAAAACAAGATGACCGTGTTGCTGTTATTGCTTACCTTCGTTCAATTTCACCATCTGCACCTGCACTTCCTGCACCGGGCGCTAACGCTGCTCCTGCGGCTGATGCACCTGCTGATGCGGCGGCGAATGCAACTGCACCGGCTAAATAAGTTTAGCGGTATTAATATAAACAACCCCGCTTTTATGGCGGGGTTTTTTATTGCCTAATTTTCCGATACTGGCTAAAAGCGACCAAAACGCCAATAATAATCCGGAGTAAAAGATGACTTATTCTACCATTATCGCTGAAAAAGAAGATAATATCGCTATTATTACCCTTAACCGCCCCGAGGCTTTGAATGCGCTAAATTCAACCTTGATGAATGAATTAACTATGGCGGTTGAAGAATTTGAAAACGATGCCGAAATTGGTTGTATGATTATTACTGGCTCGCAAAAAGCATTTGCCGCCGGTGCGGACATTAAAGAGATGGCAGGATTTACTTTTGCCGATGCATATGGACAAGACTTTATTACCAAGAATTGGGAATCGGCAGCAAAAGCACGTAAACCAATTATTGCGGCGGTTGCTGGTTTTGCCTTGGGCGGTGGCTGTGAGCTTGCTATGATGTGCGACTATATAATTGCCGCAGACAATGCAAAATTTGGTCAGCCGGAAATTAAGCTTGGCGTAATCCCTGGTGCAGGCGGCACGCAGCGCCTTGTTCGAGCTATTGGCAAGGCCAAGGCAATGGAATTAGTTTTAACTGGTGGCATGATGGATGCGGCAGAGGCCGAAAAGGCAGGGCTTGTGGCGCGTGTTGTTGCTCTTGAAGAATTGTTAGAAGTGGCAAAAAAATCGGCAAAAACAATTGCTTCTTATGGGCGGCTATCAGTGCTTGCTGCAAAAGAGTCCGTAAATAGCGCGTTTGAAAGCACATTATCGCAAGGGCTTAAATTTGAACGCCGCCTTTTCCATGCACTATTCGCGACCGAAGATCAAAAAGAGGGTATGGATGCTTTCGCAAATAAACGCAAAGCAGAATTTAAAGGTAAATAATATCTCGTGCTGTGCGGCTAAAGGTAAAATGTAGATTTCTTCTGATGAATCTTCACATGTTTGGGTGTTTTTGCCTTGACTATGGGCATTGTTTTAGGCATAGAGCCGCATTCAGATTAACTAGACCCCCAATGGCGGGGGCTTTTGGCGTGATTTAAACTGATGTTTTTACACTTTTGCCAAAAGACAATATTGAATGGATTATAAATGGCAAATACAACTTCGGCTAAAAAAGCAACTCGCAAAATTGCTCGCCGCACTGAAATCAATACTGCTCGTCGTTCACGCGTAAAAACTTTTGTTCGTAAACTTGAAGAAGCGGTTGCTGGCGGCGATAAAGAAGCTGCTAAAGTTGCTTTCACCAATGTTGAGCCTGAAATCATGCGTGCGGTTACCAAAGGCGTTATTGCTAAAAATACTGCTGCTCG
>APMI01013647.1_pt1 | contig 45252 bp, 39 predicted proteins | sample 667938 | NCBI WGS metagenome assembly APMI01 (sample SAMN01084076, study PRJNA167559) | wastewater metagenome | biome: Wastewater | place: Denmark: Ejby Moelle, Odense | collected 2011-11-28
ATACGGGCTCTTTCGTCGTTCGCATTCTCATATTCCTGCAGCAATTCTTTATATCGTGGAGTATCCATATCGGTCCGAATTGTCATAAAATTAAAAACCCCCTGCCGTTAAGCAAGGGGTTGGGTAAATATATTGCGAATAAATTAACCTCTTGATTGACGGTGAAATTCATCCATTCCTTTGTCTTCGTAGCTGGTATAAACTGCACACCAGTGGCCTATAAGAGAAAGGCCCCAAGCAGCAACTATCCACGCCGGCCAAGGGTAAACCCATTCAGTAGCGCCTTTATCATAAAGCATTAGCATAGCTGCCGATGCGATGAGATATATAACAAAGTGGATGTAAAATTTGGTTTTTTGTCCTGCTGTGGGTTTTATTTTCTTTGGCATGAATTCCCTGATTTTGTGCAAAGATAGCTAAGTAAGTGAAAAATTAAAAGTTCTGAACCGGGATTTACATGATTTTAAAATCATTAATTTGATACACCTGCAGTTCCATGGTTGATAGTATCACTTGATACTATCAAAAAGGCTTCAACTTTCCCTTTTTCAGCTTTATTTTGAAGTCCTCAATGCTATCCGTGCCGCGTATATCAATCCGCTTTATTTCATACATGTCCGGAAGGGGTATCTTATTCACTTTATTGCCTATGCGAAATGCGGCAGAAATACCTGCATCTTTCATCCATTGCTTGATATTTTCTTTTGCGGTGCTGCCCGAAGGTCTTGCCCCGTATGGGTAGGCTATTACCTTATTAAAAGGTAAGCGGCTGTTCTCAAACGCTGTTATGCTCTTTTCGATGGAGCATTTAAGATCCGCAGGATCGGTATTCCCAAAATGCTCATGTTCATAACCGTGAATGGCCAGTTGTACTATTTCCGGGGCCAGGCTTGCCAGTTCGGCAATGTTCATCTTGGTGTCAGTCTTTTCCACGGCCGGTGGTACCGCCCCATCCAGGGTCCCGGCGATGATGAAGAAGGTCGCTTTCCAGTTAAACTCTTGCAGCAGGGGATAAGCATAAGTAAGGTTATCGCGGTAGCCATCATCGAAAGTGAGCAGGAAGGATCTTTCTGGGTATGTTGCTTCTTTTCCTGCAGCAATATCAAGGAAATCATGTAAGGATAAAGAAATATAGCCCTCATCAGCAAGGTAAGCCCATTGCTCCCGGAGCCTTTCCGGCGATATGCTCATCTCATTATTGTGCCCCGGCAAAACATGGTGATACATCAGCACAGGTATGCCTTTAATATTAGGCAGCAGATGGTGCAGGTGCATGTTCATTGATACAAAGGTGCATATTTTCAGCAGTACTGCGGATATATTATAGGGCAAATTTCTGTACCTTTACAGTTAATATATGTGAACAATTTAGATTAGGTTGTTCAAAAAGATTTCGCCCCGAACGTGATGCGCATTAGTGTTGTTATAATTACATATAATGAAGAACGAAATATAGATCGCTGTATCAAATCAGTGCTTCATATTTCGGATGAGGTCATAGTGGTGGATAGTTTTTCGACTGATAATACGGTGGCAATCGCACGTGGGCTTGGGGCAAGGGTAGTGGAGCATGTATTTGAAGGCTATGGGGCGCAAAAGCAGTTCGCCATAAGGGAGGCAAAGAATGATTGGATATTACTGCTGGATGCCGATGAATCAGTATCGCCCGAGCTGGAGAAAAGCATCCTTGCCATTAAAGATACCGATACCCATAGCGCATATACTTTTAATATACTTACCAACTATTGCGGTAAATGGATAAGGCATGGCGGCTGGTACCCAAATAAGAAGATACGCCTTATGGACCGCAGCAAGGGCCATATCAGCACAGATAAAGTGCACGAAAAATGGGTTCTTAATGAACCAAGTGCCACTGTGAAACATTTAAGGGGTGACCTGCTGCACTATAGCTACTACACCATATCGGACCATATTGCCAAAATAAATAACTACAGCGAGATAAGTGCGAGGGCTGATGTGGAGCGGGGCAAGAAGTGCAATATGCTGAAAGTGTACTTTGCACCAAAGTGGTTTTTTATAGTGCAGTATATCTTTTCGCTTGGCTTCCTGGATGGATATTATGGCTACATACTAAGCAAGAACTCCTCGTTCTATGTGTACCTCAAGTATACCAAGATATACCTGTATAGCCGGGAAAAAGTAAAAGTGCCGGCCAGCGACAAAAGCAAATTGCAGCCCGGAATAGCAAAATAGACAGAACGTATCCTAAATAAAAATGTCCCGCCAAGGCGGGACATTTTAGCATTTGTAAAGCAATGCCTTATGCTTTCTGCAGGCGTGATGCCAGAGGCTGCCTTAAAAGTGCATAAGCACCAAATAAAACACCGCTGCCAATTATATCACCCAGGAAAGAATTAAAGAATAAAGTTGTACCCATTTTGCTGTAGAAAGGCAATGCCATCAGGAAGGTAGTGCCAAGACCCTTAAGGCCGGTGCCGTAACCAAAGATATCGCCGGTTGCCTCTATTTTGACCCATACGCCGAAATTGCTGACAAGGAAAAATATTGCTGTGCCCATAATAGAGTAGCCAAAGACTTTAAGCGCTTTGGGCTGGCCCATGCCTGTACCGAGCAATGTAACCAGCAGCATGCCGCCGTACACAAAAAACTGGTCGACACCATAAAAGCCCTGGTATTGAGTAAAGAGCGCAATATAGATATCTGAAATGAACTGGGCAATGAGTGTAACGCTGAACGCTATACGTTTGTCTTTGATAATGGCCCCGCTGAACAAGCCGAGCGATGCTAATGGTGCAAGATTATACCAATGCATTTCCTGGTTAAAAATGCGGATAAGCGTAGCAGCCAAAATTAATATTACTGCGAGGATGATGTTTGTACGTTTCATACACTGCAAATGTAGTTCAAAATTCAAAATTCAAAAGGCAAAAATCAAAAAGAACGATTGAGGTAATATTAGTTTTCTTTGAATAGGGAGAGGAATTTGTCCTTTTGGGACTGTATGCTGTACTCTTTGAGCATTTTATCGTGGCCTGCTTTACCGAAGTCTTTCCGACGCTGCACATTTGTCACCAACTCTTTTATCCTTTTTTTCCAGCTTTCATTATCGCTGCAGAGGTAGCCGTTTATGCCTTCTTCTATTATCACGCTGTTTACACCTACCGGGCTGGCTAATGCAGGTATGCCTGCGGAAAGGTACTGTATCAGCTTAAAGCCACATTTGCCTTCGCTCCATTCATCGGCCTGCAGGGGCATGATGCCTATGTCAATTTTCAGCAGGTCGTCTATCTCGCTTTTTTCATTCCAGTTGATAAATTCCCAACTTGTAAGCGGCAGTTCGGGCTTTTTGTTGGCAATGACGGCAAAGAAGATATTCAGTTCCAGTTCCAGTTCCTGCATGATGGGGATAATTGGGTCGAGGTAGGGCAGGGTAGAGTGGCTACCCGTCCAGCCGATCACTGTAATATGCTCTTTGTGGTCCTTTACTTTATTGTGTCCTCTCTCCATATCTACGCAGGTAGGTAGCAGTACAATATTGTTGTTGTATTGCCGGGCATAATTAGCGAGGTATTCATTGCCGGGGGTGATCTTGTATGCCCATTTGCAGATGTGCTTTACTTTCCCGAATGCCTTTAGCCAGGCGACCAGTTTGTTCTCCTTGCTTGTATTGGGTATCCAGATGGCATCATCAAAATCATAAATGAGTTTTTTGCGCCAAAGCTTGGCGATGATCCATTCAAATATCGGTGGGCCTAAAGGAGCAGCTTCGCGGTGCACAAAGACGTGGGTATATGCATGCACATCGAACAATACTGTCCTCAGCCGTTTCAGGTATCCTTTAGTAATGCCCCATGCTTTTTGCAGCAAGGAGCCTTTTTGATACAATACCTTCCAGGTGCCTTCATCCATAAAAGGTGCTATCTTATAAGGTATGCCTGCTTCCTGTAAATATGGCTCATATAACTCCACCCTGAAACGCTGCGATGGTGCATGCTTTAGGGGGTAGGGTACAAGGAATAGTATTTTAGGTTGTGCCGGCATCTATTATTATCTATTCTGTGTCTTTTAATATTGATTCAAACTGTCGCATAAAATTGCCCGGGGCAAATTTGGTGCGCACGTAGGTTCTTCCTGCTTCGGCAAATTCTTTTCTCACCGCAGCATTATTGGCAAGAGTTAATATCGCATCGCATATCTCATTGATATTCCCCACTTGCACCAACAGGCCGGTTTCTTTATCTGCTATTATTTCTTCAGGTCCTCCGCAACGTGTTGCTATTAAAGCCGTGCCATAAAAGGCTGCCTCCAGGCAGGTCATAGAAAAAGACTCAGCCTGCGAGCAATTGAGCATGATATCTGCAGCTTTAATTTCCTGCTCCACATTTGAGTTAAAGGCTGTAAAGCTAACGGGCAGTCCTCCCTTTTTTGCTTTTTCTTCCAGTTCCTGTTTGAACAGCCTGTTCTTTTCGAGCCCCATGTCGCCGCCAGTAAATTTGAGGCGGAGGGAATTGTTTTGTTTATAGGCCAGGGCGAATGCCTCCAATGCATGGTCCTGGCCTTTACCCCTTATATAGTTTGACAGGTAGAGTATATCAATAGTGTCTTTGGCTTTTTCTTCCTTTGGTGGCAGTAGTTCCGTGAGTTGTACGGGGTCGTATATGCGTATTGCTTTCCTTGTATCGGGTAGTTGTTGTAATACAGCATCCGACACTGCTATTATTTTATCCGCATGCCTGTTAGCTGCACGCAGCCACATTTTCCTTAGAACACCCGGCATAACTGAGGGCAGGAAACGTACATAGGTAAACAGGCTGCCCTTAAAACCCCTGCGTTTGAGCATCACCCCCAGCTGGTTATAAAAATCATTTACCTGGACAGCATCAATGTTTTCCTTTCGCACTATTTTATGCAGCCGGTTTGTGTTGGCGTATAAGGCAGGGAAATATTTTAGCATAACTGGGATCGATTTCCGTATCTCCAGCATGGGCAAGGTGTAAACTGTGAGCCCATTCTTTTCGAGCATTGGCCGCAGCGTGCTGCTTTGAGGAATAACAAAAACAAACCTGTGCTTATGCGATAGAAGCATAGCCTCATTCAGGGCGCATTTGAAGGCGCCAGTAAAAGCTATGGAGTTATCTATGATCAGTATATTCACAAGGTTTAGTTTTCAATTACTTCTATCCATTGCTTCAACATGGCATCCAAAGTAAAGCGTCGCAGCAGTTCCTCATAAGCTTCCTTTGGTGCCTTTGGTGCGTTGAGCCAGTAAGCTATCTCATTTGCCCACACCCTCGCTTTCGCATCGTCGATTGTATCCAGCATTGGCATCAGCGATCCTGTTTTTACTCTAACAGGTTGCTCCACGGGCTTGCCTGTAAGCCCCGGTATATCCAGTATCTCCCTTGGGCCCGTATAGCAGTCGGTGCTTACGACAGGTATATGGCATATCAAGGCTTCGGCTAAAACATTGGGGAAACCTTCCCATGATGATGCCAGCGCAAATAAAGTGCTATGCCTGTAAAACTTAAATGCATTCGCCTGGAAGCCCATTATATATACATTAGCATCTTCATAAGTGCCTTTCCAGTCGCAAGCTTTCATGCCCAATTGCTCTGTAAGTGCTATGAGCATGCTTTTCAGTTCGCCATCACCCAGTATCATGAGCCTGGCATCGGTCTGCAATTTTAGTTCTTTTAGTATTCTTATGAGTTTGTCATGCTCCTTGGCGACATGCAGCCTGCCCGAAGTGATGATGACCGGTTTGGAAAATATCTTTGCTTCCTCTGTAGTTAATGGCTCATTGCTTCTTTGAATGATATCTTCTTTTTCGTAGAAGTTGTAAATGGTGCGCAGTTTAGCCGGCGCAATACTGAAATATTGTTGCATCTCATCGGCCAGTGCATGGGTTACACACACGATCTCATCGGCCTTTTTGTAGAGTATGGGTATCAGCACTTTTTTGCGCAGTTGTCCTTTGCTGCCCGCTATTACCTTGTCATGCATTTTGGAGCCGCGTATACTCAGTACCACCTTCTCGCTGCCCTTCGTCATTGCGTTCACATAATCGGGCCCTTCAAGGAAGCTGATGGAAACATCGATCTTGCCTTCCTTCTTCAAGGCCCTTATTTTGCTCAGCCTGTAGCGCCATGCCTTTATTTTACCCAATATGCCGGTATGGGCGGGCGGGTCTATAAACACTACTTTGTCGCAAGTCTTGTAATATTTTTCCCTGTCGGTGCCAGAGAGGATGCAGAGCGTAACATCATATTGCCTTTGCTGCAGGTAGTAACTAAGCAGGGAGATGGAGCGTTCCGCCCCTCCCTTGCCTAATTCCGAACCTATCAGCAATACTTTTTTCATGGTTTATAATTTCTCCAGGTAATCGCCCAGTGATGAGATGAAATCCTCCATTTTATAGGCGTCCAGGTTGTGTTTTGCATTCAGGCCCATCTGTTTTGCAGCAGCCCTGTTATTATATGCCCAGAGTATCTCGTTCTTTATGCTCTCTGCGTCGCGTATGGGTATGATCTTGCAGCCGCTATTGCCCCTGCCCAATAATTCACCTGAGCCCGCATTAGATGTTATGATAACAGGCAGGCAATAATGCGCTGCTTCCAATGCCGTGTAGGGCCCGCCATCCACCAGGCTGGGTACCACGAACAGGTCTTTGTCTTTCATAAAGGACGGAACATCGGCTATGCGGCCTATGAGCTGCACATTTTTTATCTCCAGGTGATGCTTTACAATGTATTCATGCATCGATTCATCAATACCGCCGGCTATATACAATTGCAGGTTCGCGTCGCCATTTGTTTCTTTCATCAACTGCTCCCATGCTTCCAGCAGGTACTGCAGGCCTTTCAGAATAACCGTATGCGCCAGATAGCCGACTTTGAGCATAGGGCCTATTGTCCGATCTATGGGCGGTACGGGTTTAAAATCAGGTTTAAGATGCCCGATCAGTTTTACAACCTCGCCTTTGAATCCCGATTTGGCGTACGAATCATAAACCGTAGGATAGGAGCCTACAACTATATCTACGTACTGTATGGCTTTGTTATAATAGCCTATACGTTTTTGGTAGGTGTATGCATCGTCCTCATATATTTCCAGTTTTTTCTTTTCCTCGGTCACTATCTCGTTTATGTAATTCTCTTCCGGGTTGGCAGGGATGAAGATCACTTTTATGCCCAGTTTTTTTGCTTTTTTAAAGGTGCGTAATAAGTAGGGCTGCGTTACGAACAATATGTCCACTTTCCCTTCCAGGCGTTTGGAGCAAAACCAGTCGAACAATTGCTCCTGCAGAAACCGGAACTTATGCGGCTTCATTGGAAAGAACTTATTCACTTTGTTTAATGCATAGAGGAGGTAACGCGATAATGGTGATACCGCAATTGAAGGAAAAGGTGTGGTGAACTTCCCTTTGGAATAAACAATAAATTCTTTCAGCAAGCCACGCCTGTGCAGCTCCCCCGATATAAAGTAACCCAGCCTGGCCATGCCCGCACCGCTGCGTTCGGTCAAGGACTGGAATGATACTACAAGTATGTTTTTTTTGTCTCGCATGCTTACTTATAGGGGTCAGTTTTTCTTAGTTGTGTGAGGTATTGTATGGTCGGGTACTCAGCGAAATAGTAAAGCAGCCGGGCAATAAATACCGCAACCACAATACCTATATACCAGGCGTAGGTCAGGAAAATATCGTAAAAATTATATCCCATCCTGAACAGTACCAGTTTTACCAGGAACAGGGTTGCAATATGCGTTACGTACAGTGTATAACTGAAACCACCTATCCATGCCAGCCATTTTATCTGCACCTGGTGCTTCAGGCCACTTATAAGCATGATGTAGGTAAACAATACCATCATTAAGCCGGTGATTTTATTTGTGTATTGCTCAAATAAATACGATTTCATGAACACTGTCAGCAGGAAAACCAGCAGAAGCGATATGAGGCTGCGCATCTTGTCCATTTTAAATATGCTCATGAAAAAATCGCGGTATTTGTAAAAGATGCAGCCTATGAAAAAATAGATATTGTAGTCGAAAATGTAGCGTACGATGATAAACAATGAATTGTGTTTCTCCTCGTCAAAATAATCGAGCCCCGTCCAGATAAGGCCGGAGATGTAAGTTAAAATGGTAAATAGGCTGTACAGCCTAAAGCTCTTTACAAAGAAAGGGATGAGCAGGTAAAATATGACCTCAAGCGGCAGGGACCAGTATTGTGGCGTAAGCAGGTTATCTACAGGGAAGTAGAAGATATTCAGCAGCAGGGTTTTAATGTTCACGAAGGCGTCAAAGGCATCTCTTAAAGGTGGCTGGGCTTCTACACTTTTATTATATACCACTGCAACACCTTCGCGCAGCATAAAGAATACGACAATAGCCCAAAGGATACCAAGAATATAAACCGGGTATATCCTCACCAGGCGTCGTTGAAAAAAACCTTTGATGCCGCCTTGCTCAACAGTAATACTGTGCATAATGCAAAAACCCGATAAGATAAAGAACAGGATCACAAACTCTTTGCCCAGGTTGGTATGTTGTATGACCAGGGTATTAAGCCACTCCCACCGGCTCCACTGCTGTTTGGGTGAAACAAGCTTTTCGTAGCGCGTGCTGTCTACAAAGAGGTAGCCACGTGCGTGCTGTATCACTACATACAGGGCGGCAAGCCCGCGCATCCAGTCTATTATCCTGAAATTTATTTTTGAAGATGAATGTATCTCAGCCTTCGCCATTTGATCATCCTGTATTTATAAGTCCGTTTTCGGGACTTCGTTTATCATGGCTGCGGTAGCTACAGAATATACCGCATCCTCCTCTTTCTTTTTTATCCTTAACTTCTTAAGGTAATTGACCGCGGGAAACTCCGCAGCGTAATATAATACATAAGCAAAGAATACCGCAGTGATGACACCCAAATACCAGCTGTAAAGATTGTATATATCATAAAAATGGAAACCAAGCTTGTACAGGGCCAGCTTAACCAGGAATATTGAGGCTACGTGCGTTACATATAGGGTGTAGCTGAATGTGCCTATTTTCTCCAGCCATTTTATCCTGATCTGGTATTTTAAAGAGGCGAAAATGAGGATAAAGGAAAAAAGCACCATGATAAGATCTGTGACCTTATTGGGCTCATTTTGAAATTTGTAGGCTTTGACCACTACCATGGCCTCAAAAAGCACAAAGAGTAACCCGATACAGAGCCATTTGTTCAGCTTAAATTTTTCAATGATGATCTCTTTATATTTATAAAAGTAAAGGCCGATAAGAAAGAACAGGTTAAAGTCAATAAAATACTGAGGCAGGTAAAATGTCAATATCTCATGGTTGAAGATCTTCACGGTCAGCGCATCATCCGTATCCAGTACCCAGGGGCCGAACCTGTAGCAGCCAAACAGGAATATCAATACCGTCAACACGCTGTATAGCCTAAACTTCCTGATGAACCAGGGGATGCTAAGGTAAAATATCACTTCGTATGGCAGAGACCAATATTGAGGGGTAAGGTAATTGCCGATGGGCATATAGAGTAAATTGAAGATGACAACCTTCAGTGATTCAAATTTGTGGAAGGCAATATCGAGCGGTACGCGTCCCTCTATAGTTTTCGCAAAGACATCGGTGGCCGTATTTTTTATTATTAGAAATACGGCGAATGCCCATAAGATACCCAATAAGTAAGGCGGATAGAGGCGCACCAGCCTGCGAACGTAGAATGCGCCTACTTTATGCTCGCCCGACAAGCTATGCGCAATTGAAAAGCCCGATAACAGAAAAAACAAGGTGACGAACTCAACACTGAGACTGGAGTGCTGCATTACCATAATATCCAGCCACTCATACCAGCGCCATGATGCTTTTGGTTCCACTTTGGCGGCATACTCGTTGGCTGTGGTAAATAAGAAACCGCGCGAATGGTTAAACACCACGTAAAGCGAAGCAAGACCGCGCATCCAGTCTATGATCTTGAAATTCACTTTATAAGGCTGCCTTGCAGTGTCCTGCATTATTATTTTTTTAGTAGTTGTGACAAGGTTACCTTCTCCACATCATACTGCGAAACATAATCGAGGAAATCGTGCAATATGTTCTTCATTGTTCTTGTTTCATCGTATACCATAGGGTAGTTGAACTCTACGTAGTGTGTCGACAATATGAAATCGCCGTTATATTGGCGCACCATGTCAAATGCATCGGTAAGGGTACGTAGCAATGTGCCGGGCTGCAGGGGGTAGTGATAGGGCGCTTCTGTATGCTTTGCATATTTTACTATGTAGGGGTAATCACTTTCTCTATGCAGCAGCTTGAACGTGAGCTGCTTGCCGATATTCACGATGCCGCTAATGTCTTTTTGTTTTTTGATGAAGCTCAGGCCGCCACCGCATATATTCAGGCCTGCTTCCAATACAGCCTTATATCCTTTTGTAGATAGAAGATTTTGAGGCGGCGTAAAAACGGTAATGGGATAATTGAATATTTTACCGAGATGCTTCACTTCAGCTTTGATCGCCTCACTTTGGTCCCTGTTTGTATAGAACTCCGCGCCGCGTACATAGTTATTGACCATGTCACCAGGTAGCACATTATCCTCGTTCCGGTGGTGGATGGCATGAAAGCCAATGTCCACTTTGCCTTCTCTTATTTTTTCGCGCAGGTAGCTTACTAGTTCCTGGTTATCTTCTATGGGGTATATGGTATCATCTTTGGTCCATGCATCCCAGTCGGTATTTTGCTTGTCCTGGTATATCTGGTGTACCCATTTTGCCCAGTTGCCCTTTACTTTCGAGATCAGGCACAATGTCACAGGCGCCTCGTCCCATATATCATGGTAGCAGGCCTCCAGCTCCTCCGGAGTTGTGAAAAAATTAGTGTCATCATCCCTTATAGCAAAGCGCATGATCGTTTATTAATAAGCTCTTACAAATTAATGATATTTATTTTTATTCACCCAGTTTTATGTTCTTATAATTCTGCGCAAAGTTCATTCGTTTCTTTTTTATCAGCGTACTGATAACAGGCAGGTTCATATTCAAAGCTTTTTCTACCAGTTTTTTGCCCAATGCCTCTACTTTGTTCCTGGTATAGCCTATTTCCGAGCCGAACTGTGCATTCTCAGTTACAGGCATCGGGTACAAGCAATCTACACCTTCTATTACACCTTCCTTATGGTACACTATCCAGGAGTCGGCCTGGCATATGAGTTTGGGTGTATGAAAATCAAGTATTCGTTTGGCGGTGTTTTTGGATAAGATGTAAGCTGCTGCTCTGCCTATGCCGTGCACTTCTTCAGGGGCACATAAAAAATAATCGCCGGCCGATCCTGTTATTTTTTGTTCCGGTTTTATTTTGTTCAGCACCAGGGAGTTTTCCCGGCACCAGTAGTAGGTAAGTAAGGTTATATGCTTATCGTTAAGTGCCGGTTTCATTTTATCCAGCATTTCTTTAAGCCTGTTATCCGTTAGCAGCACATCGTCCTCCAGCACCAGTGCGTATTCGTCGCTGCTTTCCTGCATGGCCTTGTACACCTTGCAGTGCGACAGCATACAACCAGCTTGTGACTTGGTGAACTCGCCGGGTATTGATATGATATCATTCAGTTCTTCGTCGCTCATTACACGGCCATCCACTGCTCCTATTATTTCATAACTAAGCCCAAGCCGGTTGAGTTGCTTTTGGATAGCGACCCTGCGGCTCTTACTTCGTTCCATATTTATAACATACACCTTCATTAGCTATCAGTTTGCTATTCCCGCAATGGCTTTTACGTATAGGTCCAGGTATTTGTCTGCACATTCTTCCATATCAAACTGCCTGAAGCACACGGCTGTGTTAGCAGTATGTTCTGCATACAGGTTTTTGTCGTCCAGGTATTGCTGCATGGCATTTGCCAGTAGGCCGGCATCTATTTTGTTGTCTTGTATTGGTATCACTACCCCCGCTTCTTTACCATCTTTTTGCAGCATGTTCCTTATCTCTCCCGCGTCCGACGCTATTACAGGTTTACTGCAGCAGAGGTATTCTATCACCGCTGTTGGCAGGCTTTCCGAGGCGTAGGTGCTGGGTAGCAGGCCTGCGTCGCAGATATTTATCCATTCCAGCGGCTCATTACTATGGCCTGTGAAGTGGATGTTTTTTTGCTGGGCGTATTTTTGTTTCAGGCCTTCGAGGTATTCACCTCCCCCCACCAATATAAGGTGTGTATTTTCCTTATTCAATTTGATGAATGCCTCGATGCTTGTTTCCCACCCCTTTTCAGGTATCCCGCGCGACATCATCCCGAACACAAATCCTGACGCAGGTATGCCCAGTTGTTCCCTGAGTTTTTTATCAGGGAAAGAGGATTGAGCAGGATACCCATTATATATCTTACTGATCTTGCCCTCCGTTTCAGCCGGAAAGTTGGTCTTGAAAAACTCAATTTGCTTGTCTGATATGCAGGCTATCTTATCGAGGTTCTTTAGGCTGAATCTTGCCTTTTGCTCATAGTCCAATATCGGTATGGCCTCGCCCTTTTGCTTTTTGTGAAAGAACTGCAGGTAGTCACCATGTATGGTGCTAACTACCGGTACATCCATAGCCTCACCTGCCTGCACGCATATACGGTCCACCTTCAGGAGATTACTGTGTATGATATCTGTGCTACCTGCCTGCATTAGTTTTATCAAAGCGCCCTTTATATACTTCTTCTGTATGTTCCTGTTTATTTTCAGGCGGAAAAACAGCCCGTCTATTTTACGCGCCAGCCAGGGCATACGCATATGGGGCCATATTATTTGTACATTGGGTGCAAGCGTCCTATGTAATGTTTTATTAAAGTTGTTCTTGTAAAAAGCATAAACAATAACCCTGTTACCCCGGTCCTCAAGGGCTTTGGCAAGGCGTAGTACAAATGTTTCCGCTCCCCCCGGTGCTATTACTTCTATGGCCAGTACTATATTCATTTTATGGCGATCTTAATCCTGATTTATATGGTTCGGTTTATTTCAAATATCTATACCTTAAATAATATGCCAGCGTGGCATATGTGCTCTTATTTATTAAACTCAGCTTTATTGATCTTTTCAGGAATGTTTTAGCTTCTTCCCAGTTTTTATTATCTATCGCCTTGGCAGCCACTATCCTGTATTTTTCAGCCATTAGGTTATTGTCCTTGAACAGTCCTGCCTCGTATGCCTTCATTTTGTCCGCTTCATTTTTTTCCAGCCAGTCGGTGCCCGTCGCTTTTCGCTGTGTGAACAGTTCCTTCAGTATATCGTCGGCAATAAGCTTCCTGGGGTTGTCATGTACATTGGTCATTGAAGCAGGGTGTACACGATAGTAGTACAGCGGCTCCTTAATAAAATAGATCGGGTACTTGCTGTTTACCCGGTAGCTATAATAGTTATCGTCGCCGTATATACCGTTAAAGTATTCCGAAAATAGACCGAACTCTTCGATGATCTCCTTCCTGAACATCATCCCGGGGTACCAGAATGGATAAGGCCTCATTGGTTTTTCGATAATAAAGTCCCCGGTGTAGTTGACCGTTTCAAGTACCTGCCCGAGTGTATCGATAGTGCTGTAGTTGGTACTGCATATTTGTATTTCAGGATGCGCTTCAAATATCGCTACCTGTTTTTCTATCCTGTCTGTTGGGCATGTGTCGTCCGCATCAAGTTGTGTCAATAGCTCGCCGGTTGCGAGTGCGAAAATCGCATTTTTGTTCCTTATGTAGCCAAGATTAGTACTATGCGACACCAGCTTTATCCGCTTGTCGCCAAGATATTTTGTGACAAGGGCTATTGTATTATCTGTTGAATGATCATCTCCAATGATAAGCTCCCAATTGGTATAGGTCTGTGCAATGATGCTCTCTATTGCCTCTTCAATATAGAGCGCAGCATTATAAGCACACATCATAATGCTTACTTTCATGCTATGCCTTTGAGGGTCTGTCACAATAGAGCTGCTTTTACTGGTTGGTTTGTGCTACGAGGTCCTCATACGAAAGGCTGGCTTTGATTTGGCCTTTGTCCAGTTCATATATCTTGTCGCAATATTTTAATGATGTATACCTGTGTGCAATGATCACGATAGTAAGGTGGGCGTGCCCCAGTTGCTGGATGGCATTCGTGATGTCTTCTTCCGTTTTCGAATCCAGCGAAGATGTTGCCTCGTCAAATATCAGCAATGCCGCTCCCTTATATATAGCGCGCGCTATTGCTATTCGCTGCTTCTGCCCGCCCGAGAGGTTATTGCCGCGTTCATTCAGTTTTGTGTATAAGCCCTCAGGTAGCTCTTTCACCAGCTCGTCCAGGCTGGCAAGTTGTACAGCCCTTTTCGCCTTTTCAAGGTCTATGCTTTCGTTGGTTTCACCCAGCGCTATGTTTTCAAGCAGGGTAGTATTCATAATGAATACCTCCTGCCGAACATAACCTATTATCTTCCACCAGTCGCTTACATTCTCCCTGTTCAGTTCTTTATTGTCTATAAGTATCCTGCCTTCCGTCGGCTGCAGGAAGCCCAATATGTTATTGATAAGTGTAGATTTCCCGGCACCCGATTTGCCAATTATACCTATTTTATCTCCCTTCTTTATCTCGAGCCTGCAGTTCTCTACTACATATTTTGTTGCGTCAGGGTAGCGGTACGATACATTGTCAAATACTATTTTATCATTGAAGTGTAAAGGCACGCGCGCCGACTTCTCCTTTTCATCGCCTTCAACATTCATAAAATCCGGATCCTGGAAGATAAACTCAGTAGAGTTAAGATTGTTTATAGCGATCACGAACCTGTTCACAGACGGTATACAACGATAGGCAACGATGGCGAACAAGCTGATAATGCTCACGAGCTTTTCGGTATCCTTCAGTACATAGACACCGTACAGCAATATCACTATAATACCTAAAAAAGTGGCCACTTCAATTACACGGGTAGGTATGAACAGCATGAAATCCATCTTGCCCTGCTGTACGCTGAATTTTTTGGCAAATTCTTTAAACCGGTTCTTGAAGGTGTTTTCGGTTCCGGCTATTTTGATATCCGTGTAGCCAAAGATCATTTCCTGCGCGCTGGCATACAGGTTTATCCCATTGGTGTTCTTTTCAGTGCCGGCTGTTTTTATCATGTTCTTTACCCGCGCATAGAAGTAGCCCATTGTAGGCAACAGTACACCTATTAGTATCATGAACAATTGCCAGTTCGCCATACATACCAGGATGGTAATAAGCGTAAAGACTATAGATTCGTTTATCAGGATTATGGTGGAGATGGTCGCATTGCTGCACAGGCTCACCTGCAGGCCGGTAAGTTTGCTCACCAGCTCATTTGATGTGTTCTTTTGCAGGTCCAGCAACGAACGGCTGTACACTTTTTCCAGCACGTTCATCGAGGAGCTTACGTACAGGTTCTCTACAAACTTTACCTGCAGGTAGTTGATATACAGGCCGAATAAATTCTTTGCTATGATGAGCACAAAAAATGCACCTGCAGAAATAAGCAATAGTTGCTCTTTGTTGAAGCCCGCAAGAAATGGCACCAGGCGTATGATCGTATTGTACGACTTTTCCGAAAGCACAAGGCTCACTACAGGTATTACTGCCGTAAGGCCAAGCAGATCAGAGATGGAACTTAAAAAAGTAAAGAAGACAAGCCAGCCGAAAGACTTTTTTTGTTTCCGGTTGAAGATGTTATAGAGTTTATTAATTGTAGATAACGCTGTTGTCCCTCTGAATTTCATCAATTCAATAAAATATTAAAATGTAAAACTATCCAAATCCTCTTAATAAATGGATATATCCCCTGTTATTGATTTGTAAATCTAAAACTTATAAACACTAGTAAAATAAGGTCATTTCATGAAGAAACCGGCAAGAGATTTTTTCTTTTTCTTCTTTGCTTTCGGGTTTTCTTCATAGTAGCCGGAGCCTGTATTTCCATAGCCCTGTCCATAGCTGTAGCCGTAGCCATAACCCTGGCCATAGCCATAACCATATTTTTTCAGGTATTCAACTCCGTTGAATAGTATTGCCGGGTTCTGGATCTTACCGTCTTTGTGCAATACATCAAACATGCGCACCTGGTCTTTAATGGTGTACGACTGGCGCACCACGAACAGGTTAATGCCCGCATACTGCGAAAGTATAAGCGCATCCGAGACCATGCCGATAGGCGCAGTATCTATGATCACTACGTCAAACATTTCCTGCAGTTCATTCAGCAGTTTTCGCGTAGTGGGAAGCACAAGTAATTCACCGGGGTTAGGCGGTATCGGCCCGCAATTGGCTATATAAAGGTTCTCGTGTACGCCCGATGATTTAATTACACCATCCAGCTCTACCATGCCCGCGAGGTAGCCGCTTATGCCGCCTTCATTGCTCAGGCCCAGGTATGCTGATATCTTAGGTTTACGAAGGTCAAACTCCATGATGATCACGCGCTTTTTGGCAAGTGTCATGGTTATGCCCAGGTTGATGGATATAAACGATTTACCCTCGCCGCTGGTGCTCGATGTGATCATGAATACCCTGCTGTTCTGTGCCGCCGACATGAATTCGAGGTTAGCGCGTACCAGGCGGAACTGTTCCGCAACGCCTGTGCGTACATGAGGCCCTACTACAATCGTGTTTTCCCTGTTCTCAGTTCCCTCCACGCGGCTTATGGTGCCGACCACAGGTATCGTAGTCAATGATTCTATATCGTTCTCATTGATCACTTTATTGTTCAGTAGTTCTCTTGTTATTAGTATGCTGGATGGTATCAGCAGGCCTAAAAGGAAAGCTATCGCATACACGTTCTTTCTTATAGGGCTTATCGGCGCACCTGATGAAAACGGCACTACAACCACTTTCGATTTGTTGGTAGCGGCAAATACCGAAATTTCATTTTCCACACCTTTTTGGTACAGCAGCAGGTATATGCTTTGTACTACATCATAGCCGCGTTTTACGTCTTTGATGTTACGGTCCACGGTGGGCACATTCCTAATCTTGCTGGTGAATTCCGCCGCGTTGCGCGATGTATTCTCCATACTGATGTTCAGGGAGCTTATTACCCTGTCACATGCATCCGATATGCGTTTTCTTAAAGAGGCCAGTTCACTTTGCGTCTGCAGCAGGTATGGGTTCGATGGCCCCAGGTTCTTTTGCTGGCTCTCCAGCTGTTGTACACCGGTATTGTATTTGCCTATCAGCTCTGCCAGGAAGGGATCTTCCACGCCTATGCCCGCTACCACTGTATTCTGGTTCAGCATAATGCTGTGCTTCAGGTTTGCAAGCGATTGTTTTTGGGTCAGCAGTTGGTTCAGTTTCTGTTCCGAGGTACTACGTTCACTCAGGTAAGCACTGGTCTGTTCCAGTGGCTCTACTATATCATTATCCAGCTTTATGCCTTCTTCTATCGAGTCCATCGACTTAAGGTCCTGTATCATTGTGGCCTTACGTTCGTTGATGAATTCACGTGTTTTTTGCGCAGCGTAGTTTATATTCTCCAGTTCTTTTTTCTGGTAAAAGGAGATAAGCACGTTTAGAAAGTCGACACCACGCTGAGGTATGTTGTCGACGTATGCCAGGTCCAGCAAGCTGGTGCGGCCATCGCTTGGGTACACATTGAATCCGTGCAATACCCGCGCATTCGTAACCGCAGGGTTCTCTATTTTTACTATGAATTCCGTACCCTGCAGGTAACCTCTGTTAACAAGAGGCCCTGTCCTGTATAATATCTTAAAGCGTCCGAAAGATCTTTTTGTCCATGAATCATATAGTATACGCTCGCTCACATTATCATGCTTCATTTCAAACTGCCCTTCCACTACCTGCTTAATAATAAATTCGGATTTGTTCCCTTTAAATCCGCCCGAGTCAAATACTACCCTGATGGGGCACTCGTTATATACTTCCGTTTCCTTTACACGGCCCACGGCCCAGTAACGTATATTCAGGTCCAGTGAGTCAACTACTCTCGCTATAAGATCCTGCGATTGCAGGATGAACATTTCATTATACAGGTTGGTAGAAGCGGCACCATTGCCTTTGTCAGGGTCCAGTTTACTCAATACGCTGCTGGCGCCTGTTTCCGGGTTCTCATCAATAAGCACCGAGCTTTTTACCGAGTACTGGGGTGTGGTGTAACGCAGGTATAGAAAGCCCGCGGTAAGCGTAATGGTTATCGACAGTACAAACCAATACCAATTGCTCAGTATCGATCCAAGCAGGCGCTTGAAATCAAAGGATGAATTAAATTGCTTTAATATCCTTTCTGAAAATTGTTGCTGGTTATTGTTTTCCATGGAGCGTTGGCTCTATCTCGTTTTTTGTTTATTTACTTATCTGTACTATTCCGTAAACTGCTAATACTGTTGATACTAATGCCGTTATAGTAGGCAGGTAGAACTGCAGGAATTCATTGGATTGCTGGCGGCGTATACGTGCCGGTTCTATATACACTATGTCATTTTGTTTTAAATAATAGTACGGGCTCATAAACACGTTTTTGCTATTCAGGTTCAGGCGGGCAAACTCCCTGGTACCTTCATTTTCTCTTACTATGAGTACATTGTCTTTGCGCCCGGTGATTGGTATATCGCCGGCCGCTGCTATGGCATCTATTACACTCAATTTATGGTTAGGTGCTGTTACACTGCCGGGATGGCTTACCTCACCCAACACGGTTACCTTATAGTTCAGTATCACAGCCTCTACCACGGGGTCTTTAACATATTCCTTAAGTTTCTGTGCTATCAGGTCTTTTACCTGCCTCAGGTTCAGGCCTTCTACTTTTATTTTACCCACTACAGGAAAATCTATTAAACCATTGGGATCCACAAGGTAGCCTGTGTTCTGAGATCCGCCTGCTGCGCCGCCGGCACCTGCTGATGCGGTTATATTAAATGAAGTGCCACCGTCGTTAAATATACTGACAGGTGTTTTTTCAGCCAGGCTGCTTATGGTAGTTACGTGGATGGCAAGGATGTCCTCGGGCTGTACCGTTATCTCTTTCAGTCGCTCGATACGCTGCACCTGCACCGATACATCGTTCGGGGTGTTCTCAGCGAAATAGATCGTTTTCTGTGGCGCAGCGCAGGCTGCGAAAAGCAAAACGAACGCTATGGCGATAACATGTAATAAACGGTTCATATTATGGCATTACAAATATAATGTAAACTTTTGTTCTATGGTTAAACACATAATTCTCCCTGCATAACCCTATTAAAGGATTTACCTCTCTTGCTCTGCTATGTCAGTTTTTTGGGAATTGGCGAAAAACAAAACTTTTGTTTGTTTCCCCTATGGCTGGATGCCATAAAAAACTATCTGCAAAATAAAGATCGGTACCATCAGTAAGATGATTTTTTCTGGGAGAATTTCTTTTCCCGGGTAGCGATCGAATACGAAGATAAGGCGGAAATATTTAATGGAGAACTCTTTCGATGTTATTTACAAGTTAATGGGGAAGCTAATGTGTTACCTGCATGTATGTTACCCTGATTTTCAGTTGTTTAAGCAGTCGAAATTTGCCGGTTATCCGCTCTTATCTGCTCACCGTTATATCCCCTGCTTTGCTAGGGCGCAAGGCGCTCTTTCGCCCAGCCCGCACCGTTTTGACTAAAACGGATACGGTCGTGCATGCGGCTGCTGCGGCCCTGCCAGAATTCTATGCTATGGGGTATGAGCCTGTAGCCACCCCAGTGCTCCGGGCGTGGTATGTTTTCGCCAAATTGTTGCTTGTATTTGTTGTAATTGTCGTCCAGCACCTGCCTGTCGGGGATAGGGCTGCTCTGCTCCGAGGCCCAGGCGCCCAGCCGGCTCTCTGCCGGTCTCGATTGGAAATAGGCATCGCTTTCTGCCTCAGATACCTTTTCTATCCTGCCTTCAATGCGTACCTGCCGTTCCAGTTCCTTCCAGAAAAAGACAAGGGCGGCATTAGGATTGGCTTCAATTTCCTGCCCCTTGGCGCTGCTGTAATTGGTGAAGAATACAAAACCGTTCGCATCCAGGCCTTTTAGCAGTACTATACGGGCGTGGGCTTTGCCTTCGGCATCGGCGGTAGCGAGCACCATGGCATTAACCTCGTCTATTTCAGATGCCCGGGCCTCGGCAAACCATGTAGAGAAAAAAGTCAAAGGGTCGTCACCTGCCATAGCCTCATCAAGGGCGGCCATGCGGTAGTCGCGGCGTATATCCGAAATATGTGACGCCTTTTGTGACAAAAGACCGCTTATTTAGTATCGGAAGAATTGAGGTATTTGGCCATCACATAGATGAGCTCTATGAACATAAGTAAAAGGAATACCCATGCCAAAGTAGGGCCTACACTTGTATTTACCGTATCGTAAAATGCTCCGAGTATTAAATGATTCATTACCTGACTGGTTTTATGGCTGCAAGATACAAACAACCTTTTAAAAATTCACCTATGCTGTGATTTCCATTTTTGTCTGTATTTTCACTACGCGCCTCGCCTGGTTAAAAGCTTATGTTACTCCGGCATACACCGTTCCTGAAAGCTGTATTTTTATACGCTTTTACCGCTTTTGGCGGGCCCCAGGGGCATCTGGGCATGATGATGAAGACCTTTGTGCAAAAGCGCCACGACCTGACGGAAGAGGAATTAGTTGAATATAATTCCTTCTGCCAGATGCTTCCCGGCCCATCATCCACCCAAACGGTAACGCTCATAGCATACAAGCGGGGAGGGATACCGCTGGCGCTTGTTACACTGCTGCTTTGGATGTTCCCCGCCACCCTGATCATGACGATCGTGTCATTTATCGTATATTATTTCAATACAAAGGATATACAGCAGAACCTGTTTGTGTATGTAAAGCCCATGTCGGTGGGCTTTGTGGCCTATGCGGCTGTGCGCATGATGCGCAAGAGTGTGAATCACCCTGCTACCTGGGGTATTATGATAGGCAGCCTGCTGGCCACCTGGTATTTCCAGTCGCCCTGGGTATTCCCTGCGCTGCTGCTGGTATCTGGTACCATTAGCAACTTTAGTAACAACCGTATACCCGGTGTGCAGGAAAAGCCGCAGAAGATAAGCTGGGTGAACCTTTGGCTGTTCGTGGCCATCTACGTAGTGGCTATCATCTTCAGCGAGGCGGCACGTACAGGGCAGTGGGAACACAGGCGCGCCTTCAACCTTTTTGAGAACTTTTATCGTTTCGGCAGCATCGTTTTTGGCGGCGGACAGGCCCTGCTGCCCATGATGTTCTACCAGTTCGTGCAGCATCCCGTGGCGATGGGCCACCCTGCAGTAATTACATCATCCGAGCTGTTGACAGGCTTCGGTATCGTGCAGGCAGTGCCGGGGCCGGTATTCTCAGTTTGCACTTATACTGGTGGACTGGCTATGAGCCAGTTTGGGCCTATGTGGCAGTTGATAGGTTGTATTGTGGCATCGGTGGGGGTTTTCCTGCCCAGTACTTTGCTGCTCTTCTTCTTCTTCCCCATTTACCAGAACCTGAAGCAGCACGTGGTCATCTTCCGGGCGCTGGAGGGTATCAATGCAGCTATAGTTGGCATCATCTGGGCCTCGGGCTTTATCCTCTTTGAGACCATGCCCTTCGAGTGGACCAACCTGCTGGTAGTGGTCATTACCTTTTGCCTGCTCTATTTCTCCAAGGTGCCTGCACCACTAATAGTGCTGGGCTGGCTGTTGATGGGATTGGCGATGAATGTTTAGCTCTTAGTTGGCCGGCTTTTTCTTAAGATACCGGGACACAAGTTTTTCCATTCCCCATTGACCGAAGAACATCAAGACTATTTTTATGCCTATCTCCAATGCGATGTTTGGCATAGTGGCCGGCCTGCCAGCAGCGTGCGCAAGATGAATGAAGAAAGTACTGCCGGTTGCTGTGAATATCGAAATGAATAGGATAACTTTTAGCGACATTGTATAGCGATTTGATAGTGATCTAAAGATAGCGAAAAAAATATTTACTCCTCCAAGGTAAGGTAGGATTTTTCTCTTATTTCTCCTTTAACAACACCCCGATATCATCTATCAGCTTCTTCACATCATCAGTTTTTAAGCCGTCGTAGAAGCCGCGTACACGGCCATCGCGGTCTATGAGGGAGTAGTGATTGTCGTGGATGAAGTCTTTGTCGATGGATACACCCGTTGTGTCGTCCTGGGCGCTGATGAGGTACTCGTAGCGGGCCATGTTGTAGAGGTCCTGCTTGCTACCTGTGAGGAACATCCATTGCTTTGCATCTGCATCAAAGCGGCGGCTGTATTCTTTCAGTGCTGCTACTGTGTCCCTTGTCGGGTCGACAGAGTGGGAGAGGAACATCACATCATCATTGCCTTTGTACGCAGTGTATACTTTGCTCAGGTTCTCGTTCAGCTTAGGGCATATGCCTTTGCAGGTGGTGAAGAAATATTCTATCACCCTGATCTTGCCTGCTACGTCTTTATCGGTTATGGTCTTACCATCCTGGTTGACGAAGGAGAATGCACCCACTTTGTGACCTGGATTACCAAACACCGGTAAGCTGCGCGGTTGTTGCTTTATCTCGTATATGTGGTAGCCAAGGAAAGCCCCTCCCAGTATGAGAAAGAAAATCAATAAAAATATCCCCGTCTTTTTGCCTGATGTGCTAGCCATAATTATTTCAATTTTCGCCGCAAAGGTAAGGCCAAAACCGACCCCTTCCGTCCCCTAAAGGGGAAACTGTTGTTACTATATGATTCCCCCTTCAGGGGGGTAGGGGATATTACACCACCACATTTATCATCTTGCCTTTCACATATATCACTTTTTTAGGTGCTTTACCTTCCAGCCATTTGATGATGGTAGGGTCGGCGAGTACCTCTTTTTCGATTGATGCCTGCTCCATATCCAGCGGGAACTCAAGTTCTACCCGTGTTTTACCATTTACGGCAACAGGGTACATCTTGCTGTTCTCCACCACGTATTTTTCCTCGTACCGAGGGAAGTCGGCAGCGACCACGCTGCTACTGTGACCGAACTGATGCCAAAGCTCCTCAGCAAAGTGCGGGGCGAAGGGGCAGATAAGCACAGCCAGTTTTTCCAGTATCTCGCGCTTGTGGCAGTTGAGCGTTGCCAGCTCGTTCACGCATATCATGAACTGGCTTACACAAGTATTGAAGGAGAAACGCTCTATGTCTTCTGTTATCTTTTTAATGGTCTTATGCAGGGCGCGCAGCTCAGGTTCTGTTGCTGTATCATCTGTTACAATCCAGCCGCGCTGCTCATCAAAGTACAGGCGCCACATCTTCTTCAGGAAACGGTGCACACCTTCTATGCCCTTGGTATCCCAAGGCTTGCTCATTTCTATAGGCCCAAGGAACATCTCGTACATGCGGAAAGTATCGGCACCAAATTGTGCTACAATATCATCAGGATTGACCACATTGTATTTTGACTTGGACATTTTTTCTACTTCTGCTCCGCAGATGTATTTGCCATTTTCTAAAACAAATTCAGCATCCGCATATTCAGGACGCCATTTTTTGAAAGCCTCGATATCCAGTTCGAGGCCATCCACGATATTTACATCTACACGTACTTCGTCAACTTCGTCCTTATTTTTTAAACTTGCAGATACGAAGGTGTTAGTGCCATGCTTGCGATATGCAAAGCGTGTACTCCCCTGTATCATCCCCTGGTTCACCAATTTCTTAAAAGGTTCTTCAAAGGAAATATGACCAAGGTCGTAAAGGGCTTTTGTCCACATGCGGCTGTAGAGCAGGTGGCCTACGGCGTGCTCTGTGCCTCCTATGTATATATCCACCTCGCGCCAGTAGTCTGTCGCTTTTTTGTCGGCAAATGTTTCATCGTTGTGGGGGTCCATATAGCGGAGGAAATACCAGCTGCTGCCTGCATAGCCGGGCATAGTGTTGGTCTCGCGCTGGCCTGCGGGAGTATTTACCCAATCCTGCAGGTTAGCCAATGGGCCTTGTCCTTCGGGGCCGGGCTTGTAGCTTTCTACATATGGTAATTCAACCGGCAGTTGTTGCAGTTCGGGATTGTTATTGAATATTGTTTCGTCATTGCCATAAGCAATGCCATCTACATAGATGATCGGGAATGGCTCACCCCAATAGCGCTGACGGCTAAAGCCTGCATCACGCAGGCGGTAGTTCACGCGCTTTTTACCTACACCTATTTTTACCAGTGCATCTATGGCAGCTTCAGTAGCCTGTGCTACATCCATTCCATTCAAAAAATCGCTGTTTTCTATTTTGCCTGTTTTATCGCTATATGCATTTTCACCATTATACTTGTCGCCAAAGATATTGGTGATAGATATGTCGAAGTGCTTTGCAAATGCATGGTCGCGGTCATCGCCACTGGGTACAGCCATTATAGCGCCTGTACCGTAGCCTGCCAGTACATACTCAGCTATCCAAACCGGTATTAGCTTCTTTGTAAAAGGATGAACAGCATATGCACCCGTGAAGGCACCGGTTACCTGCTTCACCTCGCTCATGCGCTCGCGCTCGCTGCGGCTTTTTACATATTGCCTGTATTCGTCTACCGTTTGTTTTTGTTCTGCTGTAGTTATACTATCCACCAACTCATGCTCAGGCGCCAGAACCATAAAGTCAACACCGAAAATCGTGTCGGGGCGAGTGGTGAACACCGTGATTGCCTCACCCAAACCCTCTCCAAAGGAGAGGGCTTCACCGCTGATCTTTTCATTATCTTCATCTCGCGTTTCATCTACTTCGGAACTTAACGCAAGTTCCTTTTTTATCGTTTCAAGTACGCTTTTGATGTCGTTAATTACCTCATCATTTGTAAACCTGATTACTTTGAAGCCCTGTTCTTCCAGGTACATTGTTCTTTGAGCGTCTTCTTCTTTCTGTTGGTCATGAATCTTTCCGTCAACTTCTACTACTAATTTTTTAGGTAGACATATAAAGTCAGCAATGAATTTCCCGACGATATGCTGCCGCCTGAATTTTGCGCCAATTTGGTTGTTCCTAATGCGCTGCCAAAGTATGTTTTCCGATTCAGTAAGATTGTTTTTGAGCTCTTTTTGAAAAGACGCTATTGAGCTATAGGCTGTGGGGTCTGCTGTTTGCCACCCTTCTTGGCCGGTAAATTTTTCTTTTTCGGACGTAGCATCTCCCTCTCCTTTGGAGAGGGCCGGGGTGAGGCAAAAACGTATCTCAGCACCATTGCTTTTGCCTATCCAGTTGCGCTGCATTTCCTTCATGGCATCGCTCCATTCCAGTTTGTCCAGGCTGCTCAGCAAACGGTCCGCATATTCTGTTATACGCAGGAACCACTGGCGCATCTGCTTGCGCTCTACTGGGTGACCTCCACGTTCTGATACACCATTCACTACCTCGTCATTGGCCAGTACTGTGCCCAATGCCTCGCACCACCATACCACGGCGTGGCCCAGGTAGGCAAGGCGATAGTTCATCAATGCATCGCGTTTTTCTTTTTCGCTAAAGCTATTCCATGCCGCAGCGTCAAAATGTAATTCGTCGTTGCCCGGTGCTGGGGTATTGATATTACCCTCTTTTTCAAATATTGCAATGAGCGAGCTGATCGATTTCGCTTTATTCTCTTTTCTATCAAACCAGCTATGGAAGAGCTGCAGGAATATCCATTGCGTCCATTTATAGTATCTAGGATCGCTGGTGCGCACTTCGCGGTCCCAGTCGTAACAGAAGCCTATATTATCCAGTTGCTCGCGGTAGCGGGCTATATTCTTTTCGGTAGTTACCGCGGGATGTTGTCCTGTTTCCAGTGCATATTGTTCAGCCGGCAGTCCAAATGCATCGTAACCCATGGGGTGCAATACATTGTAACCGCTGAGGCGCTTGTAGCGTGCATATATATCGCTGGCAATATAGCCAAGGGGGTGCCCCACATGCAGGCCTGCCCCACTGGGGTAAGGGAACATGTCGAGGATATAGAACTTAGGCTTGCCGGTATCATTGCTAACCTTATAGACATTATTTTCCTGCCAATACTTTTTCCAGTCTTTCTCTATTTTATTGAAATTATATTCCATTCTAATTCAAAATTCAAAAGCCAAAATTCAAAAGGCTTATTTCTATAGATGATAAATTTTAACGTGGCAAAAGTACAAAAAACCAGCCCTAAAAAATGTGGATATGTTTATTTGGAAACCCCTGGTCCCAAATCGTATATTGCATAGTACAGAAGCATTTTTTATATTATGAGAATGCTCGTGACGAAGTTCTTTGAAATAAAGTGAAGGGAAGCCATTGAAAAGCGGATTCCATAGATTCTGTAGTATTCTTTGGCAGGTATGCATAGTCAATATGAAGTCAATGCATAGTCAATGTATAGTCATTACGTAGTCAATGAGGGTGGATGAATAAGATGCTTGTTTCCTGTTTTAGGTAATGAAGATGCCAAAACTAGGATGCGCCAACTGGAAATTATTAAGCAATGACCGGAAATTACAGGAAGTAATTGTTCTGTGTTAGGTAGAAACATAGTCATTGTGTAGTCAATGATGGTAAATGAAGAAACGTACATTATTCCTCTTTTGGGTAATTAAGATACCCAAAAAGGAAATAACAGGAAATAATTATTCCTTTTAATATGGTAGGCCTGCAAAGGCTTTCATCCAAAATGGCCTTCTAAAAGAGGAAATAACTATCCAACAGGAAATAACCCCCGCATATCGTATTTTCACGCCATGCTTAGTTACTGGGAACAACAAAGTTTTACGCAATATGACCATATAGTGGTAGGCTCGGGTATTGTGGGGCTGAGTACGGCTATTGAACTGAAAGAGCGGTTCCCCGCTGCGAAAGTGCTGGTATTGGAAAGGGGACTGCTACCTACGGGTGCCAGTACGCGGAATGCGGGCTTTGCCTGCATGGGTAGCGTAACTGAACTGCTGGACGACCTGGAGCATATTAGCGAGACCGAGGTGCTGGAACTTTTTGAAGCGCGCAAGCTGGGACTGGAACGACTGAGGAGCAGGCTGGGCGACAGTCGCATTGGCTATGCTACCAACGGCAGCTATGAACTGGTAAGTGAAGAGGAAACGGGTGCTCTTGATAAAATTGAATACCTCAATAATTTACTAAAGCCTGTGACAGGGCAAGCAGCATTTAAATTGGCCAACGAAAAAATAGGTGAGTTTGGATTTTCTTCATCTTATACTAAGGCACTAATACAAAATACCTGTGAAGGAGAGCTGCATTCCGGTATGATGATGCGGGCGCTGCTGGATATGGTGCTGCAGCATGGGATAGAAATAAAAACGGGCGCAGATGTTGTGAGTTTTGAAGAGGATAGTGATGGTGTAAGTATTGGCCTGCATGACGCTTGCCGGAATGATGTGCTGCCACTGAGAGCGTCAAGTATTTGTATTTGTACCAATGCATTTGCCGACCAACTGTTGCCCGGTATTGATGTGAGACCGGGGCGCGGACAGGTGCTTATTACAGAGCCAATTGAGGGTTTGAAATTCAAAGGTGTTTACCATTTTGATAAGGGCTATTATTATTTCCGCGAGATAGATGGAAGGGTGCTTTTGGGCGGTGGACGTAATCTTGATTTTGAAGGCGAGACCAGTACGAACATGATCATTAATGAACAAATTCAAAAGGTGCTAACACAGAAGCTGGATGAGATCATACTGCCTGGAACTGAGTACACTATATCACAACGCTGGAGTGGCATAATGGCTTTTGGCGGCAGTAAGCAGCCGATAGTGAAGGCCTTTTCCGATAGGGTGTTTGGGGCCTTCAGGATGGGAGGAATGGGGGTGGCGCTTGGGAGCAAAGTAGCTGAACAATTAGTCAGCAAAATCCCGTAGACGGGGGACAACCTCGCCGATGGGTAATCCCATCACGTTGTAATAATCGCCATTTATTTTTTCGATGCCTATCATGCCTATCCATTCCTGTATGGCGTAGGAGCCGGCCTTGTCGAAGGGCTTATAGTTGGCTACGTAGTGCTTTATCTGCTCATCGGTAAGGGGGCGGAAGTAGACCTCGGTTGTTACGGAGAAGGCTATTTGTTTTGTTCCTTTTTGCATGCAAACGCCTGTTACTACCTGGTGCATGCGGCCTGCGAGTTGCTGCAGCATTTTTATTGCGTCTTCGGCATCGGTTGGTTTGCCGAGGATGTGATGGTCGAGCAGTACAACTGTATCTGCGGCGATGATGAGCGCATCGGGATGCATGTGCTCGATGGCTGAGGCTTTCTTTTTTGCAAGAAACTCCGGCACCAATTCGCCGGACATGCCGGGTGGGTTTGTTTCGTCGACATCGGCTATCACTATTTCAAATTCAAGCTCGGCAGCTTCCATAAGCTGCTTGCGGCGTGGCGACTGGGATGCGAGTATTATTTTATGCATGCGACTGAAAGTAATAAATGATGAGCGAGCCTACGCCCAATACCATAATGATCTTGAGCCAGCGGCTGGCAAGATGGTAATGTACGGTTGTGGCTTTGCGTTGTAAATAAAATATCCAAATAGTAATCGGGATGGCCAGGGCGAAAAGACTATAGAGGCCCATAAACCACCAGCGTGCTTCGCAGAGTTTGTATGCGGCAATTAGTAAGGGTATGATGGCTGCGACGCCTAATAGCTGCGTGAGCTGTACGGAACGTTTGAGTCCCCACTTGATGGGCATGGTAACGCAGCCCTGTTCGGCATCGCCTTTAAAGTCTTCCATGTCCTTTACGATCTCGCGCATCCAGGTGAGGGTGAAGGCGAAGTAGGCATAGACACCCAGCACCCATACAGGGTTGACAAATTTTTTGCCTGATACGTAGAGGAAATAATGTTTGTCGAGGTAATAGTGCATGGCGGGCTCGTAGAGTATGAGCATGGCAATGGTGAGGGCGGTGAGTATGGCAACGATGACATTGCCACTTACGAACTGTCGTTTAAAATCGGTAGAGTAGAACCAAAGCAGCAGGGTGCAGCTAAGCTGGAGCAATAGCCATTCGTAATGCCCGGCCTGCCGGGCCACATAGCCAGCTAACAGCAGGGCTATAATATTGAGTAATGTATGCGCGATAATGGCTTTACGACGGGGGATTTGCGTCTCCAATACTACTTTACCCGGACGGTTGATGGCATCTATCTTGATGTCGAAGTAGTCATTAATGATATATCCGGCCGCGGCAATGAGTACGGTGGACAGGGAGAGCAGAATAAAATTCCGGAAGCTGAGGAGATAGGGTATGTTTTCAAAATGTTGTGAGGGTACTATAACGCAGGCCCAGGCCAATAGCTGGGTAAGGAAAATGATCAGGAGGTTGGGCCATCTTATGAGCCGGAGCCATGCCATTAAAGAAGCTGCATTTAGGCTGCAAAATATAACAATTGCCTGATGGTTTAGTTGAGCTGCAATTATGTATTTTTAAGCGCTTAAAATTGAATGATGAGTTTATACGATAAGATACAGGAGACAGCAGCTTTTATAAAAGGAAAAAAAAAAGATACACCAACGATAGGGATCATACTAGGCAGCGGCCTTGGCGGACTGGTAGATAAAGTAGAAGATGCGATATCATTTCCATATAAGGACATACCCAATTTCCCATTAGCCACGGTGCAAGGACATGCAGGCAAGCTGATATTGGGCAAGATGGGTGGCAAGCAGGTGGTGATGCTGGCGGGGAGATTTCATTATTATGAGGGCTACGATATGCAGCAAGTGACCTTCCCCGTACGGGTGATGAAGGCACTGGGTGTGGAAACACTTATTGTCTCGAACGCGGCGGGATGCATGAACGTGAACTACAAGGTGGGTGATATCATGCTGATACAGGATCATATTAACCTGTTCCCGGGGCACCCCTTGCGGGGACCTAATGATGAACGGCTGGGAGTGCGCTTTGTGGATATGAGCGAGCCTTATGCCCCGGAGCTAAGGAAACTAGCCCATGATGTGGCGGGTGAGCAGGGCCTGCAGTTGCGGGAAGGCGTATATGTGGGCTTACAAGGACCTACATTTGAAACAAGGCATGAATACCATATGCTGCATGTGATAGGCGGCGATGCTGTGGGCATGAGCACGGTGCCGGAGGTAATAGTGGCCCGCCATGGCGATATGAAGGTATTTGCCGCCAGCGTGATAACAGATATGGGCATACGCGATGAACTGAACACGATAACGCATGAGGAAGTGCTGGCAGCAGCTAATGCAGCTGCCCCCAGGCTGGCAGCGCTGGTGGCTGAAATGGTGGGCAGGATGTAAAGGGCATTGCCATGAAATAAGTTAACTTTGCCCGCAAAACCTGAAAAATTGCGTCCGTACAGGAACCGTTCATTTATTAGCCTGTTTTTAATATTGATATGCCTGCTGGTATGCGGTAATACGGCTGTGGCACAGTTGACGCCGCCACCCACCACGACCGGAATAAATGGTGTCCCGGTGCGGGATACCAATGCCAACAAAAGCAATACTAATGAATGGCATAATGAAACTGCAAACATCCATTATAAATACCTTAATTCCGAAGTAAGCTATATTCCTGATACTTCATTACATACCTTTCACCGCAGGCCTTTTTCGCAGCCGTGGAACAGGGACCTGGGGAATTTGGGTAGTCCTTCGCAAAATCTGCTCTTTACGCCTGAGCCAAGACTGGGGCCGTCACTCGGCTACCATGTATATGATGCATACCGTATCAACCCCGACAGTATAAAGTACTATAACACTACAAGGCCCTACAGCAACTTTACCTACCAACTGGGCAGTAAGCTGGAGCAGATGGCCTATATACAACATACGCAAAACATAAAGCCCTACTGGAATTTCGCTGCCGAATACAGGAAAACGACATCGCCGGGATATTATAAGATACAGCGTAACAATAATGACAATGCCAGCCTGAGCACACACTATACAGGGAAGAAAAAGCATTATGAACTGTACGGGGCGATAGTATATAACAAAGAACAGCACGATGAGAACGGAGGGATAACAGACCTGAGCCTGCTGGACAGCTCAACACTCACTGACCGCCAGCTACTGGATGTGAATTATCAAAATGATGCATATGGCAGTCAACGCTCATCGGTTGTAAACAACCTGCGCGATTTTACGGTGCTGTTGCAGCATAGCTATACATTGGGCAAAGCCGATACCCTGTACAACAAAGACTCCACTCAATATACTTACAGGTTGATACCCAGGTTCAGGTTCACACATAAGTTCGAGCTGAGCACGGAGAAGCACCAATACAAGGATATGTATCCTGATTCGCTGCGTTATACAGGTTTTTTTGAACAATATTTCAGCCCGAACGGTGGGGCAGATTCTGTTTATTCGGTGCAGAAGTGGTTTTGGGTTGATAATAAGGTCTTGCTGAACGGATTTGTGGGAAAGCCGGAGAAACAACTAAGCTTTTATGCGGGCATAGGTAACAGGTATGACCGCTTTACGACGGACTATCTTAAGGGAAAGGACGAAAGCAATAATGTAAGCAATTATGTGACGGGAGAGCTGAAAAAAGAAGCACTTGAGGCAGGACAATGGTCGTACGGGGCAGATGCACAGTTATACGTTACGGGTGCGCCGGTAGGCGATTTTTCGCTTCATGCGTACCTTGGTAAAGATCTTGGCAATAAATGGGGCAGCGTGAAAGCAGGCTTTATGCAACAGCTCAACAGTGCCCCTTATAACTATACTGAGTACCGCAACCAGTACAAGTTTGTGAACAAAAGTTTTGGAAAGGAAAGTGTGACACAAGTGTATGCTACATTCGAAAGTCCGAAGTTGAAGTTGTGGGCGGGCCTTCGCAACTATCTTGTGGCCAATTACATTTACCTGAGTGCGCCCTACACACCTGCGCAGTATAGCCCGGCATTTAATATCACCCAGGTATGGCTGCGTAAAATATTTACCGTGGGCAGCCTGGTGCTGGACAATGAACTGGCCTATCAACAAAACGCGGGCTCAGCACCTATTAATGTGCCTGCGCTTATGGGGCGGCACCAGTTGAGTATCGAAAGGTTCATGTTCAAACGTGCTTTGAAAATAGCAACGGGGGTTGAGGTTCGTTACCAGACTTCTTATGCACCCGCCGGTTACGATCCCTTCCTGAACCGCTTTTACTACCAGGATGCTTATACGGTTACCAATACTCCCGAAGGCTCTGTGTTCTTTAATTTCCGGATAAAACAATTCAGGGCATACTTTATGCTGGACCAGGTGCAGCAACTGCTTACACGCAACACTATTATATCATCCGGCTATGCGGCACAGAATTTTATGATCCGGTTCGGATTTACCTGGATACTCATCAACTAAGAGGTAACTACTCAGTCAGCGTCTCTTCAATTCCTTGTTTTATTGCCTGGCCTTCCGCGGAACTTGCGGTTGGGAAAGTGATGATGAACGTTGTGCCTTTGCCAGGGTTGGAATTAACATCTATGGTTGCCTTGTGCGCCTGCAGAATATTTAGGGTGAAGGCTAGTCCCAAGCCCATGCCGTTCCTCTTTTGAGTATAGTACGGTTCGAAAAGGCGGGAGATGTTCTCTTCGCTGATGCCGCAGCCATTGTCGGTGATCTGTACGGTAGCGTATTGGGGAGTGGTGTGAAATAATATTGAAAGCTGCCCCTTCTCGTCTTCCATTGCCTCGATGGCGTTGGTGACAATGTTGAGCAATGCGAGCTCCAGCTTCTCCCGGTCGGCAAATATGCGCACCTCGTCGTTGGGGTAGCTCACCTTCAGCTTGATGCGTTTCAGCGTAAGGCGATCGATGGTGGACGAGATGACATTGTCCAGTATGGTTTGCAGGACATCTTCTTTTAACTGTATCTCGGAAGGCCTGGAGGTATTAAGCAGTTCACTTATGAGGTCACTGATACGTTTGCTGTTACGTTGGATAATGTTCATGTACAGCAGGGAGCCTTCATCTTTTATATCCTGCTGCATTTGCTCTACGGAAAGGGTGATATTATTGAGGGGATTACGTACTTCGTGTGCAAGAGTGCGCACCAACCTGCCTGCTGCTGCCAGTTTTTCGGCCTGCAGGGTAGCCTTTTCCATTTTTTTCAGGTTGGTGATATCGTGTATTATACCCTGGATATAACCGCCGTGCCCTGCATTATCTTCCACGGTGGCCGATAATACGCAGGTCCTGCGTTCGTTGTTTTTGGTGCAGAGAACGACTTCCCAGTCATTTATTTCATTGAAGGCTAACAGGGATTGGACCAGGAAGTTCTTGTGCTGCTGTTGTTCAATGAGATCGCTGAGGTTCATTTTTAGTATTTCGTCCTTCTCGTAACCCAGCAAGTGCACAGCATCGTTTACGTCCCTGAAATTCAAGTCTGTATCAGTGATGAAAACAAGGTCTTTTGATTTTTCGAAGATGCTGCGGTAGCGACGCTCGTTTGCTTTGAGTGCTTTGAGTGTAGCTGTACGGCCGAGGGCATAGCGTATGCTGCGTTCCATTTTTTCGATGGATAGCTCGGTTTTCACGAGATAATCCACCGCGCCCAGTTGCATGGCCTCAATGTCCACTTCATAGTTGCCTTTACCGGTAAGAAGAATGATGGGATCCTCACAACCATTCTGCAAGGCTTCCTTCAACAGGTCGACGCCTGATTTTGCGCCAAGGCGATAGTCGACAAAATACAGGTTGTAGTCGCCTTGCACCATGTGGGCGAGCGCGTCTTTATACCTTGGGCACCATTCAATTACGTACCTGGTGTTGGGTATATGCCTTATGTAATCGCCGGTGATAATAAAATCATCTTCGTCATCGTCAACGATCAATATTTTTACAAGGCTGTCCTGCATGGTGTGAAATTAGGTTTTGTTCTGTTTTGCGGGCAGTATAATGGAGAATTGCGCTCCCTGTCCCGGTATGTTTTCCGCTGATATTAATCCGCCGTGGTTTTCGGTTATTTTTTTGCAGATAGCCAGGCCGATACCCGAGCCTGAATATTCTGATTTGGCATGGAGGCGCTGGAATATCTGGAATATTTTTTCAGCATATTCGCTTTCGAAGCCGATGCCGTTGTCGGTTATTTGAATTTTATAGTAAGTGACCTGCAAGGGCAAGTGCAATTTGATGGCCTCGCTTTCCTCCAGCGGGGCTGAGGTGATGCCGATTACAGGAGCAACACCCGGTTTCCTGAATTTTATGGCGTTACCAAGTATGTTTGTAAACAGCTGTTTCATCTGGCTGTGAACGGCGTCTATTGTGGGAAGGGCATCGCTTTTAACGGTAGTGGAAGTTTCTTCGATCACCAGATCTAATTCCGTTTTAACCTCACGTAACACAAACCCGAGATTCACTTCGGCAAAAGGCTGTGTCGATTTAGACAGCCTCGAAAAGTCGAGTAAATTGTCAATAAGCATACGCATGCTGCCTGCTGAGGCAATGATACGCTGCAGGTACATCAGTCCATCGCCGGAGAGCACATCTTTGTATTTTTCCGTTAGCCTGTCACTGAATGTGCTGATTTTACGTAAAGGCTCCTGCAGATCGTGGCTGGCAACATAGGCGAACTCTTCCAATTCTTTGTTGGACCTGTTCAGTTCAGACACGTTCCGCTTCAGGTCTTCTTCTATCTTATTTTGTTCTGTTATGTCGCGGATGCTTCCCAGCAGCTTTACCGGTTTACCTTTCTCATCGCGCAGTACTTCTATCAGAATATCTATGGCTTTGATATTGTTCTTTGCAGTGATGATCTTCATTTTAAGAGTCTTCGTGCTGCCGTTAGCCAGTAGTTGTTCCAGTAGCTTCTCCACCTCGTCTGCATCGTCAGGGTGTGTGTACTGAGCCAGTATATTGCGGTTGAGGTAGGTGCTGCGGTCATCTATTTCGTAGATGTCATACACTCTTTCGGACCAGAATATCTTATCGGCTGCAATTATCCATTCGAATGTGCCGAAGTTAGTGTTGTTAAACTGCTCAAGGAATAACTCGCGCGTATCGAAGGAGATGAAGGGCATTGGCCATTTGGAAAGATCGGGCAGGATAAGGAGGTGAAACAGGGGTTGTTCACCTTGCTGCCCATCGCTTACCGGTGCGGCATATAGATAAAATGATTTAAGACGCCTGTCGGTTGTCTTTAATGCATATATGCCGTATTTACTTCTGGCCTCGGGGTGATCATAAACCAGCTTCAGTTGGGTCCTCAGCCTCAGTTGCTGTGCTTCATCCATGAGGGCGTTGAATGAGAAGCCCGCTTTGCCGTCGTTTTTTTCACTAAGGCCGGTAAGCGTTTCAAACTGCTGGTTGCAGTACTTTACCTGCAGCGTGTCATAATCTATGACAGCAACGGAACCGGGGCCTGAGGCCAGTATATTCCGGATAAAATTTTCCTGTGTACCAGTTGGCAAAATGTCCGACATACAAAAAGGCATTATACCTGTATAAATACAGGTTAGGCATTAGTCAATATTGAAGGCTTTGAACTGCTTCATTTTGTTATACAATGTTTTCCTGTCGATATTGAGGAGTTTAGCAGCTTTACTCTTGTTAAAGTTGGCCTGTTTCAGTGCATCCAATATTACTTCGTATTCGGCATCCAGGTTAGCGCTCTTCAATTTGTTCTCGTATGGTATCGCCGCTGCCGCCTGTTCTGTATCGGCATTGCTGTTTTTCTTCGCGGTGAAAACGGATGGGGTATCAAATTGCAGCTTATGGAAGTTGGTGATCTCAAAGGGCAGTGACTTAATTTCCACATAGTCCCCATCTGTAAGCAGAGTGGAGCGTTTTACTACGTTTTTCAACTCGCGCAGGTTACCATACCATACGTAGTTGTTGAATATGTCTTCCACCTCTTTTGAGAAGCCTTTTACGTTCTTGCCTAATTCTTCGTTGGTAAGTGCAAGGAAATGTTTGGCAAAGACCATGATGTCTTTTGACCTTTCCCGAAGCGGTGGGACCTCGATGCTAAATTCATTAAAGCGGTGATAAAGATCTTCCCTGAATTTGCCACTGCGGGCAGCATCCCAAAGCTTTTCGTTACTGGCTACGATAATACGTACATCCAGATCAATATCTTTAGTGCCGCCAACACGCCTTATTTTACGCTCCTGCACTACGCGTAGCAACGAAACTTGTATGTCGTAAGAAAGATTGCCTATCTCATCAAGAAAGATGGTCCCCTCATTAGCTATTTCAAGGCTGCCGATTTTTTGATTCAATGCCCCGGTGAATGCTCCCTTTTCATGGCCGAACAGCTCACTGCCTGCCAGTTCCTTGGAGAGCGCACCGCAATCAATAGCTACAAAAGGTTTGTTTGCCCTTTTGCTTTTCTGGTGTATCTGCTGCGCTATGACCTCCTTACCACTACCGCTTTCGCCATAGATTATGACACTAAAGTTAGTAGGGGCGACTAAATCTATTTGTTTTATGATGTTTATAAATTCCGGTGTATCCCCAATGATATATTTGCCGCCCGCGGTGGTTTTAGCTTTAGGCCCCGCACCATTCGTTGTAACCGGGCCCATAGCAGGCTTTACGATCACCTTTTCAGAATTATCGGGCGAAAGGGCTTTTTTAATCGTAAGCAATATCTCGTCCGGGAAGAGGGGTTTAGTAACGTAATCGTAGGCACCCAGTTTCATTACTTCTACAGCATCTTTTACATCACTATAGCCTGTTATAATTATTACAGGTATACCGGGGTGCATTTCTTTGATCTTTCCCAATAATTCAGCACCAGTCATGTCTTCGAGCCTGAAATCGCAGAGAGCGATATCGGGCTGGTTCTTTTTCATCCATTCTATTGCCGCCTTGCCACTGTTTATTGCCGATACCTCATAACCGTTCCGGGTAAGGAAACGGTCAAGAAGGAGGCACATATCATTATCGTCATCGATAACAAGTACTTTACTCATATGTTTCAGTTGTGTGTGTTGTAATGTGTAATATACGCTTTTATGCCCATACTGCCCTGATCTGGGCTATTGGTATCTGCATTTGCTCCCGGTATTTAGCCACAGTGCGCCGTGCAATGTTATAGCCCTGTGATGACAAAATATTTACCAATTGCTGATCCGTATATGGGTGCTGCCTGTCTTCTTTGGATATGGCATCTTCTATTACAGATTGTATCACCTTATTGCTTATCACTTCACCTTTTTTATCAGCTATGCCTTCACTGAAGAGCTTTTTGAGATAAATAAGGCCGAAATGCGTATCTGCATACTTATTACTGGTGATGCGTGAAATGGTTGATATGTCCAGGCCGGTGAGGTCAGAAATATTGCGCAGCACCATTGGTTTGAGCAAGTGTATATCACCTTCCATAAAATACTCCTGCTGCACTTCTACAATGCATTTCATAATACGCATCATTGTGTCTTCCCTTTGTTTTACTGCATTTACAAACCATTGTGCGGATTGCAATTTGCTTTTCACATATTGGTTGGCAGTACGGTCGCGGCTGCTTACCTGGCTGGCCAGCTGGTCATACAGGCTTTGATTTACAAATACATTGCCCGAGCGGCCTGAATGTAAGTTCACGAATAGCTTATCACCGTAACGGGTAATGATGAAATCAGGTATGATGGTATTCCTGTGTTCCACACCTGTGGCATTCTCAACCACAGGATGAAAATTGAGTGCGCCTATAACAGATAATACCTGTTTTAGCTCGTCCTCGTTAATGTTCAGTGCGTGGTGTATTTTTTCAAACTGCCTGTGCATAAGGTCCTGGTAGTGGCTTTCAACGAGTTTCAGCGCACATTTTACACCGGGCAGTTCCTGGTCCATATTTTTCAACTGGAGCAGCAGACATTCCTGTATGCTGCATGCACCAATGCCTATAGGGTCCAATGTTTGCACAATGGACAGGCCGTGTTTGATCGCTTTCATTTCTACTACGGTTTGCAGGTGGAATGAAAGATCGTCAGCTACTTCCTGTAGCGAGCGGTCCATAAGGCCATTGCTGTTCAGTATATCTATCAGGTACTCGCATAATGCCACATCCTGCTCCGGAAGGTTGAGCAGGCGCAACTGTTGCTTTGCATCTTCCTTAAAGTCCGTATAAGCAGCCAAAGGCCTTTCCGGGCACTCCTCGGTGGCAAAATAATTGCCATATTCGCTCTTGTAGTCGGGCAAATCATCGTATCCATGTTCATCCCAATCTTCAAAATCGGCTTCCTTGTCTTTCGACGGTTTTTCGATGGTGGCATCATTATCCTCTGTTGCCTGTGTATCGAGGAAAGGATTCTCATCTAGCTCGTTCTTGATCCTTTGCTCCAATTCCATTGTATTCAGGAAATACAAGTTTAACAACTGTATCTGCTGTGGCAAAATTTTTAGTGTCTGCTTCTGTGTCTGTTGCTGTGAGATCATAAGAATATGGATTTCATGTTGTACAGACTATAAGACAAGCTTGGAGCCAAATTTTTATTTTCAGAATTATTTTCGCAAATGATTTTACAATGCGCTAATAATCATATATTTATGAAACATCCGCCACTTGCGTATTTGATAAGGTATAGTTAATTTAACAAGTTATCTTGTTGAGCTTGAGGAATATATTCTACAAAAAGATAGAAATTTGACCACCGTCCATGAAAAGAAGATTGCGATTTATCATTATTGCCTTTTCCATATCATTTGCGATAATGGCGATCCTCTCTCTTTTTTCGCTGAAAGAATTTGATACACTGATCAGCTATTCAAACCAGGTGGACCATTCCCAGAAGGTCATTTCACAATTATATAAACTTGAAGGTGAAATAAAAGACATAGATAAAACCGAACGGGGTTATATGCTTACCCATGATACGATCTATCTAAATAGCATGTACAGGCATATGGACAGCCTATATCCCATAGCCGACAGGATAAAACTATTGGTGAAAGACAATGCGTCCCAAAAAGAAAGTATCATTCTTGTAAAAACTTTCCTTGCAGAACGTATTTCGTACATCAGGAATAACGTGTCTTACCTTGATTCCGCACACTCAATGGTGCCTTCTTCCTTTTACTATGACGGGCGCGAGGCTATGAAAAAATGCATGCAACGTTTAAGAGGTATGCAGGCCGAAGAAGATAAGCTGCTTGCTGAACGGGCAGACAGTAAGAAACTGTACGAACAAATAACAGCCGACACACTGAAATACCTGCTGATCATTTTCAGTGTTATCACTATTGCTATCTTCATCCTGATGGTGCGGGAGCTGAAGAAAAGGATAAGCTACCAGCGCCAGCTGCAGGTAAAAGTGGTGGACCTGCAGCGATCGCACACCGAACTCGAACAGATAGCATACGCTGCATCTCACGACCTGCAGGAGCCGCTCAGGAAAATACAAGTCTTTAGCAATCGCCTGGTATACCTTAAAAAAGACGAGCTAGACAATGAAAGTAAGGTGACGATGGAAAAAGTTAATGACGCCGCCGGACGCATGCAGGAACTTATTGAGGACTTGGTGAACCTGACCAGCCTGACCAAAGAGGACACAAAAAAAGAGACCGTGGACCTTAATATGGTTTTGCGGAACGTGATGAGTGACCTGGACACTAAAATAGAGGAGAAAAACGCAGTAATAAACAGCAAAGACTTGCCGAAGATCAAAGGTAGCCTTGAGCAATTGAATATTCTTTTCAAGTCGCTGCTGGACAATGCCATCAAATTCTCAAAGGATGGCCTGCCCCCGGAAATATTAGTATTCAGTGACCTGGTGCCGGGCGATGAACTGACCGATATTAATAAGAACCTTGCAAAGAGGCGTTTTTACAGGATAACGGTATCGGATAACGGTATCGGGTTCGATAACAAATTTGCGTACAAACTTTTCAGGATATTCCAGCGGCTTCATAACCAACAGTCGCAGTATGAGGGTAAAGGTATTGGCCTGGCCATATGCCAGCGTATAATGACCAATCATGAAGGCCATATCCTTGCTCATGGCCACTCGGAAGTGGGAGCTACATTTAAATTATTCTTCCCGGTGGAGGAGTAAATACCCCAACAAAGTAAGGGCTATGTGCGAGGACTTTAACATCCGTGCACATAGCCCTTAATCATAGGCTACCTTTAGTAACCTAGGCGGTAAATCCCTTTTCTGCTTTGTCCACCTTTTTATTAATGGCTTCCACTTCGTTCATGAAAGCAGTTACCTTCTCATCGGAGTAGGGGCCATAGGCGTCTATCAATGTTCCTTTCTGCCCGTCCGCAGTCTCTATTACGTACATGATCGCATTATCGCCGGGATCAGATTGTCCTTCAAAGCGATAAAAATTAATCACATTCACCTCTTCGGGTTTGAAATGTTTGTCCTTAGCTGACGAATACAATCCCTCTCGTGTAACCTTAAAATTATCTGTATAGCCATCTTTGGTCACCTTGTTCACACATGAGGTCAATGTGTTCATAAAGGCCGGCCTGTCCGATCCGTTGTTATATTCCTGAGTCCACATAGCTTGTTGTTTTATTTACTAGCATATAGAAAATATGCTGCCAGCTTTCATTTTTCTACGTTAAATTATAGTTTGTTGATAAAGAGCTATTTGTAAGTGGCTTTTATATTGTATGAGATTTATATTGTGCGAATAGCTATCTATAAAATGTGGTTAATGTAGAAATGCTTCTACATAGACGAAATTGTAACAACGGAAAAACCGGCTGCTTGAGCCGGTTTCCAGTTTTAATAGTGCTTAAAACAAGGGTAATTACTTTGACATCTTATCCTGCATTCCCTTCATCATATCAAGGTGGGTATGCAATTTGGGTAATGCGCCGTCTATTATAGCTTTCAGGTCGGGGTCTGTAACTTTGCCCTGTGCCTTTTCAAATTTGTCAATTGCGTCGTTGTGCGCGTCAACCATTTTGTCTACCCAGGCTTTGTCCCAATCTTTTCCGGGTTTTTCTTTTATTGAAGCCAAACCAGTAGTGTCAACTGTTGGAACTTCTATGCTTTTTTTGGATGCATAGCCTGCGACTTGGTCGCCAAGGGCTTTGTGGTCTTTTAGCATCATTTTGGCGTGTGCCTTAAGCTCTTTACTAGTGCCGTGATCTATGCCTGCTTGTATCCATGCAATTTCTTTGGTATTATCTGATGAGGCATCAGATACAAAGCTTTTGTTAGGATCAGGCGTCAATGCAGCCTTCGCCGTGTCTACTGCAGCACTTACTTTTTCTCCAAGTGTTGCAGTATCGGTAGTTGTTGTGGTAGTGGAGCTTTCGCTGTTGCCGCATGATGCTAATGTTACAGCACCCGCCATAAGGAAAAGGCTCAAAACTTTGATTGGTTTCATACTCGTTTGGTTTTTGTGTTATGGTTATTAAATAAGGGATCTATACCGCACTGTGTGCATCGCGGTATTTTTTGATGACGTTGTGTGAATTTTTCAGCGCCTGCTGCTGCTCCGCGATCAATTGGCGGCAATCTTCGTCCAGCGGAATGTCGGCAGCCAGCGCGGCATCATACGCACGTTGGGCAGCATCTTCCCCAAATTCGCAAGACTCCAGGATGGCTTTGCGGTCACTTCCGGTAAAGGTTGCCTTTACATCCATCCAGGCCCTGTATATCTTGCCCGATGTAGTAGTTTCGTCCTCTATGGTACCGCCATGTTTATGCACATGTTCTGTCAGCTCGGTTTTGTATTGCTCGCTTTCTTTTATCATACCGTCAAAAAGGCTCTTTAGATCTATATCCAGATCGTTCGACTCCTTGATAGCTCGTTGGTAGCCTGCAATACGGTCATTATTGATTTTAACCAGATCGTTTAGTATTTCGATTATTTGTTCGTTGGCTTCCATAAAAGGTGTTTTGTGTTTGGAATATCCTTTTAAAAATTATGCCATGTAGTTTAATCGCCTGTATTGCAAACTTTAAAAATTTGTCACGAAATCGTATAATTGCCAATATGTTACAGCGGATTTGCAAATATTTATTAGGATAAATCCCTTATTTTGCCTCGTAATCTCATTTTAATGGAAACCATTTTAGAAATACTGAAGTATACCATACCCGCCATCATAGTGGTGATATGCTGTTATGTTATTATCAACAAGTTTTTGGTGAGCGAATTGAAAAGGAAGCAATTTGCATTGCTGCACGAAACCCAGAACATAACCATTCCGCTCAGGCTGCAGGCTTACGAGCGTCTGGCCTTGTTCACAGAGCGCATGCATCCGCGCCAGCTGATACCAAGAGTATATGAGCAGGGTATGACGGTGAGCGACCTGCAACAATCCTTGCTGTTCGCTATAAAGACGGAGTTTGAACACAACCTGACACAACAGATATACGTATCGAAAGAGGTATGGAGTACAGTTACTACCGTAAAGGAGCAGGAGCTGAATATGATAAGCCATATTGCCAAGCAACTGAAGCCCGACGCACCTGCAAAGGAGCTGCATATAAAGATCGTGGACTTTGTGATATCGACAGAAAGCGCCATGCCAACCGAAATAGCCCTGCAGGTGATCAATGAAGAAGCAAAACGCGTGTTGTCGTACGGCGCGCAGGCTTAAATTAAAGTATCCAAAAAGTGGAGCAGAAAAAAAAGATAATTACCGATTCCGGTATTGAAATAAAGCAATTGTATTGTGAGCCGGTGCCTATGAGCGAAAAGCCCGGTGAATTTCCGTTTACCCGTGGTGTGCATGCGGCCATGTACCGAGACAGGCCCTGGACCATGCGCCAATATGCAGGGTTTAGTACTGCAGAGGAATCAAATAAACGTTACCATTTTTTACTCGGGCAGGGCGTAATGGGGCTTTCGGTAGCCTTCGACCTGCCTACCCAGATCGGCTACGACTCAGACCATGCAATGTCGGAAGGGGAAGTAGGCAAGGTGGGTGTGGCCATAGACTCGCTGGAGGATATGGAGCTGCTTTTTAAAGACATAAAGCTGGAAGACATTTCCACCTCAATGACGATCAATGCGACTGCATTTATATTGCTATCCCTATACATAGCGCTGGCAAAAAAGCAGGGAGCCGATATAAAGAAGATATCGGGCACGATACAAAATGATATTTTGAAGGAATATGCGGCGCGCGGCACATATATATATCCGCCGGCGCCTTCTATGAGGCTGATCACTGATATTTTTGAGTATTGCAGTAAAGAAGTGCCTAAATGGAACACCATTTCCATATCGGGCTATCATATACGCGAGGCGGGATCTGATGCGGTGCAGGAGCTGGCATTCACGCTAGCTAACGGAAAGGCCTATTTGCAAGCAGCTATTGAGAAGGGGCTGGATATAAATGTATTTGCGCAGCGACTGTCGTTCTTTTTCAATGCGCATAATAATGTGTTTGAGGAAGTGGCTAAGTTCAGGGCTGCACGCCGTATGTGGGCAAAAATGACCAAAGACCTTGGCGCCACAGACCCCAAAGCGCAAATGCTGCGTTTCCATACGCAGACCGGTGGCAGTACACTTACCGCACAACAACCTAAGAATAATATAGTGCGAGTGACTCTCCAGGCATTGAGCGCCGTATTAGGGGGCACGCAATCTTTGCACACCAACGGATATGACGAGGCGCTGTCACTGCCTACCGAGGAAGCAGCGAGCATAGCACTGCGCACCCAGCAAATAGTGGCCTATGAAAGTGGTGCTACGCAGACGGTGGACCCCCTGGGTGGCTCGTATTACGTGGAAGCACTTACCAATGAGGTAGAAGCTGCGGCATGGAAGCTGATAGAAAAAATTGACGTGATGGGTGGCTCGGTAAAAGCCATAGAGGCTGGGTTTATACAGGAAGAAATAGCCCGATCGGCGTACGCTTATAACAAGGCGATAGAGAACGGCGAAAAAATAATAGTAGGGGTAAATAAATTTACCTCTAAAGAAACAAACGATACGCCGCTGCTGAAGATAAATGATTCCATCCGCGTAGTGCAATCAGAAAAACTGAGGATACTGCGCGAAAAACGCGATAGCCTGAAAGCCGCAGCCTGCCTTGAGAAGATACGCCTGCAAGCAAGCACTAAAGAGAACCTGATGCCGGCCGTAATAGATGCGGTAGAAAACCTTTGTACCCTTGGTGAAATAGCAGATACCCTGCGCGGTGTATGGGGAGAGTATAAGGGCTAAGGTATATGTATCAGTGAGTCTTTCCTGTTGATAGAACGCTGTTCCCAGGCGTAGGCACTCTGCACTACATCTTCATAGCTTTCTATGCCTTCTTTTACGTGGTGAAAACGCAGGTAACCATCATAGAAGCCATTACTATATCGGCTTAAGCTGCTGCGATATCTTTTGTTTATAGCCCTTAAGGTGTCTAAATGAGCTACGCTGATAGGGTTCAGTGTTTTGTACAAACGCCGGGCAGTTGCGGAATCTTCCATTTTCAGCCGGCTATGTACATAGAGCCATAAATTAAAATGGCCGGAGTAATTGAACGTAGTGTCATTGACTTTGGTGTTAAGTGCATAGGCCAATAAATTGGCATCATCTTCGGCTGCGATGCCGGTTTGATGCCCCAACTCATGACATATTACAAAAGGCAACAGAAAATCGGGGAGATGGCTGTTCACCTGCGCCTCGCCGGTAAATGGATTGTAGTAGCCTTGCACCCCCATGTATTGCATCAATTGTCCGAACAGGGAGGGTTTAACTTTAAGGCCTTTCAGCTTAGCAGGCATATCCGTATTGCTACGGTAATAGTTTACTGCCTTCAAGGCTATTTCTTCGAAAGGCGCAGAGTGATAGTGAGGTGCTTCGCTGTTCAGTTTGGCTATAAGGTAGCGGTCGAACGCGTAAAGCGTGGTGTCACTGTCCAGGGTGTTGTCGTTCAGTTGCCAAACCTCGCTGAGGGAAGGACTATTATAATTGCCGGCCCAGCCAAGGAAGAATAAGAGGTAGATGATGCACAAGCCGGTAAGCCCACGCAGCAGCGAGGCGGCCAATGAATGTTTGCGTTGCCTAAAGTGCGACAAAAAGAACACACACCTTGTAATAAAGACAAGCAGTAAAATGCCGGCGGAAATATAAATGATATCGCCAAAGCTGAAAGGGACATTACCAAATATCGTATTGCGTAACGATTGGAATGGCTGAAAGATATGCGAAATATAGCAGGCGACCGATGCCGGATAGGCCGGTAGAATATACAGTAGCGCCACTAATACTGCGACCAATACTCCAAGGATAATTAACCTTTTTTTATAGGGCCTGCCTTCCGTCATAACGTTTCCATTCCTTTATCTTAGTACATTTGGGAGCTTTTCGTTCTTATGCTTTTAAAACTTTATCGATTAAACTTTAGCTCTTGTAATTTATCTATTAAATAAACATAATGAACTTATCCCGCTACTTTTTTTTAACAGGTATTGTGATTCTTCTTGCCGTCGGATGTAAAAATGACAAAGAGGAAGCATTGGCTGCAAAAAATGCAAAG
>APMI01016584.1_pt1 | contig 45026 bp, 47 predicted proteins | sample 667938 | NCBI WGS metagenome assembly APMI01 (sample SAMN01084076, study PRJNA167559) | wastewater metagenome | biome: Wastewater | place: Denmark: Ejby Moelle, Odense | collected 2011-11-28
TTTAAATAGGCGCCAAAATACATCAAAATGTGTTTGATCTATATTTAAGATATTTTAAATTAATAAATAAAAGCTATTGTTTAACTAATTGAGGCAATGCAGAATTTTATTACAAACATTAGAATATATCGATGGAGATAATTCTTTTAACTTGATTAAAAATTGGAGTAAATTATATACAAGATATGATAATTCTAAAAGCAAATAAAAGTTTAATCCTATTTACTCATATTTATCAATCAGCGCACTCGTGCTTATATTAGATATCACTAACCACCGGTATGAAGTCCGACTAAGACAAAATAAAGGACAGCGTGCTCTCCGAGACCGTCAGCGATCTGCACACGAACCTGCTCGACGTTCGCGACAAGGAGAATCGCTTCGACGGACTCGACAACATGAAAATTCTAGGATATGGAGTCGGCCATTTTATTAACGACCTGGTTGCTGCCTGTTGGTTCAACTACCTACTTTTCTTTCTCAATCGGGTTGTTAAGACAACAGCGGCACCGGCAGCCATGTTGGCAGGCCAGATTGCAGACGGGATAGCAACACCGATAGTCGGCTACCTGTCCGATCGCACAAAGACCAAGTTCGGTATCAATAATTATTAACTCAGGCCAGAGAACCCCTTGGTATGTTGTTGGCCTCGTGCTCGTTGTCGCCTGCTACATTCCCATATACCAGACATTCAAGAGTGACAACGCAGCTTCTGAGCTTGCTTACTACACGATCTTTCCAGCTGTGTTCAACATTGGGTGGGCCGCACTACAGATAAGCCATATGAGCCTGGTGCCTTCGCTGACTTGCTCTCGCAAACGAAGAGTACGCCAAACTATATATTTAGGATAAGCTCAACAACCTGCGCAACACTTTTACGTTCATATCAAACTTCGGAGTGTTGAGCCTGGGAGTGCTAATATTCAAGTTCATGAGCAACCCGCCCCTTGAGTATGCGCTTATTTCCTACATCGTTACGGTTTTCGGACTCGCTGCCAGCTTCTTCTTCCTCTACGAAGTGCGCGAAGTCCAACTTACCGACATATGCAGAGAGAAGTCCGAGAAGCTCAAGCTTATGGTCGAAGAGTAAAATAAAGTCAGATTACCATCTAGTGCATCTAATATTGAGTTTTCTGATGACCTCGAGGGCGTGCACATCAGCAAGAGGTAGTCACTCAAGAAGGCTTAATCCATTGCTGACTGGTTCAAAATGCCAAAATTTTACTTGTTCGGCATTTGCTATATGGGAGTGCGACTCTACACAAACATGTTCGGCACTTTCTTACCCTTCTATCTGATCGGAGTGCTCAAGCTGGGCCTTGAAGACGAAGAGCAAACCGACTCGAGTGTTCCCTTCACTGTAGCTCTGGTGCCTCTCATCGTGTATTTATTTTCGGTGATCGCAAGTTCCAGACTGAACTGGTTCTATGGTAAGTTTGGTCGTAAAGCTGCACTCAGCACTGGCACCATAATATGTGTGCTTTCTCTTGGCTCAATGCTTCTCTTAACAGAGCGGACCGGCTGGGTCATGTACATCATCGCAGTTTTTGTTGGTAATTACATATTTATTCTAGGTATCTCGCAAACCCTTGTGCTCTCCACCGGTATTAATTTCATCTCAGATGTAGTCGGCACAAAAGCAAAAACAGGTGCTTTCGTTTTCGGCATATACTCGCTGTTGGACAAGTTCTCAGCTGGCATTGTAATCTTTTTGATCAGCTCGACTGAGGCCTATTCAAAGAAGGACTTGCAGACTTTAACTGACTCAGAGAAGCAGTTCATTCGATACACAATGGTTCTAGTCCCGTCATTGGCTTCAGTACTTGCTACCTTAATCGTGATAACATACCCCATACAAGAGTATAACAAAAAATCGAAAAGAGAGGAAGGGGAGATGAAGAAGCGCAAGAGCTCCATCGAAGAGTAACTGGTCATGTGACCGAACACATCAATTTTTGATATTTAAATGTTGTCATACCTCACTCTCATTGTTTTAATCGAATATATACCATTAGAATCATTTATTAGTCTCTAACACGATTAAACGTTAAACCAACGAAAATAAAAGTAAATTTTTAGTTAAACTTAACTCAACTCACAAGCATCTTCAACAGTCATCAAAAAAGTAGAATATTTGAGCTCTTATTAATTTGACTCTGTTTTATTTCATTTATTAGATGTCTCTTAAAAGTATTTTGTTTGGAATCTATATTGTAGAAAGAATTAAAACAATCAAAAATGTAAGCTTTGAGTATGGGTTATCTGCTTCTCAATGTCCTAAAGAACTTGCATTTCCTCCCTCACTTATTCATGTATGAGCAGTAGGTCTCGTTTAATTGATTTGAGTTACAGTCCAGTTTCATTTCTATAGACTGACAGTTGGTGAGATAGTCGGCTCAAATCACTCAGAGCCTACTAATGCAGTTGATTTACCTGGGCCTATAGAACTACGCGGGAGTTAGACAGGGACCGTAAATACTCCGCATGTAGGCCAGGCACTTACTATATGGCTTTCTTCAGCAGCACTAGTTCGCCTGTAACTTTGCGGATGTTGACTCGCACATTGTCAATCTATTCCGCGTTATTGTTGTTGCTTCTGGTAGGCTCTCCGCCCAGTGTGCGCTGTGCCCGGGTGCTCATAGTGCAGTCGATTGTCTTGCTCAGTATACTCAATTCTTTCTAGTCCTCGTAGGTGCCCTGCATGCTAAGAGACCGCGACGGGTACTCAGAGTATCTCTGCTTGAATACCAAGTGGGAGCTGGCCGGGATGCGATCCTTCTGCGTGCTTTTCTTGTGCTGCGAATTTACTATGCGGGTGCGATAGCTATGTCTAAAATTTAAGTCCAAACCGTAGTAGCTGGTCTGCTTCTCGGGCGAGTTGTCCTGATGCCGGAACATGGCTGGCAAGGAACTTTTCATCTTAATAAAAATATTAAAAACATTACCATATACAAACATGGATCTTTATTGACAATAATTCATATCATAAACCTAAGATAAAACATATTATACTGATTCAACTCACTATTATAGATAGACAGTTTGATGAGTATTTTAGGTTGGCATATTTGAAGTATAATATGCTTTGAATCCAATTATAAGGCCTTCACTTAATATATTATTTATAAGCCATAAACACAACATCATTTTATAAGATAGGAATGGCCAACTGGTAATTAAACTTAATATTAAAATAATGTCATCACCGATAACCGACTACGCAAACTCTAAAGGCTTGTTTGATTTCGGGAACTCGAAGAACTTACTGAAGCCCACCTCTCACAAGTCGGACTTTTCATTTAGTTCGCCCCAAGATGAGCCATCCACAGCCATAAAGCAGGCCTTATTCGAGAGTCGCCGAAGTGAGTTCCTCAGAAACAGGAGAGAGCTGTTCACCAGCACTAGCCAGTAGGTCAAGTAGAACCTGGCGATCAACAAGTACTCCAAGGAAGTGGTCGAGCACATGCGCAACGAGCACCGAACATAAGTTTAGAAGCTGCTCATAGAAATCTCGAGGCTCCACAGCATGCTCGAAGACCAGGACAGGGCACACAGACAGCTCATGCAGAGGCTCAGATAAGAAGGTGAGCAAATTGCAATGCTCAAGATCAGCCACCTCAAGCAGTCCCAGTCCTCGCAGATTTAAGTAATCGAGTTACAGCTCAAGAAGACAAGATAGGCACTTGAATAGAAATGCCTGCTCTTGTAACAAATGGAAAAATCATCGTCTCGCAAAATATAAAGTCTCATAATCGAAAACTAGAACCTCAAAGGCGATCTCAGGGACGTTGTTGAGAAAAAGAATAATGAAATACACGAACTTAGAAGCAGATTTACTAAATAAACTGAAGACAGTGCTCGGAAAAGAAATGAAGTAGCATAATAGATGAAGTAGCTGGCTGACAGATAACTTAAGAAGATTCTCAAAAAATTGTAAGAAAAGGAACAAGTAATTAAAACATTAAGTGGAGAGTTTTAGAAATCCACAAAAGATATAATCAACCTTGAGAAAATATTTAATCTTTAAAGATAGGAGCTTACTCTAAAGCTATAAAGAGCTGTTGAGCATCAAAGATAACGTCACAATGAATTAGTTGATGGTATAAAGAAGTTCTATGAAAATGAAACCGAACAGCTCGAAATAAGTACTGAGAATCAGAGAAAAACATTCAAAACATAAATTGAACAATTGCTAAAAATTATCTAAATTAGAGACAACGAAAGTCAGAGAAATTTAGTGTTCAAAGAAACTGAGAAAATTGATTTTAGATTACAAATAAAAAGTTTATAGTAAGAAAATACTGGGCTGAAGAGCCTAGTTGCGGATTTAAAGAGAAAGCAGCTACAATAAGTATAGTTGCTGAAAGTTAAGATGGCAATACTTCACTAAAATGATATTGAATCTCTGGTTCATTTAAACGAAGCAAAGATTCAAGCCCTCACTAAATAGATTTAGTTCGCCAATGAGGAATGCGAGAGAGCTAGTGAGTAGATGAGAGTACAGAGGGATAAGCTGTACGAGATGAAGAAGAAATACGATTACACAATATCGTTCCTGAATCAGGAAATACGCGAACTCAAATTGGGCATCGGCAACTTCGAAAAATAGCACAAGGAAAAGTTAGAGAATGAGAAGAGCATGATGATGCTGACCAGTCGCAATTTTATCAAGGACAACGAAACTAAAGTCAACAACATTAGATTCTATGAAGAGGAACTCAGAAAATTAAGACAGCTACTCTAGATTCAAGCTCAGGAAGTGTAATAGTCTGAGAAAAACGTAGAGGAAAAAATAAAACTGGCTGAGGATGAGCTAAGTAGGCTCAGCAACAAAATAATAGAAGTCAAATCAGAAGCTGAGCAGTCTGAGAAAGCCCTAAAGCAAACGATCGAATAGAAAAACAAATAAATAAAACGCTTGAATTAACTTTTGACTTCGCCCACGAAATCAGCTTCGAATGAATAAAATAAGTTGGCATCAGAGTTACGCAAACTGGACGAAGAGCTCACAAAAAAGTAGGATGAGCTGCGAACACTGAGAAACAGGTGTGAGGATTTGTAGACCAACCTGAAGTTGTTGAGGTCTGAAAATGAGAGACTGCACATTGAAGCACAGATTAATACCGAAGATGCAAAAAAACAATACAAAGTACTGTCGGATAAGAACCTCGCCGATATGAAAGCGTTTTATGAAAGGAGAATTCAATAGTTAGAGAATGATAAGAAGTAACTTGATAAAATCAACAGCAGCCAAAGCTAGCAAATTACTGAACTTGTCAAAAAATACAAGACACTCGAATAAGGTATGAGGGAACTCTTAAGGCAAACAAAAAAAAAGATGGAACTGGAAACTAAAATCATAAATTTGGGGACTGATCAAAACTTAGTTAAAAACATGAGTGAACTATTTCACCGAGAGTCAACAAAATGAAAAATGATATTATGAAAGGTTTAACTGATAATTTTTACTAATTTTAGGTAAGCTAATATTTGCGAATATATACATAACAAATATTTTCAATTGATTAGTGGATTAAACTACAACTATTTTAGCTGATGGTTATCAAAGTCTACTTTTTGTTGAATTCGGCCTTTTTAAATACTCTACCAAAAAAGAAGTAATTTGTACCATACTATAATCGGGTTCGTGAGGTGCAGTAGAAATATTACTTGCACTTACAAATTATCCTTTATGGTTGGCGATCTTTTAATTTTAAATTAGTACACTAACTATGATGCATTTCTAAGCATCTTCGCTCCAGTCTTTGGTTAATGGTTCGCCATAGTCAGCATTAGCCCGAGTACTGTTGAACTTAGCATAATCTTTGTCGGTCCCTTAGCTGGGCAGCCAGGGGATGGGCTCGTGCCATTCCCATGAGCAAATAATAATCCGACTGCTGTCTAAGATTGACAGCTACTTCGAGCGGAGGTTTTCATTGCAGCAGACCTACGACTACGAATTCATAGTGAAGACACTCGGCTAGTACTATGGTGAGGTGCGCAGCTAGAAGATAAATAGATGCCATACATAAACAAATTCACCCATGTGTTCAAGCTTGTGCTCGACCTGGCCATGAACGCCAATGAACAAGAAAAAGAGAGATATATTCAGTCAATCATCGGCATGGGGGACACGGAAAAATAAACCCTTATGCCCTATGTTGACCAAGTCATGAAGAGGAAATTTGTCAAAAATCTGCCCAAAATTCAATAGTCTGTCGAGTCTGATCAGACCGAGCACTGTGAGTTGGATCAGCTGCTGGAAATAAAAGATTTCGAGTACCAATAGCTGCAACTGCAGTTTGAGGAAGTGTGTCATGCTTACCGTGAGCTAGGAGAAAATCACTCCACTCTGAAGCAGTCATACCAAAAACTGGTGCAAGAGAACACTTCGATCATGCACGAGAAGTACGATCTGTTGGCAGAACTTGGAGTGCCCAACTCGGCACACTACATCGAGGTCGCAGAGAAGTACAAACGGGATTTTCATTCTTGGGAGAAAGAGCTCGAGAGAGTCAGCAAGTAGCTCGAAGAAAATAAAATCAAAGTCAAATCTAAATAACAATAAATTAAATAGTATACCTCGGTAGAAGCAGGTCCAACAGAAATGAAGCAGCTTGGCTAGCAAAACCTAAAGATACATAAATTAGAAGCTCAAATTGATGCTTTAGAGGCCAGTTAGCGAAAGTTGAAAGATGAAGTCCAAATTTTAAAAGACAACCTGGCTAAAATGAGATAGGAACTATCAAGAAAATAATAATAAGTTTTATCCCTTCTTAGAATAAAAGCCAAGTTTAAAAATCTAAAGTAGTACCACCTGGATTTTAAAAAGAGTTTTAAGTAAAAGCTGCGTGAAGCGTGAGGAAACCAGCGTAGTCATCTGCGGTCAATTTTATACATATTGACGGACAAAGTTGTACGGATTTTGTTTATAATTAATCATATTATAAATTAAGATAGATTAAGTGATCCAAAGCTAATGGCTCGATAATTAATGAAAGCAGGCAGTCCCTCCCTATTTTTTCTCATCAAAATGGTGAATCTGCTGTTTGGCATATGTTCACTGGCCCTCATCGCTCTCGGTATTTGGCTGTGGAAACAATTCCATGATTTCAGCTTCCTTGACCTGTGCTTTATCGGGCTCGGACTCTTTGAGTTCTTGCTTGTCCTTCTGATCTGGTCGGCCAAGACATCTGTAGTAAAGTACATGTATTTCTATATAGACTCCGACTCTTTTTGTTTATCATGATGATTTTATTTGTGGCTCAACTTACAGCGGTCATCATTGCATTTGCGGCAGGGGAGAAGATTATTGACTCGCTGCCCATCGACGATAAGGACCAGCAGCAGATAGAAGAGCTTAAAAAGTATCTGAACATCGTAGCCTACTATTGCATAGGCACTTTGGCTATCATGCTCGTAGAAATGGCTTTCGTCTACTGTTACATCGGATCTATACGCAACCGCAATTTCTAATTTGACTACAAGTTCCTCGATGAAGATGGTAAGAAGATGACAACCGAAGAGAAGAAAACTTATGACCGCGAAAAAGTAGCCGAAAAGTACAATCAGAAAAGAGAAGAGCTCTATAACAAATATCCGGAGTATAAAAAGTACAAAGATGATCAGTCCGGAAAATGATCATGTATTTTGTGTAAATTATTTATTATAATTTACCTGATCTGGCTTAGCACTGCGAATTAATAAGTATAATACGGTGGCCGATAATGCTAAAGACAAATCGGTAGTAGTTAGCTCAGCCAGAGCTCTTGGGCACAAACTCAATCCTGTCCCAAGTAAAGAAACACAACGCGGAGTGTCTTGTGCAGGATATTTGGGAATTCGATCATGACCCCAATGACTCATTTTTAATATCAGTCTTCAATGGCAAGCTTAGGAAATATCACAGTCTTGAGAATTGTGATGAAGGCGCTGTCTCCAGTCAAGGCTTGATGTAAAATGTTTAAAAATAGCATCATCACTCTCTACTAAGCAACTATCACAATATGAGGCACAGCGCTCCCGCCATAGAATAAGATTATGGGATCAAGCAGATGGACCCCGACATCAACAAGGATGTGTATAGCAAAAAATAAGTTACCTTGACTGTACAGAATTAAAGTGAGCTGGCAATGGTCAATTAAATGCAGCGGGTCCTATCTTTTCAAAGCTGTCAAACTACCATGCCTGCAGTTAAGTTGGAGCTGGCACAAGCTCATCAAGATTAAAATTATACTCATGCTGGATCTTTCATCGTTCAGCACCCTCAGAAAGGCAGAGTTTAGGATGCTTATGAATCAAACAGCCGAGAGGAGGTCATTCTGGGGCACAAGCGCATCAGTAATGCCAATTATCTGATGAGACAGACCAAAGAGCTGCTGTATTTGACGCGGGCTCATTGGCTCAGACTTTAGATAGAATAATCCAGAAAGATGTTAGTCAAACTCGAAATTTAGTGCAGAAGGCTAAAGATTTGCCTCAGGAATAGCAACTCGGCCGGCAGTAGACTCAGGAGCGATAACAAAGTATAGCTATATCGCAATGAAGACACTTCTACTGCAGTTTTTTAAGAGTATGGCTACCCGTCCTCTAAAATAAGACCAATCGCTCTTCATAAATATCGGCATGCGAGCGAAAAGTCAATTTACCTAAGTTAGCACCGTAGTCGTCTAAAAATCATTGGAAATAAGAATATTGACAGCGAACAAGGAAAGTATGTTTAAAAAAAGGGGCAGCATAATAGTCCTAATCGGTTGAATAGACAGCCACAAAAACTTGAGTCCAAAACTAGCTCAAATACATTATCCATGACAATTAAGCACAGAGAAAATGAAACAAAATAAAGTTACAGCTCTCAAGAGCAGACAAAAATAAACTAACTTCAGAATAAGATGTTAAAAAATGTTTAAGCGAGATCAAGCGAAGGAAGTAAAGCAATCAAAGAACAAAACAGGGCACTAGATGAAGGTTACATACGGTTGCTGCTCGAAAAAAGAAGGATTATCACTTAAACGATCCAACAATTCCAACAGCATTATGACTATAAAGCAGCTAAACTACTGCAAGAAAATTGTATTTTGAAGGGCTAACTAAAAATGGTTGCTCAACTAATTTCAGATAGCTCAGCCCAAACGGTCCGTAGCAAACATAATATCAATTCTAAAAGATATATTAGTACGACAATTAAGCCTGAAAAAACTTTAAATAATAGGAATGAAATTGTTACACCAATTAACTCCCCAAGCCACCAAATCGCCCCGTAGTTCATAGTGTGCACGCTCAAGAGAAGAGATCGAGGTCTCGTTGCAGAAAATTGGAGAGGAAAAGGTCAAATATAAATGCCTGCAGCCCACAAGAGCAGAGACAAAATAAGTTGCAATCTTCTGTAGCACAGGGTTCAAAGTTTGTAAAAAACAGTAGACAAAGCAGCAGTGCTGGTCGATTTGCCTTGTGCTGACTAGTATCTGCTGGGTTCTCCCCCCGATACCAGTTGACCTGACTTAGATTTTTCAATACTTACTGTAATTAACATTATTTAATTGATTTGAGAATTGATCGATCTTTCCAATTTTAGTTTGATCCTAAATATTTTTTACCGACTATTTGCTTAGGATCCATACAATTTAACATTATTGGCTTAGATAATAAATAGTAGTGTTAGCTATATGTGCATTTGAAATGTTTATCATGGATATGTAAGCAGATATTTATATATATAATCAAACAGAGTTCTCATTTGTTTGCAATGATAGAACTGAGGCACTCCGGTTTGGAGTTGCCCTAGACCTAATCTGGGCTCAATCATAAATTATAATCTCAACGCTCCCCAGATTTCGATGGTCCTCATACTCAACATGTCGGTAGTGAGTCCGTTCAAAGTGAAGACTAAAAGACTCATTACGAAGAAGACTCAGAGTTTGCCGAGACTCTACTAAATATGGAGTCCAGACTAACAGCTAGAAATACTTTCATTTTTGGCGTGCTTCTCATCATCACTCAGATTACCTTTTGTTTGGTCTATGGCTTCTCTGTTTCGCTTCCAACCATGCCTCAAGCCATTGATCTTAATTTTGGTAATTTCACAGTGGATCTGTCCCCTTCTGAAATTGGCCAGAGTTCTAGCATGGCCCCAGTTGTTCTCACTAGCTTTACAACGCTTGCTTGCTTTGTTGGGTTGAGCCTCTTAACCGCATATAACAAGAAATTGGTGTGGTCGTCCTTGGGTATGAATTTACTGATTTCCTGCCTCACAATTGAGATGTACTTGGTAACGAATAACTTAATAGCTCGGATAGGCTCATCAGCTGTGCAAAAACAAGCAGTTCAATTTAAGATTTACTTGTCCAACTTTGAAGATCACGTAGATGCAACGGTCAACAATGGAGCCTTGGTTGAAAATTATGGTAATACCCTTATTGAGGCGGTGAAAGCATCTTTCGCCAATTGTGTGCTTTATTCTTGCATTCTTGGAAGGGCTGGCTTCATCTAAGCCTACTTTGTAAGCCTTTTCGGCACCATCGGCTTCACTGTCTGCAAAATAGTTTTTCTGCACTTGGGAGTCGATTTTGGGGACGCTTGCAGTATTTTTGTTTTCGGAGGAACTACTGGTCTTGTCGTGGGCTTCTTTCTTCTTATAAAATACAGAAGACAGGTCCTCACTAGCACTAAGAAACACGAACTTAACACTGCAAACGTGAACAGTATAGCTTTTTCTGTTATAGGAAGTGCGGTCCTGACTGCGCTTCTCCCAGTGATAGTTTCACATCCCTCAAGGTCGTAAATTAAACGAGCTTTCTGTGTTTTCTTGATGGCCCCTTACTCGATATATCTCTCGGCAACCTCGGCAGTCCTCTGCAGCGCGGGGGTGTCGATAATTATAAACCAGAAGTTGAACATACGTGATTTCGTGAATAGTCCGATTGCAGGTGCGATTGCTGCGCTGTGCAGTTCTTACTTCATCGCTACTCCTGTCTACTCGCAAATCGTAGGCGCCGTCGCAGGGATTACTCAGGCGATAGTCCAAAACACAATAGAGACAAGAATTGCTCGAGAGTACGAAATCGTAACGACTTACTCTTTTTGCCTGTTTGGAGTACAGGGTTTAATCGGAGCTGCTTTTGGGTCCATTTTCAAGTTTGCCCTTTCAAAAGACCTACAGCTTCAGAGCTCTTTTAATGTTATTAAAATGAAAGAGCTGGCTGAGCCTGCACTACTAGGAATTATTGCTGTTGGTGTCGGCGTTATTGCTGGAACATTCATTAGCACATCAGTTATTTTGTTAAGTGTGCACAACAGAGCAGATCATTTTTTGGACAAAATTTACTGGGGAGACATTGAAGACGATCTGCTCTTGGAAGAAGATTCAAAATAGATACTGTTTGAAGCCCAAAAAGATATTTATAAGCCAGAGCATATTATCTGATGTTTAATATCCGTTTTTCCCTTGTGATAGACAAGAGTATATAATAAATGATTACTCTCATAATATCCATAGTGTGCTTTCTGGGGCTGATAGGCGTGTGTTTCTTCGCTCCGATCCAAAGCGGAAATACCAAAACTCTCATAATGTCGGGCATCGTCATGGCCATGCTCCTGGTGACCATTGTGGATGAGCTCGTACTGCCCAAGTATCCGCTCACTCGGGTCAAGTCCTCTGAGCATTTTTAAGTTAAGCCGCTCTCCCCAAACCTACAATTAAATATTTCGACAGACCTGTACAAAAATTCACCAGTGCGAACTTTATTGAAGTAGTAACGCACCATGCTGAACTTTCTTGTGGACAAGGAGACGACTAAAGAAAATGTCATAATGTACGTGAAAAACATAGACACTTCTAGATTTAGGGCCATATTTCGCGAGTTTCAGGCTCAGACTTCGGTGCCTGCAGTTATAGTTGATTTCAAGGCTCACAGTTATACATTCTCAGACCTGGAAACAGCTATCACTGAGGGCAGAGGTAGCTTTAATAGATACAGGGATAAAATTGTATACTTCCTAATTGAGAACCTGCAAAATTTTGACCACGTAACAGCGCTGGAGAATATCTTCTTGACATACAACAGTTCGCTTATCATGTCAAGCTTCCCTGAGAACCTACTGCAGTTGTCTTCGCTAGGCAAGTGGACTCAGCTATATAACTTTGAGGGCAACTACATCGCGCAGGTGCTGGAGAATCACCCGCCACGACTTGTGGAGATCTGCAGCAAATACCGCACTATTGACTATCCGTTCTATGTAATGAGTCAGACAGAGCCCCTCGCCGACCTGTGCACCAAACTACCGACCAACGGGGTGACAGAGTGTATCAGAACTCACCTCCAGAAACCCGAAGACCGAGTTCCCTTCTCCAAAGTCAGAAAATGCTTTAAGGATGACCCTCTCGCCCACGAGGTAGATGGTGTCATCTTTGAGAACGGAATGGTTGGCATTAAAAAGGACTACTTCTATGCTGGCAAAATCGATCGCTCAGTTTTTGGCTTCGAAAATTCTGAAAATTTATGAATTTTGATTGATTACACAAGTGATATTTATTAATATTGCGCTCTTAATTGAATATAAAGGTAACTAATTCTATAATGAAAGACTTTTTTGCTCTATTTGCATGCAAATTCGTCAATAATCAGATAATAAGAGTAAAGAATCGGTGAGTTTAGGAATGCTAACCGAGCGCGACAAAGTAAACTTACAGAAGTTACTACAGCTGTATAACTTTACAGAACTGCAGCCCCCTCCTGAGATCTTCTAGGTCAGCATACCATGTACACAATAGAATATGTAAGAGTGCGAGTACTTCGTCGATGCCGGCAACGACAAGAAGAAGCGATTTATCTTCTACAAAGTGCCCTACCTGCCTCACGAGGAGGATAAGATCATGGAGATCAAGAGTAAGATGATCGACTATGGCATCTATGAGAAGTAACAATCAGTTCATTAAGATATCCGGAATAGATCATCCTCAAGCACCTATACGCTGCCGAGTTTAACAGTAAGACCTGCTTAGAGCGCCTTAAGAAGTTGCAGTAGTTTCAAAATAACCCAGTAGTAACAACTCTGTCAAAGGAGACCATAAACAAACTGAAGTTAGGCTGCATATATTCTTATGGGCACGACCGGTCCATGAAGCCGATTGTGATCATTAGAGCTGATCGATTCAACTACTCGTTATCAATCGACGAGAACTACAACCCCGTTTACTTCCTCATGCTGGTGGTGCTGGGCTATAAGAATGTCCCCTACCACGCCTAGAAGTACATCAATATTTTTGACCTTTGCGACATGAAGATGACCGAGATCCCTTACGCTTACCTGTACGAAGTCTTCACGGCCATGAACCTGTACTACTGCGGCAACACCATGAAGACCTACATCTTCAATGCGAAGGGCATTGGCTCTCTGTGGACGTTCGCTAAAACATTCATCCCTGAGGCAGCACGCAAGAAAATTATTTTCATCAACGAGCAAAATAAGGGGGACATCCTCCAGCAAATTGATCCCAATGAGTTGGAGCAAAAGTATGGCGGCAACTTGGACAATCTCAAGGAGTACTGGCCACCCAAATGCACAGACGAGTAGTTCAATGCTATCTAGTCACTGAAGAAAAAGTAGCGGGAGTTAGAAACTGATTCTGAGTTCTACTCAGTCTGTAATGACACATCCTACTTCGAGGAGAAGACTGAAATCTCTTGTCGTCCGTCATGTGGCAACTGTGCTATCTTCTGACTCAAGTTCTAATATCTCATTTTATATTTAGTTGTAAAATAAATAAAGAGATTTTTTTAAACGATTAGTTATATTATCATTTATCCAATTTTTATAATTTAGGTTGCTAAATAAAATATCAAGTTTTCTGTTATAGGTAAATTCTACAGTAATCAAGATGCATGATATTAAAATTATTCACATATCATTATCAATGTCGTTTACAACTTCAGCAGGGATATCATGCTTGGGGTGCAGCTTTTAGAAGTTGGCCACCCACTCTTCTTACTTAAAGCCTTCGACTTCGTCAGGCTGTAGTTTGTCCTTGTGTTCCTTGAGCTCAATGGCTTTTTGCTCATCCAATTTAGTATTCTCCTCGATGAGCCTGTTCCTCTCAACCCGCTCTGCCTCCTTCTGTAGCTTTCGAAGTTTGATGTTGTTCACACGATGCTTAAGTGCTTTTTTAATGAAAACAGCCACGGCTCCAAGTCCCACGTTATAAGAGAATATATCATCCTCATTTATGACATCAACTAAAACTTTAAAACAAATTTACATTATTTTTGCAAGGCGAGAATCTTACCGTAGGGGTGGAAGTTCTTGTCCTTGGGTCCCTCCACAATGTAGTTTAGGATGCTGTTGAACGTTTCCTTGGTAATGTAATTAGACCGAACATACTTCCAGTTCAAGGCTGCACGTTTTGCTAAGTTGATATGGACCTTTGTCTCCCCTATAAAGTATAGGACATTCTGCAATAACTGCTTATACTTGACAACCCTAAACTCTTTGAGCTTCAGAAAAGATTCAAGGAAGACTGGATTGCTCTTCAGTTGAGCACGAAGTCGACCAAGCTCCTCTTAGTCCTGCTTGTAAGCGCGTAAGAATTCGTCCTAAATTTGACCAATTTCCTTTATAGACTATTCGTCAAGATGGCAATCCTTCTCCAGATTAGACTTTAAAGTAGCAGCATCCGCAGGCAAGAGGTGAAGGAATTAGATTTGAGTGTTGATGTCTTTGAAGAGGATAGACAGTTCCTTAGACTACCAGCTCTTTTTAAAATGATCTACGAGCTCTAAAATAAACTTGATTTGCTCTTGAGTCAGCTCTTCGTCTTTCCCTAAGTTGTCAACGCAAACTACAAAACTGTTTTTGACGAAGTTAGGATGGATCTCAGCAATTTACCCTTCCTCTGCTTGCTTTTGTGAAATCTTGAGTTCTACCTCCTGCACCTAACCCGTAGCTTGTAGAATTTGCCCTTCATCAGCATGTTTTTCACGAAGTTAAATCAATTTCTTATTAAGATCGTCTCGAGTTTTAGCAAGTTCATCAAGCTCGTCATGTTTTCTCTTTAGGAACTCGTCGTGTTCATGCATTTGCTTCTTCTTTTCCTGCAAAACTTCATCAAAAATATTTTCCCTAAGATAAGATTTGCAGACAAGTGGGACTGCCAGATAAGCGCCCAGTCTGGGAATTCTGAAGTAATGCATTGATTCGTTCTTTACTACGTTCGGTATATACACATATGTCGGTTTAGGCGCCTTAACTTCTTTTTCTTGTCCTTCTTCTAAGTTCGCAGATGGTTCCTATTAAACAATTTCAAAGGCTTTGGCAGTGACTCCTTCGTTGAGTTTGAGAATTTTACCATGCATAATATTCATGTGTGAAATACTGCTTCCGATGTAATTAATCACTTTCTCAGCTGTGGTATTGAGATGCGCATCTTCATCGACATCCTCGTCGGAAACTGTCCTTGGTGGATAATTGAGCTCTCCCACATAAACTCCTGTAACTCCCGTGCACTTTTCTATAAACTCGGGGAGGACTTCATATAACAGTTCATATTGATATTCGTGGTTGGCGATCATGTTCTCGAACTACTTAACCTTGCTGTTTTGTCTCTTGATCTCCTCCGTCCTCTCTTGCTCATTCAGTGCTACCAGTTTCTGGGTGTTGTCGAACACTGCTGAGTGTCTTGCTTTATCGTGCTGGGCATGAATAGTCTGGGAGAGCTGGGTCTTATTGCTTGAGTATGACTTCAGCCATTCTGTCAAATATTTTATCGGCTTGGGAGGCTTCTTAGTATACACATTGGCCAACCCCTTAGCGATAACCTTCCCGATATTGTCCTGCTGCAGGTACTTCAGCGCATCTTCGCTCATTTTTGAAACTTAATAACTAACCCAAGCAAATGGCAATATAAGTATAGAAAATATATAAACAATCATTGTAACTACGAGTTCGGTGGACAGGGCTAAACTACGAGTGTATTAAGAAAGCACCCGCCGAATCCAACCAACACGAGCTGAACAGTTTCACCCTTCACTGTCACATAGGGCCGTATTGAAGCCTGCATATTGGACATTATTGCTATGAAGCTATTCACAACCATGGGTCCCCAACACCTCTCGCTGCATGCACCCACGGGAAGCACGTCGGTATACTCGTCTACGCTGCCGGTCTCAGTGTTGTACAGTCTGGCAGAAGTGCTGCTTCGGTTACACTCTCGGCCTCCAATAAGTAAGATTTCAGAAGCCGACACTGAAATGCAATACTGAAATGGTAGTACTCGCAGTCTCCTCGGTTTTTCAACAACTCTCCAAACGTTCTCCTTGTCATCATAGACTTCGATGCCGGCCGAACTGAAAACGTAGACCTTCGACTAGTGAACGCATCCTGAGGGGCAACTGTGCAGCAGATTCAGACTATCGATGTCATGAAACTGCTGCGTTTGGATGGTGAAGAATGAGCATTTACGCGTGATGGATTTATACTCTCCCGCAAATCCGCCCACGATGAAAAACCCACGCTTGGCTTTCAGAATGCAACACTTCATGCGGAACAGACTAGGCTGATTTGTGAGCTTCGAAACGCGGCCAGTAATTAAGTTTACTTTGAAGTTTGCCATAATAGGAGTGTATGTCATCCGTTGCAAATCAAACTTCGCGGGGTCAAATAGGTAGGCATTTGCGCCAAAAGCAGCAGGGGTCGCACTGTCTGGGAGCTCACCCTCTTACTGCGAGAGGATTAGTTCTCGGGGTTTGTCTGCGTTAGTTTTACTAATATTCATGTTGTACTTAAGTATCTTGTTAGCCTCAGGCACATAGGAAAGTAAGAAATCTTCCACAATTTCTGACTTCTTGGCCACGATGGTGCTGAATTGCACATACTGAATGGTAATCAGCTGGCTGATTGCGCTTTCAACTGCAGGGATATTTTCTCTTGCGTAAACAAATCGACAAATATTTTTAGTAGACTAAGCGGCGGTGGCCTTTAAAAATTATTATTTTAAGCTATTCATTAACTCGTTGACAAGTTTAGTGAGAGTACGCTTAGCTTTAAAATAATCTAGTGGTAAAGCCATTGACTTATGATGTTTGTCCTGATCTTTAGTGTTGTTATTTGAGCTATGATTACCAGAACCCTCTTCTACTTCTCCCAATTCCAGTTACAATTACTAATCGAGATCATCACCAGGCTCTACCTCTTCAGCTTAATCGAAGTTGGGCCTTTCTGATTCGTCGTCCATTATGTTCTGCTATTATGCACTGAAATAAAATCACCGCTCTAATTATCTATGCTTTTTAAAATTTGTTTATTACAAATTTGAGTTTACTCAGACACGAAATACTGTATCACATTAAAGCGGTATTTATTAAAAATAATATGATTTCATAGTTAATAATTAAATAGTATCAACACTCGCTAATTTTATAAGACACACAATTCGATTGCTTACCATTTCAGCGACGTGCAGATGTGGCTGAGACTTTAACAATCGTTAAATTGTCGTGTGCTTCCACTTTTCGCCTTTGTCAATCAGGGGCGAGAGAAACAGCATACAACATTCATAGTTCTACTTTGATATTTTACTACCTACAGCACATGCTTAAGTAGTCTGTTTATTGCAGTTTTAGCAAATTATAGACAATCAAAAGCTCAAAGGCAGTTTAGTTATTAACCCCTTGATAGCACTTTCCACCTGAAATTATTTTTTTCTATCTTCTATTTTAGAGGAGTGCGCTTTTAGTCTCTAGCACAAGATCTCGTTGTTAGATGCTGTAAGAAATTGTAGAAACCACAAAAAATAGCTGGCTTCGAAGCACCACTGATTCATTCGTTCCGAACCCATATTTATTTCCTCTTTTTGCAAAGTGTCTGCCTTTTTCATGAGATAGCTATAAAACTCATCGAACAAGTTTTCGACTTCTATTAGTTTTTCATCAAGTCGAAACGAAGGAAAGCGTGACTTATTCATTGTCAAAAATTTGAACAGAGCAAAGAGATCTAAGGAGCAGCTTTTGAGAACTTCAACGTCCAATAGCTTCACCATCCCACTGGTTGCTGCGAACAGAGTCTCTCTAATACTAATTAAAAGCCTTGAAATAAAATATGATTCAATGATTTCAATGAATTCAATGGCATGCTTCTCGTATATTATTTTTAGTTTTTAGCTGCATTTATAGGAATCGGACTTAAAATATTCGATGAATGCTGAATTAAGAACGTTTATTAATTCTCCAGCGCTCCCTTGAGAGTATTTCATAAGCTGCTCCTTTTTACTTTCAAAGAATGATTAAATCGCCTCCTCATAGTATTTCAAAATATATACTCTATCTTATTTAAGAAGTAAATCGCAACTGTTTCTGATGTGGAAGCATTCTTTAGAGTATTTTAACTATTTTTATCTTTAATTGATGTTTTCGATTTTGGCTTGCTCAATAAACTGTTTAATTTGTTATCGAATAGCTCTTTCGACATGTTGAGTCTTACTAAAGACTTATTTTAGATTCTTCTTAAGGGTGAACTCACTTTCTTTTCTAGATTGCTCAATAATATCCTCCACTTCTCTCTCGAACTGCTGGATAACTTTCTCACGAATTATGAATTTTTAGTTTTAAGTGAAAGCTTCAAACTCAACTCGAAATAAGCTATCCAGCTTGATTGGTTATGTACCCAGGAACTTGGTTGCTCTCAACTATTTCTTAGCCTACATCAACTCGTAATAGTAACAACTTAAGGATTTGCCCAACTCAGCTTCTCTCTTGATCGCGTACTCCCTGAACTCTTAAATGTTAAGATTGAGCAGAAGAGTCTCCAAATAACCTACTCGTTATATCAAATGCTATGCTTCGATATATTTGCCCTCCTCGATTCGTTTCATGACTTTCTTTTCGCATGCCATGATGACCCTTTGACCCACAGTCGATATCTTTTGGACTGTGTCTTTGCTCACTGCAAATTTGAACTGCTATTATACCACTTCGTTCAAGTCAGCCACTCGGGTCAAATGATTGCTGATTTTGAGATATATTTTTTCGATTTCAGTTTCATCCATTCGCACATTGCTACCGAACTGTTTGCTGAATATGGTCTGTAGTCCTTTGTCTTCTTCTTTCAGCACCCCTTTAATACTATCGAGCATATTCCTAAGCTTGATCTGCTGATTTGAGCTTTCTGGAAACTGTCTCAAAAACTCATACATTCTTTTGAAAGTAGCAATATTAATACTATCAGTTTGGATAATTTATTTTAGTTCAGCATCTAGTCCATATAGTTTCAATTTTTCACTGAGTTCAGACTTGAAATGGCTAAGCAGCTTCTCAAACTTACAGCCATATGCATTGGGAAGTAGATCCAACGATTTTAGTGAATCACAAGTTGAAATCAAAGCAAAACAGCTTTTTATACTGTAACTGTTGTCAGCTTATTCTTCGAACTGCTTGGAAAGTAGCAAGTGAATCTCCTGCAGACTATCGCAGATCGCCAGTTGCTCATCATCAATGTTGAGCCCATAAAAATCCTCAATTATTTTTCTCAGTTCTTTATTTTCGCATATTTTGTTCAAAATTTTCCGAAGTCTATTAATCAAGTGTGCTTCCTTCTCAGCTCGAACTCCCTCGTTGATCTTAGATGACAGTTTGCTTATGTTTTCTACTATTTGATATTTAAGATTGGTGAAAATTTGAAACAAGCAATTACCGAATCGACATTGAACTTAATTTAACCCTTTATTTAATTCTTCAGACTTGAACTTAATAAATCTCGTTTGATCGAAAAATTTTTTGATTTTGGCAGCAGTAGAGATATATCTTTAAAACTAAAGGTATTTCTCATTATTGGTAGATGTCATTTTTTAATCAACAAACTTGTTGAGCTAAGCCAATATTGCATCTAATTTTTAACTAAGTTAGACTTTTATTTATCTGTTCGCTCGATCAATTGAATCTTCTCCTTCGGTATTTGTTACTTAACTAACATCTTCCATTGATTTATACGCGTTCACTAGCCTGTCGAGGTTAGCTTGAGAAGTTTCGATCGAAAATATATTGTGCTTGAGTTAATTAAAAAATTATTTGAGTTTACTGGTTAATACCTCCTAACTTAAACCGATGGCCTGTCTACACTTGTTTCGCTGTTCGTCTTCGCACATCAATGTGAGCATTTTTAAAGTCTTTATCGAAGCGTGTGTATTTTTGACTGCACTCCAATCTTCAACTTTAATTTTACTCATATAACTGTCGATTACTGCCATTTTGGTTGATATCAATTCAACGATGCCCTCAATTGCAAATAAATACTCATCTCTGATTAGTTACCTAACTTCTTTAATTTCGGCCATTATTTTTTCGATATTTCGTTTACATTTCAACATATTCTGGACATGTTCATATCGAATGATGTCCTCACTCCCCTGTTTGGCTGACTTACTGAACTCAGCCATCAATCTTCGGCACAGGTCCAAGCAACCGGATTCGATCAATTTCCGGGCCGAAATAATTTGCTTAATTTACTACACTCCCGAGTATTAGTCAACGCTTGCAAAAGTGGATATGGCGACTTTAATTTATTTGATGTCAGTGTCCCGAAGCTGTCCCACTTAATTATTAGCTTCAAGAATTCGCATGCACTTTTTTCTTCTTTATTCAATTTTATTAGTCAGCTTTGACTTCCAGGTGGTACTTTAATTCGAGTTTACTTTATTGTCTATTATTTTCTGAAGAAATTTCAATTTAATTATTTGACTCTCAAGCTTATCAAATTCCTACATTTTAATGTTGCTTTCAATTTCTAGATAAAGAGCATTGATTTTCTAGTTTACTTTTATGATGAATTTTGTATTAAAATCTTAATCAAAATTAGCAGAGAAATTCTGAACAGTGAGGATAAGGTCTTGAGAAAATTACTTATCAGCTTCAGTCAAAATGGCTGCGGCTGCTCCATTGACTAGCTGTTATATCTCAGCATTTTTAGTAAAATCTGCAAAGAAAGGCATTCTTCTATAAGCTTGCTATAGCCCAACAAGTTTAGTGACAATTTATTTCGCCTCCACGAAGCGAGAGCTGCTTGCACAAAGGGAGGGCATTTATTGTAGCATTATTTTAGACACTTTTTCAAACTGCATCCTAAATTATTCTTACAGTTTCGATTTCAGAAGGTCGAGTTTTTTTTTAGCTTGAGCAACGTCATAGTCTTGAGACGTTAGTTGAGCCAACGTGTTGATATTATTGATATAGTAAATAGCTGCATCTGTCTTATTTTGCTGAAGCAGAGTGTGGACGAGTGCAGCCAGGATGTTTACCTCGCTTTTAAGTGTTGAAATAACTTCAAAGCTGAGAGTACTATCTATTATTGAGCTTGGATTTTATATACAGTGTTCTTCATTTAGAAATTTTTAATAAATTTACTTTAAATTAATAGATGTAGGATTCATCACCACGAGTTGAGGTATTTATCGAACTGCATCCGATGTAGTTTTATTTTAATCTGCCGAAATTTTCTGTACTTTTTCCATTAGCGTACAAAAATGATTAACAACTGCACTAAATTTAATGTCTCCTCTTTCCTCATTGTTTAGGTTATGCTTAATATCTTTTATCTTGAGAGGCAATTCTCTCAATTATTATTCATTGAAACAATTTAAGCAGTATACGAACTTTTACTTTGGATATTTTTGTAATAGCTTTGAAATTATTCTTGCCAACTTTTTAAAGCCTTAGCCTCTTGTTCCCCAGTTCCTGCTGTTAATCAGGACGACAAATCTGATTGAGTTAGCAGATGTAAGTACTTTTAATGCAGATAGACTATTACTTGCATCCACAATGGGACCCTCACTGTCGAAGAACCCAGGAGTATCTGCTAAGTACACCTCACCCAAACTTTGATACTTGAGTGGGAGCTTCAATTCCACGGCTGACACATATTTGGTGACTGATTTAGAAGATGCCTTTGCTACAAACTATTGGTGTTATGGCTTTAATCCTCCCTCAGGCACCAATGTGGTCATTTCAGTTTCGCTTCTTTGCTCAACCAAAGTGTACCCTAGCATAATTTGCGCGAGGGTCGACTTGCCTGCTCCTGACGTGCCCAAAATCACAATGAGATCTCGGCCCTGGACAAATTAACGGGCTGCCTGATTTCTTTGGAGCAGGGAGACGAGCTCGGGCACATATATCGGATGCACAAGACTACGAGCATTGAGAATTCTGTCACTGTAGCTATGTGCTTGTAAAGACCTGGTCTACAGAGCTCTTTTGAGTTCATAATTCTCAATTTTTAACTCACCAGTCACTTCAAGCAGCCTGTCTCGAAATTAACTGAATTGCTATTCTGTATAGGAGCTTGACTCCTCTATTCGACTCTAGGAGTAACGCAGGAGGTGATCGTCAAAAATCTAATCCAGAATTGAATTCCAAGAGTTGTTTCGTCTTTATCGTAGATCATTGAGTATGTTTTGGTCAAAACTCTATATGTCTGTCTATTCATTTGCTCTCATGAGGATTTGTTTTTATAATAATACTCGTAAAAATATGTAATCCCTTTGAGACCTTGGAAAAAATATTATTTATGCTTAAATAATTAAATACTCTAGTCAAAGGTTAGTTTGAACTGAGTAATAAAATAGTGTGGGCATTAATTTTTAGTTTCAGTTTATAGCTATGGGTAAGTTATATCATGCTGATATATTATTAGCGGCATATGCGCAAATAAAAGACGTATGAGCAGAACTAGAAACTGCTAATTGAGGCATTCACATCTCAAAACATGGAGGCCTACGACGAAGCCTATTAGAAGCTCGAGGTTGTCGGCAATAACTTGATCGCGTTAATCGAAGGCATCGAGAAGAACACTTAGTTTTACATGCGCGTCATGCCGATTCTGAAACAGGAGCGAGAACTGATTTCGGAAAAGGACTACAAAGAGTTCATCTCTAAGAATGAACGGGTACTGTGCAAGAGCATAGAGCAAAATGCATATTTGGCATTGCTGATGCAGGAGATTGAGCACAAGAACAGTAAAGTTACCAGAAAATGGACTGAGGCTGATGATCAAGTTCTAGCAAAATTAATTTCTGACAATTTTTCACTAAGCGAAATTCAAGATCGTTTAACATAATTTGATACCAAGGAAGTACATAAAAAATATCATAAGATGATAAAAAAATTAGCTCCAACTGATTTCAAAACTACTGAAAAAAATATTGCTAAGCCAGCATCTTGAAAATTATTTTATTTAGTATTTTTATATTTTTAGATCAATCCGAAACATAGTCAATGAACATTTTGTAAGTAAATCATATTTATTTCGTTAATCAAAAATGTTAAAAATAATCGAAATAAAGGTTTGTGCTAAATTTTAAACATTAATAGAATAATAGTTTAGTTTTTAATATGTAAGATTGATCAGTTCGTCACTTTTTCCCTTTGATCATTTCCTGTTGCCTGCGATTACTTTCGGCGATGAGAGCCTTCTCCATTCTCCTACGAGCTTTGCCTCCGAAGTAGAAGAGGATGATCATGACAACGATGAAGACGAGCAGGACGGTGACCCAGGCGATGATATAGCCTTCAAGGCCAGCGATCTCCACCCACTTGATGAACCCAATGAGGACTCCAAGTGTGAAGGCTATGACGAGCAACATGATGATGGCGGCCAATGTGATCTCCTTGCAGTTCATGGGGTAGTAGTTCTCTGGCACGCCTGCGAAGTGGGGCTTGTATGCCCCGATGCCCCGGTTGTAAGCATAAGTGTCCAGCTTTTCCACCGAGTCGTCGAACTCTTCCGGCGTGTAGGCTTGGTTCTTCATTTCTCTGGTGATTGTTTAAATATTATTACCCTATATCGGCCATATTATTTTTAGCCTCGGCACATTTGTGCAAATGATTAAATTGCCCATGTTTTAGAAGTAAATAAGTTTGATACTACAGATCAGATCATTTCAAAGCGTTGTAGATAATATTTTTTCGTTTATAGTTTATGTATTTGCAAACAATTTCTATTAATATATATGTGATTATTAAAAGTAGTAAGAGAATAGATCTTCCTATAATAATAACAATATATTTAGTGATAACCTGCTGTCAAAATGCAACATCATCTGCCAAAAAATGAGACACAGCCTACGCGAATATCGTACCAGGTGAAAAGTGGCGCAGTTGGCTCGCCAGGCACCACATAATACCAAGAGCAATATGATGAGTAGGACGACAACCACCCTTCTGCCGATTCACGTCTGCAAGATCTACCTCAGTGGAAGCGCAGAATTTAACGCAATAAGCAGCGGAAGCAGATATTCGGGGAGCACTACAATTACAACTACAAGAAGCCGAACCAGCACGTACCTGCCTGCTAAGTTAGAAAATGTACCGCATCCAGGAAACGCACAACACCGAGATCGAGAGGGCCAACCGCATTCTCCTGGAGAAGATCCAGTCCATCTTCAAGAGGTCGATGGGCAAGCGCAGAAAGCAGGAAATCGAGGACAGAGACCATTAAATCATGGAGGAAATTGCAGCCAGCAGAGCAGAACGGGCACGCTCCGGTTCCAAGAGACTCATCAACAGCATCCAAGGTCAACTCGAACTGGAGTAGCATCTTCTCCCTCACAAATAAGGCAGGAAGTCCATGAATCAAATTGGGGAACTCAACAAAAATATTAGAGTTGCTAGAGAAGAGGCGAGAGATACTTCCAAGAAGTCAGATCTACAGATGAACAGAAAATTGGTAAAGTTGTAGCAAATTTAAAATGGGCACATACAAAGAAGAAGAGTCCACACTGACATCGCTCAAAGTAGTGCAGCTATTGCAAAAAATAATAATATAGCAAGAGAAAAAGCAGTCACGAGCGGGATCAGCATTACTCCGCATGCAGTTTCAAATCACGATAACCAAGCCACTAGCGCGGTCGAGGGTAAAAAGAAAACAAATCGTACGCGTGTGTTACCTGTCGAGGACCCACTCATGAAGTATGAGGGAGGAGATGAAGGATTACCTAAGATAGTACTTTTAAAAACTGTGCTTATCATTAATTCGACTCCGTATACGCTGGAGATGTCTGTTGAGAAGAATACTTACATGATCACAGCAATTAGCAATGTTCATACGAGTCAACCTTCAGGAGTGCACCCTAGCCGTGAGATTATATCAATGCCTTACTCTGATTACCAGAGATTGTACAGGCAAAAGCTGGGCTAGTGCCACGAGAATATTGTGCAGTACCTTGAGGTGGAGAACGGACTCATTAAAATCAAGGGTTTCGAAAGTCATCTCATGGACGTTTTTTAGTACGGCCAGGTTGTAATGCAAGGTAACTCTGACCAGATCAATGCAACTGGAATTGAAAGAGCACGCAAAATAGTACTAAGCAACTCTCGCGAGGATGGTGACAATTAAAGCAGCAACAGTAAAAGAATAATAGTGCACTACAGCAATGGCAATTACAATGGAGAAGATCCTTTCGATAGGCTAACAGTCGCCCAAAGCTAAATTAATAAAATGAATTAACGTGATACTGGTATTACTCCAACTCCAATTGAATAAAACTCTCATCACTTTGAGAATAAGGATAGAGTTATTCCAAAATGTAATGAGGTCAAGAATTGCATCCCTACAATGACAGAGCCTCTACTAAACTCAAATGTCACAAGCAAAAGTCGACTCGTCCGACATAATATTACATCCAATTAAGTGAACTTACTTATTTTGCCTTCGGACCCGCATAACCTGACTTCGAATAATCACAACACGAATGTGACTGAATAGAAATCTGCATCTATATCGAGATAAATGAGAAATTAAGGACAAGTGAAGAAGCAAAGCGAGGCTCTACAAAATACAAAATCGTAAGACAATTTACAGCTACATGGGACAAACTCATAGCGCTCACAATATCAAAAGTAATAACTAAAGAATTGCTAGCATGCCAACTAATAAAACGGTGAGTATTTAAGCTCTCTTAATCACAAGTAAAATTTACAGCACACCAGATCATCAAAAAAATAAGACCCCTACGCAGAGATCGAGGCAATCATTGAAGACAACTGAATTTTTTATTATTTTACTATTTTAATATCTAAAGTTGATTTATAAAGAGAATAAAGTTAATAAATTCAATAAAATTCAAAATGCAAAGTCGCTTACCCAACAGCCCATAAACGCCCATAAAGGCTGCCTTAAACGAGCCAATGATCTTGAGTCCTGATGGTCGTAATTCTTTGGGGTACAACGTTAATCTACCGACTGCGTACTCCACAGTTCGACCAGTGGTCATCTCATAGGGTTATCCAGCTGGGCAGGTCTTCATGCAGGGGCCTTCACAGATTCAGTCTAATTTTTTACAAAGTTATGTAAATTTAAAAAGATTCAGCAAACATCGGCTCCTTTCCAGACACGTGCGACGTTAGCAACAGGGGCTCCACCATCGACAAATACTACACTGCCACCTCTGGTGCAAAGATAGACCATCGCGTCACCTCAAAAAATAGTTGAGTAAATAAAAATAAAGAGACCAGTTGAGACCATAGTGCAGGGTGAACCTTAAGTAATCACCTAGATCAAATACGAGAAACTTAAAGCCGATGCTTCCCCTCCTGTCTAGATTCAAAGGAAATCGAACTGGGAACAGTATTACGGAGAGAGGAAAACTTATGTAACTCCACCTCCAGCTGCTGTGGCTGAAGAGAAGCCTGCTTGTAATCCTGTCATCCTGGGAATATTGGGAGTTTTAGCTCTGGCTGGCCTGATCACTGGCATAGTCCTCGCTGCAAGAGCAAATAATGGGTATGGATCCACTTCTGAGAGTCCGAAGCCGCAATCTCCAGGGGTCCCAACTACAAATACTTCTGCCCCTGTGATTCCGATTTCTCCTGTGGTCCCTCAGCCAAATGCAACAAATACGACTGCTCCTACTCCAATATAGATAAACCCAATTTCAATAATCCCTCAGACGATAGCAGCAGACCCTTCTAAAACAGTAACAAACACGACGATAGTGTGGACAGCGCCAGTGTCGAATACTACTACAGTCCCGGCATCAAATACTACTGGTGCTAACACAACGACCCCTGCTAATACAACGGCAATAGCTGCGACTACGACTACGACAAGCAACACGACAATGACCAGCACAGGGCCAGTCATATCGCAGCCTGTCTATGATGTAGCTTCCAAAAAGGTCAAGCACAGGCACCGGCTGCAAACCCATAGTCTGCGTCAATAAATTTGATTCATGACCAATTTTATATGCATTCAAGTACCAGCCCTATTATTATGATTGTAATCCTGTAATTAAGTTTTATTGTGCATAAGTATGCTGCTCTAGGCCTCCAGCCGCCGTAAATCTAACCCCAGGCCATCTTAATAACCCAGTCCCAAAGTGCAGATATCGGACCTATAATGCAAGATGAAGCAAGCCTATACTAATTTGTAGAGTACGTACATGGGATCCAACATGTCCAATGAGACCTACCTGCTGCAGATCTACATGCGGGTCCTCGACAAAATGCTCGACGATGTGGTGTACGCCCAGGAAAAAGTACGCATGGTCAACTGCGATCACCTCAGATAACAGAAATGCTCCAATTATACACTCCTAATAAACTAAAGCAAAGTCCATTGCGAATAGGCAAAAGCAAAAGTGAAACATGCGAAGTAAAGTTTAATAAAAGAAAAAGCTAAAACACAAAAACTGGAAGATGAAACTCATTAAATAGCTGAAGCATGCAAAAGAAAACATGATACCCTCGAGACTCTTAAATCTTTTGCTAAGAAGCTACAAACGAATAAAAAATTAAAGTAGTTTACTTAACTAAAACTATTAGAATAGCATTTCGAGGTAAGCAAGTAATGCAAATATGATCTTGCATCAACTGCATCGGTTAACAAACCTAAACATGAAAATAATAAAAAATATATTAAATAATCATTTAGATCGATCAAACATTCAAATAAAGATCAGGCGTCTGTATAAAGAGGACAGTATGGGTAAGGTGATTTGTTTTCAAGACCATGCGCGACTGCACGTGCTGAACAATTTAATTAGAGGATAAGTGACAGTCTATGGCTGTATCAACCCACATCATATCGAAATCGCAAGTTGATGAGAAATACTCATGCTAAATTCTCACAATGTAGTTAGTCAACATCGTAAAAAAGCCCAGCTCATCAGTAACAAAATAAAAGCCCAATTAAAAATGAAACAAATAACAAGCAATATTGAAACAAAATTAAAAGACCGCATTCGCATCCTGAATGGCGAAAATAGTAGTGATTGAGTTTGTATAATAATATAGAATCATAATCATATTGATATGTACGAGAACTTCACATAGCCGCACGAAGATATGATGGTCGAAACAGAGCAGTCTCGATTCATGAAACGACATCGCAATCGCAACAATCGAAGACTACACTTTATCGGGTGGCTGCTAGCTTGCCTTGTGGTTATTCAGGGAGTCTTCACCTTGGAACTGTTGCACGTGCTTTGGGCCATCCCTCTTATTCTCGTGTTCACTTTCTGCGGCCACTACTTCTGTGAAGGCGATAACATGAGTTGTGCTGATCCCAAGGGCAGCTTACAGATGCAATTCGCCATGTTCAAAGATATTATCACCCGTAAAATCGAATTCTGATACTCCTTATTACAAGTCGAACTATTTAAGCATCATTCATATTGTATTGTCTTAATTTTAATTTTAACCTCAATATTAATATTATCAGGAAGACAAAATGTCAGTTAATGAATGTTGATGTTTATTAAACACGAAGAAGGAGTGCAACTTTGTGATGCATTTTTTTTACTTTTAACCTAAACCGATCGCACTTAACAAGTATTTATATCTAATCTATAATTTTAAGCCAATTTGATACAATTGTGAACCTTTTTTGAATGAGCAGCGATATATTATATCAATAAACGTAAACCGACGAATGAGTCAGAGGAACATTGAGCGCACCCGCAGTTCCCGGAGTCCCATCGTCCGCAACAAGTCCCCCATATATCTGTCGCCCCGCGCGAGACTCAAATAACAAACCCTGGTTACTGAGAACACAGGATACTCAACCGATAATCCTTCAGCGTGTGAGACTATACTAAAATCCATAAATATACAGCCGCTAGAGTTCTCTTCGAACCGTAAGCTGAAGCCGAAAGTACCATTGCTGTCGTGTTTCCCGATTGTGCCGTATGGGCAGGTCAATCAAAACGGTAATTCTTCTATGGCAGCCAACTCGCAGGTGAGCAGCGCCAACGCGGATGCATACCACGCAGGAAACTACAGTAACCATGGCAGCAACTTTGGCATAGCTGAAAATACTCAGAATCATGTTTCAAGTGGGGTATCCAGATACTATAACGAGAACAAGTGGAGCGAAGGGGCATTCAAAACCGACAGGGCTGAACTAATTAAACTCAGGAACTCATATGAAAACGAAATCAGGACTCTGCTTGACTTACAAAAGCATCTCAAAGATTAACTCTAAACCAAAATCAGAGCAATCTAGAGAGAAAAATCCTACTGGAAATAGTCTTACACCGGATTGAAGGATGAGTTCGATGCATACGTCAAGAACATTCAAATCATACTCAATGAAAAAAAGAAGGAAGTAATTGAAGGAGCAGGGCTTGAAAGTTAAAATAAAATAAAACAATAGCTTTAACAGCGTTTAGATAGCCAAATAAAATCATTAAAAATGGCATAAAATGAAATATTTATTTTGAACAAATAAAAGGCAGATCTAACTTATGATCTTAGCTTCTATAAATAGTAAAGCAGAAAGGCTAACTCTAAAATGTACTAGCTGCAGTACGAGCTTGATCAATAGAAAAGGGAATTGGAAGTGTTAAAAGATAAATTAAGGCAAGAGAAGGAATCACATGTTACCAAACATGGAGATATTCCCTTGGTTTCCTCATTTTAACATGGATAAATAGCGTAGTGCGAATCTCCAAGGCGCTCTCATTCTGGCTCAAAAATAAGATCATTATCTTCTTCTGGATCTTCGTCATGTTCAGGGTCGGGGCGGCACCGGAGCAGACATCACCGAAGCAGTTCGCATAATGGACATCAGCGTGCCAGTTTGAGTTACCACTGTTTGAACAGTAGTTTAATGGAGCCGGCTGTTTTAGAGCAGATCAACATGGATCTATCGCGGGAGCTAGATAGGCAAAAGCACTGCTATCGCAAACTGGAGAGAGCATTGGGTCAACAGAACATGGAGACAATGACCTTGGGGTTACAGTTATTAAATGCCAAATATGCTCATATTGTCGACGATTAAAGCTAGCAATCGACGGAGATATGGGCAGGTAGTGCTAATTCTACATCTGTTTTGTTGCGGCTTTGATTAACTGTCTACGAATGTCTCATGTTCTTATGTCCTTCATATCTTTTAATGATATTTTTAGTAGTTAACCAAATTGAATCTATTTTATAATTGAAATTTGCCAGGTATTTAACTCAATTTCTGTTTCATTTAAAATAGTGTCAATGAGGGAAATTAGATATTACTTAAACTTAAATTATTTATGCTATTCGATCTTTAAGAATAGTAATATTGCGATCATGAAGAGAGAAGAGGTTGTAGATATGAGCTAGCTCATAAAATTAGAGTACCCTCAACGGCGAGTGCGGCACCCGAAGTCAACTCCTTACTCTGGCATCAAGGCTATCTTGGGCGAGATGGTGAGCATTATCGACATGAACCCCATGAAGATCAAGCTGGTGGCCGCCCAGATAGTGGAGAGGTGGAAGCATCAGTATGAAGGTTGTGCTGCCAGATCCAAAACAGTGCAGAAGCGAGTCTATGATGCATCTCTGGTACTCAAGGCAGTAGGCTTAATTGAGGTCTCGAAAAAACACATCTACATCAGCTAACTCACCCACAAAATGGAAAGATCTACGACCGGTCATTTAAAGTAAGAGGAGAAGCGGAATAAAATAAAAGCGAAGGAAATAATTATAAAACAAAAGCTATAAATCATAAAGGCACTCAAGTAAGTCAAGAGAAGCTTTCAAGCGATCAGTAGAAGAAGATCTCTTCGAAAATATGCTATCAAACACATAATTCAGTAATAGGGCAACTAACAAAATAAAATTGGCTCTTAGACAGTGTTGGGAGTAATGGTCAGTTTAGACAATGTAAAGTTGAGTAGTAATTAGGTTAGGATTGAAGGTGTAAAATTAAAAGATATTGTTACTTCTTACGATATGAAAATTATTGATGGATTGGCCAGATTATGATTGTTACACATGTATATTATTAAAATAAAAACACATATATACAATCTCTCATTTACCGATAGTTTTGGGTTCTTATATTTGGAACTCGCCGCGCTCAGTTTCGACCTCCTCGCTGAAGTCAACAACTTTCTAGAATTTTTAAACTTTAGGCTCGTCCTTCTTGAGCTCACTCGCAAACTAGTAGATCACAGCTATGAACACCACGCACACGCCGAGTATCTGCACGGGGGTGGTCTGGTGATGGTAGAAAAGGATGCTGATAAAAATAGTCATGATCTTCCTGGTCGTAATCACGAATGGTACTATATGCTGTTTGAATTGCTTAATCATTCGGTATACGAAAAACTGACCCAGGCAGCTCATCAGTGACATTCCCACTAGATGGACTGCAAACATGGGGTGCATGACTAAATATTAAGTCGCAGAAATGGCAGTATTGGAGACCACCATCGAGATCAGTGATATGATAGCCACCCACTTGTTGATTTGCTCCATCATCTCAGTAGGCTGTGGCTTATACTCTGATTTTATCTGAGCCTGGAAGTCAGGCAAGAATCCATCTGCCAAAAGCGAGATCATCAACAGCACGATACCGATGATTTGGGACTCCTGCGTGCGCTCCTCCTTCTCAGGGTCGAAGTAGCTGAACAGGAAGATCCCCATCGAGATTACGACTCCGATTAGAATTTTTTTGGCTCCTAGTTTTAAATTCTTTTCCTTGACTCGCGTGCACAGGATAGCGACTAAGAGCACCGACAGCAAGTTGCAGGACTTGAAGGCCATCACAACCGGGAAGCTGGTCTTGGAGACTGCCCAAGTGTATGTGATAGTGGATACGAACACTAGTATGCCGCAGATTGCTGAATTTTTATGGGGGATGGCAACTCGGTCGGGTAGAGTCCTATTATACATCCAGCCAACGATCCAAGTTACTAGAGTTGGGAAGAATACCAAGATGGCTTTGTCGTCTAAAACAGAAGCTTCTCCTGTCACGAAGTTGGTATACGGCAACACGATCCTGCATAGGGACGAAAGTACAAGTATTCATGAATCACTCCTGCGGCGCAGTATATTGAAAAGAGACCGAGGGTTCCGACTATAAGATTTGTTAGTTGTTATTTGTCTATATTCAACATTTGCTTTAGACTATTTATTAATATATTGCTTTAACCAACTGTGCATCAAAGCACACCTATATTTATCTAATCTTTATATTTTAGGTAATAAACCATGAAATTATTTACATTTAAATTTGGAAGACTAAAACTATGCTATTGAAAAGCCAGCTTGCTTTAAACTTCCTGTAATAATATAATTAGTAGCATCGGAGTCTCTATATTTTTCTTATAAATTCCGGTCAGTTCGAATGATTTATAACATTTTGGAATTACAAACATTTGTAAATTTCCCCCTTGATCATATGGACATGTACATCTAGTAGGATGACTACCAATAATCGATGGAGAACCTGGACCTTTCGCTCGACGACCATGACAGCAGGCTCCTTTAAAAGTTTAGTGAAGATTCGCTTGACAATTTATTAACCAATTATAGGACCATGCTCGCTGATAAGGAGAAGTCCGAAGCTATAAAAAAATAAATCAGTAGGCTGAGCGCTGATGCAAAATAAACATTTTACAAGGGATTATGGACCAAATTAGTACCGGCTGTGAACCAAATCATCTAAGGCAAATTGTAGTTTCAAACTCTTAAGGACAGCAGTATCATCGAGCTTATCATGACTGCTGAGAGTCGTATGTTTAGTCTTTTTGATTAAATGTATAAACATTTACACAAAGTACTCGAAAAACAGACCAATTATAAGAATTTTGCTTACCTCTTAAAAATTCTACACAAAATCGGAAAGCCTTTGGACAAGCGCGAGTAGTTGGCATCGGAAATGTTCGAGCTTCACAAATAAATAAAATAAGGTGTAGAAAAATAAAACCCGACATTCGCAATATTGAATAAGTACAGAAATTGTTCATCTGAGGCATAGGCGGAGTAGAAAGTATACCTTTTACTGTTGTTAGTGCACTTCCTTAGCTCTAATTAAAATCAGCAGCTAAGAATCGCAGAAGAGGAACTACGAAAACTGGTAGAGCTTGTCAAATAAAAACCTTATGTGACAGTATTAGACTTCATAGTTAAGTATTGGAGTAAAAGTAAAAAGATATCCAGGGATATCGTGGGTTGTGACTTTAAAGTTGAAAATGGATAAGCTAAATATATCTACAATCAGAATTTTTTACATCCAGACTTGTAGACTAAGGAAACTTATTTAAAAGCACTGCAGACAGCATCAGAGAAAATTTTTCAATAGCTACGAAAAGAAAATTTTATTATTTACAATGACAAATTTTACAGCAAAATAAGCTTATAAGCCCTACAAAAAATATCATAGCAAAGCAAACTTGACGTTGGAGAGTACTCCAACGAAATGCTGACTCAAATTTCGGATTTAATGAAGTATCTACTAAGCAACTCAAGTAAAAAAGTAGCTAACTCATCTAGCCAGTCAATGAAAGAGGAGTCTATAGAAAACGAACCACATAGCACAGAGACTGTTGACCAGTATTTGATCTACGTTTGGGTAATATTTTCGAAGTTCTTCTACGAGCATGAAAGAAATGATTTAGATCCTACAGTACTCTTCGACAAAATTAATGTCAGCTTCATCAATGATCTACTGAAAAAGGCATTAGAATTACTTGAAAGGGCCTAGAAGAGAAAAGATGCAGACTTATTTGCTGAAGAACTTGTGAAATTGACAATTCATCTTTTGTATAAAAATGAGTATGCCGCACAGGCCAATTATGCTAGTGACACAAGCAAGCTGTTGTAACAAGTGATGTTGAAGATGAGAGAATTTCCCATTAAGTGGCGAAATTTGAAGAAGATCAAGGCCATGTTAGACAAGTGGGGCGAGACTATAACCGCATAAATACCTGCTAATATATCAACTCTGATTAGCAAATTTATCGACACCTACTTTGATGAGCGATTACACCTTAAATCTCGTAACTTCAGCCACTTTTAGATGTTCGCCAACCAGCAATACACTCGTGCACTGGGTACCATAGTGAGTGCCAAGCTTATGGCTCTGCTGCAATCGTGTATTACATCGCTTTCTAAGTTTCCTCTGTCCTCAGCTTCATCGTTCTACAATGCTGAACTTGCTCGCACTAATGGGATATTGTACAAAATGGGGTGCCTGTACATCAGCCGCATGAAGATCCCCGACAACGAAGGTATTGCCGATCTTGTGTTTAGGCTCTACCAGAATTGGGCACCACAACTCAATTTCATATACAGTTTACGTACGTGGATTCTGCACTACTCAAACAAAATCAAGGATGGTGAGTCCCTCGTTGCAGTCAACAAAATGATCGAAGTTAATAAAGCAGGCTTCGAACAGTTTGCTAGTGTCTGCTAAAAAATGAAAGTGGAAGACTTGTTGGGTAAGTTTGACAAATAAAGTAAATAGAATGAGAATTTAGTCGATTTCTTAATGAATCTCTCAGTTTTAGTCAATAACATTGAGCTTAAACAGCGAAATGACATATATGGTTCTACACTATATTTATCAATAATTCACTTAAGTCATTCTTTACAGTTTTTGGTGCACTCTCTACACAGTAAAATAAATGTGGAATTGACAACTAGTTCAGCTTTGTTCACAAATTTGATCATAAAGAACGAGTTAAGTGGCACTATGTCATTATATGCCTGGTTGTCAAAGCTAAGCAACAATTTGGTGGCTGCTCTGCGCTTCCTTATGTGCAATTTAAACAGACTGCTTGAGTCTAAAGACCAAATATTTTTCCTTGAAAATTGTGCTCAACTACTGCGTCAGTTCGCTTAACAAGACAAAATCAACGAACAAAGTGTAAAATTTGTTAATGATTTATTTGGATTTAATGACGGTGTTGGCAATTTATAATTATAGAAAGGTCAAAGTGTTGGTAGGCTGTTAAGCAGACACTTGCTTAACAATCGAGATGAATTTAGCTTCAGTAAGTAAGACTATACTCCGCTTGTCATTGTCAGTACTCTTTACTGCAAGTTGAAAAGTCAATATCCTGCAATAATAAAAAACAGCTTGGGTTTCCTCTCTTAATCAGCTGAAGAAGATCAGCCTGTGATATAGAAAAGATAATATATTTGTAATTCGCCTTCTTTTTTCAAGAGAGCCACACTGACTGAACAACAGCAAAAGCACTTGTTAAGACTGGAGCTTGAAACACTAATTAGTTCAATATATTTACCAAGCATTAACATTTTCATGGTCTCGCAAAACAACAATAAAACTGACGAAAAGGACAGAGAAGAAGAAGCTTTTGGTATTTTGTATGATCAGTTTACTCTTCTTATTCGATAAAAAATATCAGCCAAGTCGATGACCTGTCTTCACTCTCAGTTGTCTGGATTCTTTTAAGTGTGCAGTGACAAGCAGAAGAAAGTCATAAATAAGCAAATATCGGCGCCACAAAGATAGCAAAGGAGACCTCAGATGAATCAGGTTCATCGGACAGAAATTCTAAACGAGTTGGGGCTAATGGGTTTTGAACCCTAAACTGTCGAGCTTGCTATGGAGCACGTTGATTAAAACGACCCTGACGCTATTATTAATTGGCTTCAAACCAATAGTCATCGCTTAAATTAAATACTAACTAATAGAGCCATCGAGCGATCTCGAAATTAGTCACAGTTCAGAAAGAAAAGTAATAAAGAAGAATCAGAGGAAACAATCCGACTTTCTTACGTATAATTTGTGAAGAAAGTGAACCAAGATACGAAACAAATTATCAAACTATTAGTCCCAGAGCTATTTTCAGAACATGGTTCTATGATTAAAAAATTGATATTTGTGTGTTTGGACTCCTTCCAAGAAGAAACTTACAAGAGCAAACAATTATTACTTTTCGCAGAGATGGTTTGCAAATAGATGGACAAGCTCAACAGCAACTTCAACTTGAACATTTTGCTCGTTGCAGTCTCAAGTTTGGAAGTTATCATTATGAAGCGCCCTGATACCATTAAGCAATTACATGAAAAATCAGCTCCATACAAATTGCTGTCTTTTATGGATAAGTGCAGCCAAGAGGTTGGGGAGAAAATACTTTCGGTGGTCAATGCTACACTGCCCACTCCCACAGATAAGTCTTCGCCTGTTTTGAAAGAGTATCTCAATTATATTGGGGATATACTACTCACAAGCGCAATAAAGTCAGAGCAAGAAGCCGAGATCCTTTGCAAGATGGTCAAGGCCAAAGACCAAGCCATAAATGAGAAAGTTCTTCGAATAATTTGTAAAGGTCTTTCTCAGGGCATCCTACGAGAAAAGCTGTTTTCCATGATCACGCTAGTCTTGGATACTGATCGCGAGTTCTCAATGGCAAATATTGAACTTTAAATTAAAAACTTCATCATTGAAAATGGAGATTTGAATAAGAAGGAGCGATTTGTAAAACTGGATTCAAAGAAATTCGGTGTGTGGTTCACAAGATATTAAGATCATCAATTTTTGCAGGAAGCTGTATCAAAAATACTCGTGAAGAAAAACGGTAAGCTTTGTTACTAACACGAAAAGCACAATCTATTTTGGTCGTAAACACTGGACAGCTCCTACTTTTCATATAAGTTGCCTCACTCGCACAGAATACTTATGGATAATTTAGTTTCTCAAATTGTTAAGGAGGAAAAACTTGAAGCCAGAATTTAATATATCCGAGAGTTACACAAAATTTTAGATTTTTATAAACTGCTGTTACCATACACTATGGGTATTCCAGTCGGGAATGGACTTAGCTTTGGAGAGTGGATTCTCGAAAAAGAGTTTCAACGAGCTAAGGGAAAATTGTTACCATTTGTTACATTTATGTTTCTTAAAAACGGCATATATCTTAAAAAGGACTTAACTTACTCTGACTACTTGACTGCCAAGTTAATGTGCAAATATATCAGTCAGCCTTAATTACGATCATGCCCGTATTTGTTGCTACTTTTAACTTATCTGCTGCATTTGAAATCATTTAATGCAAAATCCCACATAACTTTATCAAGAGAGTCTGCATCAAGCATAAAGTCCATCCTTGAACACAACCTTCAGTCTCCCAGCAAAATGAACCCTGTCGAGTTTGCACTCATTTGCTAGTCTTTGTATCTGATATACAAGAAATAAATGATCTAATCACTGTGTGACGCCGGTAAGTACAAAATTGAAGATGAACCAGACATACTTAACTCAAATGGTATTATTGAAAAGCAAGTTTTGAACATGGACCTGTACTACTCCAGACGCAAACTCGCCAGGGGAGCTCATTCTTTAGCAATCAATGAAGAAGAGTCTTCAGGACTCAATATTTAAAATTTCAGGGGTCCCAATGGCAGACTCAATTTCCAGAGGCTGTTCCTCTAACTGACTTCCGAGCAGGGACGAGATGAAGGCGATGACTCAGAGACACTGCAAGTATTAAGAAGAATGATTATGCTTCGCGATCGAAGCTCAGAGATTGTCCGAAGCTCAGTAAATTTGAGCTCCATATTCGTTCCAGTACAGCCTACACAACAGCCCCCTCAACAGCCTCCTCAACAGCAGTAACAAGCCCAATCGATTTCACGAAACGATCAAGAAGTGATCGGACAGGCTGGTCAAATTGGATAAGTACATCAAGAGTCTTCCACCGTATAAAAGAAAGAGAAAGTAGAGAAAGAGCAAAAATAAATGAAAATGTAGGAAGAGTCAAAATTACCAAACATTTATTTAACATAAATTATTGAAGCATTTGAGTCCATACTTTTGGCTTCGAATTAAGCAGAACAGGAGAAAATGGTGGCTGATCAAAATTACCCACGCATTCCATAATCATGCTTAAAAGAGACAGATCTTAAGAATGCATCTTTTGTAAGTACTTTAAAGGAGCCACGGGTTAGCATCGATTACAAATTCGTGAAGAATGCTATATTTAGATAGAGAATTGCCAATATAGCTGAACAGGTAGTTGAACCAGGCTCTAAGTGGACATTATAAGATTAAGAAACCAGTAGTCTCTCAGGGGCGAGAAGGCAGAATCCATTTGAGGCAAGAGTCACCATTGAAAGAGATGGCCAAAATTATGGACTAAGACGACATGTCATGAACAGGCTCATGGGTAGTGAAAGGGAGAGAGATAGAGATCAAGCAGTCCAGCCTATCAATGTAAATAGACTTCTTGGACAGATGCCATAACATCAAGACCCAAAATCTGAATAAAATTCGAAGGAAGCTCAAAAGAAATAAATGGCTGAAATTAAATAGCCAGCAATTGAATAGAAAAGCTAAAAAAAGCTATAACAGAATGAAATGAAGCAAGAGCAAGAGAAAGTAGAATCTCAACCCCAGAAGTAAGAATAAAAGATTGAATAATAAAAACAATAACAGTTACAATAAAAAAAGTAAATGATACCAGTTTCTCATTAGCCGACTGAAGTTAATCCACATCAATCAGTCGAGCAAATGGTTGCTGAGACTGTTCAGCAGCCTACTTTACCTGTTCAACAGCCTGTTCAAACTATGGTACAAGAACAAATGCAGCCTCATCGTGAAATTCTAGAGATGATGGGATTGCCTCAGACTTTCTTGCGTGATGCAGGTATCGACATTGAGTCATTTGATTCTTTGCCAGAAGACATGCAGATAGAACAACTCACAGTGTTAATGGATAATCAGCACATCCGAAATCAGAGTCAACAAAACAGACCTCCAGCTCAACAAATCGAGGGTGAAATTGACCCAAATCAGGTCATGAACGAACTGCAAAATTAGAATGCAGCGTTTATTGCATCTTTGGATGGAGTCCTTAGGCAACAAACTTTAATGTAAGCAACGCCGTAATTTTTATTGACGCTACCTCCTGCTATGAGAGCAGAAGCTGAAAACTATAGACAAAGACAAATCTCTCAGATGCTGCATGAATAATAGATTTAAATGGAAGAGGAGCGGATCAACCGATCAAAGCAACCAAAAATAATAACATATCCAGAGCTCTAGAAGTAGCAGTTCCCCGAGATCGCAAAACCTAATCCAGAAAATATAGCACATGCTTTAGTTTTAAGATTTTCATCAAGCGGGTACAAACCCGAATTCTTTAGGATTTTGTTGGAAAACAAGAACACTCAGAAGAAAGCAGTCAATTCTGTAATTTGCTATCTCAAAAACTTAGAGCAAGTTGTCATCGTCGAGTGCACATACAACAAAGAGATCAAGGTATGGGAGAGGTAAGAGACAAGTCTCAGTGGTCACTCTAGAAAGATATTTATTGAAGACATGCTTACCACTATATAAGATCATATCACAAACTGCATATACAGAGACAGTAAATTTTTAGAGGAAAAGCATGATTTGGAAAATTTCACTTCATTAGAACTTAAGGGAAACTCCGAATTAAGAGCAGATGCTTCAGGGTATTATCCTTTGTTTGAGCTAATCGACTTGGCACTCGACAACCATAGTTATGGTCTGTTGAATAAACTTATCAAAAAGGCCACAGATTTGCCTAAAAGACTCAGGAAGCGAATTATTAGGGGTATTCGAGACGACAAATTTAATTAATAGTTCTATAATAGTTTAGAGGGAATTTCCAATAGCGAAAAGTTTAAGAGCACATTCATCAAATAGTTTCCTGAAGATAAGCCTATCAAAATTTAAACATTATCCAAAGTCCTGAAGTATAATTTTTCGAAGCTACCATATCTAAAGTAATTACATGTGGATACCTTGAAGAAGATAAAAGGTACTCCTCCCAAATAAATTTATGACTTCCTTAATCAAATATTTTCCTCGTATACAGCCGAGGATATTAAATAGATTGAACCCCTTTTATTGGAGCATAAACAAACACAGTATCATATTATAAAATACTTGTACTAATCAGGTCGGTCATTAGACAACTAGCCTATTGGATTAATTCTGAAGTTCCCACATTTGCTTGATTTTGAAACTAAGAGATTTATCTTTCAACACAATCCGAAGCTACACAAATCCAGACACCGCTGCGTGATCGAAGTCAGCCGACTCAACTTATTTCAATAGTCCTTTAATCAGCTCATGGGCAAAACTGTGAAGGAGCTATAGGGCAGCATCAAAGTAGTCTTCATCGATGAGCAAGCCGAAGATGCCGGGGGTCCTAAAAAATAATGGTTCTTAAGCTTATCAAAGCAAATATTCGACCCTCGCTATGCATTATTTGAACCATCATCGTCAGGCAACACTTATCAGCCGAATCCAAAATCATATGTGAACACTGAGCATTTCAGTTACTACAAGTTCATAGGCAGGTTCATCGCGAAGGCACTATGCGAGGGTATGCTGATCGATGCCTTCTTCACGCGCTCTTTCTACAAAATGATTCTCGGTCACGAGCTGGAGTTCAAGGATCTCGAGGAGCAGGACTACAGCTTCTACAAGTCTATGATTTGGCTAAAGGAAAACCCACTTAAGGGGGACGAAGACTATACTTTCAGCTATATTTACGACTACTTTGGAAAAATATTAGTCAAGGAGCTCATGCCCGGAGGAGAAGCTATCAAGGTGACAGAAGAAAACAAGGCTGATTACATTCATAAATATACAATGGCTATGATGAGAGATGCAATTGGGTCTCAAATTCAAAAATTCCTATAGGGATTTTACGAAATATTGCCCAAATAATCAATAAGCTTTTTCGAGGCGACTGAACTAGAGCTGCTGATGTCCGGAATGCCATCAGTCAATTTGAAGGATCTCAAGATGAACACAGACTATCAAGGATACTCACCTAACGATCAGGTTATAAAATGGTATTGGGAGATATTGGAAGAATACACCAACGAAGATTTAGCTCGGCTTATTCAGTTCATAACAGGCACCTCAAAGATTCCACTGGAAGGGTTTGGCAAGCTGCAGGGTATGCATGGACCACAGAAGATATCAATCCACAAAGACTGCCATATCGATCAGTTACCGAAATCCCATACCTGCTTCAACCAGTTGGACCTGCCGGAGTACCCCAGCAAGTAGATGCTCAAGGAGAGACTTCGTGTGGCCATAACCTGGGGTAGCTAGGGCTTCGGCTTCATGTGATGCCCTTGATTAATTTAAGTTTTAATCTACATTACTTTTTATTTTCAATCTGTTCATAAGAATCGGTATTATCTACATGTTGTCATCTTTCCTATAAGGATAAATTAACAATTTATTAGTTAAGTTTGCATGCATATCTAAGTTGTCCAACAAGACAATACTCATAAAACAGACAATTTGGGACTTAAATCTGACGAATAGTTGCAACAGCTGTCCAAGAAGTACGCGAAGGGATGCAACAAGATCTACCACGAGCCTGGGTACATGAACGTGAAGGGTGATGCGCCTTATGATTTTACTTGTAATGCCAGTCATCGCTGTCAATCATGTGAATCTTCATGGAGAGCTGTCTTCAATGTTCAAACCTCTCGAAACGTAATTAGATTTGATTACTCAGGATGAGAAAATAAAATTGAGCAACAAAAACAAAACCTGCACGAAGAGGGAAGCCATTCGAGCCAAGTATTTTACCGGTAAACCAGGATGTCAATGCAGTAAGGAAAATATGTGTAAGGAGTGCTTATCCACACTGCAGGCCGATGTGACAAAGTATGAGAAAGGATGCGGCAAACAGTGGGAGTAATAGTTTGGAGGAATGGCAGCGGGTCCTGCATGGGTTAACTGCTATAACAACTACTTTCTGTGCGATACTTGCTCAGAGTAGCTTGCTTATATTAATATTCTCAACAAGGAGTATTCTCATATAAAACTCTAACATCTCCCGGAGCAGTAAAAAATGTTTTGGGCTCCTAGATCGAACCCCTATTACAGTGGATTCTTGTGAAATCTTTATTGAATTTTGCTATCAATACTTTACAATGTTCATGTCATAAGTGCTGAAATTTTATGGATAGTATTTTATTTAATATGCTTGCTGATCTAACTGTCTGAATAAAATATAAAGCGAAAATGTCGGTGACCAGTATCCAGGATTAAGGCTACACTCCACCAGATTTCCTATAAAAAGTAATAAGCCCCTAATCTAGTTATTCCGCCGCAACTCCACGGCTGCATCTGAGAACACTTATAAGCCCCTTTCTTCCATATCCAACTTGAACGGTAACTATAACTTCTCGTCTTTGACTAACATTCCAGCCCACGATCCCAAGAGCTCACCTTCAAAACTGCTGCGAGCACACTCGATGAATGAAGATTAGCGCATTTCGACGAAGAAGTTCAAAATATTTTACAGCGCGGCCATGGAAGGAGTGTTCCCTGAAGTGGAAATGCTTGACATCTGGCATAGGTTCGAGAAGTCCCTCACCAATCCCTTCGAGTACGACCAGCTTATCGACCAGATCAGGGACATCAAGACCAAGCAAAAACAGTCAACAGCAGGGAGTGAAACTAAAACATAGCCAGTAAAAATTAGCAAATGCAAAAAAAGATCTATAAGTGAGTAGAAAATTGATTTAAAAGTTAGTAGTTCAGCAGAAAATAATAAAAATAGAAAATACCAGTCTGTATGCAAGTTAAGAAACTAAGCGAAAATATAATAAGATAATATGAAAGATACAATCAAATACATTAGAGGCATCATAAAGCATGGGTAAAAATTTATCAAGAATCGATGATTATTCATTTATAGTGTTAACTCTTTACATTTTCAACAAAAATATTGAAACTATAAAATATGTAAATTGTGTGTCAATCTGACTACTACTCTAAAAATTTCATGAACGTGAAGAAAAGTATTTAATTTTTAATTAAAAAAATCATGCACAATACTCTTAAATAATAGATCATAAATTATAAATAACTTAGAATAATTTATAAGTATTAATAAAGAAATTAATAAAAGTAAAAGTTATAAAGTATCACCAAAAAGCAGAGTCCTCCACGATTCTTAAGGCCATTACGTTGCTATCAACATCAATTATAAGTTTTTTATCGACTCGCAGGACACTACCAGCATATTTTCCGTTGACTGCGAAAGCGTTCATTTGGATAGCGTTACCCTAAATTACAGGAAGCAAGTGCAGTTCTTGGTACACGCTTCCAATTGCTCCGAAGTTTCCTGTGCTCATATCCAAGACCTTTCCCTCGTCACTAAATAGAGAGACATTTTTGCCACATCGACCTGAGTAGGGTTTCATGACATATCCAGTGGCCTTCAAATCCTCAGTTAAATTGTTTGATGTCTTTAGTATGTACTTGCTTGAAGGGAACATATCATACAATAGCTTCAATATATTTTTATTTGATGTCAAAACTGTCCAAATGGGTTCATGGACTTAAATTCTAGGGTTGAGCATTACCTCAAATAGCTTGATTTATGATGAAGCAGTTCCTCCGTTAATCAACAATTCCTTAACTGACTCTTAACTTTCATGTCTGACTTGCTCCATAATTGTTTCCCAACTCCATGTTTTCCAAACGGTTGTAACTTGTTCTCCATCTTTATCTAAAATACTTCCAAGGGTATTTCTGCTAAGATTACTCAGACTTTCCACAATTTTGGCTCTTTTGCCGGCACTCTCGATTGCCCTTTTCATGTAAAGGGTATGATAGCATTCTTCGTCTCCTTAATCTTTGAACATATGCACAGTTTCGGTTTCAACTGACTTCCAAGCGTTGACTAAAGCCTCAAACAGTTGATGGCCTGGATCAGTGCCAATATCAGCTCCGACAGTTGCTGCCCACTTGTTTTGGATAAGCCCACATTCCATGAGACATGAGGATGAGTCTGCGTTGTACTCGTATACTTTGATACCTCTCTGACTGATGGCGAAGTCAAGTCTCCCATGAATGCCCGAGTGAGGCTTGTTGTTCCAAACTTCTCGCAGTCGAGGCCATAAGACCTCAGGGATATCAAACTGATCCAGCAATTTGTCGCTTTCGATTACTTTTTGGGTTGCTTCCATGAACATTGTATGCAATTAATTGGTTGCCTTCATCAGCTATTTATGCGCCGATTCTGAAGTTACATAGTAATTCGATACGGTATCACTCTTTTCAACTGGAGAAAAGCCGTATGTCTGTCCAAATTTTAGTTAGTCAGGCTGATTTTGGTCCAACCATACTTTATTGTAAAGTTAATTTGAGATTGAAATGCTCATTTTTTTCAAATTAAGAAGTTCAGGCCTGATTTGTTTGTTTTAATTTGTCTCTTGGCATGCGACCTTAGCTGAGTCTTCAGAAATTACTAAAATTTAAGTGGAAAGTTCGAGACTTTTTTCAGATTTTGTTGAAGTATTTGACTCAAGGCTTATACTTCGTTGAGAATTTCAGAATTACTTGTGCTTTCTTGGCATTATTTGATAATTTCGGTCATTTATTAATTCTTGTGCTTTAATATATATTATAGAATTTGGAACAGTTTCTATTAATAAGTAAATCAATAAAAAAAGCAATGAATTCTGTCAGCTACTCAACCTATAATCTTTGAATCAGATCAAAAAAAGATGTTTACCTCGTTATTTTGCAAATCGATCTTAAAATAATTTCAAGCTGTGCTATAATTTATGTGATTGGTCGATTTTGCCAAATTTTTTATAAAGATACCAACAAATCAACGGCATTCTTAACCAATGCATGGGGAATTGATTCTTTTTATCGAAATTTATCAAAAATAATTTAAATAACTTTTAGTGTTTATTATAATAAAATATACATCCGTTATCAGAAATTATATTTTAATATTAAAAGTTCATTAAATATTAACAAATTAAATATTATAAAAATCTGATATATAGAATCTCAAAGAGTGA